>Ga0123327_1001488_pt1 | contig 19732 bp, 12 predicted proteins | sample BioC13SIPDNA_4_FD_89701 | JGI IMG/M metagenome (GOLD analysis project Ga0123327, IMG submission 89701) | Anaerobic biogas reactor microbial communites from Washington, USA - Biogas_R1_B C13 SIP DNA | ecosystem: Engineered > Bioreactor > Anaerobic > Unclassified | place: Washington, USA...
AGTCTTTCGGCCTTTATGATTCTCACATAAATCTCGCTACTCATTCCGGCATTCTCACTTCAATACAGTCCACCGCCGCTTCCGCTGCGACTTCACCCCGTATTCAACGCTCTCCTACCAACCTAGATGCTAGACGCTAGATGCTAGATTCTAGATGTCTTTTCACAGCAACCTTCTTGCTGTTTCATCTGTCTTCTTTTCCAGTGTCTTTTCGTTTGCTATACATTATCTAATACTTCACTAAACTTTCGTTATTCACGTCTAGTCTCTAGTATCTAGAGTCTAGTGTCTAGTTTCGTACCCTTCCGCTATATTCATCGGTATCGATACGGCCGCTCTTCTCATTTGGTTGGTGATGCCGTATATTTCCTCTTTCGGAAATGTCTCCGTCATCTTGTAAATCGCTCTCGCCGCTGTATACGATCTCTCGTACACCTTTAAATCACGATATCCTCCCATTGAGATCTCAGCCTTACCTTTCCTCGTCTAGCGTCTAGTATCTAATGTCTAGCATCTAGATTCCCAAGCTTCGGTGCATGGTTTAGCCCCGTTAAATCTTCGGCGCAGAGCCACTCGACCAGTGAGCTATTACGCACTCTTTTAATGAGTGGCTGCTTCTAAGCCAACATCCTGGTTGTCTGTGCAGCTCCACATCCTTTTCCACTTAACCATGCTCAGGGACCTTAGCTGTGGGTCTGGGCTGTTTCCCTTTCGACTATGAAACTTATCTCCCATAGTCTGACTCCCGACGATCATTGTCCGGCATTCGGAGTTTGATAGGGTTCGGTAGACTCTCGCCCCCTAGCCCATTCAGTGCTCTACCTCCGGCAATGTTACGTCGAGGCTAGCCCTAAAGCTATTTCGGAGAGAACCAGCTATCTCCGGGTTCGATTGGAATTTCTCCGCTAGCCACACCTCATCCCCTACCATTTCAACGGGAGTGGGTTCGGTCCTCCATGGAGTTTTACCTCCACTTCAACCTGGACATGGCTAGGTCACCCGGTTTCGGGTCAAATACATCCGACTCATTCGCCCTGTTAAGACTCGCTTTCGCTTCGGCTCCGCGCCTTAAGCGCTTAACCTTGCCGGATACATTTACTCGCCGGACCATTCTACAAAAGGTACCGCATCACACATTGACGTGCTTTGCGTGCTTGTAAGCACAAGGTTTCAGGTTCTTTTCACTCCCCTCCCGGGGTTCTTTTCACCTTTCCTTCACAGTACTATACACTATCGGTCACCAAGGAGTATTTAGGCTTGGAGGATGGTCCCCCCATGTTCCCACCGGGTTTCACGTGCCCGGCGGTACTCTGGATACGGCTGGCTGACTCACGTTTTCGCGTACGAGGCTCTCACTCTCTTTGGCGGGCCGTCCCATGCCCTTCCGCTAACGTTTGTCAATACCGTGCGCCGTCCGAACCCCGCGGATATTACTACCCGCGGTTTGGCCTCTTCCGCGTTCGCTCGCCACTACTTGCGGAATCTCGGTTGATTTCTTTTCCTCGCCCTACTTAGATGTTTCAGTTCGGGCGGTTCCCCGCACATACCTATTTTATTCAATATGTGCTGACTGAGTATTGCTCAGCCGGGTTTCCCCATTCGGATACCCGCGGATCGATGCCTGCTTTCGGCTCCCCGCGGCTTTTCGCAGATCGCTGCGTCCTTCTTCGGCTCTTGGTGCCAAGGCATTCCCCTTGCGCTCTTTGTAGCTTGACCACTTACATTCGTTCGAATCATTTGGTTCTGTTCTCTTACTCGACGATAATTTATTGTAGTTCTTTACCCAATAATTTACCATTTCGCGTTACTTTTTCGCTTTGTTCAGTTTTCAAGGTACGTTGTTAGATTGCAGATATTAGACTTTAGATGTTAGACGTGCTGTGATTTTCGCTTTCGCTTCCGTCATAGCCTCATCCAACTCCGGCCATCTTTTATCTTTTCTAACTTTAGATTTCAGACCTTAATTTTAGATCAAGACTTTCCTTTTCGTGTCTAACATCTAATATCTACAGTCTAATATCTAACTTGGTGGGCTCAATGATCGAGTCACTCTCTGCCTAATGGCTTATGTGTTTCTCGCATTTCGCCCCGCGCCGCTTTCGCGGCTTGGTGGGCTCAAGTGGACTCGAACCACCGACCTCACGCTTATCAGGCGTGCGCTCTAACCGCCTGAGCTATGAGCCCATTTGGTCTCCTCAAATGCCAAACATCCCTCAGCTACCAGATAATTTTTTAAAACACCATCTGATATCCAATGTCTGATGTCTGCCATCTGTCAAAGGGTTCGCTTGCGCGCGCCCTAAAAATTAAACAACGACTTCCACGCTTCCCTCGCCTGACCTGGGATTTGTATCAATCTTTTCGACCAATACCTATCTCCCTAGAAAGGAGGTGATCCAGCCGCACCTTCCGATACGGCTACCTTGTTACGACTTCACCCCAGTCGCTTATCCCACCTTCGGCAGCGTCCTCCTTACGGTTAAACTACTGACTTCGGGTGTTACAAACTCCCATGGTGTGACGGGCGGTGTGTACAAGGCCCGGGAACGTATTCACCGCGACATGCTGATTCGCGATTACTAGCAATTCCAACTTCACGCAGGCGGGTTGCAGCCTGCGATCCGAACTGAGACCGCTTTTGGGGGTTCGCTCCGGCTCGCGCCTTCGCTTCCCGTTGTTGGCGGCCATTGTATTACGTGTGTAGCCCAGGTCATAAGGGGCATGATGATTTGACGTCATCCCCACCTTCCTCCACCTTGTCGGTAGCGGTCCCATTAGAGTGCTCTCGCGTAGCAACTAATGGCAGGGGTTGCGCTCGTTGCGGGACTTAACCCAACATCTCACGACACGAGCTGACGACAACCATGCACCACCTGTCTCGACTTTCCCCGAAGGGCACCTGACGCATCTCTGCCTCGTTAGCCGGATGTCAAGACCTGGTAAGGTTCTTCGCGTTGCTTCGAATTAAACCACATAATCCACTGCTTGTGCGGGCCCCCGTCAATTCCTTTGAGTTTCAACCTTGCGGCCGTACTCCCCAGGTGGATTGCTTATTGCGTTAGCTCCGGCACGGAAGGGGTCAGACCCCCCACACCTAGCAATCATCGTTTACAGTGTGGACTACCAGGGTATCTAATCCTGTTTGCTCCCCACACTTTCGAGCCTCAGCGTCAGTTAGAGCCCAGCAGGCCGCCTTCGCCACCGGTGTTCCTCCGAATATCTACGCATTTCACCGCTACACTCGGAATTCCGCCTGCCTCTACTCCACTCAAGAAAAACAGTTTCAACTGCAATCTATCGGTTAAGCCGGTAGTTTTCACAGCTGACTTGTCCCCCCGCCTGCGCTCCCTTTACACCCAGTAATTCCGGACAACGCTCGCCACCTACGTATTACCGCGGCTGCTGGCACGTAGTTAGCCGTGGCTTCCTCCCCGGCTACCGTCATTTCTTTCTTCACCGAAGACAAAGGTTTACAATCCGAAAACCGTCTTCCCTCACGCGGCGTTGCTGCATCAGGCTTTCGCCCATTGTGCAATATCCCCCACTGCTGCCTCCCGTAGGAGTCTGGGCCGTGTCTCAGTCCCAATGTGGCCGTTCAACCTCTCAGTCCGGCTACCGATCGTCGACTTGGTAGGCCTTTACCCCACCAACTATCTAATCGGACGCGAGCCCATCTCTCAGCGGATTGCTCCTTTGACAACTCTACCATGCGGTAGTACTGTCTTATGCGGTATTAGCGTACGTTTCCATACGTTATCCCCCTCTGATAGGCAGGTTGCTCACGCGTTACTCACCCGTCCGCCACTAACATAAATTCCGAAAAACTTATGTCCGTTCGACTTGCATGTGTTAGGCACGCCGCCAGCGTTCGTCCTGAGCCAGGATCAAACTCTCTAAAAAATTGTATCATCAGTCCCTTAGGACTCACAATCTCTCAGAGCTTTCTCTCGCTCTTTGCCGATACTAGCGTATCTTCTTTCATTCGTTACCGAATTACTGTCGCAATTTTTTAAAAACTGCAAAAAAATCTTCAAGGGTTTTGTTTCTGTCGTTGTTTAATTTTCAAGGTGCGCCGCTTGTCCTGTTTCCCACGCGCCTTCCGTCTCGTCCGGAGCGCTCGACTATAGTATCAAACCTCCCTCTCCTTTGTCAACACTTTTTTTCATCTTTTTTCAACCCCGCCGCGTGTTCCGAATATAATCCCGCCCCGCCGCGAACAAGCATATACTGTTGTAGGGTTGCTCACGGCGCGTATTGAGCCGTAACCGAAAGGGAAACCGCTTATCAACCCATGTGGTAATTTTTTGACATAACAGGAAACAATAGCAACATAATATAGCATTTGCATACGGAGATTTTATGATGTATAATATTTTTTACTTTATTAAACGGTATTATACCGTTTCGGGGGGTAACCGCGTTGGAGGCGTATCTTGACAACAGCGCTACAACCCCCGTTTGCAAGGAAGCGGCCGCGGCTATGACCGTGGCGATGACGACGCATTGGGGCAACCCGTCTTCACTGCACGAAAAGGGCCTGCAGGCGCAGACCGTGCTCGACCACGCCCGTTCGGAAGTCGCGAAGAAACTTTCCTGCCGAGAAGAAGAAATTACCTTCACCTCGGGCGGGACGGAAAGCAACAACATCGCGGTGTTCGGCGCCGCGGCGGCTCTGAAGCGCGAAGGCAACCGGATTGTCACGACGCAGGTCGAGCACCCGAGCATCGCCGAACCCGTCAATGAGCTTGAAGCCGAGGGTTTCGAAGTCGTCCGCCTCGGAGTGGACAGCACCGGCCGGATATCCGCCGGCGAACTCGCGGACGCGGTAAACCGCCGCACAATTCTTGTCACTATTATGGCGGTCAACAACGAAGTGGGTACCGTCCAGCCCGTCGAGGCCGCGAAAAAGGCCGTCCGGGCAGCCGGAGCGCCGGCCGTCGTCCATGTCGACGCGGTGCAGGCGTTCGGGAAAATTCCTGTGAAGCCGGCTTCGTTGGGAATCGATATCCTGACAATCAGCTCGCACAAAATACACGGGCCAAAGGGTGCGGGAGCTATTTTTATTTCGAAAGACATCCGCGTTCTGCCGCGTTATCACGGCGGCACGCAAGAGAAAAAAATCAGGCCCGGCACCGAACCGATGCCCGCGATAGCCGGTTTCGGCGCCGCGGTCAAGGCCCTGCCGGATGTCAGGGCGGAATATGACAGCGCCCGGCGCCTTCGCGATTATTTGCTCAAGGAACTCGGCAAACTCAACGGCATCGCCGTCAACTCGCCGCCCGACGCCCTGCCGTTTGTGACAAACATCTCCGTGCTCGGCGTTAACTCCGAGCACATGCTCAATTTCCTTTCACAGCGCGGCGTTTATGTCTCGAGCGGGTCCGCCTGCTCAAAAGGGTCGCGCAGCAAAGTGCTTGAAGCCATGAGGCTCGACGAGGAACGGCTCAACAGCCCGATTCGCATCAGCACATCGCGGTTCACCACAAATGAGCATATCGATATGCTCGTCGAGGGCCTGTCCGAAGGCCAAAAACGGTTTTTAAGAAAGTAAACGGGAGCGTACAAACACCGGATGAAAGAAATTCTGTTGGTAAAAAACGGCGAACTGGCGCTGAAAGGCCTCAACCGCGGCACATTTGAGGATATTCTGATCAAAAACATGAAACGGCGTTTAAACGGCCTGGGTAAATTTTCGTTTACGCCGGCCCAATCGACCATCAATGTCGAACCGCAAGGCGACACGGATTTGGACGAGGCGATTGACCGTCTGGCCAGGGTTTTCGGCATCGCCCGCCTTTCCAGGGCGGCGGCCGTCGATAAAGGCATGGGCGTTATTCTTGACACCGCGGGCGGCTATCTGGCCGCCCAACTGCGCGGCGCGCGAAGTTTTAAGGTCGAGGCAAAACGCTCCGACAAAAAATTCCCCCTCAACTCCCCGCAAATATGCGACGAGCTCGGCGCCCGGCTGCTGGCGGACTATCCTCACCTTCATGTGGATGTCCGCAACCCCGATCTTATCGTTACGGTCGAAGTGCGTGACCATTACGCCTTCATACACGGCGGCCAAATCAAGGGCGCAGGCGGTATGCCCGTCGGCTCCTCGGGCAAAGCGGCTCTGCTGATTTCCGGCGGCATCGACAGCCCCGTGGCCGGCTGGATGATGGCCAAGCGCGGGCTCGAACTCATCGGCGTGCATTTCGCCTCCCCGCCCTACACCGGGCTCAAAGCGGAGATGAAAGTGAAAGCGCTGCTGAAAAAGGTCGCGCGTTACAGCGGCCGTATTCCGCTGTTTACGGTTCCCTTTACCGTTATTCAGGAAGAAATTCGGGACAAGTGCCCGGAGGAACTTCTCACCATACTCATGCGGCGGTTTATGATGCGCATCGCGGGCCAAATCGCCATCAAAGAGGAGTGCGGCGCCCTTATCACCGGCGAAAGCGTCGCTCAGGTGGCCAGCCAAACCGTCCAGGCCATCGCCTGCACGGACGCCGTCGCGCCTCTGCCGGTTTTCCGGCCGCTCATCGGTATGGATAAAGAGGAAACCGTCACCCTCGCGCGGAAGATCGAAACCTTTGACATTTCCATACAGCCTTATGAGGATTGCTGCACCGTCTTCACACCGAAACACCCGCGTACACGCCCCAAACCGGCCCGGGCGGTAAAGGCTGAGGAAGCCCTCGATGTCGAAACGCTGGTGCGCGGGGCTGTGGAAGAAACCAAACTCGAAATCATCGGCTGAGTTTACATAACCTTGAACACCGCGGAGGAAAAAAATGCCCGTATGTGAAATCATTTCCGTCGGCACCGAACTGCTGCTCGGCGACGTGCTGAACACCGACGCCCGCTTTCTTTCTCTGGAGCTTGCCTCCATAGGTATTTCCGTGCTGCACCAAAGCACGGTCGGCGACAACCGCGAGCGACTCGCGCAGGTCCTTCGCGCGGCACTCGAGCGCAGCGACATCGTCGTCGTCACGGGCGGCCTCGGGCCGACCGCGGATGATTTGACAAAGGAAGTTTGCAGTCAAGAGCTCGGCGTTCGGCTGGTGCTTGACGAGCAAATCCTTTCCAAAATAAACGCCTATTTTGTTTCGCGAAACACCGCGGTGCCCGAAAGCAACAAGAAGCAGGCTTATGTGCCGGAAGGGGCGACTGTGTTCCCCAACGAGAACGGCACAGCCCCGGGCATCGCCATTGAAAAAGACGGCAAGTGCGTCATTCTGCTGCCGGGCCCTCCGCGCGAACTCAACCCCATGTTCACCGGCAGCGTCAAGCCGTTTCTCGGGAAATATGCCGGCGGCGTTATTGTGTCACACACCGTCCGCACCTTTGGCATCGGCGAAAGCGCGATGGCCGAAGCCGCGACGGATTTGCTCGACGGCGATAACCCCACCGTCGCGCCCTATGCCAAGGACGGAGAGGCTTTTCTTCGGGTGACCGCCATGGCGAAATCCGTGGAAGAGGCGGACAAACTTTGTCAGGCGCCGATTGACGAAATCAAGCGGCGGTTCGGTTCCCTCGTTTACGGCGTCGACGCGCAAAGCCTTCAGCATAGGGTAGTTGAACTGCTTACGGAAAAAGGCCTGAAGGTGGCTTTCGCGGAATCATGCACAGCCGGCCTCGCCGCCAAAAGGCTCACGGAGGTTCCCGGGGCTTCAAAGGTGTTTGACTGCGGGGTTGTCACCTATTCGAACGACATAAAAATCAAACTGCTCGGCGTTTCGCCGGATACGCTGCAAAAGCACGGAGCGGTCAGCGAACAAACCGCCCGGGAAATGGCTGAGAGAATCCGCGCTCTGAGTGCCGCCGATATCGGCATCGGCATCACCGGAGTGGCGGGGCCGGGCAGCGACAGCGGCAAACCGGCGGGATTGAGTTTCATTGCCCTGGCCGCTTCGGGCGGAACGACGGTGGAAAAACTGGAAACGGGGCGCTCGAACGACAGGGAATACAACCGCTTTGTCGCAGCCTCACGCGCCCTGAATATGATAAGGCTTTATGCGGAAAAGGTTTAGTGTGATGAATATCGGCTTGTTTCAAGGCCTCGTTTTCGCGGCGGCAATCTATATGCTCAATGTGCCCGCGTCCATTCAAAGGTCGGGCCGTAAAATCGCGGAAGCGGCCTGCCTGGCGCTGTCCCTGACGATACTTGCATGTTCGGCCGCTACGGTTTATAATTATTATGGTATGGTTTGCGCCAAGGCAGCCGATGCCGGGGCAGTGACGCAGACCACAGCCGCCGTAACCGAACCGCCCGTTACGGATCATTTTAAGCCTGCCGTCGGCAGCGCCGCGTTCGAGCCGGGAATGCTTGAGCGGTATAAAGCGCTTTATTCCGTCAATCCGGATACCGTCGGCTGGCTGAGGGTGCCCGGCACATCCATTGATACCGCGGTTGTGCAGTCGAAAGACAACAACTACTATCTGCGCAACGATTTTTATAAAAAATACACCGAATTCGGCAATGTATTCCTTGATTACCGCTGCGACCCTCGCGCGCTGAGCTTGAACACCATTTTGTACGGGCACACCACGATGTCCACAGGACAGGCCTTTTATGACCTGGTCAAATACAAAGACCAAAGCTTTTTCATTAAAAATCCGGTCGTCGAGTTCGGTACGCTTTATAAAAATTACCGTTGGAAGGTCTTCGCGGTCTTTCTGACCGCTGCCGACGCAGCCGATGACAACGGGTATTTCTTCAACTATATATTCGTGAACACTTCACCCGAAAAGATGAAGGGTTACCTCGAGCAGGCCCGGCAGCGCGTTTTCTACCACACCGGCGTGGATGTCAAGCCCGGCGAAAACATTCTGACGCTTTCCACCTGTTCCTACGACTATAATTCCCGAGGAAACAAAATCGACACCCGCCTCGTCGTCGCGGCGCGGCTTCTGCGGGCCGGCGAAAACGAAACCGTCGACCCGGCGGCGGTGAAAGCAAATCCGAATTACCGCCGGCCGCAGGTATGGTATGACCGCCGGGGTCTGAAAAACCCCTATGCCGGCAGTGAAAAGTGGACGCCAAATTAACAGCAAAACAGGAAGTGAACGGTTTGCCCGATAAGGACTACAGCAGCATCCGGGATAACGACGGTGAAACCGTCGATTTTGGCGTGATTGCCGACGGGTCGCACATTGACGCCCTGAGTAAAAAATACAAAACCGTTGAGGTGGAAGAGTCCGCGCCGGAAGACCCTCCCTCAACGGAAAGCGCCGGGTTGCGCGGCAAAATGAAAGCGTTCGGCCGCCGAAAAGGCAAAAACAAGGACGAACCGAAGCCGGCAGAAGCCGCATTGCCCGATGAGGACGAAGACGAGGCAAGCATAGAGGTTTTGGTCGAAGACGAACGCGAAGTCTCCGCCGGCGCGCAGGAAGAAGAAAGCAACTCGTTTTCCGTTTCCTTTGATAATCTTGCCGGCTTAATCGAACAATTTGAAAACGCGGTACCGGACGAATTGATTGCCGATGAAAAAGAAGCGGCGGCAACGGAACCGCCGGCCGCGGAAGAAACCGCCGCGGAAGCGCCGGCCCCGGAAGCACAAGCCGAGGAAATCCCGGCCCCGGAAGAAATTGTCTCGGAAGCAGCAACCGCGGAAGCCCCGGCCGCGACAGAAACCGCCGCGGAAGAAACAAACGCGGAAGTTCCGGCCGTGGCAGAAACCGCCGCGGAAGAAGCACCCGCCGAAGAGCGGCCATCCGAGCAGACGCCGGTTGAAGAATCCGTACACAACCGGCCCGAGCCCACCGATTCGCCCGCGGGGGAAACCACGGGCAAAACATCCGCGGAAGACCCCAGCCCGGGTCCGCGAATCGTTTATCAGGCTCCCGAAGGCGGGAATCCCGGAATCGGCAGCCTATCGTTCCGAACTCAGCCGCCGGTGCAACCGTACACCTATTCTCCGCCTCCCGAGCCGCCGGCCCGGAAGAAACCCGCGCCGGAAAATAAAGACGATTCCCAGTCAACCATGCGCGTCATATTTGAGGCGCCCGAAGAAGACTTCGCCGACATCCCGGCGGAGGAATTTGTTCCGGAACCGGAACCGGAGCCCCTGTTCCTCGTGCCGAATGAAGAAGAGCCCGCGGATTCGGGCCTCAAGGACCTTTTCGACGACCTTCCCGCCGAAAACGCCGTACCCAAGGAAAAGGCCTTGAAACGGTTTTTAAAAGCCTTTTTACCCTGGAAAGGCGACGGACCGGGCGAGATTGTGCGCAAAACCGTGCTGCTCGTTTCCCTTGCCACCATTATCGTCAGCGGTTGGATTCTGCTCGATGTGTATGTGGTCGCGCCTTATCAAAGCCAACAGCAGTCGCAAAAAGCTGTCGATATGAAAAAGGACAGCAGCAAGCTCAAAGACTGGTCGGCGGTCAAGGGCCGGTACGATGACGTAAAATTTCCGCAAGGCATGCAGCTGAAGTATGCCGGGTTGTTCGTCAGCAACAACGATTTTGCCGGCTGGTTGCAAATACCCGGCGCGAGCATAAACCTGCCGGTCGTTCAGTGCGGCGATAACACTGCTTATCTTAAAAAGGACTTTTATTTGAATAAGACAAAATACGGCTGCCCTTTTGTCGACTATCGCAACAACCTCCGGGAACCGGACAGAAACACCATTCTTTACGGCCATAACATGAAGTCCGATGACCTGCTGTTCGGAAGGCTCGAAAAATATAAGCGTATCGAAGGGTTCAGGGAATCCCCCGTCGTGCAGTTCAACACCCTGTTCGCGGATTATCAATGGAAGGTTTACGCGGTGTTTATCACCAACGGCAGCCCCGCCGGTGACAACGGTTACTTCTTCAACTATGTTTTTACCCGGTTAAGCAACGAGGGTTTCGGCGCGTATATCCGGGAAATTGACTCCCGCAAGTTGTATTCGACCGGCGTTGATATTCTGCCGACAGACAGAATTCTGACTTTGTCAACCTGCTGTTACGATTTTGAAGACGCCAGGCTGGTTGTGGTAGCCCGGATGACGCGCGCCGGGGAAAACAGGGATGTGGATACCTCGAAAGCCACCGTCAACAAGAACCCGCGTTACCCCCAGGCATGGTATTCCAAAAAAGGCGTTGACAACCCTTACAAAAACGCTTTCAAGTGGTATGCCGGCTGACAGTCTTAACGGACGACGGATGAGAAGGAGAAAGAAAACAGCACATGGATAACCGGATCAGCATGCTCTCGATTTACGAGAGGAAGTCGGCCTTTATCAGCCATGCCCAGCATCAAATCCGAGAGGTTGCCCTGCGCCTTTACCCCGACGCCGACGCTTTTGAGGTGTACGAGAACACCGGGGAACTGATGCGGGGCCTGTCGGCCGCTTTCTCCCATTGCGAGACGGTCATTCTCGGCGTGGATTGCTCGCTGTATCTGAACCTGAAAAAGCTGCTTATCCAGGTTCTTGGCCTGGAAGGTGAGCAAAGCCGGATAATTGCCGAAACCATCGCCGAAAAAAACGAGGATGATTTCGGTGAAACGCTCATTGACGCTCACGCGCTTATCCCCAAAGGCGCGAAAACCTTTTTGTCGGAGGACGGCTTGTTCTCGGGTTTCGCCCTGAAGTCCGGAAAGCAGCACCTTATCGTCCTGCCTCTCGACGCGGTTCGGACAGACAGCATCATCACCAACGGTTTTTATGAGTACCTCCGGCAACTCACCGATGGCTTACAGAAACCGATACAGCCGGTGACAAAAGACAACACCCTGCCGAAAAAAACGGCGGACGCCCTTGCCGCGGCCGGTTTGAAAGTTGCTGCCGCCGGCACCAAAACATCCTCTTTTCTCCACAACACGGTCAAGGCCGTTGCTTCCTATGAAAATGTGTTCGCCTTTTTCCCCGGCGTAAAGGAACGGGGTGCCTTGACACAGAAAGAGTATGTCGCGGCCCTCGCCGGGGAAGCCCGTGAGAAAACCGGGTACGCTCTCGGCTGCGCCATATCCAATGTCTTTATCTCCGAAAAGGATAAAGGCCGTTTCTTTGTGTTTGTCGCTCTTGTCGACAGCACGCGCGCCAGGGTTGCCAAGGTATTCGGTGAACCGGGCGAGACACCGCGCATTTTAATCGACGCCGCGGTTGAAACCCTTTTGACAATGATCGGGGATTATGCCGTGAAAGGCGGCTTTGACTCCGACTCGCCGGCAAGCCCGGTCGAAGAATTTCAACCGCCTCCCCCGGAAGAAAAAAAGAGCAAAAAGAGACTCGCTCTCATGATTCTGCTCTACGCCGCCGCGGCTGTTATTCTCTGCGTAGCGGTCAGTTTCCTTGTCAAAAGCAGCAGCGTCAAAGCGTTCTTCAAAAACTATTACGGCGCCGGCAGCATGGCTGCCGCCACGAGCGCGACTGCGAGCACGACGGCGCCCACCACGCAGGCAGCCGTTCCCGCGGGCGTCAGTGAAGACGATATTGACCTCATCAAAAACCTTGCGCGCGCGCCTTCCTATACGGTGGCCGAATCCACTACGGCGGAAAGCGCCTCCCCGGACGGCAGCACACAGACGGAAAAACCGGCGACGGCCTATCAAACGGAATCGCGGCGGCCGGCTTCGACAACGCGGCTGACGACCGTCAGGAATACGACGACCGCCCGCCCGCCTTCCATTGTTACCACCACGACAAAACCGCCGGTTCAAACAACAACCCGTCCACCGGCAACGGCCGGCACCCAGGCCCCCGACACCAAAAAAACCGGCACTTTCACCTTTACCGTTTCCGGCTATGGCCACGGCGTCGGCATGAGCCAGGAGGGCGCGAAGGCATTCGCCCGGCAGGGGAAAACCTATGACTACATTTTGCTGCATTATTATTACCATGAGAACATGAGACTTGTCGACGACCCGAGTCCGCCGAACAAGGTAAAATACGGCGGTAATGAAATTGATTTGCATACATATCTCGCGCGGACAACCGCCAAGGAAATCAACGCTTCGTCGCCGCTTGAAGCGTTAAAGGCGCAGGTCGTCGCGGTTTATACATACGCGAAATATTACGGTTTTGACGTCAACGCCGGCCAGCACGCCTATGACACCGGCTTTAATGTCACCGGCGAATCCAATGTCATGAAGGCCGTCCGGGAAGTGGCGGGCAAATATCTGTCGTTTGAGGGCAAGGTTGCCATGACGCCGTATTTCGCCTCCTGCGCGGGGCGGACGGTCTCGTCACAGTCCGTTTGGGGCGGGACGGTTCCTTACCTCGCCGGCGGCCGGACAAGCCCCGAAACGGTCAGCACAACCACAAAGACTTTCACATCGCAAGAGATTAAGGAAAAAGTGGACGCCTATAACGCAAGCAACGGCTCGGCAGCCATTACCCTGCCCGAAAACCCCGCCGACTGGCTGAAAATCATCAGCAAAGACAGCGTCGGTTATGTCAACACCATTCAAATCGGCGACCGGCAAATGCGGGGGAACGCGTTCCGTAGCATCGTTCTGAACCTCGGCATACGGTCCCATTGTTTTACATACACCTACAAACCGGATTGACCGTTTCATAAAGGGGTATAGCGCATGCCGTCACACGACTACACCAAAACCATGATGATGAAGCTGTTTATGGCAGCGCCCGACGGCAAAGGCGGCAGCCGCGTCTATTGCGGTTTTGACCGGGCGCTCGATATCATCCGGCAGGCGGACGCGCTGACGCTCGGCGTTCCGAAAATTCTGTATCTGGTCGGCTGGCAGTTTAACGGTCACGACGACAAATACCCCGCGTTTGACGAGGTCAACCCGGCGCTCAAAGCCGATGGGGACAAAACCGCCCTCGACAGTATGCTCCGCCTGATGAAGGAAGCGAAGCAATACCATACCGTCGTCAGCGTCCATATCAACTTCACCGACGCTTATGACAACAGCCCTCTCGCCGAAGACTACCGGCGCCGCAACGCGCTCATCCGCAGCCGTGACGGAAAGCCGGCGGCCATCGAGGAGTACAACGGCCTGCCCTGCTACAAAATCAGTTATAAAGAGGAGTGGGAAAGCGGGCTGTTTCAAAAGAGGGTGAGCGCGCTTCTGAACCTGCTGCCTCTGCGCGAGGCGGGAACCGTCCATGTCGACAACTTCCAGTGCTATGTAAACCGGTCCCCCGGCGTCGGCATCAAGGCCATGCAGGCGTACCGGAAAAAGATGATTGAATATATGGCGGCTCATGGCATCGATGTGACCTCCGAATTCACCTACCGCGAGGGCCGGCTGACGGCGCTTGGCTATGGCCGTTTTGTACGCGATGTGTTCAAAACCCTCTACCCCATCGGCACCCTCGGCCAAATTCCCGCCGTCTGGTGGGTTGATAAACTGACGAAGCGGGAGTTTTTCCGCCTGTATCCGGACAAATACGCCGGCGGCATCCCGAACAACAAGTATTCAAAGTTTCTCTACGGCAACATTCACGGCGAGGAACTTTGGAAGGATATGCCCGGCACCTGGCAAAAAGAGTTCCTCGGCCAGTTCGCGGCCATCAATGTCCCCTATTTGTATTTAGCCTCGCTTCAAAAAGAAAAACTCGCCGGCCGCGGCGAGTCTCTTCGTATGGTTTACACAAACGGCGTCGTTTCCTCCCTGAAAGGGCAGAAAATCGCCAAAAACGGCGTCCTGCTGAAAACCGGCGGCGACCTGCTTTTACCTCTGCCCGGCGGGGAGGATAAACGAATCGCTTACAGCAAAAACGGGTGCAATCGCGCGTGGCGGCTGCCCCCGAGCGGATACCGTGCCGCCAGGCTCAGCGACATCACGCCGGAAGGCCTTGCGCCGATCGGCGAGGTCCCTGTCAAGGACAGCCTTCTGCCTTTGGAACTCGCCCCCGGGCAGGGGCTCCTGGTGGAACTGGCGAAGTAAGCGATTTTTCTTTGTTTATGGGTATAAGCCAAACAACTTAAGGATTTTCTGCCATAATGTCAATTTCACGGGCACCGGTTCAATGGAAACCGGTGTCTCGCTTTTTTCGACGGGCGGGGTCTTTATCACAAACTGGACGGCGTTAACATTTGTGTTTTTCTCCGAAACAAACGATACGGGCTTGTAATCCGATTTGTCATATTGCTTTAACATTTCATCGATTTTTACCCGTATGGTATCGGGCAGGCCGGCCACCGCGCCATTGAGCCGGCTTGTTCCGCCGTACAATTCCTTAGTCCCGGTGTCGATGTCGCCGAGGCCGCCCGACAGGGCCTGAAGGCCCGCGTCAAAGTCGCCATACCCGTCGGCCAGCTGCTTCACGCCGCCCATGTATTCACCGAGCCCCTCGTGAAACTGTTGGTAATTGCTTGAAAGCAAAGCCATTCCGTCTTTCAGCTTTTGAATTCCCGATACGAAACTTAGGGACCCAAGCGATTTCTCGATTTCCGTCGAAACCTCAATCAGCGCGCTGTTGATTTGCGCGGACGCGTCGAGCAGAGAATCCGCGTTGCCGCTGAGTTCCGACAAGCCGCTCTCGAATTGAGACGACCCTTCCGCCAGTTCGCGGGCGCCCGAATCGGTTTGGCTGACGCCCTCGGACAGTTTTTTCACGCCCTCGTTGAGAGCGCTGACCGCGTCCGTCAGGACGGTCATTTTTTCGGTCAGGCTGTCCGTGTCCGGCATCTCGAACATGGCGGCAAGCGGCATCGCGGTTATTTGAAACCCGTCCATCGCGAAATCGTTCACCTTTGCCTTTATCACAATGTTCGCGTCGGACCCGGGCAGGACCGTGTGCGCGATGACCTTGTTTTTGCCCGCGTTGGCAACCGTCGCGTTCGGCGACTCGATTTGAGCGCATTTATCCGTGTCGAGCGTCAAGGTGACCTGAAGCATATAGTTGTCGCAAAACGCGGGGTTAACGGCTTCGTTTCGCGTTACGGCCATGGCTATTTCAAGCGCGCCGCTTTTTCCCCCGAGTTCGGCGGCCGGCGTGTCTTTGCCGTCGAGTGTGTAACGGATCGCGATGTTCCAGGGCAGTTCTTTCGTTTGAAGCGTTCCCTGATAATACAGCCGGTCAGACGCGGTGTTGACCGTAATTTTATCCCCGCTTCGCGTTATTTTCTCCGACGATGTCATATTGCTGATTTCGCCGTAATTGCCGTAATCGGTTATCTTTTTACCCTGAAAGCTGTTGACGACATAGACGCTGCCCACGCTGCCGTCGAGCTCCAACAAGCCGTAAACGACCTCTTCCTTCCTTGTCAGTGTGTCCGCCGCGAAAGCGGGCACGGCGGTCGCGGCCAAAAGGGCTGCGGCCAATAAAAACGAGAGAAACTTTTTCATATCAAACACTCCTGTCTACGGAATCGTCATTCTTTTGTTTTTTTGGGCGGGGCTTTAATGTTGTTTTTTGTATCACTGTGTCAAAAACAATCAACAGAGCCGGCAAGACGCAGACCACCATGACAAACGATAAAATCGTCCCTCTGCCGAGCAGCGCGCCGAGTTCCGCAACAATCGGGTTGGCGGATGTGGCTGCTAGGGTAAACCCCGCCGCGGCAAGGATTCCCGCCGAGACGAGAATTGCCGCCAGGTTTTCGGTGAGGGCTTTCAGCATGGCCTCCTTTTTCGGCAAGGCCTTCCGGTCGGCAAAATAGTGGTTGGTCAGCAGAATGGCGTAATCCACCGTCGCGCCGAGCTGCACCGTGCTGACGATAAGGTAACCGATAAAACTCAAGGTATTGTCTGTAAAATACGCGAGGGACAAGTTAATCCATATCGCCGATTCGATGGCGAACACAAGGAATACCGGAACGGATATCGAGCGGAAAGTCACGAGTATCACAAGGAAAATGCCGATAACCGCCGCCAGGTTGACAATGCTTGTGTCCACCTCCACGACGCTCTTCATATCATACAGCGTGGCGCTTTCCCCGGTCAGGTAACAGGTGTCGTAATGGCGGCCGGCGGTGTCGAGCACCGTTTGAACGGTGTCAAAGGCTTGCTCTCCCTCGTCGGGTATATCGGTATACAGGATAATTCGCGCGTAATTCTCGGAGTAAAACTGGTCGAGCGCCTCTTTCGGGACATATTGGGGCGGTATTTCCGCGCCTACCGCCGTCGTAAAAGAGACCACGCCCGTTATATGGGGAAGGGCGGAAAGGTCATCGCAAAGTTCGGCTTCCTTCCCCGCGCTGCCTTTCGGAACCAGCAGCACGAGCGGGTTATCCCTGCCGAACACCGCTTCAATCGCCGCCTCGTCCTTTTCCACGCGGGAGACTTCCGTCGCGGTGCCCATGCCATAGATAAAGCCGGTGTTTCTTTGCGCGAGAAAGCAGGGGATCACAATGACAAGGGCCGCGAGCAAAAACGGAATGCGCGCCTTCATGAGCCCTTTGCTGACTTTGCCGAAATTCGGAATGAAACTCCGGTGTTTTGTTTTATCAAGCAGTTTGCGGCACAGAAGCGTCAAAGCCGGCAAGAAGACCATGACGGATAAAAAGCTCAAAAAGACGCCTTTCGCCAGATGGATGCCCAAATCCGAGCCGATGCCGAACCGCATAAACAGCAGGGCACAAAAACCGATAACCGTCGTCGCGGCGCTGGCCGCCACGGTCGGCAGCGACCGTTTCATGGCAAGGCGCATCGCCTCTTCCGGTTCATGCGCCGCGCGGTATTCGTAATAACTGTGAAGCAGGAAGATGGCGTAATCCATCGAAACGGCAAGCTGCAAAATCGGCGTGACCGCCAGTGTGATAAAAGAAATCTCACCGAAAAAGGCGGTGCTTCCCAAATTGATCAGCACGGCGACGCCGATGGTCAGTAAAAACAGCAGCGGCTCAATCCACGACACGGTGGAAAGCACAAGGATAATCAGGATAATCGGAATTACAAACGCCATGGCGATCAAGACTTCTTTGATTGTCATGGTCTGGAACCCCGCGGAGGCCACGCCTTCCCCGGCCGCGGCGTTATTCTCCCCGATGAGGCCGTAAATCGCGTTGACCGCCGACAATTCTTCGCCGCTTTCGATCGTTACGCTCAAAAGGGCGTTGCCGTCTTTGAAGTAGTTCTTCACAATGGCCGTGTCCAAAAACTCCAGCGGCGTGGTCGTCAGCGTGTTTTTGCCAATCACATCATCAAGCCATATCACCGATGTCACGCCCTCGACGGCGGCAAGTTTTTCTTTGTATTCAAGCGCCTTGCGTATGGTGACATCTTTCAGCATGACCCTCGCGTTGGGTATGTTCCCGCTGAATTCTTCCTCCATAATGGCGATGGCTTTGGTGGACTGCGTATCCTTCGGCAGATAATCCACCATATCGAAGTTCGGTGTAATCAGCAGGGAAAGAACCGCGCCGGCCGCCGCGAGAGCAAAAAAAACAGCGACCACGACTTTTTTAAATTTAAATATCCATTTTGACAGTTTCCTCACGGAACACCCTCCCGGGTAACACGATGTTGATTATTTAACTCATTTATAGTATAATGACCGTGTGATAAGATTTCAACAATCAGATTTTTATCGGATGACAGATATTAAACAAACACGGGGTTTGATGTTTGGCAACTAACAAATCCCGTGAAATTGGGGGAGCACATCATGCGCGACGAGAAAGAGGACAGACGGGTTAAATACACAAAGATGGTGTTGAAGGACAGTTTTATAAACCTGCTTGAACAAAAGGACATCTCGAAGATTACCATCAAGGAAATCTGCGAAGACGCCGACATCAACCGCGCGACCTTTTACGCCCATTACAGCGACCAATACGATTTAATGAACCAGATTCAGAACGATTTGTTTGAAAACATTGAAAAGTATTTGATCGCTTACTCGAGCGATAAGGAATCCGTTTTTCCGTTGGATATCGTCGAGAAGATCTTTGAGTATGTCCGGGAAAACGCACGCATCTGCAAACTGCTGTTGAGCGACCGCGGCGATTTATTTTTTCAAAAGCGCGTGTTTATGCTTGTGTATGAAAGAATCATCAGCGATATCACGAAAAGCGGCGAGATTACAAAAGAAGACGCGGAATACATTTACGCTTTTACGCTCACGGGCTGTATCGGCGCCATCCAAAGATGGCTCGATGATGACATGAAGAAATCGCCCCGCTACATGGCGAAGATGATTTTGAAATTGACAACAGTTTATCGGGATTGGTGAAGCGCGGGGTCGCGGCTAAAAAGTCCTGTTAAAGAGCAGCGGTTTTCTATACACATTCGAGTTATATGTATAGAAAACCGCCTTTTTTATACATATACGGTTGACATATGCCCGGCGTTTCACGCCGCGTTCTCGGTAAAAGTACCCGAAAAAGCGGCCGCCCCTCCCGTTAAAACGAAAGGGGCGGCCATAGTTTTATCCTCATTCTTCAAATGTGACAACACTGTTGGTTTCGGCTGATTTGAAAATCGCCTCCATCAGTTTTGTCGAGCGCCGCATCTGCGCGTGGGTGACAATGACATCTTCTTTGCCGTTGAGCGCGGCGACGATGTTTTGATAATACCGGCCCCAATCCGCCTTGACCTTGGGCAGGCGGTATTTTTTAATCGTGTCGTCGGTGCGCGGCGCCATGGTTTTTGTCAGGCCCGCCCCGGCCTGGACGGGTACCGCCTCGCGGTTCTCCCAGTCGGAGACTTTGACGATTTTGCCTTTCAGGCCCCAGTCCTCTATCAATGCCGATCCGTTTTTGCCAAGAACATACCAGCGCGGCAGTTTAACAAAATTGCTGGTTGTCACCTCGACATACGCGGTCGTGCCGTCGTCAAAGGTCAGCATCGTTCTGAATCCGTCATCCACCTCGTCGGAGGTAACAAAGGTCAGTTGGGCATAAACCGAAG
>Ga0123327_1001514_pt1 | contig 19472 bp, 11 predicted proteins | sample BioC13SIPDNA_4_FD_89701 | JGI IMG/M metagenome (GOLD analysis project Ga0123327, IMG submission 89701) | Anaerobic biogas reactor microbial communites from Washington, USA - Biogas_R1_B C13 SIP DNA | ecosystem: Engineered > Bioreactor > Anaerobic > Unclassified | place: Washington, USA...
CTCGCCCACCGCCACGCTGTCGAACGTCACGTAGTAGTCAACCGCCTCCGTCTCCCGGATCAGCCGGTCGTAGCTGATGACCTTCACCCCGGCGTCCCGCGCTGCTTCCGCAGCCGCTGCCGCTGCCGTCGCGTCGTGCGGCGTGATGATGATCACCTCCACGCCCCGTGTGATCAGGTCCTGGACGTTGGCCAGCTCCCGTGACGAGTCGCCCTCGCTGAACAGGATCTCGACCTCGTAGCCCGCTTCCTCGAACGCATCCCGGAACCGGGTCTCGTCCTGGATCCAACGCGGCTCTTCCCGCGTCGGTAAGACCACGCCGACGCGGAACTCAGCCGCTTCGACAGGCTCTTCTACTTCTTCTTCTGCCGGGGGCGCCTCTTCTTCAGGCGCTTCAACTTCTTCAGGGGTCTCAGTCGGCGGTGTGTTCGTGCCGCAGGCTGTGAAGGCGAATACAGCCAGCAGCGCGACCAACAATAGAAGGGTACGGAAAGGTTTCTCGCGCATTTTCTTCTCCTTAAATGTGAATGTTGTGGCGCTTTCGCCAGGTGGGTAGCTCTCTCAACGATGTGGAACTTGCGATACAGCACCTCCTTTCTGGCAGAATCTTCTGACTGCCGGTCAGGCGACGAACAGGCTGGCACCTGATCTGACTCTGCCATGGGGGTAGGAACCCCTGGTTGTTACTGCCTGATCGGATCATGAACAGACAGCGTGGTGGGCGCGGTTGCTGGCGCACTCGGGGTCTCGCGCTGGCAACCGACCATTTCCCCTGTCGTGCCAGACCCCTTCGTTTGGCAATCGGCGTTTCCGCACCGCAGTTCCGCGGAACGGCTACACCAAATTTATACTACGGATTGACTTTTTTCGCAAGGTTGATCAAGTCACCGGAAAAAGGTCGCAATCAAAACTCAATACAGGAGCGCCAGAGACAAAAAGAGCCTGCTCGACAGGAGCAGGCTCTCGCCATCATTACGATGCGGCTTCCACCGCGGCCCGTCCATCGCCGCCATTACCGGCAAACGTCTGGCCCATCGCTGCCTCCAGCTCGCTGCGGAACTGCTGCGTGTACAGCCGGTAATAGTGGCCGCGCGCCCGGATCAGCTCGTTGTGCGTGCCCATCTCCTTGATCTTTCCGTTTTCGACCACCAGAATGCGATCGGCCCGCTTGATTGTGCTCAGCCGGTGGGCGATGACGAAGCTCGTGCGACCCTCCATCAGATGGTCCATGCCCTGCTGGATGAGCGCCTCCGTCAGTGTATCCACACTACTCGTCGCCTCGTCCATGATGAAGATCTCCGGCTCGGCCAGCACCGCCCTCGCCAGGCTGATCAGCTGCTTCTGCCCGACGGAGAGCAGCCCGCCGCCCTCGCCGACCTGTTCGTCATAGCCATGGGGCAGGGTCATGATGAAGGCGTGCGCGCCGGCCAGCTTTGCCGCCTCCTCGATCTCCTCGTCGGTCGCGTCCAGCCGCCCGTAGCGGATGTTCTCACGGATCGTGCCGGAGAACAGGTGCGGCGTCTGCAGCACCACGCCGATCCGCGACTGGACGGCGTGCAGCGTGTATTCCCGGTAGTCGCGCCCGCCGATGCGGATCTCCCCGGCGCGCGGCTCGAAGAAGCGGCAGAGCAGATTGACGATAGTCGATTTGCCGCCGCCCGTCGGCCCGACCAGCGCGATTGTCTCGCCCTGGCCTACTTCCAGGTTGAACTCCGACAGCACCGGCTTATCGTCCTCGTAATAGAACTCCACGTTGTCGAAGACGATGTCGCCGGCGATGGTGCCCGGATCGACGGCGCCCGGCCGGTCGCTGATCTCCGGTACGGCGTCGATCAGGCTGAAAACACGCTCGGCCGAGGCGATGGCCTGCTGCATGCTGGCGTAGACGCGGGCCATGTCCTGCACCGGCCAGAGCATCGCCGTCACGTAACTGAAAAAGGCGTAGATGTCGCCGATGGTCATGTCCCCGGCGTCGATCTGAATGCCGCCATACCAGACGACGGCGGCAATGCCGAAGGCGCTGATCAACTGCACGGCCGGCAGAAAGAGCGCGCTGAGCCACGCCGCCCGGTAGCCCGCGCGGTACATCTCGCCGGTCAGCTCCTGAAACTCCTGGAGCTGCTGCGCCTCGCGCCCCAGCGCCTTGGTCACGCGCACGCCCGTCACGCCTTCCTCGTATGCTCCCGTGATGCGCGAGTTCATCTTGCGCACCACCCGGTACTCCGTGAGGATGCGCTTGCGGAACTCCACCGCGACGACGACCAGCACCGGTACGATGGCAAAGACGATCAGCCCCAGCCGCCAGTTGATGCGCATCATGAAATAGGTGGAAGTGGCAATGCTGGTGATGCCCCAGGTGATGTCCAGCAACCCCCACGTCACCAGCTCCGAAATCCGATCCGTGTCGCTGGTCACCCGGCTCATAATCCAGCCTACCGGCGTGCGGTTGAAGTAGCTAAGGCTGAGCTCCTGCAGGTGGTTGAACAGCCGCTTGCGCAGGTCATAGCGTACCCGCTCGCCGAGGATACCCGTGAGGTAGATGAAGGCGAAGACGGAGCCGGCCTGCACGAGGGCAAGCGACCCGTACAGGGCGACGATGCGGTACAACGCCTCGCGGTTGCCCGGCTGGATCCCTTCGTCGATGATGCGCCGGCTCAGGAAGGTGAAGTAGCCGTCGAGCGCCGCCGTGACCATGCCGAAGAAGATGAAGCCGGCCACCCACAGCCAGTAGGGCTGCACCTGCTGCAGGATACGCAGTATCGTCCGGCCGTTAAACTGTGTGGTGAATTCTTCTTCCTGAAACTCAAAATCGCTCATCGTGCGTTCCTGAAAGGCAAGATGCAAGCAAGCTGCCATTATAGGCAAAAGGTGGCGCGAAGGATAGCCCATCCGCCGCCTTCCTCACACCTTTCCCATCTCCCCCGCCGCGCAACCATCTCCCGGTTGAACCGCCAACCTATAACCCGATCTATATCCCCGCATATGCCGCGGTTAGACGACACGGCCCGTCCCAGCCATTAGACTGAAAAGGTGAGCCAACTCCGAAGGAGCCGCGTATGTTTATCATCATCCGTTGGATTTTCCAGAGCCTCGTCAGGCCGCTGCTGGCCCTCGGCGCGCTGCTTGCGGCGGCTGCCGGCCTGCGCCGTGCGCTGCGCCGTGAAGCCGACATCACCGGCGACGTCGTCCTGATTACGGGCGGCTCGCGCGGCCTCGGCCTGCAGCTCGCCTACGAGTTCGCCCGTCACGACTGCCGCATCGTCATCTGCGGCCGCGACCCCCACTCCCTGCGCCGCGCCGAGCGCGAATTACATGACTTCGGCGCCGAGGTCTTGGCCATCGCCTGCGACGTAACCGACCAGAAACAGGTCGAGAGCCTGGTGCAGCAGGTGCGCGACCATTTCGGCCCTGTCGAGATCCTCGTCAACAATGCCGGCGCCATCGACATCGCTCCCCTCTCTTCCCAACCCCTTGAATCGTTCGAGCAGGCGATGGACGTCATGTATTGGGGCACGATCTACCCCACGCTCGCCGTGCTGCCGGAGATGAGAGCCCGCCGCTACGGGCGCATCGTCAACGTCACCAGCATCGGCGGCAAAGCCAGTATACCCCACCTGATGCCCTACAGCGGCGCCAAATTCGCCGCCGTCGGCTTCAGCGAAGGGCTGCGCGCCGAGCTGGCCGGCAGCGGCGTGCTCGTCACGACCATCGTGCCCGGCCTCATGCGCACCGGCTCGTTTCTCAACGCTTTCGCCCGCGGCCAGCGCGCCAGAGAGTATGCCTGGTTCTCCGTCGCCGCCAGCCTGCCGCTGCTCTCGATGGAGGCGACCCAGGCGGCCCGGCAGATCGTCGAGGCCACGCGCCGGGGCGAAGCGGAACGCACGCTCACCGTGCCCGCCCAGATCCTCGCCCGACTGAACGGCCTTTTCCCCGGCCTGACCGCCGACATCAACGGGCTTGCCAACCGTCTTCTGCCCGGCCCGGGCAGCCGGGAGCGGGAGCGCGGCCTGGACGTGCACCTGAAGCTGCCGCCGGGGCAGCGCAACCTGCTGGGCTGGCTGACGGCGCTCGGCTGGGACGGCGCCCGGCGCCTCAACCAGCTCTCGCCGGCCGAAAAGGAAGCGGTCCTGCAACAACAGGCGGATGATGGGCAGGGCGCCCGCCTGACGCGAGCCCGGCGCCCCGGTCCCAACAACCAGTAAGGAAGGGAAGCCATGACACAGTATCGAAACGGGAGCACGAACGGGCCAGAGCGCATCGCGCCAGCCCTCGTGGGCGGGCTGCTGCTCGTCTACGCGCTGGGAAAACGCTCCTGGCAAAGCGCGGTCGCCGCTCCCCTCGGCGGCGCGCTCGTCTACTACGCCGCCACGGGCCGCAACCCGCTCATCACCCTGCGTACCGGCGGCAGTCTGCACGACGACGGCGTCACCATCCACCGCGCCGTGACCATCCGCCGCTCGCCCCAGGAAGTTTATGATTTCTGGCGCCGGCTGGAAAACCTGCCCCGCTTTATGAGCCACCTGGACAGCGTTGTTGACCTCGGCGAGGGGCGCTCCCGTTGGCAGGCGCACACGCCCGGCGGCCTTCCCCTGCATTGGGAGGCGCGGATCACGGTTGACGAGTCTGGCCGGCGGCTGGCCTGGGAAACGCTGCCCGGCGCCAACGTCCGCCATTACGGCGACGTCACTTTCCGGCCCACCCTGACTGAAGGCGAAACAGAGCTGCACGTGGAAATGACCTACGCCCCACCGGGCGGCGCGGTCGCCAGTGCCGTTGCCGAGCTGCTGAACGGCATCACCTCCCAGACGGTCAAAGAGCAGCTGCGCGCCTGCAAACAGATCCTGGAAGCCGGCGAAACCCCCACTGTTGAGGGCCAGCCGAGCGGGAGGAAAGAGGCATGAAAGCAGTCTGCTGGAACGGTATTCACGACGTGCGCGTCGACACGGTGCCCGACCCGCAAATCCTCAATCCGCGCGACGCCATTATCCGCGTCACGTTGACAGCCATCTGCGGCTCCGACCTGCACCTCTACGACGGCTACATCCCCGCCATGCAGCCCGGCGACATCCTCGGCCACGAGTTCATGGGCGAGGTCGTCGAAGTCGGCCCTGAGGTGACCAACCTGCAGGTGGGCGACCGCGTCGTCGTCCCCTTCCCCATCTCCTGCGGTCACTGCTTCTTCTGCGAGCACGACCTCTGGTCGCTCTGCGACAACTCTAACCCCAAGGCCTACATGACCGAGAAACTCTACGGCTACGGCGTCGCCGGCATCTACGGCTATTCGCACATGATGGGCGGCTATGCCGGCGGGCAGGCCGAATATGTGCGCGTGCCCTTCGCCGACGTCGGCCCGCTGAAGATCCCCGACGGCCTCACCGACGAGCAGGTTCTCTTCCTGACCGATATCTTCCCCACCGGCTATCAGGCCGCCGAGCAGTGCGAGATCCAGCCGGGCCAGACCGTCGCCGTTTTTGGCTGCGGCCCGGTGGGCCAGTTTGCCATCGCCAGCGCCCGGATGCTCGGCGCCGGGCGCATCATCGCCGTAGACCGCTTCCCCGAGCGGCTGCGGATGGCCGCCTATACCGAAGGCGTGGAGACGCTCGACTATAGCGAAAATGACATCGTAGAGACGATCAAGGAGATGACGGGCGGGCGCGGCCCCGACGCCTGCATCGACGCCGTGGGCATGGAGGCGCACGGCGAAGGGCTGATCTACTACTACGACAAGGCCAAACAGCTTGCCCGCCTGCAGACCGACCGGCCAACCGCCCTGCGCGAAGCCATCCAGGCCTGCCGCAAGGGCGGCGTCGTCTCCATCCCCGGCGTCTACGGCGGCTTCGTCGACAAGATGCCCATCGGCGCTGCCTTCAACAAGGGGCTGACCCTGCGCCTGGGGCAGACGCACGTCCACCGCTACCTGCGCCCGCTACTGGAACGCATTCAGGAAGGGGCCATCGACCCGTCGTTTGTCATCACCCACAGGCTGCCGCTGGATCAGGCGCCGCACGGCTATGAGATTTTCAGGCAGAAGGAAGACAACTGCATCAAGGTTGTGCTGACGCCGTAGCCTCCGCGTCCTCCACCGGCCGGCCATCGCCGTTGCCGTCGCCAAGCTCGCGGCTGACCTCTTCCTCGATCTGCGCCTGCAGGTTGTAGATCTGCCGGTAGGCGCCGTCGGGATCGGCCATCAGCTCGGCATGCGTGCCCTGCTGGACGATGCGCCCCTGGTCGAGCACGATAATGAGGTCGGCCTTCATCACGCTCTGGATGCGGTGGGCGATGACGAACGTCGTGCGCCCTTCCATCAGCCGCTCCATCGCGCCGCGGATTGCCGCCTCCGTCTCTGTGTCCACCGAAGAGGTCGCATCGTCGAGGATGAGGATGCGCGGGTTGCGCAGCAGCGTGCGCGCCACGGCAACGCGCTGTTTTTGCCCGCCGCTCAGCGTCACGCCGCGCTCGCCGACCAGCGTGTTATAGCCCTCGGGGAAGCTCATGATCACGTCGTGGATCGCTGCGGCGCGCGCGGCCTCGAAGACTTCCTCGTCGCTGACCTGCCTGCCGACGCCGTAGGTGATGTTTTCGCGGATCGTGCGCGAGAAGAGGAACGGCTCCTGCTCCACGATGCCGATCTGGCTGCGCAGATAGGCCCGAGGGTATTTACGCAGCTCGAAGCCGTCGAGCAGGATCTGCCCGCTGGTGTAGTCGTAGAAGCGGGGCAGCAGCCGCACGAGCGATGTCTTGCCCGAGCCGGTGAAGCCCAGCAGCGCCACGACCTGCCCCGGCCTGACCGTGAAGGTGATGTCGTGCAGCACCTCTTCGGCGCCCTCGTAGGCAAAGCCCACGTGCTCGAAGCGGATGTGCCCGCGCACGTTGCCGGTCGGGTGGATGTCGCCGGTCTCTAGCGGCTCGCGCACCTGCTTCAGCAGCTCGGCCACGCGCCCGAAGCTGACCAGCCCCGACGACATCTGCACGATGAGGCGGCCCAGGTTGCGGATCGGCCAGATAATCCAGATCACCAGCCCGGCGTAGGCCACGTAGGTGCCCACGCTGATCGTGCCGTCGATAGCCATCAGGGCGCCGATCACAAAGCCGCCGATCATCTGCGCGGCGCAGATGATGTCGGTCACCGGCCAGAAGAGCGCGTGCATGCGCAGCAGCCGCTTGCCCAGCCGGTACTTCTCGACGTTCTCCACCTCGAACTTGTCCCGCTCGAACTCCTGCCGGGCGAACGCCTTGACCACGCGCACCGCCGTCAGGTTCTCCTGCAGCGTCGTAGAAACGCGCGCGTCCTGCTCCTGGAAATGCTCGTAGGCGTCCGAGATGCGCTTGAAGAAATACACGCTGACGAGGACGACGAACGGGATGAGCATCACCGAGAGCAGCGCCAGCCGCACGTTGAGCAGCAGCACCGCACCGAAGTTCACGGCGAAGAGCAGGATGATGCGCCCGGCACCGATAGCTTGCTCGTTGAAGAAGCGGTAGACGGCGTCCACGTCGCTGCTGGAGCGCTGGATCAGCTCGCCCGTCGGCGTGCTGTCGTGGTAGGCAAAGCTCAGCCGCTGTAGATGGTCGTAGAGGTAGTTGCGCAGCCGCAGGACCACGCCCTCGGCCGTGCGTGCCGCCAGCTTGCCGCTGAGGAACGTAAAGGCGCCCTGTAGCAGCGCCAGCCCGATGAAGCCCAACGCAACCCAGGGCAGCAGCCGCCCGGCCTGCGGCGTGCCCAGCACGTCGTCCACGAGGTAGCGGATCAGGTACGCGAAGGCGCTCCGGCTGAGCGCGGCGACGCCCACAGCCAGGTTGGCCACGAGGTAGATGAAGCGAAAGCCGTGCATCAGCCGCCAGAGCCCGCGCACGCGGCTCTCGGTGACGACTTCCTGGAGGTTGTATTCCGGTACAGTCATAGTACTTCCTCGTTCGTCACGAGGTCCTCGGGCGTGCCAGAGCCCCGCCAGACTGGCGCGAGCATTCACCCGGCGATTGGCACGCAATTGGTTATTATAGAACAAAAGGGCGAGTGGAATCTAGCCTGATTCTGGCCTAGTTTAGAGGTTGCTCATCAGGGAGTTGCCTGTCGCACCTGCAGCGCTACGAGATCGATTACAGCTTCGGCTCATCTCCTTTTCGACCACCATCTAGCAAGGATAACAATTCTTCATACTCCCTGTCGTCCATGCCAAAGTAGTTCTCCGGCTGCGGAAATTCGCGGGCCGTCACCTCGCCGACGTAAGCCTTCAGCCCGTCGAGGATGACCTTGCCCGCGTCGGCGTAGCGCTTCGCCATCCGCGGCGTGAACTTGGGATAGAGACCAAAAAGGTCGTGGTAGATAAGTAGCTGCCCGTGCGCGTCTGGGCCTGAACCCAGGCTCATGATAATCACGTCGCCCGCCCGCTCTGTGATCAGCCGGCAGAGGCGGTCGGGCACCAGCTCCAGGAGGATGCCGAAGACGCCCGCCTCTTCGAGCATCCGCGCATCGTCGGCGATCTTCCTGGCCCGCTCGGCGTCCTTCCCCTGCAGGCGAAAGCCGCCCAGCGCGCTGGCGCTCTGCGGCGTCAGCCCCAGATGGCCCATCACCGGGATGCCGGCGCGGGCAATGGCGGCGACGCGCGGCGCCATCTCCGCCCCACCCTCCAGCTTCACCGCGTCGCAGGCCGCTTCGGCCATGAAACGGCCTGCGTTGCGCACGGCGATCTCGTCGCTGGGTTGGTAGCTCATGTACGGCATGTCGCCGATGAGAAAGGCCGTGGGGGCGCCGCGCCGCACCGCCTGTGTGTGGCGGATCATATCCTCCATCGTCACCGGCAGCGTGCTGTCGTAGCCAAGCATCGTCATGCCCAGGCTGTCGCCCACCAGGATCATGTCCACGCCCGCCTGCTCCTGGAAGTAGGCGGTGGGGTAGTCGTAGCAGGTCAGCCAGGTGATCGGCTCGCCCTTCGCCTTCTTGGTAAATAGATCCGGCAGGGTCATCTTCTTGCGTTCGGCCATCACTCCTCCAATCGGTTCGTCAGGAAAAGGTCGTGCTGTCAGGGTGCAACCTCCCCACACAAATAGTGTAAGCCCACCGGCCGCGCCCCACAAACGGTCACGCGGCGCCGCCATCAGCCGCACGCGCTCTTCCCCCAAAAGACGGACGCGAGCCGGCCGGTTTTTCTATATGATGCGACCGTAACTTAATCTGCGCCGGAGCCGGCAGCCGCGATCTGGCGCACCAGGAGATCTCTGATCATGCGACACTTCAACCCATTGCTCGTCCTTCTACTGCTTGCTGTTATCGCCCTGGCAGCCTGCACGCCCGGAGAGCCTACGCCCGGCGCCCCCGCGCCGACCACGGCAGTCACGCCCGAGGCTCCCACCCCCGAGCAGCCCACGCCCACAACGGAGCCGCCGCCCACGGATACCCCGGAACCGGCCGAGCCAACGGCGACGGCGGAAGCCGAAACGCCAGAGCCGACGGCCACCACTGAACCGGCCGCGCCAACCACCTTCTGCCCCGAGATCGCCCGCCCGGCGCTGATTCTCTTCCTGCCCAGCGACCAGCTTCTCCTCTTTGACCCGGCCAGCGGCGCGACCTGTCCCCTGCCCGTTCCCGGCCGCTACGCCGGCATGGTCGAGCTGACCCCCGGCGCCTTCTTCTCGCCCGCCCCTTCCGCCACGGCCGGAGGCGACGCCCTGGTCATCCAGCGCTACCTGCCCGACGGCACGGTCGAGGATCTCCCCTACACCCTGCTTGAAGGCGCCGCCGCCGCATCCTACACCGGCTTTACCGTCTCCGGCGATGCGCGCCTGATCGCCTGGGGCTCTATCGGCCCGTCCGAGGATGGCGGTATGTCGGCGACCAGACTGAGCATTGCCAGCCTGGAAACCGGAGAAGTGACGGCTACCGTAACGCCGGAAGCAACCGTCGAGTCCCGCGGCCTGATGCCCATCCGCTTCGACCCGGAAACCGACACGCTCTACTACGCGCTGCAGCCCTACGGCGTGGGCGGTAGCTGGATCGGCTTCGTCGGCCGCTACGACAATCTCTACGCCATCGCCGCCGACGGCAGCGGCGAGCCGGAGCTGATCTTCGACTGCGCCGACAAGGGGCTCTTCCTCTGCCTGGGCGATTTCTTCGTCACCGGCGGCGCCGTCACCGGCCTGGCCTACGTAGACCAGGAGGCGGGCACCCTGTTTGTCGAGAACGGCGCCGGAGAGGCGCTGAACACGCTGCAGGGAACCGAAGATTACATCGGCTACCCCACGTGGGGGCCGGTCGGCGAGCTGGTCTACTACACGGCTACCCTGGCCGAGATGACTGACGGCCCTCCCGCCGCGGAGCTGGGCAACCTCCAGCGCGTCGCCCCGCCCACCGCCCCGGCGGAAACAATCGTCAGCGACCCGGCCCTCGCGCTGCCGATCGAGTTCCTGGATGACACCCGAGTTGTCGTCAACTGGGTCACGGAGGCGGAGACCGGCCTCTGGGGCCTGGCGCTGGCGGGCGTAGAAGGCTCGGTTGAGCTGCTGGATGTACCGTCCGGCGCCTCCGTCGCCGGGATCGTGCGCTGAGCCGCCCCATTTCCACCCGTTCTACCACTCAGGAAGCCCCTCGGCGGCGAGGGGCTTCTTGCATATAGATCCATTTGCTCTGCCGTTACGTAGAATGAGGCGCCAGGGGGGAGTGGGAGTCTGGCGACCCAACGTCACGGGTGCGGGTCCCCTTGAGTTGGCCGTAACAAAGGAGAAAGAAGATGAGTCTCCGTCATACGAGCGCGTTTTGCTGGAAATCCCCAAGCCGCAGAACAATCATAACGGCGGCGATATCAGCTTTGGGCCGGATGGCATGCTCTACGTCCCCCTGGGCGATGGCGGCTCCGGAGATGACGTGGACGCCGGCCACGTCGAAGACTGGTATGAAGACAACGCCGGGGGCAACGGCCAGGACGTAAGTCAGAACCTGCTCGGCAGCATCCTGCGTATCGACGTGGACAACGGCGACCCCTATGCCATTCCCGAGGACAATCCGGTGCTGGGCGACAACGAAGCAGCCGACGAGCAGTGGGCCTTCGGCTTCCGTAACCCCTGGCGCGCCACCTGGGACATAGAGACCGGGGAGTATTACGTCAGCGACGCGGGCCAGGATCTCTGGGAGGAAGTGAGTGTGGTCGAGGCCGGTGGCAACTATGGCTGGAACGTCTGGGAAGCCGCCCACTGCTTCGACGCCGAGGCCCCGGAGGTATCGCCGGAAGAATGCCCGACGACCGATGCCTGGGACAACGAGCTGCAGATGCCCATCGTCGAGTTCCCCAACCAGTTACAGGAGCTGGGCGGCTACGGCCTCACCGTCGTCGGCGGCTACGTCTATCGTGGCCCGGCCATTCCCGAGCTTGAAGGCAGCTATATCTTCGGCGCCTGGACCACCGGCGAGGAGCGCGTCCCTCCGCTTGGCGGCGTGCTCGTCGCCGAGCGCCCCACGGACGGCGCGGAGAGCGGCGAAGATCAGCCGGCCGCGCTCTGGCCCCTGCGCGAGCTGGAGCTGCAGGCCTCTACCGGCGAGTGGGCCGACTACATCTACTCCTTCGGCCAGGATGCCGAAGGCGAGCTCTATATCCTGACCAGCCAGTCGTTAGGGCCGGCCGGCACAACCGGCAGGGTCTGGAAGATCGTTCCCGCTGGAGAGCTGGCTGAAGCTCCCGAGGAGGCCGCAGCGCCCAGCCCGACGCCTTCGGGTGAGGGCGAGCCGGTCTACGTCTCGGCCGAGAACTTCTACTTCGAGATGCCGCGGGAATTGGCCGCCGGAACCTATACCTTTATCGTCACCAACCCCACCGGCGGCACCGAGCACCACTTCGAGATCGAGGGCAACGACCAGGAGTGGGCGCTGCCCGCCCCCGTCGCCCCCGGAGAATCCGCCACGCTGACGGTGGAGCTGGCCCCCGGCGAATACCAGGTCTACTGCCCGGTCAGCGATCACCAGCACATCGGCATGGCGCTGACGCTGACTGTCACGGAGTAAACGGCCCGGCCGGGCTGGCCTGATGAAGAGATGCCGCCGGCATCCCCTCCTGCCCACTTTCAGAGAGGGGATGCCGGCGTGGTGTTAGCGGGTGGAACCGGAGCGGTTAGCCGGCGTGGCCCTGGGCGTCTCCAACGGGTCGGCCGTGCTCGTCGGCGTTGGCGTTCTCGTCGGCGTTGGCGTGCCCATTGCCGTCGGCGTGTCCGTTGCGGTCGGCGAGCCCGTCGGGGTTGGTGTCGCCGTTGCGGTCGGCGTGCCCGTCGGGCTCGGCGTGGCCGTCGGCGTTGGCGTGTCCGTCGGAACAGGCGTGTCCGTCGGAACAGGTGGAGCCGTCGGCGCCGGCGTGTCCGTCGGAATGGGAGTGTCCGTTGGCGCCGGCGTATCTGTTGGAATAGGTGGAATAGGCGTGAACGTCGCCGGCGGCGTCGCCGTTGGCGCCCGCGTGGTAATGGGAGCCGGCGGGCTGGGTGTAGCCATCTGCGTCGGCAGCGGCCTCGGCGTAGGCGTTCCCTCGCCTGGAGGGCTGACGATCGGTGTGCCCAGGATGGTAGGGGCTGTCGGCGTCGCCGCGGGCGGCCTGCTGGTCGGTTCGCTGGGGCGCCGCGTTGGTGGAGCCGGCGGCAAGGGCGAAGGGGTCGATGTAGCCGTGAGCGTCGGGGGCAGCTCGGTCGGCGTGACGGTTGCCGGCGGCTCGCCCGGCCGGACGGTCACGGCCTCGCCGGCCGATACCTCAGTCATTACCGTTTCACTCGTGACCCGGACGGTCCCTTCCTGTACCGTCACTCCGGTTGTCCCATCCGCGCTGACCGTGACCACAAAGCGCGTGCCCGTGACCTGTATCAGTGCAGTCGGCGTTTCAATCTGGAAGTTGACGGTCTGGTCCTCTCTCGGCTCGACGTTGACCTCGAGCCGCCCCCGCCGGTGGACCAGCGTGACGGTGTCTTGATTGTCCTCCCGCTCCATCTCCTCCACCACCACGTTCGTCGCCTCGCCTACTTCCATCTGGCTATGCTCAAAGAACGTGAGCAGCATCGAGGAGTCGGCGCCGGTGGCTACCTGGGCGCCGGCGTGCAGGTAAAACGGCGTCGGCGGAACTCCGTCTCGAGTTTCTACCGCTTGCCAAGGTTCCGCTTCCGCCAGTTTCACCTGCACATCGCCGCGGACGAGAGAAGGGATGGCAGTCTCCACCTGACTCATGCCCTGCCGTTGTTGGATCGTATAAATAGATATAAATAGGACCAGCATGGTCAGGGTGAGAAGGAGGGCCGGCTGGAAAGCGCGTTGCGGCAACGTATCTCGGAGCGCTTGCCATACCTGCTGCCAGAGCCCTACATCGGCGCCAGCGTGCCGCTCAGCCACTGGTCGCTGTACCGCTACAGGCTGGTGTGCCTCCCGGAACGCCCGGCTTACAGCCGCTCGTGCGTCCTCAGACGGCGCCTGCCACGGCTCAGCTGCCAGCACTGTTATCGTCGCCGACAGCCAGCGCCACTCTTCCTGGCAATCCGGGCAGCCAGCAAGATGCTGCTGTACCCGCTCGACCTCCGCAGGGTCGAGCCGCCCCTCGGCGAAATCTGCCAGTTGCTCCAGCCAGAGGTGGTTGCTTCTCTCGTCAATCATTCGCATACCTACAGAGGAGAAGCGGCGCTGGAAAATACATCGTTTTTCTCAACTCTCTTCCTCAAGAATGCCGCGCAGCTTTTCCAGGCAGCGCGCGCGGATCGGGCCAATGGAACCCGTCGTCAGCCCCAGTTTGTCGGCAATCTCGGCGTAGGAGGGCGTGGTTTTGTCCTGATAGAGATAAAAAAGCAGGCGGCGGCAGCGCTCGTCGAGCCGGTCCAGGGCCTTCTGCATGCGCTGCGCCTGCTGGAATTCCGCCACCACTTCCTCCGGGGTGGCGTCGCCCGACTCCTCCGGCAGCTCGGCGGGGTCGTAGCTTTCGGTGCGCTTGTACTCGGAGCCTCGCCGCCGGTCCCACGTCGCCCGGCGCGCTGTCGTCACCAGCCAGGAAGAGAGCCGGTCCGGCTCGCGCAGCGTCGGCAGCTTCTCCAGCAGCGTGATCCACACAGCCTGGAAGACGTCGTCCGCCTCCGAACGGGGAAGCCCGTAGCGCAGGGGAATCGTGTACACCAGCCGTTCGTAGCGGGCCACCAGTTCATCCCAGGCCTCCGCCTCGTGCTGGAGACAGGCCGCGATCAGCTCCGCGTCGCTAAAATGCTGGTAACGGGCCATCTGTCTCGCAGTATGTTGCACTACCTGTGCCCCGGGACAAAAGCGCCGCCGCGTTCAAATTCGTCTCGTTCCTCCGCTGGCAATCAGGTGCATGGTATGGAGCTGATCGTAGGCATCAAAGCAGGGCCTTGTTTTCACTAAGTCGGCTGTGTGTCTGGATACGGGATTCTACCCCTGCATCGCCTCAAAGCACAGTCAATTCTCAATCTACTCCCGTCAGGCGCTATCCGGCCGGCAGTGGTAACTGCGTTTGTATTTCCCGCCTCCGCTTGTTATTATCTCCGTTGTGAAGGAAGGTGGAAAATCCTGAGCCCGCCTGTCGCCGGGTTCAGTCGCGGACAGCCGGCCAAGGGGTCCAGCTAGCCAGGAACGTCATCATCATCACACCTTAGTCGGGCGTGGTTTGCCAGGAGACAGAAGCGTCAGACGCGCTATCCTGGGGGCGGTTGGGCAGGGTCCGGGGATCCGGGTGCCCCATCATCCCATGCATGTGTGCCGTTCAGGGCCGGTGAGTGCCGGTTCTGCTGTGTAATCATTCACAAATATGGAGAAACGTCCCATGAATTATTCCCTCAGACGTGTTCGCCCCCAATGGCCCGTCGCCGCCCTCCTCCTCGTGCTTCTCTCCCTGACTGCCCTGCTGGGCGTAGCCCGGCCGGCGCAGGCCGAGACGACGGAGCTATTTTTCTCAGAATATATCGAGGGCAGCAGCAACAACAAAGCCCTCGAGATTTATAACGGCACGGGCAGCGCCATCGACCTCGCGGCCGGTGGCTACAACGTGCAGATGTTCTTCAACGGCAGCGCCACCGCCGGCCTGACCATCAACCTGACCGGGACCGTCGCCGATGGGGACGTCTACGTCGTCGCTCATGCCAGCGCAACCCAGGCCATTCTCGATCAGGCCGACCTGACGAATAACGCCGGCTGGTTCAACGGCGACGACGTCGTCGTGCTGCGCAAGGGCACGGACATCGTCGATTCCCTGGGCCAGGTCGGGGTTGATCCGGGCGCCGAATGGGGCACCGGGCTGACCAGCACGGCCGACAATACCCTCCGCCGCAAAGCCGACGTCTGTGCCGGCGACCCCGATGGCAGTGACGCCTTCGATCCCGCCCTGGAGTGGGACGGCTTCGCCACCGATACCTTTGACGGCCTGGGCGCCCACAGCGCCAATTGTGGTGTCACTTCCCCCGATATCGTCATCAACGAGTTCTCCGTCAGCACCACCGGCAACGACGTCGAATACGTCGAGTTCTACGGCGCGCCCAACACCGACTATTCCGCCTATACCCTTCTGGAGATTGAAGGCGACAGCGGCGCCTCCGCCGGCACCATCGACGAAGTGATCGGCCTCGGCACGACCGACACCAACGGCCTCTACCTGGTGAACCTGCCGGTGAACGCCATCGAAAACGGCTCGATCACCCTGCTGCTCGTCAGCAACTTCACCGGCGCGTTTGGCGTCGATCTGGACGCCGACGACGACGGCGTCTTCGATTCCACCCCCTGGGACGCTATCGTCGATGCCATCGCCATAAACGACGGCGGCGCCAGCGATCTCGCTTACGGCGTCCCCGTGCTCGGCGTTTCGTATGACGGCCTGCCCTTCGCCCCCGGCGGCGCCTCCCGCATCCCCGACGGCTTCGACACCGACGCCGCAACCGATTGGGTGCGCAACGACTTTGACCTTGCCGGCATTCCCGGCTTCGAGGGCACGCCGATAGCGGGCGAGGCGTTCAACACGCCGGGCGCACCCAACGCCATCGTCACGCCGGATCAGCCCGTCGTGGTCGTCAGCCAGATCTACGGCGGCGGCGGCAACAGCGGCGCCACCTACACTCACGACTTTATCGAACTCTATAACGCCGGCGCGAGCGCCGTAGACCTCACTGATTGGTCCGTGCAGTATGCCTCGGCTGCCGGCTCGTCCTGGCAGGTAACGACCCTGTCCGGCTCTATCGCCCCTGGCGGATATTACCTGATCCAGCAGGCTGCCGGCTCCGGCGGCACGACCCCGCTGCCCCCACCCGACGCAACCGGCGCCACTGCCATGAGCGCGACCGCCGGCAAGGTGGCCCTCGTCAGCAACGCGACCCCTCTGACCGGCTCCTGCCCCACCGGCGACGCCATCGTTGACTTCGTCGGCTATGGCGCTACAGCAAACTGCTTCGAGGGGACGGGTCCGACGCCCGCGCCCAGCAACACGACAGCCGTTCTGCGCCTCGACAACGGCAACCAGGACACCGACGACAACGCCGCCGACTTTGAGGCCGGCGCGCCCAACCCCCGCAATAGCGGCGGCGGCACGACCCCCACGGAGACGTTGATCAGCGCCATCCAGGGCAGCGGCCCGATCGTCACCCCCGGCACCTTCACCGTCGAAGCCATCGTCGTCGGCGACTACCAGACCCAGGGCTTGGGCCAGCTGCGCGGCTTCTTTATCCAGGAAGAGGACGCGGATGCCGACGCCGACCCCGCGACCTCCGAGGGTATCTTCGTCTTCTGTAGCAACTGTCCTGTGCCGGTAGCCGTAGGCGACCACGTCCGCGTCACCGGCGAGTCGAGCGATTTCTTCGGCATGAGCCAGCTCACCGCTTCGACAATCGACAGCGTCACCGTGCTCAGCTCCGGCAACCCGCTGCCCACCCCGGCGTCCGTCGAGCTGCCGGTGCCCGGCGTGCCCAGCGGCGATCTCGCTGCCGCCATTGCCGCCATCAACGCCTACTTCGAAGCCTTTGAGGGCATGCTCGTCACCTTCCCCGACACCCTCTCCGTCGCCGAGTACTTCGAGCTGGCCCGCTACGGCCAGGTCATCCTGACCGAGGGCGGCCGGCCGCATACCTTCACCGCTGTCAACGAACCCTCCGCCGGAGGTCTGATCGATCACGAAATCGATCTTGCCAGCCGCACGATCATCCTCGACGACACCGACAACCGCCAGAACCGCCCGGTGGATAGCCCCAACACCCCCTACTACCACCCGGTTCCCGGCCTCAGCACCGCCAACTTCTTCCGCGGCGGCGTCACCATCACCGGCCTCACCGGCGTCCTCCACTGGTCCTTCGCCGGCCAGAGCGGCACCGACGCCTGGCGCATCCGCCCGGTGACGGAGGCGTTCGACTACACCTTCAGCCCGGCCAACCCGCGCCCCGCCCTGCCAGACGTGCCCGGCAGCGTGAGGGTCGCCAGCTTCAACGTGCTCAACTACTTCCTGACCGTGGACACGACCCCGTCCAACGACGACGGCTTCTGCGGCCCGTCGGGCACCATGGATTGTCGCGGCGCGGATAGCCAGGCCGAGCTGGACCGCCAGCGCGAGAAGCTGCAGACTGCCCTCGCCGCCATCGGCGCCGACGTCTACGGCTTCATGGAGATGGAGAACACACCCGGCGTCGAGCCGCTGGCCGACATCGTCGCCGGCCTGCCCGGCTACGCCTATGTCGATACCGGCGCCGTCGGCACCGACGCTATCCGCGTCGGCATCATCTACAACAGCGCCACCGTCGCGCCGGTCGGCAGTTACGCCATCCTGGATAGCAGCGTCGATCCGCGCTTCGACGACAACCGCAACCGCCCGGCGGTGGCCCAGACCTTTGAAGAAATCGCCACCGGCGCCCGCTTCACCGTCGTCGTCAACCACCTCAAGAGCAAGGGCTCCGGCTGCGGTCCGGGCGACGACGACCCCATCACCGGGCAGGGCAACTGCAATCTGACCCGCACCCTGGCGGCCCAGGCCCTGGCCGACTGGCTGGCGACCGATCCCACCGGCAGCGGCGACCCGGACGTGCTGATTATCGGCGACCTCAACTCCTACGCCATGGAAGATCCCATCGCCGCCCTGCAGGACGCCGGCTACACCGATCTGGTGGCTCACTTCGGCGGCCCTGGGGCTTACGGCTACGTCTTCGACGGCCAGCTCGGCTATCTCGACCACGCCCTGAGCAACGCCAGCCTGACCCCGCAGGTGGCCGACGTATCCATCTGGCACATCAACGCCGACGAGATCCCGCTCTTCGACTACAACGACGACGTCGCCGACGCGGGCGAGGCCGCCTTCGAGGAAGAGTCGGACGTGCTGCCGCTCTACGAACCTGACCAGTTTCGCACCTCCGACCACGACCCGGTGATTATCGGGCTGAACCTGGAAGCGCCGGCTCCGCCCACCGTGGACGCCGGCGGCCCCTACAGCGTGGTCGAAGGTGGCGCCGTCGATGTCACCGCCACCGGCTCTGACCCGGCCGGCGGCGAGCTGGCCTACGCCTGGGATCTCGACAATGACGGCACGTTCGAGACGCCGGGACAGACCGCAACCTTCGATGCGACCGGCCTGACCGCCCCCGCCGTCTACACCATCCGCGTGCAGGCGACCAGCGTCACAACAGGCCTGACCGCCGAGGACGACGCGCTCGTCTACATCCTCTACCCCTTCGACGGCTTCTTCCCGCCCATCGACAACCCGCCTACCTTCAACGTGGTCAATGCCGGCCGCGCCATCCCGGTTAAGTTCAGCCTGGGCGGCGACCGGGGGCTGGACATCTTTGCCGAGGGCTATCCGCAGATCACCTTCATCGCCTGTGAGACGGGCGCTCCCCAGGACGGTGTTGAGGAGACGCTCACGGCCGGCAACAGCCAGCTCACCTACAATCCGGTCACCGACACCTACACCTTCGCGTGGAAGACGAACAAGAGCTGGCAGAATACCTGCGTCGAGTTGGCCATCCAGCTAAACGACGGCTCCACGTATATCGCCCTCTTCCGCTTCCGGCCGTAAGCGACTGCCACACACCCGGTAGCTGATTGACGCTCCCGGTTGCCCGGCCCCAAGGGGTCAGGCAGCCGGGAGCTTTTTATGTCTGGCTGTAGAGGTGGAGGCAGGGCGCCTCCAGGAGGTGAATGGCGCGGACTTGGCTTTCGCTTGTGTTGCCTACTTTACACTTTTCCTGTATCCTAGTTAATAACGCGCCCTCGCGGCGCGGCGTATGCTGGGATCCTGGCTGATCCCTCAATCAACCAGAAGGAGGTGCGCACGCCATGCGACAGCAAGGTAGTATCTCAACCGCGAACTGTCTGCGGTCTGGCGCGCGCGCATCTACGAACCGGTAATCAGGTTTCAAAGCCCCTTCTCCTGAACTGATCTCTCCGGCCACAGGCGCGCCCCAGCCTGTGGCTTTTTCTTCCCCTCCCCCCCCCCCCCCCCACCACCCCCTCCCCCCCCCTCCCCCCCCCCCCCCCCCCCCCCCCCCCCGCCCCC
>Ga0123327_1001518_pt1 | contig 19423 bp, 12 predicted proteins | sample BioC13SIPDNA_4_FD_89701 | JGI IMG/M metagenome (GOLD analysis project Ga0123327, IMG submission 89701) | Anaerobic biogas reactor microbial communites from Washington, USA - Biogas_R1_B C13 SIP DNA | ecosystem: Engineered > Bioreactor > Anaerobic > Unclassified | place: Washington, USA...
TTTATACTTTTCCCGCGTGAAACCATGTTTCCTCCCCCCAGATAATTTCTATTTTTACCAACCTTTATTTATCTGTTTCAAAATATTACATTTTTTGTCGATAATCTCATTCGCACATTAACGCAAGCCGCAAAATAAAACGACCAAAACCCGCTTGACTCTTTATCGGGTCAAAATTTATGTCAACAGTTTACAGTTGTCTGTTCAGATAAACCATGTATCATATATTTGTGTGACCCTCGTTTAATACTTTCAGGCAACCGTTGTCTGATTGAATAACTCTTTGCTTTCTTGGTTTTATTATTAAACCCTTCGTTTATGCGTTGGGCAAATTTTTCTAAATCAATGCTACTGCTATCCCACTCAGCAATGAGAGTATTAATCTTATATACTGGTGTTTTACCTGGCTGGTATTCGCAGCGAATAACAATCTTTTTATCGACTATAACTTTCAGTTGTCTTGATATGTACTGTTTTGTTGTATCACAGTTTTTGGCAAACTCATCCAATGATATTGCCACTTCTGTTCTGCCCCAGCCAAATGATTTGCGTATTATGTAGTTTATAATGTTTTGTTGAGTTCCGTTTAATTTTACTGCACACAGAGCTTGAAGTAATACATTTGCTATGCGGGTATAACCATCTTCACAATCGGCCTTTAGTTTCCTCCGATCTCCTTTAGGCATTAAACCCTCCTGAATTGTAATTAACTATTAAGGACTGGTTTTCTTAGTTTTTGAGCGAGTTCCGTGTAAAACTTATTCTGTTCTTTCTTAGCTTCCTCGCCGATTTGAATTAGACTAATTTTTTTCAGCGCCTCTTCACACAATGCCATTCCCTCTTCAGCATTTGCAACATCAAGGCAATGTAGTTTATTGACCAATTCTGTATATTCGGCCGTAGCAGTTCTGGCAATTTCTATGTCATTTTTGATCTGATTGATATTGAAGAATAATAAATATAAACGCCATAATCCTTCACGTTATTTCAAGTCGCCAAAAGTTGCATCCAATAATTCATCGAGTTTCCCTTCTTTGACGGCAGGTCTGGTATCAACGCTCTTGAAATTTTTTCGACTGATTTTGTTCTCCGTATCAAAACTGAAAATATAGTTCGTCGCAATGTGATAGATAATATCGCTTGGTGCAAGTCCATACAGTTGCTTTTCAAGGATGTGTTTTAATCGCTCGTCATTATCAGGTATCTTCTCTTTCATTACCGGGTTGTTGAACAGGCGTTTTACCAATTCTGTGATATACAGTCCGGACTTCATGAATAAATCAATAAAGGTTTTGTCAGGGTCTTCAAATACATGCGGATCTTCATCCTCCAATTTTTGTACCATCATCTTAACCACTTGCTTCGGCGTAAAAATTTGATTGGTCTCCTGCGGAGGAATATAGTTGAAAACATCCTCTTCCTGGGATTCATCAAAATAATCCGCCAGTCTTTCGCGTAAATTAAGAAATTCCTGTATCGCCTCATCAAATACTATCTCGTTGAACAGACCGCCGGGGAAATATTTTTCCTCACCCGTTTCGTCGTCGATATATGACCCGCCGTCTCGCAAAAACCTGAACTGTTCTTCGGTGATACCGGTGACCTCAAGGAATACCTCTTCAGGGGTATAGTCGTCGAAGTTGCTCAGCTTTGTATCCCGCTCCCCGTATGCCATCAGAAAACTCGGGATTGTCCTTGCAAATCCGCGCAAGTGTCCGCGGATCTCTTCTTCCTTGGAATCCTTGTTTTTCTTTGCCTTGATCAGAGCTTGCTCTTCGACCTGAACAGTCTTCTGTTCCTCAATAGTTTCTCTTATCGTCTCATTAAGGCTCTTGACAAATTCAGTTTGCAATTTATCAAACTCGGCCTGCTGTTTTTTCTCTATCTCTTCGATGGCAGTTTTGAACTCATCTTCTCCCAGCGACTCTTCTGCGATCATGAGTTCCTCGGCAGCCTTCTGCTTAACCTCAAACTGTTTCCGGTAATTTTCGTTCTCGACCTTTTTTACCTTTTCTGTAATAATCTCTTTGAGCTGTTTTTCGATCTTGTCAGCCTGTGCCTCTGTCAGATCAAAACCGGTCTTGACCGTGTCCACAATGATTGGCTTCGCCAGGTCCATGGCAACATCAACAATCTTGTCGGTAATATTTTGCGGTACATGTAATTCTGATGGCTTCTCGGCTAGTGACTTTTCAATGACATCAGTAACCGGCGTGATATCATACACTTTGTCGCCAAACAGCTCATTTTTCTTATTAATAACGGTTTCCGGCGGCACTACCACGTTGCCATCATCATCCACTTCGATTCCTGATATATCAACGACCGTAGCAGTTGTGTCTTTCTTACCTTGCTTTTCCAACGGAAGCCCACTTAAGATGCCGTCGACGATCTGTTTTGGTAAAGCAAAGATCCCGGATATATTGGCAAATAACAAGTTGCTCATAAAGCCACGCTTGACCACCTCTTTCGCCAGTATGGTTCTTGGGATAGTGAGAACCTGCGTTGCATCGAGAGGTACCATAGTACCGTGCTCATCTTCTCCGATCACAGGGAAGAAGTTAAGCAGACGTTTAATGTTTTCCGGACGATCTTTATCGCTCACGTTGCCATCGCCAAGTAGTTTGTTGGCAAAATCATCAAACATCACCAAGGTGCGGTCAGGCGCAAAGTCGAATATGTAAGCGTTTTCTTTTTTATAATATTTACCGTTTTTTTCGTAATGATATGGGTTCTGGCAGCGGAATGCGGCCTGCATATATAGAGCTGGGCTTGCGACATTGCTCAGCATCATCACCGCTGTCCATTCGGGTATGGTCACGCCAGTGGTAAGCTGCCCGACACTGATTGTGATTGTGTACTCGTTTTCGGCAATGGCCTTACGCACCTTATCGTAACTCTTTTCATTTGAAACGAAGTCTTCTGCCTCTTCATTCAAATCCCTACCATCCCCGGCAGCGATTATTATCTTATGGTGCATAAAAGCCGCATCATCGCTGAGCAGCTTCGCCAAAGCCTTTGCGCTGGCAACTCTGTCGAGGAGCCAGAACGTATGCTTCAGCTCTTTGCGCAGGGCGGGAGTTGAGAAGGGGTACTTTTCATTCTTCGTCAATCTTTCCAGCCATTTCTTAACATCTTTCTCGTGTTTGAAGGTGGTCTTTCCTTCTTCTACAGAGAAAAACTCATTGAGATCAAAGGCAAAATCATAATTCGTTTCCCCTATGGTCTGCCCTTCAAGGAGCTTCTCTTCAATCATCGCTGAAAGCTGGTAAGTAAACATATTGAGCTGCGGTAATGGCTCATATGGATTGCTGCCCTTATTATAGTCCCAGTTTTTCTTTGCTTCCTGCTCGTCAGCATATGACCAGTTGTATATTTGCTCCGCGCTGAATTTGCTATTTGCAATGGCTTTAAAGGGAGTACCGGACATATGTAATGTAAATTTTCGTATTATTCTTGAAAACGCCCAATCGGTCTTTGATGTATCTACCCCTTCATGCGCCTCATCAACCACCAGCAGATCCCACTTGGTTCCGGCTACCCACTCGAGCTTTTTGATGTAGCCGCCAAAAGAGATCGCTCCCTTTAAATCCTGCAGACTTACAAAAGCCAATTGCTTGAAGTCGCTGCGATCGAGATGTTTAGAATTTGATAGAATCTTTAGATACTCATTTCGTGATAATGCGCCTGCTTTCTTAAGGGAATCGGTTTCAGATATAAAAAACATATTGGGTTCTTGCCATTTTATAAATCTTACAAAATCGTCGTACCAGGAATTTGCAATTGCCGGACGATTGGTAACAATCAGGATAAGCCGAAAACCACCTTTACGGATAAAATCATAAGTTGCGAGAGTTTTTCCGAAACGCGGCTTTGCATTCCAAAGGAATTCTGCCGGTTCCTTCCCGGATTTTAAATATGCAAGTGTACGATTAACGGCGTCAGCTTGCTCCTCCCGAAGTTGGTATTGCGTTCCCCCGGCAGGAGATTGAATCTGGCTGTAATCCCTGAATATAAATTTCCTGAAAAGTTCATCTGCCTGCTTCTCATTACCCTCGCCAAAATAGAACCATTCCGAAGGTCTGCTTGTATCCTCAAACTTTCCCCGCTCGATGCCGGATTGTACCAAATACCAGTGAAAATCATTGTCTGTAAAATATTCGCCGCCGTCATATCTCGCATCGTGAGACCACAGCAATTTATACTTTGTCCCTGAAGTATGTGTCTGCTCCTTGATGCGTGTTTTGGCATCACGGTCTGTATAGCCGATTTTGACCCAGCCCTTTTTGGACAAATCATTCGGAGTTATGTATGCATAGATGGTAGGGCTCGCCTGTTCTAAAGGTTTAATCTTCGTGCTTGCCATTATTCCATCTCCTTTACATGCGATTCAATGAATTTTATTTCGGTCTCATCGAGTCCATACTTCTTATATAACTGCTGGTCGATTTCTCGAACCGTTTTTGTCCAGTCAATGTCGGATGCAGAAGTGAAGTCCTGGAGAGGAACATACTTCCATTTCTCAGAAGTATTGTGCTGAGTAACCTTTAATACTCCCAGCAGCGCACGGGCAAACTTGGAGCGAACATATTTTAACGCTGCTTTTGCTTCATCTTCAGTATCGAATGACCCAACCGTTAAAAACGTTTGTGTGGTGCCTACAAAAGGAGTTCCTAATAACGGTGTACTTATCATTCTGGCAGCAACATCGCACAATGTACCGGAAGCTCCGTTTGAGGCGCCAACGAAAACTTTATATTTTGATAGACTAATATGATTAGATATGTAGTCACTACGCACCCACTTATATACACGTTTGTTATTTTGCAGCCCTAGTATTTGGACAAATGAATTTTCATCATCTGGCTTCTTGTCAAAAAAGATAAAGTCCAGTCTATCAAAAGCATTAGATGTGACATCATACTTATGCCCCTTGCTCAATAAGCCTTCAGCATTTGGATAATCTTCATGTAATTTATCGGTGTACTGATAGATGTTCTGCCCGAAAATTATTTTGCTAAAACTTTCGCTTTGCTTTTTTAATACCTTTCTAAGAATTCCATTTAACTCCGGAAAAGCAGTAAAAGTTCCAATTGCACCAAAGAGCATATCGGAATCTCGATAGGTGACAACAACTCCACCAATAATATTGGTATTTCCAAATACTTTGGAGCTGTCTTGTTCAAAATACTCGATTTTTAAATGCTCATCTTCAAGCATTTTTTGATTCCACACCTTTGGTGTCTTACCTGCATTAAATAAGAAACGTGCCGGCGTAATGAAGCTTACCCTTCGGGCAATTTTATAAGCCTCGTCGATAAATAAATGATAAATGGGTTTATCGCTTGTGTTTTTCGCCTCTTCTTGATAGGGAGGGTTGCCGATCACTACATCAAATTTGAATTTTCCGGGTTTCTTATCTAACATATCCTTCTCTTCTTTCCAGACCAGTTCGATATCTGTTATCGCATAACATTCTTGTGAATTGTTTTCAGGTTCTCCAGAGGAATTTATTAAGTCAAACAGACTTAATTGCACTCCGCTTCTTGAGATATCATCATCGCCAAACAGGGATGAATATAAAAAGGTGATGCGTTTTACCTGCCCCGGAGACCCTTCGACAGGCTTCCACCGACTAAAGACAATCTCCTCGCCGGAATTGTTCTTATGCGTAAGGGTATCTCCCTGCACCACATTAGCCCAAATAATCGTCCGGGCTGATTTATAAAGATTTGACTGTTTGGATAGCGGAGTGTTGCGTGTGTCTTCGTAGTAATCTAAAAACAGCTCAAGCATTTTTTGTCTGGCGGACGCCAGATTATCCTCCAAAAACTCAACGCCATAGATACTTGATAGCGCCCAAAGCGCATATGTATTCCATGAATCTCCATTGTAGTTATTTGTAACAAATCGTAATTTTTTATCTTCGATGGCAAGCAGGAATGCACCTTCCCCGGCGCTCGGTTCAAGAAATGTCGCAAAGACATCCTCGGTCTTTTCTTTGATTCCTGGTATTGCCATCATCTTATCAACCACCCACTGGGGTGTGAAGACTTCACCATGCTTTTGCACACGATGCTTTGATTTCATCAATACAGGATTCTTTTTACCCCTCATATTATCCACGGCTAATATTCCTCTATAGACATTCTTTATTATTCTATACGTGAATTTCACTTCAGCAGGAAATCAACAAATTTTATCAACAGGACTAGTAGGATTCATTTTGCAACAGTCTAAATAACAATGCCTGCCGTTGCCTTTTAAGAAAGAAAGCACGACAGGCATGTACATATACAAATTAATTTTAACAAAATATGGTACAGGATTCAACATAAACTCTTATTTTCCTATCCCAGCCCTGATAGCACACAACAAGAAAACAACCCCCTGCGAGTAAGGAGGTGTTTGTTTTTTTCTGTTGTACGATCTTAGATTTACTGCCAGCTTTACCTTAGGCTTTCTTTCCGGGCGATCAGACTGTTGTCCAATGCCTGCCACATTCCATCGTTGATCACGCCCAGACGCCACAAGGCAACCCCTTTGAGGTTATAACGTTTGGCGATCCCGATTTTAGCCGGGATGCTGTCGGCGGTTTCACTGGGTGCGGAAATACCCATGATCAGTTTATCGGCGGGAACTGACTGACAAGCCAATTCAACCGCCTGTTTTACCATGCTTATCGGCTCAGGTTTGGGGCCGTAATCATAGGCCATAATAATAATTTGGTCACATACTTTCCCCAATGCCTGATAATCGTAACCGGGATAGGCACTATTAGGCGCATGAAGTGTCAAAGTAAGCCCCTTGTTCCCCAGTTCCTGAACCAATAGGTTTACAAAGTAAGTAAATTTTTGTTGGACCTGTATCAGTTCCGCTCCGCTGTCATTATATCCAAGTCCCTCAAAATCCAGGTTTACCCCTTTATAAAACTGCGCTTCTGCGCTGATGGCTCTTGCCGCTTGTTTCATGGCAGCGGTGTCATTTAGCAGAGTGGTTATGGTCCCATCTCCATCCGTTACATGAATCACCATTTCACAGGCAAGGTTATACTGTTTCGCACCATCCAGCACCGTCTCCCAGCCCTCAGGACGCTGCCATCCGGTCCGGCTTTTATCCAGAAGATTCCCCTCTTTATCAAGGCTGTACCAACCCAGTGCCAGTTCGGACAGGCTTTTAGTATGACCCGCCGCCATTTCCGGATAGCTTCTGCCGAAAAGGTCTGTCCAGCTGCTGGTTTGGCTGTCACCCAGGGCATAGAACCCGATGACGGTCATGATCTGAGGTGGAGTGGTGATACTCACCCGGCGCAGGCTGCTGTCCCAGGCTACCTGACAATCGAAGGCTTCACTAAAAAAGCGCAGGGGGATCATGGTACGCCCGCTTACGATTTTAGGCGCTGTATCGAGGGAGATCCGGTTGTCATTGTGGGAAGCGACGGGATTATCGATCTGCAAGGTTACTCTCGTCCCGCCTTTTGCTGCATAAACCGTCCTGGTCGGTTCATCCCATGTCACTTCAACATTCATCGCCTCGGCTATGGCACGAAAAGGCACTAAGGTACGGTCGTTGTAAATAACCGGTGCAACATCAGGTTTCAAGCTCAAATCATCGATGAAAACTGATATGGGCTCCTGCCCATGAGCTTGATTTATCCAGGGTTGTCCGGCAATCATAAGTAATGTCAGCAAGAAGATAGCTGCTGTTTTTTTCATATGTATTCACCTCATGGAATTATACGGTACTTAAGGAAATTTTCTTACAGCCGGCAGGGATCTTGATCCTGGTTGTGTGCTTTTTGGGAAACTTTTTTTATTGTTCAAATCGTAAGCATCGTTTTGCTCTTTTTACCCTATCCCGGCTCCGCTGCGTTTATAGAGGACTGAAACCGGCTCGTCCCCGAACCAGTCCTTCCAGCGGGCATCATAATAATCAGGCATCTTTCCCACTATGTAATCCCAGGGCATATCATCATAGGTTCCATGGTGATCCACATATTCGATAAAGCGCCTGCCTGCCAGATCTGTCTTGGGCAGCAGAGTGTCATTTTTTCCGTCGAAATCCGGTACGGCAGCTCCGATCCTTTCACATAAAGGTGTATCATAGGTGGCCGCAATGTTTACCCAATGGCCATCCAGCAGGATTTGACTGTAACCGTGGGGGAAAAAAAGGTTGCTCCCCAGGAGGCTCACTACTTCAGGTGGTGTCAGATGATTGCGGATGGCTACCAGCACCAGTCGGGACGGAATACCTGCAGCCCGGGCCAGGGTGGTCAATAAAATGGCCTTTTGGATGCAATAGCCGTTTCCTGCTTTAAGGATCTGCGATGCCTTGTAGTACTCCTTATTGCCGCAGACTGCGTACATGTTGTATGGGATCTGATCCCGGACAAAAAGGAAAATACGCTGGCTGGCTTCTGCTTCTGTTTTACATCCCCCGGTCAATTCTTTTACCTTCTCTATAATGGCTGGATGGTCATGATCCAAAAAATATGTAGGCTCGAGGTAAGCATTCTTCATCATATTACAACCTTTCATATCTTCTTGGTCCAATTCCAGGACCGCCCGTTTAAAAAATAACCCGGGTCTGGCTGCCCGGGTTATTGCATCAAGGAAAACTTTCGACTACTCCTTGTACATCTTTTCAATCACATCCTGATAGTGCTGGGCGATGATCTTTCTTTTAATTTTATTGCTGGGAGTCATTTCACCATTTTCCACGGTAAAAGGTTTGTCCAGCAGCTTGAATTTAATGATCTTTTCATGATGGGCCAGGTCTTTGGATTGTCCTTCGATCCTGTCAGCGTATAGTTTAATGATCTGCGGCTTGGTCAGGAGATCGTTGATATCATTATAAGCAATGCCTTTGTCTTTGGCATACTCCTCCAGTGCTGCGTAAGCAGGTACGATGAGTGCGGTAAGATATTTTTCCTTGTCGCCGAAAACCACCATCTGCTCAAAATAATAGTCCTGCCCGATCCTGGATTCGATCAGTTGCGGCGCAATGTTTTTCCCGTTGGCGGTAATGATGATATCTTTCTTGCGGTCGGTGATCTTAAGAAAACCATCTTCATCGATCATGCCGATATCACCTGTTTTGAAATACCCGTCTTCCGTCATCGCCTCTGCCGTAGCTTCCGGTTTGTTCCAGTAGCCTTTGAAAACATTGTCGCCTTTGATAAGAATCTCGCCGTCTTCCGCGATCTTGATATGATTGCCGTCGATGGGTCTGCCGGCGGTGCCGAATTTGAAATCTTTCGGTGCGTTACAGGAACCCATGGGAGCTGTTTCCGTCAGTCCGTAACCCTGGGCAATAAAGATGTTGGCACCGAAGAAAAATTCTTCAATTTCTTTGGCCAGCGGCGCTCCGCCGGCGGAAAAGAAATTCAGTCTTCCCCCCAGCAGTTCTCTGACCGTGGACAGCACCAGTTTAAAGGCTATTTTATGTTTGAATTCCAGCGCGGCAGATATTTTTTCTCCTCTAAATTTGGCAAATTCGTATTGCTTCCCGACTTCAATACCCCAATCAAATATGTTTTTCTTGACGCCTCCCGCTTTTTCCATTTTGGCATAGATGGCGGCATACATTTTTTCAAACAATCTGGGTACGCCGCACATATATGTGGGCCTGATCTCGCCGAAATACTCCACGATCTTGTTGGTATCACTGCAGAAATACTGGGTCGCGCCCCGGGAATGTATCCAGTAACTGGAGGCTTTTTCATACACATGGCTTAAGGGGAGGAAAACCACTTCTATATCATCTTCGCCCATGGGGAACCGTGAATTCAGGGCATCGATCTCCACAAAAAAGCTGCGGTGGGAGTGCATGGCACCTTTGGGGTCTCCGGTGGTTCCGGAGGTATAGATGACCGACATGATGTCATCCGTGGTAACAGCATTGAGACGCCTTTGCAGTTCTTCGTCCTGATTGGACCTTCTGCCCAGCTCATAGAGATCCTCGATATACATGATGTTATTATCATTTGCATCGATTTCGACTGATCTGGAGTAAACGATCACATAACCAACTTTGGAGTTGCCTTTATAAAACTTCATCACATTGTCATACTGGAATTGATCATCGACAAAAATGATTTTACATCTGGCATCATCGACGATATATTCGGCCTGTTCCGCTGTGTTGCTGGCATAAATAGCAACGGTGGAGCATCTGATGCTCATGATGGCATAATCGCTGATGACCCATTCCGGCCGGTTGCTGGAATAAATAGCAATCATATCATTTTCCTTTGCCCCCAGCTCCAGTAATCCTTTGGCCGCATTATCAATACGCTCGCCGAACTCTTTCCAGGAGATGCCCTTCCACTCGTCTCCCTCTTTGTAGAACAATGCTTTTTGCGTACGGTTTTCATACTTTTTCGCTTGTTCATGGATCGTTGCGGCTAAATTTCTGGTCTCCATATTATACCCCCTATTCTTTGTAAATTATTTCCGCTGCTTTATATCAAAATTTACCTGGCGCTCAGATAAATTTTCTACATAGGAAGATGTTTGGACCATTCAATTTTTCAACATCAGATCGAAACTGCCAGTGAATTTTCTTCTTCATAATATTTAATTCTTTAATTTTCAACACAATTCCTTTTAATTTGTAAGATTTCTTTTCGCCCTCCATATTGCGGCTTAAATAGGCGTCACTTTATTAGAATCGACTTCCTTTCCGCATACCTGGCTGCAGAAAACAAAAAAGCGGAACAGGTATTCCTATTCCGCTCCAAATTGTCTATACAGTCTGCGCCATACCAGAGCGAGCAAAAAAGGTTAAGAGCAAGGCGACCAGGAAGCCCGCGATTGAGGCGTACATGAGGTACGTCGATTGAACGGGCTTACTAGGTCAACGAAGCACCCAAGGGCACTACAATGTATCGCACGCGATACAATCAAGGAAGCTATTAGCCTTTTTTGACGGTCTGGAGTAATTTATTCGACCTTGACTGTCCACCCAAAAACATCTTCCATGCTGCCGCTTTGAATTCCGGTAATCGTATCATATAATTTTTGCGATGTTGGTCCAATCCTGCCTTCATTGATCACCATTTCTTTCTCACCATAGGTCATTTCCCCGATGGGTGAAATTACAGCTGCAGTCCCGGTTCCAAAGGCTTCCTCCAATTTGCCTTCAGCGTATGCCGCAAACAGTTCGTCGATACTGATTCTTCTTTCACTTACGGGCATTCCCCAGTGCTTGAGCAGTTGAATGGTTGAATCACGAGTTATTCCGGCTAAAATGCTGCCTTCCAGTGCCGGTGTAACCACTTCTCCATCAATTTTAAAGAATACATTCATGGTGCCGACTTCTTCAATATATTTTCTCTCTACCCCGTCCAACCAGAGAACCTGGGTAAAGCCTCTTTTTTCTGCTTCCTGCTGGGCTTTGATACTGGCGGCATAGTTTCCTGCCGTCTTGGTATATCCCATACCCCCTTTAACGGCTCGCACATAATTGCTTTCAACATAAATTTTCACAGGATTGATGCCTTCAGGATAATAAGCTCCTACCGGGCACATAATGATCATAAATTTATAATTTTTAGCCGGATGTACGCCCAGATGAGGCTCAGTGGCAATAACAAAAGGACGCAGATAAAGTGAGGTTCCTTCCGCTTCAGGGATCCAGTCTTTGTCTATCGCCACCAGTTTCTTTAAAGCTTCTACCGCAAATTCCTCATCGAGCTGCGGAATACAAAGCCTTTCATTGGATATATTCAATCGATGCATATTGGCTGAAGGCCTGAAAAGTTGGATTTCTCCTTCTTTGGTCTTATAAGCTTTCAACCCTTCAAAGGTAGCCTGCCCGTAATGAAGGATCATAATGGAAGGATCCAATTGCAGCGGTCCGTAAGGAACGATCCGGGGATCATGCCAGCCCTGGCCTTCCGTATAATCCATAACAAACATGTGGTCAGTAAAATATCTGCCGAAACCGAGGTTGTTTTGATCCGGCTTTTCCCGTAATGCATCAGCCTTTTGGATCGTGATCTTTTCCATTGTTCTTCATCTCCTAAAAATTCTTTAGCCGGGGGAGATATTCTTGCGTATTTCCCTCATCCTGTCATTTATAAAGTTATTAGAATATATTATGCCAGAATTGAGAGCTTTTTGGATTGTATACATTGAAATATTTTTCAAAAATATTTTTATAATCATTTTTGTTTACCCCAAAATCATGGGAAAGGTTATTTTAAAAGTCGTCCCCTCAGACCCGGTAGTTAAATCGATTTTGGCATGATGGTTTTCGACGATGCTGTAACAAACTGCCAGGCCCAGGCCGGTTCCCTCATCTTTGGTGGTAAAAAATGGGGTGCCGATTTGTCCTATCACATCAGCAGGTATCCCACGCCCCTGGTCTTGAATCAACATATTTACCCCGTCGCTGTCCTGATAGGTACTGACTCTCAGCACGCCTCCATCAGGCATGGCATCCAGTCCATTACGTACCAGGTTGAAGATTAACTGCCGGATCTGGGCTTGATCTAGCATAACCTGAACATAATCCTGCAGGTCCGTTTCGATAATGATATTTTTTTGATAGGCATCCACCAGTATGAGGGGCATAAGGTTTAATATAGCGTCTTTTAAGTAATGCGGTCTTAAGTCTGCATTTTTATCTTGTGCCAGGGACATAAACTTGGTTATTAATTCATTGAGCCGGTCTATCTCTTCGATCATGAGCTCCAGGGCATCTATATCATTTTTATAGCAATCCCGCATCTTGAATAATTCCAGGTATCCTCTGATCGAAGTCATTGGATTTCTTATCTCATGGGCCATTCCGGCAGACATCTGCCCGATCAGTTTCAAATTGTCCAATCTAGCCATCTCTTTCTGATAGTGCCTCAATTCAGTAATGTCGTTGGCAACCGCCAGTAAACAATCCTCCCCTTCCCAGGAAACCTTGACTCCTGACAATAAGCTTACTCTCTCTTCCCCGGTGGTTAAATGATACTTTACTTCATAATTCATAGCCTTGTGATTCTGAAGCAGCTCCATCACAAAATCAGTGGTTTCATCCATATCAAACAGCTGATCGAAATACACTTCCTGTCGGGTAAATTCTTCACGGGTCAGCTTGTTCCTCAATAGAAAACGATCATTGACTTCAATGATCCTTTTGTCCTTTAAGGATACGATAAGAATCGACATCGGTATGCTGTTAAATATTTGATGCAAAAGCTGCTGGGATTGCTTAAGGGACTCCTCGGCTTGTTTCCGTTTGGTTATGTCAACCATAGTTGCCAGGATATAATCCTCCCCTTCAATATCAATCAAATTGATGGAGGATATTACATAGCCAATTTCTCCTGTTTTCATTCTATAACCAAATTCCATGCCTTCAATGTATCCGTCTGTCATAAGTGCTTCAAACACTCTTTGCCTGTCTTTTAAATCTGCCCAGAGCCCCAGTTTAAAAACACTCTGCCCGATAACCTCTTCTCTGGTATAACCGGGAGTACTGGCAAATCTTTCATTGACATCAATGTACACCCCATCTGAAACACGGGATATAGACATACCAGTCAGATTTTGATTAAAAGCCTTGGAGAATTTTTCATTAGCCAGCTCCAGGGACTTTTGCAGTTCGATTTGTTTGTCAATATTTAAAACCGAAGAGATCAGGCATCGGTTGCCATCAAGCTCAATTAAACTGCTGGCTAAAAGGCAAATACCGATCTGTCCGTTTTTCATTCTGAATTCAGTGTACCGGTTTCGCACATAGCCCTGTTCAGCAATTTCTGTGACCATTTTCTTTCTCTCTTGCGGATCGGCCCAAATTTGCAAATCAAAAATACTTTTATTCAGTAATTCTTTGCGAGTAAAACCGAGGGCATCAAGCAAAGCTTCATTTACTTCAATAATGATCCCCTCTTCATAACTGCTTACCATCATAGGAATCTGGTTATGATAAAATGCATCCCCGAATTTCATGGCCACAATGCGCCAGTTCTCAAGTTCTGTATTAAGTCTGTCAATTATTTTTCGTTGTCTTTTAATCTCTGCTTCCAATTCCCTGATATATTCATTCCGGTAACTTATGGAAGGATTATTTGCACCTGTCATGAAATTTGACCTCCTCATTTTTCCAATTATACAAAATTCGATTATTCTTGTTGCGAAATATGTGTCATCAAATGTCGAGTTGATTATTTTTCTAAAATCAAAGAAAAAACGGGATAAAACTACAAAAGTTACCCGGTATTCATGTACAATTGTTTAGTTTTAGTAAGGGAATTTTGTCAGATTTTATTTAAATAACAAGAAAGGTCTTATTTTCATCGCGAATTTAAAATGCATCTACGCATTATTTTTTAATAAATTAACTGAAGATTCAATTTGCTCACACACGGTTTGCTAAAAGAGTAGTTGTAGTTTATGACGCCATCACCTGTCCTATAATCATTCCAATGCATAGTTGCATTTTTTTGATGTTCATTTGCATTTTTTCACGAAACAGGTTCTTTTTTATCCATCACTTTACGCAGGGCTTTGCCATTTTATTGGCTTTTGGTTTTTTGTCAGGGCTATCTTAAAAATGGCATGGCTTTTGCATGTGTAAAAGAACGATAACTGAAATAAACGTTATCCCCCTTATACACCATTATTTTTTCGCCGCTGCTCTCTATGATGGCTTACAGGGTCCTTCCACTACCCTGTTCAAAGAAAAACTAAAAAGTTATTCTTTAGCCATCATAGAAAAGTAGCACACCTTGCAAACACTTCAGCTGGTATCATCTTATGAGGCGGGTAAAAAACAGTTATCATAACTATCCTTCATTCCTTATTTCTCATATTAGCATATTTAAAAGTCAAAGGGGGGGATTTTTAAATAAAAAAAATTAAGCAGTGGTTCGAAAACTTTGTTTGGAGGGAATTTCATGACCTATGAAAACCTGTTGATAGAGAAGGTAAGCGCCATTGCCTTTCTCTATGTAAACCGTCCCAAGGCAATGAATGCCTTAAATAAAGATACGCTGCTGGAAATGAAAGATGCCATTGCCAGTATAAGTAATGATCCGGAGATCGATGTGTTGATCATAACCGGTGCCGGCGAGAAAGCGTTTGTAGCTGGTGCTGATATAGCCTATATGCAAAATTTGACCGCCATTGAAGGCAGAGAGTTTGGTGCTCTGGGGCAGGAAGTTTTTTGTATGATCGAAGCGATGGAAAAACCAGTGATCGCTGCTGTCAACGGTTTTGCTCTGGGCGGTGGCTGTGAACTCGCCATGTGCTGCGATTTTCGTATCGCATCTACCAAGGCAAAATTCGGACAGCCTGAAGTCGGACTGGGGATCACTCCCGGTTTTGGCGGGACCCAGCGTTTACCCCGTCTGGTCGGAGTCGGAATGGCCAAACAGCTTTTGTTTACGGCTGATGTGATCAATGCTGCAGAAGCACTGCGCATAGGCCTGGTGAATGAAGTTGTGAATCCCGAAGATTTATTGGAACGTGTAAAAGAAATAGCCGGGCGGATCTGCAGCAAAGGCAAACTGGCTGTACGCTTTGCCAAAGTTGCTGCCAATGAAGGAATGCAGACCGATATCGACCGGGCTATGACCATTGAAGCAGACCTGTTTGGTCTTTGTTTTAGTACCGAGGATCAAAAAGAAGGTATGGCTGCATTTATTGAGAAACGGTCTCCCCTTTTTGTCGGTAAATAATATTTCGAACAAGCCTTTAGATACAGGATCGATCTAACTCAAAAATGTAGGAGGTTAATGCGAATGAAAATTATGGTTTTAGGTGCTGGCACCATGGGAGCTGGAATCGCACAAGTAGCCGCGCAATGCGGATTCGATGTACTATTGCGGGATATCAAACAAGAGTTTGTTGATAAAGGGTTAAAGGGGATTGACAAAAATTTATCCAAACTGGTGGAAAAAGGCAAGCTGGAAGCGGCAGCCAAAGATGCAGCTATGGGCAAAATCGTCGGTGTTGTTGATATGGCCAGTGCAGCAGATTGCGATCTTATTATAGAAGCTGCCATTGAAGTAATGGAAATCAAGAAAAGTATTTTCCAGGAATTAGACGCGATTTGCAAGCCGGAATGTATCCTGGCCTCCAACACTTCTGCCCTGAGCATTACAGCTATCGGCGCTGCAACGGGCAGAGCTGATAAAGTGATCGGTATGCATTTCTTCAATCCGGTCCCGTCAATGAAACTGGTCGAAATCATCCGTGGCGCCTCTACCAGTCAGGCAACCTTCGATGCCGTAAAGGATCTGACCCTGAAGATGGGCAAAGCGCCGGTAGAAATTAATGAAGCTCCTGGCTTTGTAGTGAACCGGCTCTTAATTCCTATGCTGAACGAAGGAATGTACGCCTTAATGGAAGGTGTGGCCAATGCTGAAGACATTGATACTTCCATGAAATTTGGAGCAGGTCATCCCATGGGCCCGCTGGCCCTGGCAGATATGATCGGACTCGATGTCTGTCTGGCCATTATGGAAACCCTGTATAAAGAATTTGGCGATCCCAAATATCGTCCTTGTCCGCTGCTGGTAAAAATGGTGCGGGCAGGCAAACTGGGACGTAAAACTGGAGAAGGCTTCTTTGTTTATTAATAACTAATTGCTAAGTACCCCCTGGACTCGGACAGGCTAGCAATTTTGTCTGGAATAATATCTGCTGACTTTATAAGTAATGAAATAAAAAGTTCAGTGAGTCCAGGAGGACAAAGCAAATTTATTCAATATCAAATTAAAACAATATTAATAGGGAGGTTAAGAAGAATTATGACAAGAGAAGTTGTAATAGTTAGTGCATGCCGTACACCGGTAGGTTCCTTTAATGGGACATTAAAAGATACCCCAGCCGTAGAATTGGGAACACTTGTTATGAAAGAAGCCATGAAACGGGCAAATATTTCACCTGAGGTTGTCGAAGAAGTCGTATTCGGTTGTGTTTTGCAAGCCGCCCAGGGCCAGAACATAGCCCGTCAGTGTGCAATTTATGCCGGGATCCCTGAAACCAGCACTGCTTTTACCATCAATAAGGTTTGTGGTTCCGGTTTAAGAGCAGTCAGCCTGGCAGCTCAAATGATCAAAGCCGGAGATGTAGACGTAGTAGTTGCTGGCGGAACTGAAAACATGTGTATGGCTCCCTTTGCTCTGCCCAAAGCTCGCTATGGCTATCGCATGAACAACGGCACTTTGGTAGACTGCATGATCAAGGATGGCCTGTGGGAATCATTTAACAACTACCACATGGGCATGACTGCAGAGAATGTCAACGATATGTATGGGATCACCAGAGAAGAGCAGGATGAATTCGGATTTCGCAGCCAGCAAAGAGCTTTAGCCGCTATTGCTGCTGGCCGGTTTAAAGATGAAATCGTACCCGTAGTTGTGAAAGAAAAAAAGAAGGAAATTATTTTTGATACTGATGAAGATCCCCGTGATACTTCATTGGAGAAAATGGCTAAATTAGGCCCTGCTTTCAAGAAAGACGGCGGTAGTGTAACTGCAGCTAATGCTTCCGGTATTAATGACGGAGCTGCAGCATTTGTTGTTATGTCAGCTGAAAAGGCTGCCGAACTGGGAGTAAAACCGTTATTCAAGATCGTCAGTTATGCGTCCGGCGGCGTAAATCCCAAAGTTATGGGTTTAGGCCCAATACCCTCCAGCCAGAAAGCTCTGGCCAAAGCTGGTTTAACAGTTGCCGATATGGATCTCATTGAAGCCAATGAAGCTTTTGCCGCGCAGTCTATTGCTGTGGGCCGCGATATGGGATGGAGCGATATGGAAAAAGTCAATGTCAACGGCGGAGCTGTTGCCCTTGGTCATCCCATCGGCGCATCCGGAGCCAGGATCTTAGTCACCCTGCTATATGAAATGATGAAGCGGGAATCCCATTATGGATTGGCCACCTTATGTATCGGAGGCGGCATGGGGACCGCATTAATAGTAGAAAGAATATAGTGATTGTGATAAGATGAACAAGCAGACTGATCGCACCAGTTGATTTGTTCTAGTCACAATAATGAAGGAGTGAATGTTTTGCCACACAGTAATTATTTGGTTAACACCCGCGACATCAAATTCGTCATCAAAGAATGGCTGCCCATGGATAAGCTGTTATCCCTGGATGCTTACAAAGATTATTATGGGATCGATGACATTGATAACTTTCTGGATGTTAACTACAAAGTATGCCGGGATGTGATCTGCCCCACCAATAAGGACGCTGATGAGATCGGCTGTACCTATGTGGGAGGCAATGAGCATGCCGTTATCACACCAGATTCTTACAAAGCCATGTACAAAACCGTCTGCGAAGCCGAATTGGGACCCCAGTTCGGATACCGCGGCGATGGAAAAATACCGCTGTCCTGGTACGCACCCATACTGGAAATGCAGTCCGCTGCTTCAGCCGCCATCGTCATGTTCTGGTGTCTGACCCAGGGAGCAACTACGGTACTGCAGGAATTCGGCACCCAAAAACAACAGGATATGTTCCTGCCCAAGATGTTCACCGGTGAGTGGGGCGGCACCATGGGCTTAACCGAACCCGGAGCAGGCTCAGAAGTCGGAGCATGTGCCAGCAAGGCATATCCCACCGATACCCCTCACCTGTACAAGCTCAAAGGGCAGAAATGCTTTATCACCTCCGGTGATCATGACCTGGCAGAAAACATTATCCATCTGATGTTAGCGAAAACCCCGGATGCCAAAGAAGGCACCGCCGGGATATCCCTTTTCATCGTACCCAAGTTCTGGGTCAACGAAGACGGCTCCATGGGCAAATGGAACGATGTGACCTCAGTAGGCATCGAGCACAAGCTCGGGATCCACGGATCCTCCACCCTCACCCTTTCCATGGGTGAAAACAATGAATGCTACGGCTGGATGGTCGGCGACGTAGATGTCGTAGACGGCAAAGGGATCGGCATGAAACAGATGTTCGCCTATATGAACGAAGAACGTCTGAACACCGGTTTGTTCACTTTAGGCTGTATCACTTCAGCCTACTACGCAGCATTGGATTACACCAAAGTCAGAGTGCAGAGCAAAAAATCCACCGATCCTAAAGGCCCCAGTGTCAGGATCATTGAACATGAAGACGTACGCCGCATGCTGATGTATCAGAAGGCCGGCATGGAAGCCATCCGGGCCTTGATCTACACCTCCTATCTCTACCGTGACCTGGCAGTAGATGCAGCCACCCCGGAAGAGAAAGCCTACTATGATGATATGTTTGCCATCAACAACCCGCTGTGCAAAGCATATTCATCCGATATGGCCAGGATCCTCACCGGAGAATCCATCCAATGCCACGGCGGATATGGATTCATGGAAGAATATGCCTCAGCTCAGCTGTACCGGGATTGCGTGATCCATGGTATCTGGGAAGGCACCAACTTCATTCAGTCACAGGACTTTACCGGACGCAAGTTCACCATGAAA
>Ga0123327_1001559_pt1 | contig 19162 bp, 9 predicted proteins | sample BioC13SIPDNA_4_FD_89701 | JGI IMG/M metagenome (GOLD analysis project Ga0123327, IMG submission 89701) | Anaerobic biogas reactor microbial communites from Washington, USA - Biogas_R1_B C13 SIP DNA | ecosystem: Engineered > Bioreactor > Anaerobic > Unclassified | place: Washington, USA...
CCGCCGGTTCCGCCGCCTATAGCTGCACCGCCGCCTGCACCAACCGTCGCCACCTTGATCTTCACCGCGTTTGCTGCCAACAGCTCGCATGGCCACGGCGCGGAGTCGTCGGCCAGAGCGACGAACCGTGCAGAAATCGCTCCGCCGATGACATCCCGCACGGTCTTCCACGGCAGGGTGTAACCTGCTTGTTGCGAAAGTGCCGTAGCAATGGCCAACGCGGTGGTCGCACCGTCCTGCCATGCTGTTGGCAGATTCTCTGGCAGTATGGATGCGGCTGAAACGGGTGTCGGTGGCACACGCAGAGTGGCGGTGGGTGTCAGAACGCCCTTGGGAATGGGTTCGGCCAGTAGACTGGCCGGACCCGAGAGCAGCCACACCTTGCCCGCCTCAACTGCGTCGTTCACGGCGGCATTGACCACTTCGGCGGCCGCCTTGGGTACGGGCACAGGTTCGGTGAAGCCACCTCTGTCGACCTGCACCACCTTCTTGCCATCGAAGTAGTCTATCACGGCCTGGACTGTGATTTCATCGCCGGGCCATAGATCAGCCAGCGTTTTGGGCGCGAGCAGGTCGCCGGAGATCTCTCCCAGTTCGGCCGACTCGGGCAGCACGAGCTCCATCGCGGGGTCGTTTAACGCCGCGTCGTCGGGCCGCATGCGCCACCACGTGCGGAACGTGCGGTCCGGCCGCGTGAGCTTCAGGACGAATGTACCCTGCACGCACCCCTCGACAAGTGTCTCCACGATAGCCTGTGACTTGAGCATCTTTGGCAAGTGCGGAAGCTGTGCGAACGCGCCAGCCAGGTTTTTCACGCGCCGGCTGGTCTCGCCGCCTTTCCACAGATTATAGGGACCGTCGGGCAACAGGGCTTCAGCTGTAATCGCGGTGTCCTGCACCCGTGAGCGTTTATCCTTTTTGATCGTCTCAAAATGGGCTTCATTCTCTACGGACAGCTTGAACGCCTGAACCTCGTCCTTGTCCGATACCGTCACCACGATACAGTACGCTTGGCGGATCGCCACCGTCCCGGGCCCCCTTCCATACGGCGCTGCCGGGCTTCTCGCGGGTGAATCGCCCACCCCAACTGCCGTAGCCGGGGTGCTCCAAGCTGCGCAGGCCAACGTCGATCTGGTGCATGAAGGCCGGCGAATCCCCTTCCGAACGGAACCCCTTCTGCGGATGCGCCTCATAGATGGCGCACAGCGGACCGTGGCCACCGAGGATATTCCGCTCCATCCAGGCGCGGTCGAAGTACTCGTGCAACTCCTCCGGGATCATCCGGTCCCACCGATAAGCGATCGTCGCAAACTGACTGAAACTTCCCAGGGTCAACAGATCCGGCCAGTTCGGCTGGATGTATTCGCGGAAGGTCGTGTCCTGATCCAGGATGAGGAACAGAATCGCCCTTCTTGAGACCTCCGCCATTCGGTCGGGATGTTCGTGCTGGATCTTCCAGAGGGCCCGGGCGATGGTGTTCGTTCCACCCCAGGCCTGCAAATAAACCGGCCCGGGTTCGTCGTCCAGCAGAACTTCGACGATCCGATCGGAACCGGGCGTGTCTTGGCTCATGTGTCCCACGTTGGCCACGTTACCCGTATAAACGAGTTTCCGCAGGGCGTCGGCCGTGGGGAAGCGATCGGCGTGCCGCGAGAGCTTCGGATAGACCTGCTCGTAGAGATCAATCTGACGGTCGAGCCACACCTCGTCGGCCCAGTTGTGCCGCCGGATGTCCTGGCCATCGCCCTTCCAGTGGAACTTGGAACTGCTGTGGACGATCCCTTCGATATCCCACTCGTTGGCGTACAGCAGGAAACGGACCATCGAGCAGCGGTCGTCGATTTCGCCGTCCGTAGTGGCAATGATCCGCGGCCGCGTACCGCTCGCTGGGCTGGGGACGTTGACGCCCGGTTCGGCGGGGTCGGTCTGGATCGTCGAATGCAGCGGCGGTGTACTGCGGGCCTTCTCGGGCCTGATGCCAAAGTTTGGTTGTGTCGCTGCATCCACCTGAAGCTGACGGATAGTCTCCCGATCAAGTGCTCCATCGGTCCCACGCCGGCTGCCGAAGATCTGGATTCCGTGCAGGTAGCCCCGGAACTGGCGATCCGTGCCGTGCCGGTGGATCGTCTGATTGTAATTGCCGATGGTGAGCGGACCGCTATCGGAACCGGTCGGTCCGGCTGAGTAGCTCATCTTCCTGTCAAGACTTGCCGCCGAATCGGGGCCGCCGAAGTACCAGCGGACGTTGTCTCTCTTGCTGGCCCCGTCATAGCTGACGGCAAAGAACGTCCACTGACCGGGCTTGAGCTTCCCGGATGACGAATCGTTGCGGACACCGTCCGGCCATTCGTTCACAGCCAGCCGAAGCCGACCATCGTCCAAATGCACCAGATCAAATCCCGATCGGTTGTAGTTGAGGTTAAAGGCAATGCGATTGCCTCCGGAACCAGTTTGCAGAGAGTTGGGCGCCAGCCAACCGCAGATCGTGAACGATTCCAGGCCCTCCAGTTGCCTAAGAGGTTGCCCGTCCTTGCTCACGGTGACCCAGCCCCACTCCCCTGCGGCCGGCTGGGCAGTAAATGAGAGCGTCCCATCCTCCAGCCGCTGAATACCGCCACTGAGCCGGCACGCCGATCCCCCTTTGTCTACACCCACACGAACAAGCGGCGACGGTATGGCTGACTGTCCGGAAAACACCGGCAAGCCACCTGAACCACAAATCAATCCAAGCAGAACGAGGACATGGCATCTGCTGCATCTCATCGGTTCTTCTCCTGTCAAGACATTCCAGTAAGCTCTGTTCCGTTGATGGGTCTCACTTCATCTCTGGCCAGCCATGCGGAATTCGACGATCATAGGGTGATTGCTCAAGGTTAACCTGATCGAGTCGGCACCGGCCGCGGTCTGCACCGGGGATGCGCCCCTCGTCGGGTCGTACACGTTGATCGTATCGTACATCACGCCCAGGTTTACCATGACCTGATCGGAGCCGCCCGCGAAGCGTTCGCCCCAGAGCACCAGTTCGAAGGTGCCGTCGCTCTTCTGGAGGAGCAGATTGTGCACCGTCGTCGGCTGGTTCGAGATGGAATAATCCATTCGCTCGGGCACCGCGACTGATCCGCTGTCGGCCAGAATGGTGGTGAGGTTGTGCAGGTAGTGCGCCGCCTGCTTGGGCGCATAGTCCATGCGGAAGATGGCATAGCGCTCGTGCGCCGGCTCGTTGGAGCGTGTCCGCAAGAGATAGATGGCGGTATGGCTCCACCGGCGCTTGAACTGTGACAGATACAGGTTCAGAAAGAGACGCGCCTGTATCTCTTCCGTAACCTCGCCTCCAACCGGGTAGCCGGTCTCCGTGGTCACGCGGGGCAGCGTGAGCAACTCGGCAGTCGAATAGCCGTCGAAGTGATTCCGCCAGGTCCTTCCGTAGTTGCCGTATAATCCGTCCACCGGGCAGTCGCGATCGGGGCTGGCGCTGCGCCAGGTTTGGTTGTCGTGCAGGCCCGGCCAACTCGGGTGGGTAATGTAGTTGTGACAGTTGGCGAAATCGGCGTAGGCCGTGCCGGGCGGCATCAGCGTCTCGGCCCCTTCCGGGATCGTCAGGAATTGCAGCCCAACGTTGTCCGTCTGCGCTCCGCTCTCGCTGATATTCCAGACGGGATAGTCTCTAAGAACGGGGTCGCCCTTGACGCCCTTATACAGGTCGCGCTGGAGCCTGGCGACCGGCAGCCACGAGTCGTTCCTTCCGCCAGCTTGCCCTTCGTACGTGATGCCCCAGTTGTTCGGCTTGTTGTTGCCCTCGATAGCCAGCAGCGCGCCGGCGGCGGCCAACGGTCGGGCTTCGCGCAGGAGTCTGTCGAGATTCGTACCGCCGCTCAGCAAGCCGTAGACGATTCGCGCGCCGGTTTGCTCGTGGAGACGGATCATGTCCCCCACGGCGATGCGATCCTCCAGTCCGCATCGCACGAACCGAATGCCGGTGTACCTCAGAACCTCGATGGTCCCCGCCAGCGTCTCGCCCCGCCCCGTAATGCTGGAACACACACCCAGGCTGTTCAGAAAATCGCCTGCGGCAACCGCCGTCGTTCCTGCTGTATGGGCACGTGCCTTGATCGTTCGCGCTGCACCAAGGGGAAGCGTCGCCGCGAGGCCAATAGCCGTCTGCTGCAAGAACTGTCGACGCGTCTGGCTCATCTCGTGGTCACTCCTTTCCTATCGCTCATTCATCAGCAGTACCCAGTCCTGTTCATCCGGTGCCACATAATCGCCGCGTTCATTCCGTTCGGCTGGCGACCATTCGCCACGGCGCGGATCGAACCACTGCGCCCTCGTGCGGTCAGTCAGGCTGTTCGACTTGATCTTGGCGGCGTCGCCGGCGGAGAAGTACAGCACAGCCAGATCGCCCTCGGGCGATCGCAGGCCGACTACCGATGGAATGGTCTCATCGCCACCAGGCGAGGATAGCGCCGGCTCGCCGTTGGCCGAAGTCACCGTGGTGCGGAAGCGGACCTCATAGGCATCGGCCTTCTGGCCCAGCGTGAAGTTGCGACTGCTGGGATCTCTCGAGAGGGTGGCGATACGGGCCGGACCGGCCTGCGTGATGTTGGCAGGCTCGATCCACGCCTCGACCGTAAAGGCCTTCGACTGTTTCACGGCTTCGATCAGCTTCGTCGCAGGCTCGGTCGAGGCAATCAGCGTCGATCCGGTGAGCCCCAGACCGCCGCCTTCAAGCCACTGAATAGCCGAGGCCTCTTTGATTTGGAGATTCAGCGGAGCCCCCGTACCGGACGTATCCTTCACGACCTGCCCCCTCCCTTCGCGAAACTCATAGACTGCCGAGGCCCCCTTTGGCGACTTGTCCCGCGCGTTCTTGGTCGAATCGACAATCTCACTCGCGTTCAGAGCACGCGCATACAGGGCCACCCGATGCAGTTCGCCCCGCCACGGTCGATCCCCGGTCAGTTCATTGCCCAGCGCCAGGTTGAATCCGTCCTCCCAATTCGACAGATCGCCGCCGACATCGCGGGTCGAGACAGGCTTGCCATCGATATAGAGGGTGGCCTTGCCGCTGCGGTCGCGCGTGTACACCACGTGCGTCAGGTCTGTATCCACGACAGACGTACTGCGGGTCTCGAAGAAGTCGCTGTCGGGCTCCAGCCGCCACCAGGGCAGGGCGGTGAAAAAATCCACGATATGCCCGTAACCCTCAAGCATGACCATGGAGTCATCGCCCCGGCCGTTGAGCCAGCCGCCGCCGGTATCCGGTCCCCAGCCGGTTCCGGTATCGGCCCGTTCACCGGTGGTCTGATAGCCACCCGCCATGTACATGCCCCAGGCCAGACGCCGGCGATTGTCCGCCGAGCGGGCCGGGGCCTTGCGACCACCACCCCAGGTGGGATAGTGGTCCTCGTAGCCATACTCCTCGTTGATTTGCGGCATGGGTCGGCCGGTCTCCTGCTGCTGGCGGCGGTTCTCGAGCATGAACCGGTAACCGCCGCCCTCGTCCCAGCGCTGATACATGGCAAAATCCGCCCATTCGGAGGTGCGGAATGGAAATTGGCCATGCCCGTGGACCGAGGCCACATGGTCGTAGGGATCACATTCTTTGATGAACGCGCCCATCTTGTTCGCCCATTCCTCATTGCGGAACAGGTGGTATTCGTTGGTCACGTCCCACATCACGTTGGAGAATGCCGCCAGGCGGGCGACCCCATAGCGGTAGTACCGCTGCTCATCCTCGCCGCCCATACCGGCCTTGCCGAACGGATCGACGCCCGGCCGGGCCCCGTCGACATAGAAGATGATCGAGATGGCCATGTCCTTTTCGCGAGCGTACCGGAGCATGCGTTCGATCTTGCGCCAGTGAGCGAGATCGAATCGAGTCACATCGAAGCCGGGTTTATCCACGCTGTCCGGCCGCTCGGCAACCCAGGGGTTCATCAGGAACGAGAACTTCTCGGTGGGGTAGACGTTCTCGTACCAGGCCCGTCCGTTCTTGACCCGGCCGTTGATGGCCGTCCGCAGGCGATTGACCTTGAGTCGGGCCAGCCGGTCGATGCTCTCGCGGATCGTCTCGTCGTCCCAGCCCAGCAACCAATACGTGGTCGTGCCGTTCCAGAAGTAGTGCTCGCCCGTACCCTCCCAGAGGAAGTGCCAAGGGTGTTCGGCGTCCACATGAATGAGTCCCCGCCGGCCGGCGTCACGAGCCGTGAACGTGCCTTGGTGCGAGACCTCATACGCCCCCTGCCGGTACACGACCGAATAGTGGTGATCGCCGGGCCGAGTGGGCAGGAACCGAATGCGATAGACCCCTCCATCGGCGGAATCGCAGAAGCCGTCGACCTTCACCGGCTCTTCACCGGCAGGCCCAAAGTGCCCTTCCACGAATGCATCAATGAACGGATTGGCCGCATCCACCTCGTCCACATTGACCTCAACCTCGAGAAAGTCGTAGCAGTCCACGCTCTCCGAAGACGGCGAGAAGCTCACGCCCGCCGGCGCTGCCCAACTGAAAGCGGCCGATGCCAGCACGATACAAACCGGGGTACGCATGTAAATACTCCTATCCATCGAGTGACTATCGTGTCGGTCGAGTTCCGCCGTATCCGCCGGCGAAGTCCTCATCCGTTCCTTCCCAAGACCGGTTCATCGAAGCTTGCCCTCAGGGCAATGGCCTGCTCCCGCACTTGGCGGCGAATTCTCGAAGTGCTTCAAGCACGGGTCCTTCAGAGAGCGTCCCATCGTATCCGGATCCCTCCCCTCCTGCCCAGTAGGTCGTGTAAACTACATTATGGCTATGCACCCATTGAGAGAACTGCTCGATCCAGACCTCCGCGCCCGGTCTGTCGCCAGGCGACCATTCTGAGATCGCCATGGGCTTATCGTGCTGTGTGGCGAATTCGGCCATCCACGCCAAACCTCGCGAATAACCGCTCACCGACGTTTCAAACGCCTCGACCGGATCATCGCCTTGCCACTGGGGGTTCCAGTAAATATCCTGAGAAATCACATCGACCGCTTCATCTCCAGGATACCATTGTTCTACCGGGCCTCTGTCTGCCGTGAAGTCCCAGACCATTTTGAACCGTGGTGAGACCGCATGAAACGACTGCGCCCACTGTCGCCACGCCGCCTTGAATGCCTCGGGGTCCTCTTTCGCTGCTTCGGTCCAGTAAAACCACTCGCCACCCACTTCCCATGTCGTGCGAACGTAAATCGGCCGGTCGTCGTCGCTACGTGATTCCAGTATCTGCCGAGCCCAACTCTGGTAGGTCTCGTTATGAGCTCCGTTGGCCGCCTCGCGAGAAGTCTGCACTACTTCATCATTCGGTATCATCGGAATTGACCATAGCAACTCACGGCCTGTGCCGGCAAGCCACCTTGGCGAAAGCTGCCAGCCAGGATTCGCATCCTGCCAGTTTCTGTCGCCCGTATAAGCCAACACAGCCTCTATACGCCGCCCAAAGGCCCCTTCAAACGAGAAGAACTCCTTCTTGTCGTTGCCGGTATACACACCGAACAGGACCCCACCCTGCTCGTCGTCAGCGCGATCGGCAACCTTGCCATTCGCAGTCGAGATCACCGCTTTGATGGCGGCTTTGTTGGGCCAGACGTCGCTGCCTCCGTCTTTGCTGTCGATGAGCCGACCGTAGATGGCCGCGACGCCGCGCGTTGCCCAGCGTGGGATCTCCTTCAGGATCGCATCATCGCTGTGCATATCCTTCTGTCGCCAGGCATTGTCACGCCGTCGGAAGCGGTCCTCGCTCATCATTGGTCGGTCGGGAATCGCCGCCAGACCGGCGTCAATCGCGCTGTCGCTGGTTGTGGTGGCCCAGTGCTCCCAGCCGGCATATTGCTCGTCTCCGGGCCGCAATGTATTCCAGGCAACACCACGCTCCAGGTACTGGCCCTTGTTTGCCGGGTCGGGGTCTCTACCTTGCCCGATATCGCTGTCCGAGTAACGGAATCCGATCCAATGGTGCCAGCCACCAAGCTGCGGAATCAGATCATCCAGCCACCACGTGAGTTTCGCCTCATCGGCCCAGAATTCGACGTCCCACCCGATGCCCATGGACCAGCCGGGCACCGGGCCCAGCCGCGCGGCAATGTAGCGGTTGATCCGCCGGCTTTGCGCGCCGTTGTGGCCGCCGGGCAAATTCGAGAAATCACCGCCGTCTCCCTTGCCCCACATCCACAGATGCAGCCAGCCGCCCCGTTCGGACCACTCCGACGCGGCTGCTTCCAGCGCTTCAAAGGTCCGTACGTCGGGCGCCGCCGGCGCCGTGCGGAGACGATCGGTCGAGTCGGCTTCGAACCAGTTTCGGCCGATGGTGGAAATGTGACCACCGTTGAAGCCATGATGGTCGTTAAACTCAGCTACAAAATCCCGCATCTCGGCGGGCTTGTCGAACCAATGCTGCATGCCGGGCATCATAATCAGGATGGGCGTGTTCTTGACCAGCTCACCGTTAGGGCCCTTCTGATGCGCCCAGGCGGTCGGCTCCTCCGGTCGCTGCCCGCTCCAGCCCGCACGATCCGGATTGCGGGAGGGCATCACCTCGACCGTCAGTTCCAGACTATCGAGAGCCGTGACCGGCGAACTCGTGATGCCGGTCCAGCGGCCCGGCAGAGAACCGCCGAACCGATAGACATAGGTATCGCCCGAACCCGAGTACCACACCAGGCTGGTGCGCTGAGTTGTGCCGTTCTCGTGTGTCCAGACGCATGCGCCCTCCACGTCCCATCTGGCAACGCCGTCCGTGGCCCCCGGAGCCTCAATCGGGAAATCTACCCAGTGGTATAGTTCGACCTCCTTGGACAACGGTCCGACCTTCTTGAGGTAAAGCACTGCGTCGGCTGCAAACGGTCCCTTGAATTGTCGCCCTCCACCGGACGCCTCGATCCGCGCGCTGTCCGTTCTCGCTCCTTGAGCCGGATCAAACCACTCCAGCCAATAGATGCCCGCGGCGAGTTCCAGGGAAAAGGTCTCGTTCTTCTTCGGCTGGTACACCACGTATTCACGCCCTGGATCGGCCAGGCAGTAGCCGGTCGAAGCCAAGTCGTTGTGTGGGACTATCGCCGCCAGATTCACCCGCTCAGCCAAACGTCGGGCGTGGCCCAAGGCGGTTCGCAATGGCTCCCAATCGCGACCCCGTCCCAAAACTGAGCCGTCGTACGGGTCCATGAAAATGGGGTTGTGTCCGCGTAGGAAACTCCTCCAAACCCAGGCCGGATTGCCCCCCACACCCCATACGTGGTCGGTATCGAGCAGGCTGACCTTCTCCTCGTTCCAGACCGGCGGGTCCTCCGCGAATCCGTCCGCCCGCCCGGGAGAGACCCATTCGGCCGGACTGGCCAGCATGCTGGGCAATCGTTCGGCGCCATGGCCGGTATTGCCCACCGGATGCTGCTTCGGCTTGGTCCGTTCATACTCATGGATCGTGTCGACCACCTTGCGAATGTAGACGGCCTGCAGCTCGTTCACCTTGGGATTGCGCAGCGTGTGAACGCGTCCACTCAGGTCGTCCGATCCCTCGATTTCCAGGCCGTTGATGTTGTTTGCGGGATGAAACGGATGCGACCGCCAGGCCCAACCGTCCTCGGTGTTCTGCCGGCGGTTACCGTGCATCAGGCCCCAGCCTTCGAAGAGCATCACGCTGACATAGATCCCGCGCTCGCCCGCCGCCGCAACCCGCGACCGCAAGCGTTCGAAGTATGCGGGCTCGAATTTCGTCAGGTCGAACTTGGGCTTGCCGTCCAGGGCCTCACCGGGGCCGGTCCGCAGCCAGGGCTGCGGCGCCGCCTTGTGAATGAAGTCTTTACCCAATGCGCCGTTGGCCCGCGTGTCCCAGCGGGTCGAGTCCCATGCCCAGAGGCGGATGAAGTTGTGATGGTGACGTTCGAGGAAGTCCAGGTAGCCAGCGAAGTCGAATTGCTCCGGAGGATCACTGCGGTCCATATCCACCAGGTTGTTCCACGTGTGGGCCCCGGTCAGATAAACGGCACCCGGCGAACCATCCGGGCCTTGCGTTCCATCTGTGAAGTAACGCGGGTTCTCAGGGTGGACCCGAAGCGGACCTCTTGCGGGGCCTGCGTGTGCCGCGTCGGCAAGTCCAATCAGTGCTGCCAGGCAGATGCAGGCCATTGTTCTTGTTACGTGCATGGTGGTTTCCTTCAAGAGTTCCTCCTGCTGTGATTTCACTTCGTCTTGACGCGCAGGGCGATATCCTGAGCGAAATCGGGCGACTGGAGCCGCTTGGGACCGCCGCCGTGCGCGAAGGATTCCTCCTTGTCCAGCGAGCCGCTGGGCGTGTTGATCCATTCGGCTCGATATGTACCCTCAGGCAATTCGAGCGTCAGTTCGATGGGCCCGCTCCCCCCCAGGTAGATCGCGTAGGCTCGCCCGGGCTCGACCAGTACCCACGCCCTGCCTTTCTCAGGAACACCATCCCGGATCACGGAATTGTCCGGCCTCATCTTCACGAAATCGAAGCTGTGAATGAACTCCTTCAAAACCTGCAACTGCCGCCGCAGGGCGGGACCGCCACCGCCCGGACCTCGATGCTCGGTGAGCCTGCCGCGTGGATGGTTCGTAGCGAAGGAGAAATCCAGATGGCTGAACAACGCACCTCCGGCAAGGATGAACTCCCAACCCTGCATGCGATAGGTCGCGTCGTCCCGCTGCGAGCCGCCTGTCTCATTGTCGCCGATGACCTTCGCAAGATCGTAGTTCAATGTGACGGCCTCAGGCCTTCCGGCATGAAAGTTGTAGATCGAGACATCGGGACGTGGTTGCGTGATTTCAGCCGAGCCATGCGCGACGTTAAGGGAGATAAGATGTCGATTTGGCAAGGACTCCTCTGCATCCCGGATGGCAGCGATGATCCGGTCCTGCCAATCGGAGTGCATGCCGCCCCGCTCGTATGGCTCGTTGCAGATCTCGTAGTAGACGTTGTCGAAGGGATTGAGTTCATGAACAATCTTTCGCGTAACGGCCGCCTGCGCCTCAGTGAGTGTATCATCCTTCAGGGCGTACACCTCATACCGCCCTACGTCGCCGATCTCATTGACGTTGTTCGCCGGGTGCATCGGCGAAGCCCTCCACAACTCCTCACTGTACATCGTGCAAAAAAGGGTGACTTCAACGACGATGCCACGCTGCCCGGCCTGCTCCACGAAATCCTTGAGCCGCTGGAAATAGCCGTCGTCCCACTGGGTCAGATCGAACTTGTTGCCACCATTGAAATAACCCGGCGTGTCACTGCGGGCCCAAGGAGCAGCATAGCGCTGGGGTGCCGGGGCCAGCGTGTTGCCCTGAATGCCGAACGCACCAGGAACTTCCCGGTATGTGCCACTGAAGAGTCGAGTGTGATTGAAGCTGTAACGGGCGAGTTCATCCAGGTAGGCGACATAATCGAAATCGAGATTGATGAGCGCGCCGTAATGTTCGCCCGAGGTAATCAGCACCGTCGGCTCTTGCCGGAATTGGAAATAGCGAGGATTGTCCGGGTGAAGGCGGAGGGGAACTCGCCCAGAATTCGCCGGGCCCGCAGACGGCTGGGGGCGAGGTTCAACCACCGCCTCGATCATCGCGGCCAGTTCGGCCCTGGCCTTTTCGTAAGCTACCGGGTCCTTGTCCCATTGGAACCATGAGTCCGTCAGGCGGCGCACGATTTGTGCCGCTTCAGCGGACTTACCCAAGCGATTGAGCAGGGCCAGGTACTCGTAGTCCTCGATCGCATCCCGCAGGGCCTTCAGACGAATCGTGGGCACGATGCCGTCGTAACCTACGGCCCGCGCAGGATACACCAGCGATCCTTCCCCATTGAAGAGGACGTCCCTCCGGCCCTGCTGCAACGCGCCCTGGCCGATGTAGATGGGCACGTGCGTCCAGGGGTCCTCGGTCTGCCGCCAGTGGGACATACCTCCCCAGTAGAGCAGGCCCTGGATGCCGTCCCGCCAGGCCATCCAGGCGGGAGCGCGATAGTTCAGCAGTGGGTAGTCGATGTGCCACCACGGAGTGGGCGTGCCCTGACACAAAGCTGTATAGGTCCATATCGTCTCGCCCAACGCCCGTCGCTTGGCGGCGCTGTCCGGGCGATGCAGCGAGAAGAGTGGGCACCATATATCGACTGCCCCGTACAGATCGCCCCAGGCACTGTCGGCGCCGCCCTTGCCCGGTTCGGTCCAGGTCTGCTCGACGACCATGACGTGGACGACGGATTTGATCTCGCGAATCGCGCGGCCCCACTGTTGCACGTAGCGATAGTCCTCCTCCGTATTCGGCTCATCCTTGAGGTAGATGAAGAAGACGACATGGGGACGAGCCAGCTCTTTGGCCGCACGGTCGAACGCTGCCAGCCACGCCCGCAGCGTCTCGCGTTCCTCCTCCGGGTCTTTGACCACGGCGGAGGGATGTGGCACCTGAAGGGCGTTGACGTGGTAACGATCCACAAATGCGCGTAGCGCCTGGACCTGTTGCGAAGGTATCCTAAAGGAGCCATCATCCTGCCGGACCGGGCGGAGCAGCTCCGTCGGTGGCGTAGCATTGATTCGATGCTCGCTCAGCAACTGCGCGCACTGAGTCTCCACAGCCTGCCAATCAGCAGGCGCCTCCCCGCCGGCTTTGTCGCGATAATAGCCCCGCATGCGCTGCGCAGGCGAGCCGAAAGCGGTAACCAGAGTCGGTGTCGGGGCCAACGCGAAGTCCCACACCCTCAATGTCACCGGGATCTCGACTTGGCTGTAGTTGCCCGAGGTGAGACGATACACACCTCGATAGTCTCCTGGCGAAGTTGTGGCGGGGACATGGAGGTCCACCCAGAAGCCATGGGTTTCGTCGGCACGTAGGTCAAAGGGCACAGCGACAAGGCGTGCCGATCCCAGCGTATCACCCGTCAGCGGGTGATGGAAGGGAATCAGCGGGTCCGGATACCCGTCGGGCTTAAAGGCACGGTTCCGATAGGTCCCGGTCTCCAGATGGAGTTGATGTTGGCGATAACATCGGCTTTCCGACATCGGTAGAGTCGCGCCGCCAGGCCCGCGTAATTCGTCCGCCTCCAAGCGCACCGCCTTGACCGGCTCATCGCAGCGCAGCAGAACCTGAAAACTCACCCATTCATTCTGAGCCGCACCGACTTCGACCGCTCGATCATGACCGGGCGGGTCGCTGCGCAGCACATGTCGGGTCTCCGTCACCGTCCAAACGTGCCACTCCGCGTGAGCATTCATAACGAGGGATAAAACAGCCACGAGTGCGTAGATGGAATTGCTCTTCATTGCCATGTCCCTTCGACCCTGGAGGCTGACGTCGAGTTTACGCACAACCCCTTGTACATTGACACCGCGTAACCGTCAAGGTACTCTCAGTTCACATGGCACAGGCCCATGGAATCGATTGGCAAGGAGGTAATGAAATGGTAGCTCCTCATTGGCATGCACGTGTGGCTCGGTCCGCCCGCCATCTGCACATACTGCTGATCGTGCTCATCCTTGTCGTATCGGGCATCGCCGAGATGGGGCGAGGGGCGTCGGCGCTGCGCGTGAGCGAAAATGGCCGCTATCTGGTCCAGCCGGACGGAAAACCGTTCTTCTGGCTGGGCGATACCGCCTGGCTGATCTCGCAGATGACCAGGCGCGAGGATGTGGACCTTTATCTCCGAACCCGGGCCGAGCAGGGGTTCACGGTAATCCAGGCAGGCGTCGTCATGGGTGAGGAACGCGTCGGCGGTACCCTGCGACCCAACCTCTATGGCGACCTGGCCTTCTCGGACGGCAACCCTGCGCGGCCCCTGGTCACACCCGGCAGCGATCCCGAGAAGCCGGCGCAGTACGACTACTGGGACCACGTCGACTACATCGTCGAGCGGGCCGAGGCTCACGGATTGACTCTGGGCCTGCTGCCACTGTTCGTCGGCTGGCGTGGCGACGGATACAACTATCTCAAGCCTGAGAACGCCTACGACTACGGCCTCTTTCTCGGCAAGCGCTATCGAGACCAGTCTCATGTCGTCTGGATCCTCGGAGGGGACAATACGCCCGATACGGAGGCCAAACAAGAGGTCTGGCATGAGATGGCCAAGGGGGTCACAGTTGGCGTGGCCGGTCGGGAGGACTATAGCCGGACCTTGATGACCTACCACATCAACGGCGGCAATTCGTCCTCGCAATGGTTCCACAAAGCCCCCTGGCTCGATTTCAACATGATCCAGATCTGGGGCAACGAGAAGCAGATCTATCCGAAGATCGCACAGGACTATCAGCTCACGCCCGTTAAGCCGACAGGACTCGGCGAGGGCTCCTATGAGGACGGTCCCCAGTACTCGACCCGGCCCATCGATGCCCTGAAGATCCGCAAACAGGCCTACTGGTCGTATCTGTCAGGCGGTTATCATACGTACGGCAATACCAACACCTGGAACTTCGGCTCGTACGAACCCGAAGGGACGCAGAACTGGAAGCAGGCGCTGCATTCACCCGGTGCCAGGGACCTGTCCGTGCTGGCGGAGTTGTTTCATTCGATCGACTGGTGGAAACTCGTTCCCGACCCTGCGATCTTTGCCAGCGGAACCGCCAGCGGTGAGACGCGCAATGCCGCGATGCGCTCCACCGCCGGAGACTGCCTGTTGCTCTACTTCTCCAGCCGGGTCACCGCCTCGGTACGTCTCGATGCGATCTCAGCCGCCAAGACAACCTCGGCCACATGGATCGACCCGCGGACCGGCAAACAGTCCAGTGCCGGCGAGTTCCCGACCACCGAGACTTCCTCGTTTACGACGCCCAAGGATTGGCCGGATGCGCTGCTGCTGATCGAAGCAAAGGACCGTTCGATGTAGGCACCGGTCCCCCTCATGTGTCGGTCGGCTACTGCTGTGCCTGCCAGATCTCGATACCGGAGAAATTGGCGGCGCCGCCCTGGGTCGTGATGCGAATGGTCCCTTCGCGTACCGATGTGATCCAAGGCCCCAGGCGCTGCCACTGGCCTTGGTGGCCGCTGTTGTACTTGCGCTCCACCTGCCTGCCGTTGAGGGAGATCGAGAACTGCTCCGCGTTGTTGTCTTCCCAGACGTAAGCGTATACAGCATACCTGCCGTCCGGGACCTCCCTCACCTCGATTTCGACCTTCCGATCCCAGCGGAAAGAGTGGATCATCTTGGCGCGATTCTCGTCCGTCGGCGGCCACAACGGCACCTGCGGACTGTTGACTGCCGTCTCGTCGCAGACAAAATGCTTCGTGTCGTCGCCTGTCCACCGGTGACCATCGATCTCAATGGTCTCTCCGTTGATGTTGATCCCGCGATAAAACCGCCACTTGCCCAGACGCTCGGGCGGCCCGTCGAGTTCGGTCACCGGCTCGACCACCCGACCGAACTGCTCCGCTCCCGGCGGGGCTTCCACCCGCTCGCCGCTGACCTCGAGGATCACTCGTCGATATGCTGTCAAGGGCGGTTCGCCTTGATCGGTGACCTCCAGGATTACGTGAATTGTACGACCGGCCGCCTCTCGAGGGACATGCACCTTTGCTTGTACGGCCTGCGATCCTTCGATCTCGGCCTCGGCCCAGTAGCTGCCCGCCTCCGGATAAACCCACCACCGGTAGACGAAGGTGGCCTTCGAATAGCACAGCTTCATGACGAAGAACTGGCACTTCCGTTCGATGCCGTTCTCAACGATCCAGCCTTCGTGCCAATCGACCTGGGCCTCTTCACCCGGGTCAAACTGCAGGGGCATGAACGCCTCTTTTTGACGATGCGACGCCTGCTTCACATACCGCTGCACCGTGCCGTAATGGCCGGTGAAACCGTACTCATCACACAGGCGTTCATACATCCTGCGGGCGGTCTGACGCTGCTTGGGCCGCGTCTGGGTGTTCTGCTCGAGCCGGGCGTCGATAATAGGCTTGACCGGCTCCAGAACCGGTCGAGGTCGGGGCCCGCTGAGCCGATATCCTGGTGGCAGCCGTTCGGCCAGGGCCTTGGCCACCGTCGTGCGGGAGTGGCCCAGTTCCTTGGCTGTCTGCCGCTGGCTGAGCCCCTCGATCAACACCTTACGCCGAATGAGTTCGTAATGGTCCACCGTCAACATCCCTTCTGACCCCTTTGCTATCTGGAACCATCTCCAGATAACTAAGATCGGTCAAATGCGGTGGTCTCCAATTCGGCGCTCTTTACGCCTCCAACCTCTCCCCCTCCTGGCCCCCTATTGGGCGCTTTTCACCAGTTTGTCTGGCACAATAGCCTTGACCTTGCCTTCTCTCTCCAAATCAAGGCCCAGGGAACTTCGATAATGAAACTCCTCCTCATTTTCCTCCCATGCTCTTTGATAAGACGATACACTGTGTCCATACTTGAAATGCCAACCGCCATTCTCGATTCCTGCAAGTGGGGCCGTTGATTTGATGGATGTGACGCGCTCTAAGAAGTGTGTCTTCCAGTCATAATCATAGACCGCGTTCAATTCGCGGACTAAATCATCCAGGCTATAGGGTCTCACGGACAAGGCAATCGACCAGCTACAGTGGTCAAGAAGCTCAAGCAGATCAAGGCCGTCTTCCAGACTGCCGTGAGACGCCGCCAACTGGATGAGAATCCACTGGTACATATCAAGATGCCCAAGTGTGCGATGGCAGAAATCAATGTATTCAGTGAAGCTGAATGTGACCGTATCGTGAGAGCAGCTCAAGATCTCGTCCGGCAGCGTGAACCCAATACGGTGGCGCGATGGGATCTATTGGTACTCATGGCCTTGTGTACAGGCAACCGCTCATGACACATGGATGCTTGCCCGGCATAACCTTTCGCAATACACTGGCCTCCGGTTCCGACCAATGCAGATGGATCATTACAATGGCGCTGGAGGGTAGATCATGGCCATCACCAAAAGGGACCTCATCGCACGCATCGCTGAGAGCACGGGCCTCACGCACAGATGTGCCAAGGGCGTGGTCCAGGCGTTCTTCGATGAAGTTATCCGTGAGCTGACCCAGGGCAATCGCATCGAACTTCGGGGTTTCGGCGTATTCGAGACGAGAACCGCCGCACCGCGGATGGCCCAGAATCCCAAGACTCTGAAGAAGGTTCGCGTCCCAGCCAAACAGAGGGCAGTGTTCAAACCGGGACGGCTGATGAAGGATCAGATCAATGGGCCTCTGAAGTGATGACGTCGCAGGGCATCGATATGGAACCATTGCCACCAACAATCCCGGGTTATTCTATAGAGACAAGTCTGCAAGGCCAACAGCTGCCTGCAGCCGCTGCTTCAGCAGCGTCACTCTGCGGCGGGCATCCATGTTCTTGACGGCGATGGCCAGGGCTTTCAGTGTGCCCACCAGCACCACCAGCTTGCGACTACGGGTAATCGCCGTGTAAAGCAAGTTCCTCTGGAGCATCATGTAGTGCTGGGTGTGGATAGGCAGGACCACCACCGGATACTCGCTGCCCTGGCTCTTGTGAACCGTCGTGGCATAGGACAGGTGCAGCTCGTCCAGCTCGTTGAAGTCATACTTCACCGGCCTGTCGTCGAACCGGACAACAACTTCCTGCTCTACCTCGTCGATCTTGGTTACGCGGCCGATGTCACCGTTGAACACGTCCTTGTCGTAGTCATTAACCATCTGCATGACCTTGTCTCCCGCGCGAAAGGTCCAGCCGTACCGCTCGATGGCCGGGCCGGAGGGGTTCAGGGCCGTTTGGAGCACGGTGTTAAGGTTCCGACAGCCCAGGACGCCACGTTGCATGGGCGAGAGCACCTGGATATCGTCCACGCGGTCGAACCCGAATTTCTGCGGGAGGTGCTCGCACACCATGCGGCAGACCATGTCCACGGCCTTCTCAGGGTCCTCTACCGGGACGAAGTAGAAGTCCGTCCTGTCGGGTGATTCGACCTTCTCCCGCGGGAAGATGGGCATCGCGCCTTGGTTGATCCGGTGGGCGTTGGTGACGATCGCGCTGCGGGCGGCCTGGCGAAAGACCTCCGTCAGCCGGCAGACTGGCACCTTGCCCGAGTCGATGATATCCCGCAGGACACAGCCCGGACCCACCGACGGGAGCTGGTCCACATCGCCAACGAGAATTACGGTGGAACGGTGCGGAATGGCACGCACCAGTTGCCAGGCCAGCGAAATGTCCAGCATGCTGGTCTCATCGATGATGAACACGTCGCCCTCCAGGGGATGCGCGGCGTTGTGCTTGAACTGAAATGTCTTAGGATCGAAGACCAGGAGCCGATGGATGGTCTTCGCCTCACATCCCGTGGCCTCGGCCATGCGTTTGGCGGCCCTTCCCGTGGGCGCCGCCATCAGGACCTTGAGCTTCTTGGCCCTCATAATCTTGACGATAGAGTTGATGATGGTCGTCTTGCCCACGCCGGGCCCGCCAGTAATGACCAACACCTTGGACTGGCACGCAAGCTGGACCGCATGCCGCTGCTGGACGGCCAATTGCAGACCGGTCTTGCCCTCGACCCAGGCGATGGCCTTCTCCATGTCGATCTGGGGGCAGGGATGCTTGCCCACCTGTCGGGCGATCAGACTCTCGGCCAGGTTCCTTTCGGCCAAGTCCAGACCCGCCAGGAAAACCGCCGGATGCCCGCCGGCGTCGCTGTCCAGTGTGCGCGAAACGATGCGATTTTCCTGGAGCAGGTACTCCACGGCCGTCTGAATGATCTCGTCCGGGATTTCCAGGAGCTTGACGGCCATGGCGACGAGTTCTTCGCGGCCATAGCCGCAGTGGCCCTCCTCGGTCAGTTGCAGCAGAACGTATTCCACGCCGGCCTGTGCACGGAGCTCGGACTGCTTGCCGATTCCCAGGCTTTCGGCGATCACATCGGCCGTCTTGAAGCCAATCCCCTGGATATCGCGGGCCAAGCGGTAAGGATCCTCCCGGACCTTCTCGATGGCCTCGTTGCCATAGGTCTTGAAGATGCGAAAGGCTCGGCTGGTGCTGACCTTGTGACCGTGCAGAAACACCATAATCTCCCGAATGGCCTTCTGCTCTGCCCACGCCTCGCTGATCTTCTTCTTACGTGTAGGTCCGATGCCTTCGACGTAGGTGAGGCTGTGTGGACTGGCGTCGATGATCTCGAAGGTCCGCTCCTTGTAGGCCTTCACGATCCGACCTGCCAAGACCGGGCCAATGCCCTTGATCATGCCGCTGGCCAAATACTTCTC
>Ga0123327_1001585_pt1 | contig 19001 bp, 26 predicted proteins | sample BioC13SIPDNA_4_FD_89701 | JGI IMG/M metagenome (GOLD analysis project Ga0123327, IMG submission 89701) | Anaerobic biogas reactor microbial communites from Washington, USA - Biogas_R1_B C13 SIP DNA | ecosystem: Engineered > Bioreactor > Anaerobic > Unclassified | place: Washington, USA...
GCAGGCCGATAGATTGACGGCGGTGGTAGTTTTGCCACAGCCCCCTTTCTGGTTTGCAATTGCCACTACTTCCATGCATTAAGAATTATGCCTTAAGACTTAAGAGGATATCCATTAAGGATTGAGACTTATGCATTAAGCCTTAAGGATTAAGGAATAATGATTAAGCATTTGCTAAAATTAAAAACCAAAAAACCATTAGAGTATTTTGAACCACAAAACGAATATATCGAACGCCAATATTGTTGTGCTGAATGTCTTACATTAATCAAATGAAAAATAAGATGAGGGTCTACATTGATGAATCCGGTAATCTAGGCGGCTTGGGCGCTGAGGAAGACCCATATTTCATACTTGCAGCATTGGTTGCAAGGGATGAAATACCTATCAGAAGATGCATAAAAGATGTTAGACAGACACTCAAGAAGAAGTACAGAGTAAAGTCAGAGCTTAAGTTTAGAGAATCCGATGATCCAAGTAAAAGGCGTATCCTGGAATGTGTGGCAAAGACCAATAATGATATCGTCTATGCCTATCTGCGTAAGGATCAGGCGACTTTGTTGAAGTCTTATCTCGGAGTAGAGCCTCAGATATTATATAACGATGTCTGTAAGCAGCTATTGAACAGACTAATATCCAGCTATGAGTTCAAAGGAACGGTTGAGGTCGTCATAGATAGGTTCCTGTATGGGGAAGCTCAAGAGAGGTTCAATAATTTCCTGGCAGACGGCTTGATGAGAAGCATTGACATCGCCCACCTGGATTCAAAGCAATGTCCTTGTCTTCAGGCAGTAGACTTCATTGCTGGAGCAGTGGCTCACAAGTATAGAGACAATGATGATTTATATTATAATAAAATTAAGCATAAGATAACAATGGCTATGCCTTTTGAACCTAGATAAAAAATGACTTAGTGAACCCCTCTCTAATTGTCCCACCTGCTAATAAGCAGCATCATCCTTTCGAGAGGGACTTACTCACTTAGTAAGTAATAGGTAATATGTAATATTTAAGCGTTGTCCATTAATCCTTAATCCTTAAGCAATAATCAATTAATGATTAAGCTTTATCAAATCACACACACAAAAACGAAAAGACTTATATAGTATAATCACATGAATACACAAACATGATAACGAAATTAGATCCTAAAGTTGTAGACTATGATGAGATTGAACTAAAAGTCCTTCGTGCAATACACTGCAATGGAGTCCAATGCCGAAATGAGGCCGTCCATGTTTGGGAGATCTTGAAACTAACCCAAAAGGGAGGGGTTAGTGAGAGACGGACCAAAGATGCTATTGACTTCTTGAAGACCAAGGGCTATATCTTAAATGGGCCGGGCCCAGACCACTACAGGCTTACAGAGGATGGAGAAGCTTACTTAATTAAGCTTGCAGCTCAAAAAGAAATATAACCTTTCTTTTTCTTTTGTAATTATGCAGGTAGGAAATTATGGACGATAAGATTACTAAAGCAATGACCTATGGCGGCCTTATCATCGCCTCTTTGAGTATATTGCTGTTTCCTCAAGCTCTAAGTTCCACTAATTTTGAATCGGGATATCTGCTGTATACGGTATATAAATTAATTACTTCAATAGGATTCGCTTTGGCAGCCCTAGGTGCTTTATTAGGGAATACAGGCACTTTCACGAAAACAGTAGCGATAGTAGCAATCATAATTTTCATATTTATTATAGCAATACAGATTTTTAGCTTTTACACATTTTTCTCAAAGTAGTGGTGTTGTTTAAAATCATATAATCATAGGCATAAAGAATTAAATAACTTTATCCAAAACCGTATTGATCCCTAGATCCTTACCCTTAGCACGGCGAGCTTTTGCTAGGGCCTCCCTCTTCATCTTCCGGGCCTTCTGCAGTGCTGTCTCGTGGTCCACCTTCCTGCAGCTCCCTAGATGGACATGCCTCACCTTCCCGCCCTCTCTCCAGGAGGCCATCCAATAGTGATAGGTCTTGCTGCCTTTCTTGGTGGTCCTGGTCTTCTCCATCTGCCAGAGGTTGAGGTCTTCCAGCCTGGCAGCTCCCTTCAGGGCCTCAGCCTCAGCTTTCAGCTCATGAGCATGGCCTTCCAGCTCTCCGGCCTTCCGCCTGGCATCTGGCAGGATCTCAGCCGCTCTCATGGCTGCTCGTGCATATCTCTCCAGCTCCAGGGCCTCAGCCTTCAGGGCCTTCATCCTCTCTCCTGTGGTGGTCTTGTGCATGGTAAATAGTTCTATCACATTCTACTTAAATCTTTCGATAATGTTATAGAACTAACCGGCAGGGATGCAAGTTATCCATACCGCCGTTATTGCCATTTCCAGGCATAGCCCTAGATCAGCCCAAAAGCTCTTCTGGCAAACTGCCTATTCCATAGACTATGGAATTCTGATCAATCTAGATTGATTGGCTGCCTGATATCGGTCTGGTCTGGCTGCTGATATCGATTCTTACAAACCCATATCCCGGCGCGTACACCTATGGTTATCGAGCCGGAAGCATATTTATAAAAATATCTGCTGCTATTGAGCAGGAAATTTCAGCCTCATTTCTGCCTGAAAAGAGAGATGGATTCTTGCAGGTTGTATGCACCAGAAAGGCAGACGGAATGTAGCCACCAAAGAGCAACGGGATTACATCTCGGGAAAACGGTATGAAGCGCAAAAGAATATCGATGTGCGGCGGGACGAGAAAGGGCATTTTAAGTCTGATGTCCCGCACCGAGATAATCTTGGTACGGAGAACAAACACAAAACATCAATAGCAGGCAGACGCGGTAAGATAGAAGGCGTATCGGATTTCACAATCCAACAAAACCAGAAGTTCGCAAGAGGAATAGACGCTATCAAGGAAGTCGCACCAGAGCTGGCTGAAAAGATTCTGAAGCCAGAACCACCAGATTGGAAACTGTAGCCTTCCATTTTTCCCTTATTTTGAGGCGATTGGAAATATCCCGTCGATCCATTTTCCGATATGTCAGATCAGGATAGTCTCTTTGTCAATCTGTGGAATCGGATAGGGAGACATCCCCCTACAGTGCTGGGGCGCAGGGGTAGAGAGGGCTCCGGTCTTTAGGGCGGGGAGCAGTCACCAACCCCTGCCACCGTGCCGGATGCCCCTAAATATAAAAGGTTTGACATTGTGATTCTCTGCAGCCCACAAACCGCAAGCCAGCGACAGTATCAAGTCGTCGTGCTCTCCCTCTCTCCAAGAGCCATAAGAATCGTGAGCTGTCCTGCTATCGATTTTGACCTTGAAGGATTGCAGCTCTTGAGCTAGGACAGGCCCATATTTGAGGTTCTGAGCTACCTTGAGCCTGTTGTTTTGGGCGAACACCTGCAGCAGTGAGACCAGGTCTCGTTTAGGGACTCGTGCCCGTTTCCTGTCATCCTGCCATGTCGCGGTATCGCCGCCTGTTATCGATATGCCCACAGTCGGCCCAATGCCTCGATCTAGGACCAAATCGTATACAGGCCGCCCTACTCCGGTATAGTCGATAGCCAGCAGCTTATTGGCATCCCGCAAGGGCTTGCGGAACCACATTCCAAAAAGATGGTCAACCTGTTTGGGATAAGGCTCATCCAGCGGCCTTCTTTCTAGGTGCCGAACCAGATAGCCCGGCCCATGTCTTTCCAGCACGCATAAGGCGCTGTAGTCTGCAGCCTGTCCTACATCCCACCCTATGTAAAAATCTTTAGGTGGTATCACCGGCATTCCATCGCTTTTTATGAACGCATCGATCCTGCTCATGTACTATCACTCCATAAAGGTTCTATGTCAGTGTCAAACATCATCTTGATCGTCTCATTAGAGAAATATTGGTCTTCAGTTTCCATAAATTTGCAATGATATTCCTGTTCAAACCAGGGATTCGTCCTCTTCTCTTCTTCCAAGAACTCTTTCGATATGCGCGGACACATTTCCGCAGGGATCGCATACCATTGCCACAGATCTAACTCCTCACTCCATATCTTGTGAAAATGGCCTCTCATGCCAAAGGGAGTTGACATCAGGATATGCCGCCCATTTGAGACCGCGAGCATTGGGCGAACGCTGTTGTAGAGATCGTCTAGGACTCTCGATGCCTCATCTTCCAGCAGCAGAGTTACAGCGCTAAAGCTTCTGGCTGATTTTTCGCTGCCAGGCCTGGCTATGAAGCGGTTGCCATTGGCGAACCGGACAGCTAGCTTGGTGTCGGAGCTAAGGTAGTCGCTAGGGAGCTCCACCGCTCCTCTAAATTCATCGAACTTCAGCATCAGCTCTGATGATTGGTCTTGCGTCGGTGCTATCACCAGGCCGAAGGAGGGACGGCGATAGATGCTCTCATGCAGTCCAAGAGCTGCGCAGGTGGTGGACTTCCCGGACTGTCTGCTGCAGTTTAGTATGATTTTTCGTGCCCTGCTCCGGAGGAGATCTGCCTGCCAGGGATCAGGATGGAAGCCTAGGACTTCCTTCGCCCACAAGACTGGATCCAGCGAATAGGCCATATCGTCACTTGTGGATGGCACGGACCACCGCCTTTTTTGCTTCTGGAAAGTCGTCTAAGGCCTGGATGATCACGGTCCTCAGCTCGATCCATTCAGGGTTATTTATGATGGTGACCTGAGGCTGCTGCGATATCTTGCCTTCCAGCTCTGCCATGAGCCTTATTTGCTCTCTAAGCTCTTTCAGGAAGGTTCCTGCGGCCTTCATGTCCTGACTAGATTCTGCTCGATCAAGCAAGTTAGCAGCTCGATCCCGGACCGCCCGAAGCTGATCAAGGAATGATGCACATGTCTCAAGCCGGACGGCCATGCTATCTGCAGCTTCGGTCGAGATTTCTTCCTTGATAGCTTCCAGCTCATCGCTCTTAATTTGAGCTAGAGCCTCTTCTCGGGCCTGCTCCTTAGCTTCCCGAACATCTCTCAGATCTGTTCCGATATGGGCCTCTCGATGTCTCGATATTGATCCGATTGAGAGCTTGAAGCGTTCCGCTATGTTCCGATAAGGCTCCCCACTGAGGAGCAGCCTATCGATTTCCAGCCGTTCCGAATGGTTACATATCGAGCATGGCCGGGCCATCCTTACCTCCTTTCCCCGCTATATCGCCGAACCTCTTCGGGGTCCATAGCCCGCAGCGTTCTGTAGTCCCTGAGAGCCTGGTGAACCCATCTCCGAGATTGTTTGGGCTGCTGATCGTCCTTCATCCCTGTCCTCCCTCAAAGTGGCTCCACATCGAGTTCGCTCTCCTCTTCCAGAGACCCATCCATTTTACCCCATGGATGATCTTGCAGGCCCTCATCGGCCTCGGACCACTTCTGCCGGGCTTCCTGCTCGCGGTTTTCGTGCTCTCTGGTCATGTCCATGAGGGCACGCGTAAGGGCGTCTCTCACAGGGGGGTTTGGCAGCCCCGGCTTGGGATCGCCTATTTTCGTGATGATGATCGCTCCATCACTAGCCGTCAACTCAACCTGATCGGACGCTCGGAGGCCGGATGCATCCAGGATTTCGGCAGGGAGCTTCAGAGAGCATGCTGGGGTTTGCCCCCAAGCAAGTTTCGGGCCGCTCAGTTCGGTTTTTACAGTTACAGGCTTTACCGGTTCTGGTTTTTCATCTCTAATTATTTCCATTTCCGTTACTTTTTTTGGCATTTTCTCACCTTACCTTTTCTTACATTTTCAACAGTCTCTACAAACCTATTACCGCAATTCCGGCATTGATAGACCAGATTGAGACCTAGATAACCATAAAGGTCTAGCTGGCTACTTGAACAAATATTACATTTCATAACCGGTCTCCTCGGACCCATTTAGGTTGGCCACTCATAGAGGCGGACTGGACATAGCCACATTTCTTCAATCCCGCCCGAACTTCAGGGACCGTGATGCCGCATGCTCGACCAATTTTTGCCAGTTCGCCGTTATCATAAAATTCTGCAGCGTGACTAGCCGATAACGATTCCAAATAATCCGCTACAGAAGCAAATCGCTTCCGCCAATATGGCCCGAGCAGATTTTTATGCTTCATGGCCGGCCTCCTCTTTTCGAATCCAGACGGCCAGGCCGTTTGGGTTGACGATTTTCTCATATCCGCACCGCTTCAGATCTGTCCGGACTTCCTCAGAATGGAGGCCACAGATCCGGGCTATTTTCCTGACTTCTCTGTTGTCATAGACCTCTCGGGTCAACCTGCTCTCGACCAGAGACGACAGATACTCCTCGACGGTGGGATGAGATGTCCTCCTCTGCCTCTTCTGCCGAAAATCAAAGAGAGAGAGCTGTCTGGCTGCAGAACTCATTGCTTCCCACCAACCCGGATCTCTACTGCTGCTCCTTTCTCGATCAGCCCTTTAGCCTGGAGAGCTGGAATTGAGACAATGTCCTCCGGCCAAAAGGGACCATAGGTCTTCCCATCTACTCCTGCAAAGACAGGGATCATCTGGAGACACCGAACCACTATCAAGCGGTCGATTTGCGGGAGGTTAGAATCTGCTGTTTCGCTATCAAGAGACTCATCGGCGGGAGGTGCGGGGGTTAATTCCCGGCGTTCTGGAGTGGACATGTCTCTCTTGGACATGCTCGGACGGTCTCCAGACCATCCACACCATCCAGGGTTTCGCTTATCCCTATCTCTCCTATCTTTTTCTTTTTTCTCTTTATTTTCAATTTCATTTTCCCGTAAACTAGGGGTAGGCAAAACTATGGATGGTGTGGATTGTAGCTTGTTGCTATCGTTTTTTTCGTCTTGTTTATATACTACGTCCTTAAATCTGACCCCTAGCCAGCATCTAGGCGCTGCCACACTTCCTGAGAATGGCCTGTAATCAGAAACTGGTATCTCCGTCTGGTCCTTCAGCAGTGTGACGAACTTGGTAGTACTCAAAGGCCGGATGTTATGCGCCTTAGCATAATCATTGAATCTATTGTTAAAAACGGTCTTCTCAATGTAGCTGGAAGGTTCTGCCACGCATTCATCCATAAGGAAAGCCAGGACAGGATTGGAATTTCTCTTGTACATGGTTTCGACGTCTTCAACGGATTTGTCATAGCTGAATCTCCATCCGTTCAACCTGAGCCGCGCCAGCCCCGCTAGAGCAATGTTCAGGAGCCCGCTCAATTCCTCTGGCGTCTGGAGTTTTGCGTCTAGATCCGGATCTGCTGTTCCTTTTTGCAGGTCGAAAATCTTCAAGAACTCGATTAAGATCCACCGGGAATAGAAGGCATATGTGTCGTCCGGACTCCGGGGTAGGACATTGGCGGAGAAAAGCATCTTTGCTTTGTTCCTAAAGCTGAATGCTGCTCGATATTTCTCTTGCGCCCGGTTATCATCACCACCGGTCAAGTTCCGAAATGCTGCCGTGTCCGACAGATCTTTTGAAGGCAGATCACCGCCAATGTTAGCCAGCTTGCCGTATAGATCGGCCTTAGCGAACCTATCGGCTACTAAGTCCTGTAACGTGACATTGGAGACGCTTCTCTTTCCGAGGAAAGCAGTTAGCAGTCGGAGGAGAGTACCTTTACCATTCCTGCCAACACCGAGAAACATAACCGCCTTGTGCACGCTGTAATCAGGCCACAACAGCCAGCCAGTAATCTCCTCGATCAAAGGGATGTCTTCCAGCCGCGCTGCCTCTCCTAAAAATTTCTGAATATTAGGAGCTTTAGCAGTTGGATCATATACCACATCGATCTGAGCAGTGGACAGATAATCAGGCGTATGAGGTCTAAGCTCTAGTGTCTCTAAATCCAGCAGCCCACTGTTTACGTTTAGGATATTCCTGCTGTTAAATGCGTCCCTATCGATGTATGTTCTACGTTTGACTTTGCCGATCACATCTTGGACCAGTCGGTTTGACGTTATATCCCCGAATTCGGTTTCAATCAACGTCTTGAGGACAGTTTCGCCGTCGTCTAGGTAAACTCCATGAGCATAGCGATACAGTCTTTCGGTATCGGCTACGGTCTTGAAATGATGATCTGCTATCCATCGAGGTATCCTCTCGTTGATCTCACGTAAACCGTTATCAGTATCATCCCCATCTCTTGAGATATGGCCGATTTCATCAAATTCCATCCCATATTTTTTTAACTGCTTTTTATATTTCTTTATTAATCTATAAGCAGCCTTCTCTTCCGTTGGGGATAAGTAGCCTTCCGATATCGCTTTCTTGATGAGTTCGTCGTGCTCCTCTTGATCAAACTTAGAGAATCCCTGTCCATCATTTTTTTCCGTCAGTTTTTTAATGGCATCGAGGACAGTCGGGCCGGTCTGTTCGGTCTTTGCTCTGGTCTTCCCGCTCTTGTTCTTACTCCACTCCGGAAATTCGCAAAAATCGCGTTCGCACCTCTCGCCCACATATCTGATATTCTGCAAAATCTTACAGTTTAATTTCTCATTAGAAGCATAAGACCTACTGCATTCGCTTTCCGTCAGAGCAGGATTCCCGGACCACTTACTGATAGCGATCTTAGCACCATCTTCCGTGATGCTCCTATCCCTCATCAGTAGGCAGAAAAGCGATATGCACTCCCTCTTTTCGACATCATCGAGTGGGACTCCATCATCCCAAACTTCGGAAAGACAAAGAGGAAGCTCTGAAGCATCTACCCCAATTATTCCGGAGAGTGACATTCACGCCCTCCGAGGCAAATCTTTAAATGCGATTGAAGCCCATTCTTGCTTGGACCTAATCCCAATCCGGGCCGCCCTGGCAGGCGGTCTATCTTCTCTATTTTCGCTCATCCTCTACCCCCTTATCTCAAGATGCTTTGCCCCCGTCTCTATCAGCATTCGCATGGCGGCGGCACGGCTGCACTTGAGGGTTTCAGCCAGCTTGATCAAGATTTCATACTCTTCGACCGTGACCACGGACGTAAAACGAACGAGACCTTCCCGCATTTTTACCCCGCATTGAGCTTCTCCGCTACCGTTTTTGCATCCCAGATAGACCAAATCCAAAGAATCGGGGTGGTAATAAACCCAATCAAAATCGCTATCGAGAGCACGCTGAGGGTCTGTACAATAAAAAACAGTATGCCCTTCGCTAGCTCTTCATTATACACCTGACCTGCTCCAGTCACAAAAACGCTCAGCAGCGCTGCAACTCCGGGGTCTTTTCTCTTAATCGTGGCTGTTCCATTCATTTTTTTTCCTCAGCATAACTAACGCGAGAACGCATACTTAACTCTTACCCCACAATGTAAAAATGAAATGCAAAATCTATTAAGAATTAATAGAATTTATAGCCTATTGTCACCAAAAGGTATATATGAGCATAACATCGATAGAAGATTGACAGTGAGCAATCGATAGCTGTGGAACATGCCGAAAATGATGGGTCTGTTCTGATTAATCGCGAAGGAAAAACGGTATCAAGAGCAAGCGAAAAGAGAGGGAGAGAGGCTACCCCTCTGACTCTATGATTTCGGTGAAATTCATGGTGCTGCCGCCAATATCATCGTTGGTGAGGGGTATCCCATCAACCAGCCCAGGCGATATGGTGCATTTGCACTTCATTCCATTGATGGAGTACTCGAAATCCTTCTCAACAACGATACCTCTAACTTTCGAAGAGATGGCTATCTTCCTGGCTTTCCGGCCCTGTTCCTTCGCCATCTTGTCCTCTTGGGCCTGCATAGCTTCTCTGGTCTTCTCCAGATCTGCCGTCATCTCGTTCCGATCGTCATCCCCTACTGGAATGAAAGGAGAGTACTCGACTATCGATTGAAGGGGAGGTACTATCCCTATAACTTCAACAGTCGTGAGGGCATTCTCGTACTTCTTGTAGAACGCCAGAAGCTCATCAGCTTTCTTGTTCGCCTCATCGATAGTCTTGATATTGTGGTCCCTGAAGACTGGAGCCTGGAGCCAACCTATCTCCATGATGCTGTCCATGTCATGCCCATGGGGAGGCTGGGAAATGATAGGCTTGGAGCCATGTACCGGGATACCATCGGGCGACTTGTTCCTGGTCTGGTCACCTATGACTACGACGCTGTTCCTGAAACCCATGATACTGGTGGTCTGGTCTGGAACCAGGACATAAGGATCTAAGTTATAGACTCCGACATCCGTATAAGGGTCTTTGATCTGGAGCCTGTTTGACTCATTGAAATAATAGATGGCTCCTAGCTGGACATGGCACAGATCTTCAAGAAAATCCTGGTAAGTCCAATCTGATCCATAAGTCTCGCGCTCTTTGAAGATGTTCCGGTCGTCTAATGCAGAATCCCAATCAAAAGACATCGGGGGTTTATGGGTTTTAAGGACATACTCTAAGATATCTTTCGGAGTTGTCATATACTTATCTATGTCATCTGGAAGGGCATCAGCCAGGTGACCCAAATCACATTCTCCGGTTACTATGGCTTCAGCAGGACCTGCTTCGTTGTCGGTCATCTTGCCTGTGGCTACCAGGTATTCTGCCTGGGCCTTCCTTTTTGGATTGGAGTCTTGAGACCTATAGACCCAATTGTAGACTGTGACTTCGATAGGAACAACCTGGGGTGGCCACTTGTTTGTGTACTTCTGCCTGCGGTTGGCCAGGACCACCTCGATCTTTCCAGGATCTGAGTCAACGTCGTTGCTATGCTTGACTTTGATGGAGACTACATCGTTGCTGACATCTTCTCCTCCAATCTTTACCAAATGATCGATCATTATTAATCTCCAAAAATTTATGTACGCCTTTGCCCCAGGGCATTGCGAATCATTTTCAAGCTGCCTGCCTCGATCCTGCTATCGATTTCCCTAAGTAGCTTATCGATATCGACATCAGAAGCTATCTTCGCGCCAGAGAGATCGATTTTATTCTCGTTATGGACGTGAATCTCCTGAGACATCGCTCTTCCGGTTGTGGCATCCCGAAGAAGGTTATTCAGAACGCTCGACCTTGCTATATCAGCAGGGACCACCGTCTCGTTCTTGTGGAGCTTGATCAAGCCGTCAGACTTGATATCACCGCCTGTGGCTGCCTCTTTGGTGAGATCTCTACCTTTATTCTCAAAAGCAAATCCCTCTAAACCTGTCGATCCCTCAATAGATTCGGATGGAACCCATCTGCCGCCAACCATGGAACCTTTGCCTTCCCGAGTCCACTCTCCGCGATCCCACTGACTAGACTCCTCGTTTGTGGCTGGAATGGCTTCAGGAATTACTCGTTCAACGTCTCTGGTCTTGAAGCGATTTTTGAATTCTCCAACCAGTCGATCATACTTGCCGGGATCGGTCAGGTTTTCATGGGGTTGAGATTTTCCAGTTGCTGCTTCGGTCCATGCGGCTTCCATGGTTTCATCTGAAAATCGATATTTTCGCTCATTGTTATCAGAGAATCGCTGGCTTTTGGCCCAAGCTAAATCTTTCTCCATCTCAGCTTCATCCAGCTTGCCGCCATCCGCTACACCAAATTTCTCTTCAAGGAAGCTTGTTACCTTCTCAAAGAGACTCTTGATTATGTCAAAGATCCTTATGAAAGGATTGACTATCCAGTTTATAACTGAAAAGAGTTTGCTGAGGAAACCTACAATCTTCTCGATTCCTACAGGTAGATTAGATGTCAACCACCTAGAAAGAGAGCCTATCCTATCGCTTATCCCTGACAGGATTTCAGTTGCGTCTATGCCAGTGGCTGACTTGAGACCACCTGCATAAAGAGCTACTGGAACAGAAGCCAATGCTGCCAATCCTGCAAGGAATGGGTTGCCTGTTGTGCTCTTGGTCTTGCTGTAGATCTTGTCCATGAAATCGTAGGCATGCCCCAAGATAGTCACCAGCGACATGAAATAAGATAGCAGCTGACTCCTTCCGCTGGCTTCATACCAGTCTCCAAACTTGTCAACCACAAGGCCAATTACATCTGCTATTCCCTGGATTCCCGAGAGTACATCCTTGCCTATGGCCGATTTAGAGAATTTATCCCAGGCTGCCGATAAAGCTCCCGTCTTGTAGGCTACTATCAGGAGAATAGCACCTATGGCAATCAAGATAGCATAAGGATTGAGTAACAATGCACCAAGCCTGGCTAGACCTGCAGACTGTCCGAGACCTGCTATGCCAACTTTCAATGCTGCAAGGCCCTTTGAGGCTACTACAAAAGTTCCTCCGAGAGCGGTTACAGCGATTGCCATAGCAGCGATCTTTGGGACAACGGGATTGCCATCGAGCAGCCTGAGAAATCGAGCTAGCCCTCTTGAGGCCGGCATGAACATCTCACCCAAAGGCTCAGAGATTTTGGCACTGATGGCCTTGATCCTGGTTTGGATCTCATCGATCGGATCTAGTTCTGCCTGAATATCGACATCCAGACCGACTTTCCCGAGAGCCGAGATCCTGGAACTCTGGCTTTTGGATGAGAATCCTTTTCCAAACATGGCGTCTAGCCACTGGCGATCAAACCGGCCTACTACCTTCCGGGTAGCTACGTCCGCAAGATCAGCAGCAGAAGTTATGCCATGTTCCTTTTCAAGAACCTCATCGTATTTGAGGAAAATCTTTTCCAGACCTTCAGTAGCTTTGGTAATCTGTTCTGTATTGCGGCCTCCTCTGGTTCCAAGAGTGTAAGCCATTGATACACGAGAACTGCCGCTAGCGTATCCTGACCCTGATGCCTTGTCAGCAAATGCCTGGAGTTCGTCTATATTGAGACGCTTGTTCATGGTTCCTAGGATATCAAGCGCCTGCTCTTTGTATTGCGCCGCCTTATAGCTGCTAATCCAGCTCATGCCGCCTATAGCACCAGCACCAAGCACCGCAAAGAGCCCTGTAGCCACTCCTCGGACTCTTGAAAAGGTCGCTGCCAGTCCCTCATAGCCTGCCGATAGCCGATCTACTGCAGAGACTTGGGTTTTGGCGACATCGCCCGTTTTTTTGATGGACTCGGACATCTCCTTATTGCTTTCGGAGACTTTGCCAATCGACTTGCTGATGCCGTCTGTAGAGGAGCCAATCCGCTTGCCCATCTCTTCGGTCTTGGTGACGACGCTCTGGTCTACCTCGATTCGGACTTGATGAGTAACATCCGTGATCTTGGAAATCTTGTTTGTCAGGTTGTCATACTTGCTCGTAAAATTGTCAATGAGGTTGAACCCAATGCTATAGAATTTCCGGTCAGCCATGGCTCCTCAGACTCCCTCATCAGGTACTACTTTTATGAGCAGTTCGCCGTCTGTAGTGCACTTCAAAGGAGTCACTTCGCCGTCTTCATTGAGGGCGCAGAGAATTGCATAGCTGGTGCATGGGGGAAAAGGATGGGGAGGAGCCATCGCTGCCCCCCTATTTACCGCCAAAAATATTTATGCCGGTTTCCTTCCGGAGGCGCTTCTCAGCCTCTGCAAAGGTGATTTTCCCGCCCGGTGCTGCCAGCCGCTCCGCCAGCCTCTCACTAGGCAATCCTTTCGATCCTGCTGGTCGAGTCCCCCACGGAGAGGGCTCTGGAGCTTGCTGTGCAGGCTGCGAGACAGGAGCCTGAGTGACCACTGGATTGGCCGGAGGGAGGCCCAGCTCTCGGGCGATTCGTGTCTGAGCTTCGGCAAAAGACATAGGCTTTGGCTTATGCGCTGCCTGCATTGCCTGCCGCACCTCTTTTGGGATGGGAATTATGATCGATGTTGTCTTAGATGCTGCCTGCTGCTGCTGGTTAGGGGGTTTTCTGATCAGTTGGGCTATTCCCGTCTCGTGAGATACTGTAATGGATTTTCGTGAACATGTCATCTTCGATTCACTCCTGCCTTCGTCTTCCTGCCATCAAGGCAGATGTGGGGAGCGACTGGAGGTTGATACAACGACAGACACGATCGTCGCTCCCCCCCGAAGACAGTATTCACTATGTATAGTACGTATATATAAATCTTTGCACATCGATGGATAATTGACTAGAAAGTCATCAAACTGTTATTATTCTGATCGGTATTTATACCTTTGCCAGAAAAGAGTTCTATGGCATTTTAAGATTGGAGAGTGTCATAGAACTAAATTGAGCGAAAAAGAGGGGTATCGACTCAGGGAGGAGGCATAGCACCGAGGAATATCAGGGCCAGGAAGAGGCAGGCAAAACATACTGCAAGTTGCAGGATCGACATCTAGACCACCACCAGAGCAGCAAGAGACTCCTTCAGGCTCGCGAGCTGCCATCTCACGGTTAGGGCATCCAGACGGGTATTCAGCATTCTAAGCTCATGCTTGATGTCTACGATATGCTGCTCAGAAGGAGAGATAGAGGCCATCTAGATCGCCCCCACGGGCCCGTTCGCCCGCTGTCCATCCGGCCCTCTCCACCCTGGAAGGCTAGCCCTGATATCTCCCTCCATGCTGCTCTCCGGCTTCGCGGTCTGCTGCTCGGGGAAGTGCTTCAGGGAGTGCTTGCACCGTTGGCCGGGATGATAGACGGCTGAGGGACAACTGCAGGTTCGCGAGGTGGTCACATAATATGCATCCTTCTTGTTGCTGAGGACCAACACCAAGCGCCCATCATCGAGGCTGACCTCTTGGGGCAATGGATTGCACGCGACTTTCTTGAATGCCAGAAGTGCTTTCACAGCGGCTACAGATTGCGTTTTTGGGCTTTCGACTTGGTAGACGAGTTTATTTCCATTCATGTTTATGCACCAAACACATATAGGATATGCTAACTTATAAATGTTTCCCCATTTTCAGTATAGAAAAGAATAAACTATAAATACTCATAAAGATAAGTTGATAGCCATGTATGAAGTAATCGCGAAAATGGATAAACAGAACAGAATCACTATCCCCCAAGTCGTGAGGGAGTTGATAGGAAATCCGCGACCAGGAGACATAATTAAAGTAATGGTCGTTGGCAAAGTCGAAGGTGCGAAGGAAGGTGATTAGAGCCCTCTTGAAGAAGGTCTAACCGCCCAACTTCGTGTTTATGTGGTGCATAAACAGGGATAACATTCCAGCCGGAAGCATATCAGTCTTTCCCACTTCATGCATAGCTTTATAATAATTTGAGATAATCTTTGCCGAAATAATAGTAATAAAAAAAACTGGTTTCCAGCCAGGGTCTGACCACCCTGACAGGAGAAAAACTCCACCGCATGAAGGAGTGTGCTTAGATGATAGAGACAGCTACAGCCATAAATACCTTGCCATCCACCGTGAGGCAAGCCGGTTTTGAATCGCCTTCAGATGAAGCTATCACCATCTCAGTTAGCCAGCTCCAGGAACTCATCAAAGGGGCCGTAGAGCAGGCCATTCAGCCATTACAGGATCGCATTGAAGCCCTGGATGCCACAGTAGCCAACCAGGGCGAAGAGATAGCCTCCTTGCGCTCCACAGTGGCCTCCCTGGAGAGCCTACAAGAGCGAGACACTACCAGGATCTGCCTGGATATTGCTTATGACAGAAAGCGTTTAGCGAAGCTGGAGCACCCCACGAAGGAGCCCGGTAAGACTGAGCTATCCCGAGCTGAGAAGATCGAGAGGTACCTGGCAGGAAGACCGGATCACCGGGCTAGCTTTGAAACTCTGAAAGGAGTGCTTCAAATTAACAACGTGCTGCTTAATCAAACGATCAAGATCCTCATGGACGGCTCTCCTGGTCGGTATGGAGTAACTAAGGCTCCAGGTGATAAGAGGAAGCGAACCCTCGTTATGCTTCCCAGATAGTTAAAATTTAACTATAACTATTTCCGCTATCCCCTGTAGAGCAGCAAAATAAAAGCAAAATCTGAGGTGAATTTCTCAGATTGATTGATATTGATTACTTTTGAGAAGAGAAGAAAAGGATTAGATGTATATAAATGAATAGAAAAGAACTATCTTGCTCTTGGTTTAGCCAGATAGTTAAGGTTAAATTTTAACTACTTTTAGAGTCCTGGTCTCGTTAATCTCACTTAGGCAAATAAGAATTTATTCAATTTCATGTCTTCATCCATCCTTTGTATCTTAATCGCTTATTCCCCTCATGAAAAAATGGTCGCTTGATATTGATTTCGGGCCAAAGTACTTATTCTCATCCGGCCTATTTGCTTATCATGGCAGGAGTCTTGGAGCAGCTAATCAGGCCACAGCAGAAGACCATATACCAGGATCAGAAGGCTATGGAGCTGGAAGCCGCAAAAGAGATCCTGGCTGAGGTCTTCAAGGTTCGGCTCTCAGAGGTCGATGAGATGATTCGGTGCCGCTTCGAAGCTGAGGATATGGGCTCTATGGGCTCTGAGGATGGGTTATGGCCTCAAGAGTTCTGCCTGGAAGGGTGAAGTTATTATTGAATGTCTATCAAGCCTGTTCCAATCCATCATCTGTTGCATCCTCTGGCATTTTTAATCCCCTCCCTTCAAGTTTTAAATCTATAAAAACACCATTAGTATGCATGAATCTAAGTAAACAAAACCTCATAATTCTCTCCATACCAATAAGTGTTGGAGACCTAGTAATAATTTTTCTAAATTCTGGATCATCTATAACCGGTTCCCCAACTTGAATTTCATTATTACGACCTCCAGATGGTTCAACCAATCTTCCAAAGTTTACTCCTGAATGAACGTATTTACTTCTCAGGTCGTATGCAGCTTTGATACGTGTCGAAATATCGTTTTCATCAAGTCTTTCCCATTTGCTTTTTGCTTCTGATTGCTGGAAGAAGTATGGATTGAGTAGATCATGAAGTGTTATTACGAACCTTCGTTTAACACTATATAGTCGATTGCGAATGTGTTTAGCAATCTCTCTACCGCTGTTAATCTCTTTTTCAATTCTAATTAGATCTTTTTTAATTTCATCATCAAGAAGAATATCTTGGTCATACTCATAAAAGTAAGATAATATCTCTCCACATGTGATAAGATCTAAAAATGCTACCTCAGGTTGTGTTTCTGCATGTTGTAGGGCGTGTACATAGAAGCGCCCGGCTGATATAAGAAAATTATCAAAACGAGGGTCGACCTCACCTTCATGTAATAACGGAGCAATGCGTTTTAATTCACGGAGCGAAAGCGGGATTTCTAGATCGTGACGAGGTTTTCGATTATTAAATGGCAAATCAGGATCATAATTATTAAAATAGAAGTAGTTTGGCAATCTAAACAACCCCACGCTTTCGATTATACCATGGTTATCGAATCGTTTCCCATAAAGTATGCTCAGATAAATGCTTAAAACATCCCCAATCCCTGAGTAATCTGGGATTACAGCACCAGCAGACCTCTTTGGTGGTGGTGTTTTCACGGTAAGTACAAAGTATTCTTTATTACGGGGGTCATATCGATGTTCATTGCTAAAAGCAATGGCTAGCAGAAAATCTTCTTCTTCATAGTTCCCAACTAGATAGCTAGGTGTTGACAGTAGGATCTTTGTGGTGGTTTTTTCAGGACGTAAAGACGTTGTCATCATCTCCAAAATTGCACCATCTCTTCTCCTTGATTATGGCTTACTGGCGTCGCTGCTATGTCTTTCTGAATACTACTCATAGAAATCTCTTGCATCTGCATAGTGATATCCTTCGCGTAAGCTAGCCTCACCACTTCCAGAACTGCCACCAGCTTTTCGTTATTAAATCTAATTTAATCATTGGCACTAATTTCTGATAGAATCCTTCAATAGTGTCAAATCTTGATAGTCTGGAATCGGGCCATTCTGTTTCAATTAAGTTTTTTATTTCAGTGCTTGCACAAATCTCCATCTTTTTCTTGACTGATTCAAATGAGGCTTGCCAGTTATTTATCTCTTCGCTTTCAGAACTATCATAATCGATGGGCAAATCTTTTAGGTATTCGTCTAAATGGAATACACTTCTTCCGCGTGCCATAACATCGATAAATTCAAAATAGATTTGCCTTTTTAATTCGTGTGTTTGTTTTTTCCTTTCTATCGATGCAGAAGTGAAGTATCCAATTGCAGCACCAATTATTACCAAAGTAATTGAATTTAGCTGGTCGATCATCTCTTCACATCCAGAACTACCACCATCTCATTTTATGATCTCTTACATGGGCAATGAATCATTTCTTCATCCTTTCTCTTATCCTCTGCATCAGCTCGGGATAATCTCTCTCCAGTCCTTCCTCAATCCAATGGCTTGCTACTTCGCTGATAGAGAACCGGGGGATGGTCCCTTTCAAGTACCACATGGCAGCCGCTATAGTAGGGCTCCACACGCCTATCATTCGCCGCTTGCTATTTGCAGCTTCGATAGCTTCATCTAGTAGCTTAAGGTCTAATGCCTTATGGCTTAATGCTTCATGCCTTAAGGCTTCATCACTTAATGTTTGGTTGCTTAAGGCTTTATCACTTAACGATTCTGACTTTTTAGCCTTGATATCACTAAAAACACGGTCCATTAAGTCTCCTGGCATTCGATCACCTCATCAGCAAGTTGTGAATATGCAATTGCAGCCGGAGCTTCAGGATCTATCAGGTGAATGGGCTTCCCATAGCTCGGAGCTTCAGCTAATTTGATGCTCCTCGGAATAACTACCTTAAAGACATCCTTTCCGAGCAGCTCCCTAACCCGAGTGATTACTTCTTTGCCCATCTTTGTCCTGGCATCGTACATGGTGAGCAGGTATTTTAGCCTCAGGTCCTGTCCTAGCCCTTCAGAGATCGCCTTTGCCAGGTCCAAGATCATAGATAGCCCTTGGATCGCAAAGAATTCTGTCTGTATTGGCACAAGGACCGTATCACTGGCAACCATCGCGTTTATAGTCAGAAATCCAAGATTGGGCGGCGTATCGATGATGATAAAATCGTATCCGGTTTGGGTCCTCACCTTTGGCTTAAGGATTCTCTCCCTGGCAATGGATTTACCTGCAATCTCCATCTCAGCTTTGCCTAGCCGCTTGTCTGCAGGGATCATATCCAGCCCCTCGATCTCAGTGGGCTTGGTGATCTGTGATAGGCTCAGATCGCCCATCATGGCCTCATACATGGTGTTATCGAACTCACTGATTGCCAGGTGAGTTGTAGCCGATCCCTGAGGATCTAGGTCTATTAGCAAGACCTTCTTCCCTTTGGCAGCAAGGCAGGCCGATAGATTGACGGCGGTGGTAGTTTTGCCACAGCCC
>Ga0123327_1001603_pt1 | contig 18821 bp, 19 predicted proteins | sample BioC13SIPDNA_4_FD_89701 | JGI IMG/M metagenome (GOLD analysis project Ga0123327, IMG submission 89701) | Anaerobic biogas reactor microbial communites from Washington, USA - Biogas_R1_B C13 SIP DNA | ecosystem: Engineered > Bioreactor > Anaerobic > Unclassified | place: Washington, USA...
GCGACGAGGGCGGGGTAGTAGGCGGCCAGCGCCCACGCGACGGTGCCGCCGGTCCCGGCCCCCACCACCACTGCCCGGTCGTGCCCCAGAGCCCGGATGAGGCCCGCGATGTCGCCTGCGGCGATACGCAGATCATCACCCGAGGTGGACGGCGGCTTGTCGCTCAGGCCGTAGCCGCGGGCGTCGACCGCCGCCACCCGGAACCCCCGCGCCGCCAGCGGGGCGATCACCCGCCGGAACTCGAACCAGCCCCCGAACGTGTCGTGCAGCAGCACCACCAGTGGATCCCCCGGATCACCCGCCACCGCAGCATGCAGCCGCAGCCCCCGCGTGTGCACCATCTGGTGCCGGAAAGGACCGTCGAGCTCCACGACGGACGGGGACAGGACAGGCCGCCGCCGACGGCGGGGGAACAGTGCGGACACGGCGGGGACCTCCCTCAACCTCTCAGGAACGAAAAAGCCGCCCCCGCGGTGAGCGCGTGGGCGGAGGGTGGGTCGGCTAGCTGTACATGCCGCGGGTGCGACCCTCGAGCTTCTTCGTGGCCTGACCCGGGACGAGGTTCTTCAGTTCGTTGACCGAGTCGATCGTCTTCTGCGGAGCACCCACCGTCTTGACCTTCTTCCAGCCGAACAGGGCCAGCAGCGCAGCAGACAGCAGCATGAACAGGAAGACGATGAGGTAGGCGGCCCAGCTCTCCAGCCACTTCGTCAGCAGCTCGGCGACGAAGAAGAAGAAGAAGAAGGAGGAGTACAGCGCAATGACGCCGGCGACACCGAACAGGCCACCACCGATCGCGCCCTTCTTGGCCTCGCCGGCCAGCTCGGTCTTCGCCAGCTCCAGCTCCGCGCGGAACAGGCTGGACATCTGGGCGGTGGCGTTGGACACCAGCTCGCCGATGGACCCCTCGCCGGAGCGGGTCGTGTCAACGTCGCTCAGCGGGATCGAGCTGACCCGCGGAGTGAAGTCCTTCGGTCCGTCGGTGAAAAGTCCGTTGTTGCTCACGATGTGCCTTCCTGCTGCGGTGTCATGCGTTGTCGACCATTCTCGACCATGGTGCCACGGATTCGCGATGAATGCGCAACCCTTGCAGCGCTATCGTAGTGGATATGTCCGCGGCTGCCCCCCTGCAACCCCTTCTTCGTCTCGGCGAGGTCGCGGCACTCGCCGATCAGGCACGTGCCGCCGTCGCCGCCGTCCACCGACGCCCCGTCTCCCTCCGCCGCGCGGAGGTCACCGGTTCCGAGTCCGTCCTGCGCGGCGCCCGCACCTCAGCGCTTCTCGACGACCCCACCATCCGCCTCGGCGACGAGCCCGTGGGGGTGCTCGGATCCTCCATCTCCGTGTCGAGCATGCTGGCCCCGGAGTCGCTGCAGGCGTCCGCGCGGGTCTTCAGCCGGGCACCCCTGCAGATCCTCGCGCGCATGGCCGTCGGCGCCGGGGGCACCGGCCGGCCGGAGGGCTCCCCCGAGAGGCTGCAGCGGCTGGCGGCCCTGATCTCCTCCGGCACGGCACACGACGTGCTGCTGCCCCAGGTGGTGCACGCCGAGATCCTGGCGCACGAACTCCTGGGGGAGCGTTCGGGGCTGGTCGCCCGTGCCGCGGCCCGGCTGACGGCGGTGACGACCGGCCTCGACCCGCGGGGACTGGCAGTGCCGGAGACGTACCTGCTGCGCCACCGCGCCGGGTACCTGGCGGCGGCACAGGCGTGGGCCGCGGGGAGTGCGGTGGAGTTCCTGGAGCTGTCGTTGCGTTCGTGGATCGCCGGGGCGGAGGAGGCGGAGGCGATCGCGCGGGCGCTGTAGCCGGTGGTTCCGGTGGGGGCTGGCGTGGCTAGGCGGAGCCGCGGCGGCCGCGCTGGGCCCACCAGATGCCGCCGGCCGCGGCGGCGGAGATGACCGCCACGATGGACGCGCCGATGCTGATCTCCCGCGGAGAGGGCATCTGGAACAGCGGCACCGGATCGCGGAACGTGCGGATCTCCCAGCCGTTCTCCAGGGCGGCCTTCTTCATGGCGCGGTCCGGATTGACGGCGACGGGGTTGCCCACGGCCTCCAGCATCGGGATGTCCGTGGCGGAGTCCGAGTAGGCGTAGCTGGCGGCCAGGTCGTAGCTGTTCTTCTCGGCGAGGTCGGCGATGGCCTGCGCCTTCGCGTCGCCCTTGCAGTAGAAGAGGATCTCGCCGGTGAAACGGCCGTCCCTGACCTCGAGCTCCGTGGCGACGACCTGGTGGATGTCCAGCTCCTCCGCGATGAGGTCCACGAGGTGTGAGGCGGAGGCGGAGATGATGATGACGTCGTGCCCGGCGTTGCGGTGGAAGGCGATGAGTTCGCGGGCCTCGGCGTAGATGGCCGGGGTGACCACGTTGTGCATGGTCTCGGAGGCGATTTCCCGGACCTTCTCCACGGACCAGCCGGCGACGAGCGCGGCGAGCTGGTCGCGGGTGGTGTCCATCTGCTCGCTCGACTGGCCGGCGATCATGTACGTCGCCTTCGCCAGGGACATCTGCAGCGCCTCCGAGGTGGTGATGAGTCCGTTGTGCATGAACTCGCGACCGAAGGCGAAGGCGGAGGAGGTGGCGATGATGGTCTTGTCCAGGTCGAAGAAGGCCGCCACGCGTGATTTCTGCGTGGTGGCCTGCCTGTTTGCGGCTGCACCGGGACTCATGAGCACACAGTGTAGACCCCGAACCTGTGAAACGTAAGAGACGGAAGTGGAGGAAGAAACTTCTGTGCACACGGGTGGCACCTTTCCGGGTCTTTCCGGACGATTCTGTGACCTACGGAACCTCTAGAAGATATTTTCGAGAAAACTATTCTCCCGGTATTGTCTTGGCCCCGGGGATGTGTCATAATTCCACTTGCAAGGCCCCGATATACAGTGCGGCCTGCCCCGGTAATCCCCCCCGATACCGGGTTACAGACGGCCCGCGCACACCCCCCCGAGGCGCGGGCCGTCCCTTATTTTCTGGCACACCGGGCGCGTGCTCCGCCACTGCGGCGCGAGATCTGTCCACAGGTGGGCGTTGATGTGTCATCGTTTCCGGGGGTTGTCCACAGGCTGGCCGCGGGGCCGTTGTGACGGTGGCGTCGATGAGCGACGGTGTGGCCATGAGCAGCATATTCATCCTCGTCGCGGTCAGTGATCCGGTCATCCACCCGGAGGCGACGCACGTCGCGGCGGCCACCGGCCACGGTGTCATCGACACCATCGACCCCCGCGAGATCACCCGCCTCCTGCCCCGCGCACACTCCGTGCTTGTCGACGCCGACACCGCCCGTCACATCGCCACCCTCGACCGGCGGCCCGGCATCCACCTCCTCGCCGCGGACCCCGGCCCGGTGGACTGGCGGGCCGCCGTACTCGCACACGCGGAGAACGGCTACGTCCTCCCCGCGCAGGCCCCGGAGCTGCTCGAGGCGCTGGGGCACGCAGCCGTCCCCGACAGGGGAGAGACGGGGACGCGGGGCACCCTCCTCGCCGTCTGCGGCGCCGCCGGCGGGGCCGGGACGTCCGTGCTGGCCGCCGCGGTGGCGCGGGTGGCGGCCCGCTCCCACCCGGTGACGCTTGTCGACGCCGCCGAGTTCTCCGGCGGCCTCGACCTGCTCCTCGGCCTCGAGGAGGTGCCCGGGGTCCGCTGGCCGGCGCTGCAGCTCGGGGAGGGGGCCGTGTCCGCGGCGGACCTGCGGGCGGCGCTGCCGGTCACCGGCGACGGCGTCGCCTGCCTCTCCGCCGCCCGCACCACGATCGCCGACCCCTTCCGCCTCACCCCGGAGGTGCTGTCCCCGGTGCTGGAGTCACTGCGCGGGGCGCCGGGGGTGACGGTCGTCGACGTCCCGCTCGAGGGTGCCTGCACGGACGTCATCATGGACGCCTGCGACCACGCCGTCCTGCTCATCCCCGCGGAGCTGCGCCCGGCGGCCGCTGCGGCGCGACTGGTCGCCCGCCTCACGAGCTCCCGCACCACCGTCACCGGGGTGGTCCGCCACCGGAACTGGTCGGGGCTGAGCACCGCGGACATCGGGGACATCACCCGCTGCACCATCCTCACCGAGCTGGGGAACGTGCCTCGGCTGTCCCGCACGGTGGAGCTCGGTGGCCTGCCGGAACGCCTGCCCGGCCAGCTGGCCACGACCGCCCGCCTCATCCTGGAGAACGCGGGGGTACGGGGATGACCGCCCTCATCGACCGGGTGCAGCGCCGGCTCGCCGACACCCCGCAGGCGGCCACCGACGCCGCGGAACTCGCCCGCCTCATCCGGGAGGAGGCCGGCGTCATCTCCGACGGCGACGTCCTCGACCTGCTGCGCCGCCTGCGACACGACTCCACCGGTGTCGGCCTGCTCGAGGCGGTGCTGGCCACCGAGGGGGTCACGGACATCGTGGTCAACGGACCCGACCAGGTGTGGTTCGACCGGGGGCGCGGCCTGGAACGCTCCGAGGTGTGCTTCACCGACGACGCCGCGGTCCGGCAGCTGGCGGCCCGCCTGGCCACCGCCTGCGGTCGACGTCTCGATGACGCCCAGCCCTTCGCCGACGGGCGGCTCCTGCGGGACGACGGGACCGTCGTCCGCTTCCACGCCCTGCTCGCACCCCCGTCCGCCGGGCACACCTGCCTCAGCCTGCGGGTCCTGCGGCAGGCCACCACCACCCTCGATGAGCTGGTCGCCGGCGGGACGGTCACCGCCGGGATCGCGGAACTGCTGCGCGCCGTCGTGCGTCGCCGCCGGGCGTTCCTGGTGGTCGGCGGCACCGGCACCGGCAAGACGACACTGCTGGCGGCCCTGCTCGCCGAGGTCGACCACGGGGAAAGGATCCTGTGCATCGAGGACACCGCCGAACTCCAGCCCCGCCACCCGCACGTGCTCAACCTCGTCTCGCGGGGCCGGAACACCGAGGGCAGCGGCCGGATCACCATGTCCGACCTGCTCACCCAGGCGCTGCGCATGCGTCCGGACCGCATCATCGTCGGGGAGATCCGGGGTGCGGAGGTCGTCGACCTGCTCGCCGCCCTCAACACCGGCCACGAGGGAGGGGCCGGCACGATCCACGCCAACGCGCTCGACGAGGTGCCCGCCCGACTGGAGGCCCTCGCGGCCCTCGGCGGACTCGACCGCACCGCCCTCCACTCGCAGCTGGCGGCGGCGCTGGACGTGGTCATCGTCATGCGTAGGGGCCCTGACGGCCGCCGCGTCCTCCACCAGCTCGGCCTGCTCCGCGGCAACCCCGTGACCACGCAGGTCGTCTGGGACTCCCACGACGGGGAACGCGAGGGCTACGCCGCGTTCCGGGAGGCGCTGACGTGACCGCGCTTCTGCTCCTGGCGGCCCACCTCGCCCTGCCCGCCCCACGCCCGGTCTACCGTCTGCGGCCGGCCACCCCCGACACCCGGCTGCTCGTTCCGGTGGGTACCGGCCTCGGGGCGGTCCTGCTGCTCGGGAATCCCGGCGTCGCCCTGGCGGCGCTGCTCGTCCTCGGCACCACCGGGTGGGTCGTACGGGAGGTGCGCGCGGGGGCGGCACGGCGGCGTCGGGAAGCGCACGCCGCCACCTTCCTCGGGCATCTCGCCGGAGAACTGCAGGCCGGCAGCGGCATCGCGGCGGCCTTCGGGCACGCCGCCGGGCACCTGCCCGCCGGTGCCCCACAGGAACTGGCCGACCTGCTCCGGCAGGTCGGGGGACTCACCCGGCAGGGACGTTCCGCCGCCTCACTCCTCCGGGAGGGGCCGCCGGAACTGCGGACCCTCGGGACCCTGTGGGAGCTCTCCGAACGGCACGGCCTGCCGCTGGTGCCCCTCGTGGAGCAGGCACAGCTGCGTATCGACGCCCGCCTCCGCCACCACGCCACCACCCACGCCACGCTGCAGGGACCGCAGGCCACCGCCGTGATCCTCACCCTGCTGCCGCTGGCGGGCATCGCGATGGGCACGGCGATGGGGGCACACCCCCTCGGCCTGCTCTTCGGCGGTGGCATCGGGGACCTCCTGCTGGTCACCGGCGTCGCGCTCGCCGCCGGGGGCCTTGTCTGGTCGCGGCACATCATCGGGCGGGCGGCGGCATGACCTCCGTGACCCTCATCCTCCTCGCCGCGGCCCTGCTGCTGCCACCGCCCCGGCCCGGGGCCCGCGCGGGGCACCCCGGCCCCAAGACACCCCGCGACGGACCGCGGGGGCGCCCCGACCCGGACCGGCTGGCGCTCGCCGCCGACATCGACCTCTACGCCGCGTGCCTGCGCGCCGGGCTCAGCCCGGCCACCGCTGCGGCAGCCCTGGTCGACGCCGGTGCCGACCCCGCCACACGCCCCACGTGGCGGACGGTCGCGGCCCTGCTCGCCATCGGGGTGCCGGCGGAACGTGCCTGGTCCGAGGCCGCCGGGACCCCCGGCCTGGCGGACCTGGCCGGACTGGCCACCCTGTCGGGCCGCTCCGGGGCCGCCGTGTCGGAGGCCTGCGGCCGCCTCGCCGCCGCACTGCGCGACGAGGCCGCCGCGCAGGCCACCGCCCGGGCCGAACGGGCCGGGGTGCTCATCGCCCTGCCCCTGACGCTCTGCTTCCTGCCCGCCTTCCTGGTGCTCGGCCTGGCCCCCGTGGTCATCAGCCTCGGCACCTCTCTACTCACACACTGATCATCCACCCACCCAACCGCAAGGAGAACACCATGAGGATCATGTCCGCCTGCACCACCCTGACCAGCCGTTTCCGTGACAGGCTCACCGACGACTCGGGAATGAGCACCATCGAGTACGCCCTCGGCAGCGTCGCCGCCGCGGCCCTGGCGGCCGTGCTCTACGGCGTCATCAACGCCTCCGCCGTCGTCGACGCCATCGAGGGCATCATCACCGGCGCCCTGACGAACACGCCGTGACCACCATCGAGACGGCCGTCGGGCTCGGCAGCCTCATCACGGTCTGCGGTCTCATCGTGGCGGGGCTGGCGACCATGTCGGCGCACCTGGCCGCCGTGGACACCGCCGGGGCCGCCGCCCGTTCCCACGCCATCGGGCAGGAGTTCGTGCCCGCCAGAGGAGCGGTCCACGTGACCGAGGACGACGGGTGGGTGACCGCCACGGCCACCGTGCCGGCCCCGCTGGGGGAGCGCCGTCACGCGGCGGTCTTCCCGGTGGAGAGGCCCTGACGTGCCCACGCTCGTCACGGCCGGGACGGCGGCCGCACTGTTCAGCCTCGGGGCGCTCCTCCTCGGCGCGGCCGGCCAGGTCAGTGCCCAGCACGAGGCGCAGGTGGCGGCGGATCTCGCGGCGGTCGCCGGGGCGTCGGCCGTCTACCGCGGGGAGGACGGCTGCACCGTCGCGGCGGCGGTGGCGGGGGACAACGGGGCGTCGCTACGCGACTGTCGCGGAGCGGGGGCGGACCTGACCGTCACCGCGCGGATCCGCGGAAGGGAGGTCACGTCGACGGCGGGCCCGGTGTAGCGCCCGTCATGGTCACCAGCGCGCCGAGGAGCTTCAGGGCACCGGCCTTGTCCAGCGGATTGTTGCCGTTGCCGCACTTCGGGGACTGCACGCACGAGGGGCAGCCGGACTCGCAGCCGCACGACCGGACGGCCTCGAAGGTGGCCTCGATCCACTCGGGGAAACGGGCGAAACCCTCGTCGGCGAAACCCGCGCCACCCGGGTGGCCGTCGTAGACGAACACGGTCGGCAGCATCGTGTCCGGGTGCAGGGCCGTCGAGACGCCGCCGATGTCCCAGCGGTCGCACGTGGCGATGAGCGGCAGCAGCCCGATCGCCGCGTGCTCCGCCGCGTGGAGCGTGCCCGGGGTGTCCCCGGCGGTCACACCCATGGCGTCGAGGGCGAGGGGGTCGATCGTGTACGCCACCGCCCGGGTGGTCAGGCGCTGCTCCGGCATGTCCAGCGGCACGACGTCCGCGGTGCTGCCGTCGGCGAGTTTCACGATGTACCCCGTCACCCGGTCGGTGACCTCCACCGTGACGTTCGCCACCCACAGGCCGGGGGAGTAGTTGACCAGCTCGTGCTCCGCGGGACCGTCGACGATGCGGATGTCCGTCTCCGAACGGGCGATGGTCGAGTAGTCGGGCGCGTCCGGACGTGCCAGGGCGATGTGGTCGTCGAAGTCGAGTTCCTCGATGACGAAGGTCTCCCCCTGGTGCAGGTACACCGCGCCGGGATGCACCTGCGCAGCGGCGCGGGCCGCGTCCACCGTGCCGAGGAGTCGCCCGTCGGACACGTCGACGATGAGCACCTCCTCGCCGGAACCACCCCGCAGGTTCACCGCGGCGTGGGCGGTCTCGGGGGTGAGGGGGGCGTCGAGAAGCGGCGTGGGGAACCATCCGCGTGGGCGCCGCCGCAGGAGACCGTCGGCGGTGAGCTCCGCGACGACCTCCGTCGCGCCGAAGGCCGCGACGTCCTCCTCCGACAGAGGCTTCTCGACGGCCGCGCAGTACACGTGTCCCCGCAGCACAGAGGGGTTGCGGGGGTTGAACACCGCGCGCTCCACGGGTCGGCCCAGGAGGGCCTCCGGGTGGTGGACGAGGTAGGTGTCCATGGGTTCGTCGCGCGCGACGAACACCACGACCGAACCCTGCCCGCGTCGGCCCGCGCGGCCGGCCTGCTGCCAGAAGCTGGCCACCGTGCCCGGGAACCCGGCGGTGACGACGGCGTCGAGGCCGCCGACGTCGATGCCCAGTTCCAGGGCGTTGGTGGTGGCGACCCCGAGGAGGGTGCCGTCGTCGAGCTGCCGTTCCAGGCGGCGGCGGTCCTCCGCCAGGTAGCCCGCCCGGTAGGCGGCGATCCGGCGGGCGAAGTCCGGCCGCCCCATCAGGGCGAGGTCCTCGGCGGTGCGCAGGGCGACGAGCTCCGCGGAGCGGCGGGACCGGACGAACGTGAGCGTGCGGGCCCCCTCCGCGACGAGGGAGGCCATGATCCCCGCGGCCTCCGAGGTGGCGGCCCGGCGGACGGGGGCGCCGTTCTCCCCCTCGACGCCCTCCAGGAACCCGGGTTCCCACAGCAGGACGGAGCGGGCTCCGGTGGGGGCCCCGTCCCGGGTGACCGCCGTGACCGGACGGCCGATGAGGTTGGTGGCGTGCGCGGCCGGGTCGTTCGCGGTGGCCGAGGCGAGGATCACCGTGGGGGACGAGCCGTAGTGCGCCGCCAGCCGCAGGAGCCGGCGCATCACCAGGGCGACGTGCGCGCCGAAGACCCCGCGGTAGGTGTGGCACTCGTCGACGACGATGAACCGCAGCCGCCGCAGCACGCGGGCCCAGCGGGTGTGGTGGGCGAGCAGTGACACGTGCAGCATGTCCGGGTTGGTGAACACGAACCGCGTGGTGTCCCGGATCCCGGAGCGGGCCTCGGTCGGGGTGTCACCGTCGTAGGGGGCCGGGTGGACCGACTCCAGGCCATCCACCGTGCGGGTGAGCGCCGAGACCGCCTGCAGCTGGTCGGAACCCAGGGCCTTCGTCGGGGTGAGGTACAGGGCGCAGGCGGTGGGGTCGGCGGCGAGCGCACTGAGGACGGGCAGGAGATAGCCGAGCGACTTGCCTGAGGAGGTGCCGGTGGCGACGACGACGTCCGTCCCGCCGTGCGCGAGGTCCGCGGTGGCCGCCTGGTGGCTGTAGAGCTCCGGAATCCCCTCCGCGACGAGGTGGGCGCGCAACGGGGGGTGGATCCACGACGGCCAGGGGGCGAAATCCGCGGGGCGGGCAGGCTGCACCGTCGAGTAGGTGCAGGTGGAGGCGGGGAAACGGCGGGTGATCGCGGCGGCGAGCTCGTCTCCGAGGGTGTGCGGACCCGTCATGTTGATCACCCCTGTATGTGGGAGAGACGCCGATCTTTTCGGGTCATTTTGACCCGGAATTCCCGTAAGACTATCGCGGGGGGCTAATCCGTGACACACTAGGTCCCGGTCGCTGTTTCTGTGCGTTACGTTTACGTGCTCGCAAGGGATTTATACGCGAGCACCCGAATCACCGCTCCAAATCTGGGGATGGTGGTCCCTCGGGGGTTCGATACGACCCGGTTGTCCGGCATGTGCCGGCACCGTACCACCTCCACATCATCAAGAAATAGGTTTTTAACATGGCACAGGGAACTGTGAAGTGGTTCAACGCTGAGAAGGGCTTCGGCTTCATCGCTCCGGCCGATGGCTCCGCTGACGTCTTCGTCCACTACTCCGAGATCCAGGGTTCGGGCTTCCGCACCCTCGAGGAGAACCAGCAGGTCGAGTTCGAGATCGGTGAGGGCGCCAAGGGCCCGCAGGCTCAGGCTGTCCGTCCGCTCTAAGCCGCATCAGCTCTTCAATGAGCAACTTCAAGGAAACTCTCGGCCATTAGGTTCGGCATAGTTTTCTCGCAGCGACCGTCCACCCGTCAGGGGAGGACGGTCTTTGTTGTTTCCGGGGTTGTCTCCGGGGCAGGCGCGGCGGGACCACCGGGCCTGCACCCGCTGGATGAGCAGCCCCGTGCCGGCCCCCAGGGAGATGCCCACCACGACGCCGAGCAGCGGATAGTCGGAGAACACCCAGCCGCCGACGTAGCCCACCAGCGTGGCCTGCAGCGCCCAGATGAGCACGCCGATCGTGTCGTACAGGAGGAACCAGCGCCACGGGTAGCGCACGGACCCGAGCATGATCGTCATGAACCACCGGGCCCAGGGGATGAACCGGGCGATGATGATCGTCGTGCCCGCGTTGCGGCGGATGTTGCGGCGCACCCACAGCACCGCCCGGCCCCGGGGCGTGTCGTCGCGGGCCCGCTCGACGAAACCGATGAGCCGGGTCCCCAGCAGGAAGCAGATGTTGTCGCCGATCATGGCGCCGACGACGGCGATGACGAGCACCGTCGGCAGGTGGGGCACCCCGCGGGCCCCGGACCAGGAACCGGCGAGGGTGAGCACCGCCTCGCTGGGGATCAGCGGGAAGAGCGAGTCGACGACGACCAGCAGCCCGAGTACCGGGTAGAAGGCGGGCAGGGTGAGGAGCGTCTCCACCCAGGTCACGATCTGCTCCGTCATTCTGGACAGCGTAGAAGCCGGCCCACCTGTGGGTCGGGGGAGCGGCTGTGAAGTTCTTGTGAATGACGGCTGCCCTGGTGCGGGGGTGCCGGGGCCGTCACGGGCAGGCCGAGTGGACCGGCCACAGGAGGGCCATTAAATACTGTGTAACGTGTTGACCTGAACCGGGTCTGGGCTAAAGTCACCCGGAAGGACGGTGTGCCCGTCAAACAGTGATGTGCTAGATGAGAGGGAAGTTCTCCCAGTGGCAGAAGCGAAGGGACCGGGGAAGACCCTGGTCATTGTGGAGTCGTCGACCAAGGCGAAGAAGATCCAGCCCTACCTGGGCGACGGCTATATCGTCGAGGCCTCGGTCGGCCACATCCGTGACCTGCCACGCGGCGCCGCCGATGTGCCCGCGAAGTACAAGAAGGAACCGTGGGCCCGCCTCGGCGTCGACACGGAGAACGGTTTCGCCCCTCTCTACGTGGTCAGCCCCGACAAGAAGAAGAAGGTCGCGGACCTCCGGGCGAAGCTGAAGCTCTGCGACGAGCTCCTGCTGGCCACTGACCCCGACCGTGAGGGTGAGGCCATCGCCTGGCACCTGCTCGAGGTGCTCAAGCCGACGGTGCCGGTGCGCCGCATGGTGTTCAACGAGATCACCAAGCCCGCCATCCTGGCGGCCGCCGAGAACACCCGTGACCTGGACGAGAACCTCGTCGACGCGCAGGAGACCCGCCGCATCCTCGACCGTCTCTACGGTTACGAGGTCTCCCCGGTGCTGTGGAAGAAGGTCATGCCGCGTCTGTCGGCCGGCCGTGTCCAGTCGGTGGCCACCCGCGTCATCGTCGAGCGGGAGCGTGAGCGCATGGCGTTCATCTCCGCCGAGTACTGGGATCTCAGCGTCGACCTGGACACGGGTGCCACCCGGGCCGCGGCCGACCCGGACAACCCGACCTCCTTCCAGGCGAAGCTGGCGACCCTCGACGGCTGTCGCGTCGCCCAGGGCCGTGACTTCGACGACCGTGGCCGGCTCAAGGGTGAGGCGGTGGTCGTCGGCAGGCAGCAGGCGGAGGCGCTGGCGGAGGCGCTGCGGGGCGTCGACATGCAGGTGTCCGGCGTGGAGGAGAAGCCCTACACGCGCCGCCCCTACGCCCCGTTCATGACGTCGACCCTCCAGCAGGAGGCCGGTCGGAAGCTGCACTACACCTCGGACCGCACGATGCGTATCGCGCAGCGTCTGTACGAGAACGGCCACATCACCTACATGCGTACCGACTCGACCTCGCTCTCCGAGCAGGGTCTCACCGCAGCCCGCGAGCAGGCCCGTGAGCTCTACGGCGACGCCTTCGTGGCGGACTCCCCGCGCCGCTACGACCGCAAGTCCAAGAACTCGCAGGAGGCCCACGAGGCGATCCGCCCCGCGGGTGAGCGTTTCGCCACCCCGGGTGAGCTGCACGGACAGCTCGACGCCGAGGAGTTCAAGCTCTACGAGCTGATCTGGCAGCGCACCGTCGCCTCGCAGATGTCGGACGCGAAGGGCACCTCGCTGAAGGTGACCATCGCGGGAACCGCCCGCACCGGTGAGCAGACCGAGTTCTCCGCCACCGGCCGCACCATCACGTTCCCGGGTTTCCTCCGCGCCTACGTGGAGACCTCCCGTCTGGAGGACGGCCGCGACGTCGCCGACAACGCCGAGAAGCGTCTGCCGAACCTCTCCGAGGGTGATCCGCTGAAGGCCACCGACGTCTCCGCGGACGGCCACGCGACGAACCCGCCGGCCCGCTACACCGAGGCCAGCCTGGTCAAGAAGATGGAGGAGCTGGGTATCGGCCGTCCGTCGACCTACGCCTCGATCATCAAGACCATCCAGGACCGCGGCTACGTCGTGCCCCGCGGCAACGCGCTCGTGCCCAGCTGGGTGGCGTTCGCGGTGGTCGGGCTGCTGGAGGAGAACTTCACCCCGCTCGTCGACTACGACTTCACCTCCTCGATGGAGGACGAGCTCGACAACATCGCCGCCGGCGAGGAGGACCGCACCGAGTGGCTCACCGGCTTCTACTTCGGTGACGCCGAGGCGGACGACAACACCGCCGAGTCCATCGCCCGCCACGGTGGCCTGAAGGCGCTCGTCGGTGAGAACCTCGAGCACATCGACGCCCGCGCGGTGAACTCCCTGCACCTTTTCGACGACGAGGAGGGGCGCCCCGTCTTCGTCCGTGTCGGCCGTTACGGTCCGTACATCGAGCGCCGCGTCGGCGAGACCGCCGAGGGCGAGCCGGAGTACCAGCGCGCGAACCTGCCGGAGTCGACGACCCCGGACGAGCTCAACCTCGAGCTCGCGGAGAAGCTCTTCGCCACCCCGCAGGGTGGCCGCGAGCTGGGCCTCAACCCGGCCAACGGCCGCATGATCGTGGCGAAGGAGGGCCGTTACGGCCCGTACGTCACCGAGATCGTGCGTGACGACGAGCGCGCCACCGCCGAGGCCGCCGCCGAGGAGATCGTCGCGCAGGAGCGTGCCGAGGAGGACGCGCAGCGTGCCGCCGACGGCATGCGCCCCAAGAACTGGGGAACCAAGACCGCGGCCGCGCAGAAGGAGAAGCGCATCAACGCCCTGGTCGAGGAGAACCTCAAGCCGGGCACCGCCTCCCTCTTCGCGTCCATGGAGCCGTCGACCGTCACGCTCGAGGACGCCCTCAAGCTGCTCAGCCTGCCGCGTGAGGTGGGCGTCGACCCCGCCGACAACGAGGTCATCACCGCGCAGAACGGCCGTTACGGCCCGTACCTGAAGAAGGGCACGGACTCGCGTTCCCTGTCCACCGAGGACCAGATCTTCACCATCACCCTGGACGAGGCGCGTCGCATCTACGCGGAGCCGAAGCGTCGCGGTCGCGCCGCCGCGCAGCCGCCGCTGAAGATGCTCGGCGACAACGACGTCTCCGGCAAGCCGATGTCCGTCAAGGACGGCCGCTTCGGTCCCTACGTCACCGACGGTACGACCAACGCGTCGCTGCGCAAGGGTGACAGCCCGGAGACGATCACCGACGCCCGTGCCAACGAGCTGCTCTCTGAGCGGCGCGCGAAGGAGGCCGCCGACGGCGGTACCTCCGCACGCAAGGCCACGAAGAAGACGACCAAGAAGACCACCAAGAAGACGACCGCCAAGAAGACCACCCGCAAGGCCCCCTCCCCGGGGACCAAGCGCGTGATCAAGGCCGGCACCCGCAAGAAGTAGGCGCGGGTGTCCCGGCTGCGGCGTGCCTTCTGGCTGGCCGGCGGGGCGTACGCAGCCTCCCGGGTCCTCGGTTCGCGACGTCTGCAGTGGGCGTCGAAGCCGCTGGTCGTCCCCCTGCTTCTCGACGCCCCCCTCGCCGCCTCCCGCCCCGCCCGCGAGGTCGGGGTGGTCGGGCTGCTCGGGGGTTGGGTGGGTGACCTGCTGCTCATGCAGGAGGGGCGGCTGCACCAGGGGGCGGCGGCGTTCGCGGTGAATCAGGCCGCCTACCAGTGGCTGCTGTGGCGTGCGGGGGCCCGTGTCCGTCCCGTCCCGGTGGCGGTGCACGCGGTGCCCCTGGCGGCGGCAGCGTGGTTCGGTCGTGCGCACCTGGGGTTGGTGGGCACGTACGGTGGGATGGTCACCGCCACCTCGGTGCTGGCGGCCGACCCGGCCCTGCGGGGGAGGGGAGTGGCGGCTGGTGGGCATCTGTTCCTCCTGTCCGACTCGTTGATCCTGGTGCGGATGCTGGTTCCGGCGGAGCATAGGGCTCTGGGGCGGGGGCTGGATGTGGCGGTGGCGGTGACCTACGTGGCTGCGCAGCGGCTGCTCGTGGACGGTCTGTTCCGGCGCTGACTACCCTGGTGGCATGACTTCCCCCACCACCTCCCCCGTGAATGAACTGGTCTCCCGCACCCGCGAGGGTGTCGACGCACTGCAGGCCTCCCTCACCGCCTCCTTCCAGGAGCCGGAACGTCTCGCCTACCTGGTGGTGGGTGAGGTGAGCATCTGGTCGCGGCTGTTCGGGTGGGGGAGGACCAACGTCGTCTCCTCCACGGTGACCCTGCCGCCGCTGGCCGCCACCGCCCTGCGTCATGACCCCTCGCCGGTGTTGCTCGCCGGTCTGGCGGGTGGGCTGGTAGGGGATGTCGCCAAGCTGCGTGCCCCGGACACCACCCCGGTCATGGGCATGTTCGGCATCGCCGCGCAGCACGCCGCGTACTCGGCGAAGCTCTACGACCGGGGAGCCCGCCCTTCGTCGGCGCGGGCCGGACTCCGGGCCGCCGCCTGGGTCGCCGGAGTCGGCCTCGCCGCCTGGAGGAAGCCCTCTCTGCTCGCTCCGACCGCCTTCGCGGGCCTCTTCGTCTCCGCGACCTCGACCCTGGCGGATGACCGCGGGATCCAGGACGGCAGGACCGTCCGCAAGGGGCTCGGACACGGCGGCAACCTGCTTTTCGCCGCCGAGGGGGTCACCCTGCTGCGGGAGACCCTGCTCACCGGCGACTCCCTCGGTCACCGCGCACTGGACGCCGGAGCCCGGGCGGCCCAGGTGATCGGCAACATGCTCATCGTGGACGGTCTCGCGCGCGACTGACCTCAGGCCGACCGCACCGGTTGCGGCGGGCCGAAGGAGACCATCCGGTAGATGATGTCGGGCCGGTACTCGTCGGGCGTGATCGAGTTCGGTAGCCCGTACGTGGCAGCGGCCCGGGCCACGGCGTTCGCCACATCCTCCTGCGGGACGTCGGCGGGCCAGAAGGACCAGACGGTCCCTCCCCGTTCGTGGACGGAGGCCGCACCGTGGTGGCGGAGCTCGTCCTTCGTCTGGTCGATGAACTCGGCCCGGTGGTGGGAGCAGAACGTCGCGTTCGCCACCAGGATCCGGGCCAGGGTGCCCGGGCGGGGGTCCTCGATGCTCGCGAAGTAGCGGACGCCGTCGATCCCGCTCACGCAGCGCACCTCGTCGCCGGGGGCGAGTCCGAGGTCCAGGGCGCCGTCGATAAGCAGGAACGTGCCGTCGGCGGCGCGTGCCCGCAGGCGGCGGTAGCGGGGCGGCTCGGCGACGCCGGGCGGGGTCTGGGGGCGGACGGTGACGGTGGTGGTGGACAGCTTCTTCCGGTGGGTGGTCTTCTTCTTCGCCATGGCCTCACGATCGCACGCACCCACGGCGCCGGGAAGAGGGCGATCGTCGGCCTGTGGACAACCCCCGAATCGTATGACGTGTCACCGATAATCTGTGGACAACTCTCCGTCGAGGCGCGCCGGAGAACAGCATCGTCCCAGCTCAGAGGGTGGAAAAAGTGCGCAGTTGCGCACTCAGCGGAAGCGCGCCAACCGGGCCCCGAGGACCGGCTGCAGGCGTTTGACCACGACACCGATGAACAGGGCGGCGGCGACGGTGCCCTCGCCGACGCCGACGACCCGGCCGGCGAAGAGCAGGGCCAGCGCCAGGGCCGAGAGCACCAGCACGATGTCGAAGACCACCTTGACGTACCCGAACACGAAGATGCGCCGCTGCCCGAACACACGGGAGAGCTCACTCGCGATGGTCAGCACCACGGCCTCGCCGGAGAGCATGACCGACTGGGCGGCGATCTGGAAGACGATGCCGACGGACAGGACGACGATCGCGGAGAGCGTCAGCAGCCACTGCTGCCAGTAAGCGGAGTAGGTGATCCAGGAGGTGGCCCACAGGGCGGCGTCGTTGAGCAGGCCGAACACCATCACCACCGGGAGCTGCAGCAGCTGCACCAGCGGGAAACGCCGCCGCAGCAGCAGTATCTGCACGCCGAGGAAACCCGCGTTGAGCAGGATCGTCGCCGTCCCCAGCGTCACCGGGGTGATCAGGCTGGTGACGTAGGGGACCGAGGAGATGGTGGTCGTGCCGAGGTCGCTGCGCACCGACAGGGCGATGCCGAACGACATGATGACGAGTCCGACGAACAGCAGGAGGAGTCGCCGGGGAGCGAGGACGGACATCTCAGGAACGGTCCGCCATCGTGGGGCGGATCGGGCGTGCCAGCTGGGTCATCTCGCGGCGGCCGCGCAGCTCCACCGACTTCATGACGGTCCAGCGGGCCTGCTCCGCCTCGTTCGCGCTGCGCAGCGTGGCGGCGTTGGTGAGCACCCGGCCGTCGGTGTCCTTCGCCAGCTCGGTGAGACGGGCGGCGGAGTTCACGGCGTCGCCGATGACGGTGTACTCGAAACGGTCGGAACCACCGATGTGGCCGGCGACGACGTGCCCGGCGGCCACGCCGATGCCCGCCTGCAGGGTCATGCCCTTCAGCTCCTGACGCAGTTCACGGGCCGCGGTGAGCGCATGGGAGGTGGAGTCCGCCAGGGAGATCGGCGCGCCGAAGACGGCGAGCGCCGCGTCACCCTGGAACTTGTTGATGATGCCCTTGTTGCGGTGCACCACCGTGACCACGTGCTCGAAGAACTGGTTGAGCGCCTCGACCACCTCCTCCGGCGTGTGGTTGACCGCGAAGGTCGTCGAGCCGATGACATCGACGAAGAGGACGGCGACCTTGCGGTCCTCGCCGCCCAGGGTGGGACGTTCCTCGAGGGCCCGCTTAGCCACCTCGGTGCCCACGTAGCGGCCGAAGATGTCGCGCACGCGCTGGCGCTCCTTGAGGCCGCGCATCATCTCGTTGAAACCGGCCTGCAGGACGCCCATCTCGGAACCGTCGTAGATGTCGACCTGGACGTTGGTGTCGCCGCGCCGGACCTTGTTGATCGCCTCCTGCAGCTCCAGGACCGGATCGACGACGCTCATGATGGCGAAGGTCGTGCCGATGAAACCGGTCACCAGGGCCGTGAGCGAGAGCGCCACGATGCCCGGGATGAGCTCACCCGCGTTGCCCATGAAGAAGTCGGCGCGCTGCCCCAGCGCGAGCAGCAGGATGCCCAGGACGGGCAGCGCGGTGGTCATGATCCACGTGAGACGCAGACGCTGCGTGATCGGCGGCTCCAGGGTGGAGTCCTCGAAGCGACGCGCCAGCGCCTCCGCGGCCACCGGGCGCACGAGACGCTCGGCCATGAGGTACGTCAGCAGCACGACCACCATGCCGGTGAGCGTCGTCGCGATGCCGATGACCAGCGCGAGTCTCGAGCTCGTCGTCGCCGCGACCACCACCGCGATCGCGATGCCGATCACCCACACCACCGCGCACACCACCGCCTGGTAGACAGGCAGCCGCATGACGAGGTTGCGCACCATGTTGGGGTCGTGGTCCTCGGGATGCCGTTGCCACGCCAGCACCGGCCGGAACAGCATGAGCGTGGCGATCACGGCGACGATCACCGCGAAAGCGAGGTACGTCAGGCCGATGACCTGCAGGTGCGGCACCTCACCCGTGAAGCTGCGGACCTCCGGCATCGGGATGAGGAAGCGGATGAAGGCCATGACGGCCAGCGCGCCGATGAGGTTCGCCGCGAGCACCGAGGCGGCGTACAGGGGCCACGAGGTGCCCCTCAGCCACTTCAAAGCCCGCAACAGTCGATTCATGGTTCCTTACTTTAACCTCCCGGCCCCTCCCGCGGGGGCACCGGACTGCCAGGGTGAATAGGGTGGATCAGGTGAACTCCGTTGCACAGCGCCTCGCCGACACCCCCTCCGTCCGGGACACCGTCCTCTCGGCGGCCCGTGCCGCCCGCGCTTTCGCACGCGGCGGGGCCGAACTCGGCAGCGCCATGGCGCACGCCTGGATCCTCACCGGCCCGCCCGGCTCCGGGCGCTCCGTCGCGGCCCTCGCCTTCGCCGCGGCCCTCGAGTGCTCCGACCCCACGGAGATCGGCTGCGGCCGCTGCCGCCACTGCCGCGACGTGCTTGCCGACGCCCACACCGACGTCCTCCACATCGTGCCC
>Ga0123327_1001622_pt1 | contig 18689 bp, 15 predicted proteins | sample BioC13SIPDNA_4_FD_89701 | JGI IMG/M metagenome (GOLD analysis project Ga0123327, IMG submission 89701) | Anaerobic biogas reactor microbial communites from Washington, USA - Biogas_R1_B C13 SIP DNA | ecosystem: Engineered > Bioreactor > Anaerobic > Unclassified | place: Washington, USA...
CCGCAGCGTGTAGCCGCGCACCTGGATGTCGCGTTCCTCCATCACGTTGAGCAGCGACACCTGGATGCGTTCGGCGAGATCGGGCAGTTCGTTGACGGCGACGATGCCGCGGTGCGCGCGCGGCACCAGACCGAAGTGGATGGTCTCGGGGTCACCGAGGCTGCGTCCCTCGGCGACCTTCACCGGGTCGACGTCACCGACCAGATCGGCGACGGACGTGTCGGGGGTGGCGAGCTTCTCCGCGTACCGCTCGGACCGGTGCCGCCACTGCACGGGCAGATCGTCGCCGAGTTCGGCGGCGCGCCGAATGGATGCGGGGGTGATCGGTTCGTACGGATGCTCGGCGAGTTCGGATCCGGCGATCACCGGTGTCCACTCGTCGAGCAGCAGCGGCAGGGTGCGCAGCAGCCGGGTCTTGCCCTGGCCGCGTTCGCCGAGCAGCACCACGTCGTGGCCCGCGAGCAGAGCACGCTCGAACTGCGGGACGACGGTCTCGTCGAACCCGACGATGCCCGGCCACGGATCGGTGCCCTCACGCAGCGCGGTGAGCAGGTTCCGGCGGAGCTCGTCCTTGACGGACCGGTGCACGTGGCCGGACGCGCGCAGCTCGCCGACGGTGGACGGCCTGGATGTGGGAGACGTCACCTCACCCAAGGTACGACCGCCGGGACGATTCGGCATCTCCTCGTTCCGCCGTCGCACACCTGCACTTCCGGCACGGACACGTGGATCCTGGGTCGCGCTGGTCCTGCCGCTGCTCGTGCCGTTCCGGTGGCTGGGATCCAACGTCGGATCCAACGTCGGATCGGAGGTCGGATCCGAAGGGATACGGCGGTTGCGGGGATCACGGCGGGCACGTACCGCCTGATGAACCGGGTCGACTGTGAAATCTGATAGACAATGGGGCATGTCGGACACCGAGATCACCTTTTCCAGCGGCGATGTGAGCCTGCACGGCAGCCTCCGCGTCCCCGTCTCGATCAAAGGCCCGGTGCCCGCCGTGCTGCTGCTCGCCGGGAGCGGCCCCACCGACCGCAACGGCGACAGCGCCCTCCTCCCCGGCCCGATCGGCACGCTGCGTCACCTCGCCGACGTCCTCGAGGACAACGGTTTCGCGAGCCTGCGCTACGACAAGCTCGGTAGCGGCGTCACCGGGCTCGGTCCCTACGACGTCGACGACGTCGCCGGCCTCGGGTTCTCCACGTTCATCGACGCCGCCACCGAAGCCGTCACCGTCCTCGCGGGTCAGCGGGGTGTCGATGCCGAACGCGTGTACGTCGTCGGGCACAGTGAAGGCGCCCTGATCGCGTTGGCGCTCGCGCAGAACGACGAGCGCATCAAGGGATTGGCCCTGCTCGAACCCCTCGCGGTGCGACTCCTCGATCTGCTCACCGCCCAGATCGACGCGCAACTCGACGCGGTGGTCGCCGCGAAACAACTGCCCGTGCAGATCGCCGACGAACTGCGTCTCGCGCTCACCGGGGCCGTCGAATCGCTGCGCGCCGACGGCACCCTCCCCGGTGATCTGCCCGAACCCCTCCGCAACGCCGGCCTCGTCCCCGCCAACGCCAAGGCGCTCGCGGAGGAGGACGACCTCGACCCGCGGATGCTCGCCGCGCAGATCCGCGGCGGTATGCCCGTGCTCACCAGCGTGTCCGCGAAGGACATCCAGGTGCGGATCGAGGACGTCGACGCGCTCGATTCCGCGCTCGTGCACACAGCCCTGACCTCCCTGCGCATGTCGCGCACCAACCACGTCCTCAAGGACGTCGGCGACCAGCAGTCCACCGGCGCCGACTACGTCGCGGACCTGCCGTATTCCGACGAGTTCACCGACGGATTCGTCGCCTGGTTGAAGTCCCTGTGAGCGCGCCCGGCGGGTCGTGTCACGGCCCGCCGGGGAATACGAAATGTCAGATTCGCGTCGTTGGTGTATGGTTTTCCGTTAACCCGCAGGTGCACACGAGAAAGGTACGGTCCGATGCATCGTCACATGCACGACAAGCCCTGTTCCGTACCGTTCGCGTACTTCCACTTCCACGCGGCCCTGTGGCATCCCCGAGACTAGAGTCGACCGACTCCACCTCTCGGGCACCCGGGCACAACGCCCCGGGTGCCTTTTCTTTTACCCCCGCTCCACACACCGACAGGAGACACCACATGAAACTACGACTCGGATCCACCGGCACACTGCCGAAGGAACTCCCGCACGATCTGACCGGGCACGCCATCACGATCGACCTGAGCCACGTCGACGCGGAGAAGGGTGCGGCCGCCGCCGTGCTGATCCGCGAACTGCTCGATCGCGGAGCCGCGAAACTCGTCATCGCCGACGACCGGCGCGTCCCCGCCGATCACATCTCCGTGCAGCACAGCGCCCACCCGTACGCCGCCTGAATCGGGCGACGTCCGGGCGGGCGCAAACCGCTCGACGACTCGGCGTCAGTGCGCGAAGTGGCGAGCCCCCGTCAGATACAGGGTGACACCGGCCTCGCGTGCCGCCTCGATCACCTCGTTGTCACGCACCGAACCACCCGGCTGCACGACCGCCTTGACCCCCGCCTCGGTGAGCACCTGCAGACCGTCCGCGAACGGGAAGAACGCGTCGGACGCGGCCACCGAACCGGCCACCCGGTCGCCGGCGCGCGCCACCGCGAGCCGCGACGAATCGACGCGATTGACCTGACCCATGCCCACGCCGACGGTCGCGCCACCGGACACCAGCAGGATCGCGTTGGACTTGACGGCACGCACCGTGCGCCACGCGAACTCGAGGTCGCGGAGGGTCGCCGCGTCGGCCGGCTCACCGCACGCGAGCTGCCAGTTCGCCGGTGAATCGCCGTCGGCGTCGAGCGCGTCACGTTCCTGCAGCAACAGCCCACCGGAGATCTGCTTCATCTCGATCTGCGCGGCCTCCGGCGAATCCGCGCGCAGGATGCGGATGTTCTTCTTGCGGGAGAGCACCTCGACGGCGCCGTCCGCGTACGCCGGGGCGATGATCACCTCGGTGAAGATGTCCGCGACCTGCTCGGCCATCTTGACGCTGACCTCACGGTTCGACGCGATCACACCACCGAACGCGGAGACCGGGTCGCACTCGTGTGCCAGCCGGTGCGCGTCCGCGATGTCGTCGGCGATCGCGATGCCGCACGGGTTGGCGTGCTTGATGATCGCGACGCACGGCTCCGCGTGGTCGTGTGCGGCCCGCCAGGCCGCGTCGGCGTCCTGGTAGTTGTTGTACGACATCTCCTTGCCGTGGAACTGCTCGGCCTGCGCCAGCCCCGGCTCGCCGTCCTCGCTGACGTACAGCGCGGCGGCCTGGTGCGGGTTCTCGCCGTACCGGAGGACGTTCGCGCGGGTCCACGTCGCACCGGTCCACGCCGGGAACTGCGTGTCCTCGGTCTCGGGAACGGCGTAGCCGCTGTTCATCCAGCTCGCGACCGCGACGTCGTAGGCGGCGGTGTGCTGGAACGCCTGAGCGGCGAGGGCCTTGCGCTCGGGCAGCGTGAACCCGCCGGCCCGCACCGATTCGATGACCGTGCCGTAGCGAGCGGGGTCGACGACCACCGCGACGGACGGGTGGTTCTTCGCGGCGGCACGCACCATCGACGGACCGCCGATGTCGATCTGCTCGACGCACTCGTCCGGGGTCGCACCCGACGCGACGGTCTGCGTGAACGGGTACAGGTTCACGACGACCAGTTCGAACGCCTCGATGCCGAGTTCCTCGAGTTGGTCGAGGTGATCCTGCTTGCGGGTGTCGGCGAGGATGCCGGCGTGCACGCGCGGATGCAGCGTCTTCACGCGGCCCTCGAGGCATTCGGGGAACCCGGTGAGCTCCTCGACCTTCGTCACCGGCACACCCGCACCGGCGATCGTCGCGGCCGTCGAACCGGTCGACACCAGTTCGACACCCGCCTCGTGGAGTCCGGTCGCCAGCTCCACCAGGCCACTCTTGTCGTACACGCTGACCAGTGCGCGGCGCACAGCCCTACGTTCGGTCACTGGGGATCACGGCCTTTCGTCCATCGGAAACAACTCCACGGGTGGCGACGGCCGCGACAACCTCGGCCAGCAGACGTCGCTCCACAACTTTGATGCGCTCGTGCAGGGTCGCCTCGTCGTCACCGTCCCGGACGGTCACGGCCTCCTGCGCGAGCACCGGCCCGGTGTCGACGCCCCCGTCGACCAGATGCACCGTCGACCCGGTGACCCTCACCCCGTACGCGAGCGCATCGGCGACGGCGTGCGCACCCGGGAACGACGGCAGCAACGCGGGGTGGGTGTTGATGATCCGGCCGCCGAAGCGGTCGAGGAACTCCGAACCCAGGATCTTCATGAAACCCGCACTGACCACCAGATCGGGTTCGTGTGCGGCGACGGCATCGGTGAGCGCCCGATCCCACTCCGCTCGATCGGTGTGGTCGCGCAGCGACACCCGGAACCGGGGGATCCCCGCGTCGTCGGCGTGTTGTTCGGCCGCACAGATGCGGTCGACACCGACCGCGACGACCCGGGCGGGATAGCCGTCCGCGCGGGTCGCGTCGATCAGCGACCGCAGCAGGCTTCCCGTGCCGGAGGCCAGTACGACGAGCCGCGCCGGTGCAGTCGGCGGCAGGTGGTCACGCGAGGCAGTCAGCGCTCTACTCCTGAGAACTCGTGGGGGCGGGCCGGACGACCGGCCATCCGAATCCTAGTCGCCGCGTCTCGTGCCCTTGCCCTCGACCTCCTCGTCGGCATCCGCACCCGCATCATCGTCGGAGTCGTCGTCGGCGACGTCCGCACGTGCCGGTGGGGTTGCCCGGTCGGTACCGGCGTCACGGTCCTCGTCCTCGACCTCGACGATCTCCGCGTCGATCACCTCTGTCTCGATCGCGTCGTCGTCGGGGTCGGGGTCGGCGTCGTCGGGGTCGGGGTCGTCGTCGGGGTCGCCGTCGTCGGGGTCGGCGGGGTCGGCGGGGTCGGCGTCGTCCCCGTGTTCGTCCGACGCTCCGGGCCCGAGTGCCTTCTGCTCGTCGGGATCGGTGTGGTCGTCGGGATCGGTGTGGTCGTCGGGATCAGCGACATCATCCGGGTCCGCGCCGTCGTCCGGATCGTCCACGGCGTCGGCCGCGGTCGCAGCCCGCGCGGCCGCAGCACCGAGACGTCCCTCCCGCCACATGAGCAGTTGCGCAGTGATCAGCCCGAGCAGTCCCGTCCACGCGAACATCAGGATCCCGGCGAGCCACCAGTTGGCGCCGACCGTCCCGAACCGGCCGAGGGACCCGCTCGCGACCCACGTCAGCACGGCGGTACCGACGCCCACCTGCGCGGCAGCGGCGAGCACGGTCAGCGCCGTGTCGGTGCGGGCGACCGGGACCCCGTCGGCGAGCGCCTGCAACGTGCGATGCGCGGCGAATCGTCCCAGCAGCGCGCCGACGGTCGCGGGCACCGCCAACGCCACCACCCAGGACGCACCGGCCGGCCCCTCCGGGATCGCCCCGAGCACGGGCAACGCCGGAACGTCACCTCCGGTCGCCTCGAACAGGCTCAGCGTCATGTCACCGAACTGCACGGCACTGCCGGCGAGGATCGCGGACGCGGCGACGACGACGTTCGGCAGGTACAGGATCGACATGACCGTCAGTCCGAGCAGACCGGACACGTCGTCGCCACGCGCGAGGAGATCACCGACGGTTCCCCAGGACAGCGCGAGTCCGACCGCGGTGAGCAGAGCGCCCATCGCGAGCATGCCCAGCAGGGCCCGCACCGCCGGTCGCACCGAGATCACCGCCCATTCCGGCACGCCGTGGCGGAGGCACAGCCCCCGCCACGAACGCAGACCGATGCCGATCAGCGCGGACAGCAGATACACGCCCGTCACCCACGCGAGCGCGGCCGCCTCGTTCGGCGGTGACACCGGCAGGACACCGGACGCGTCCTGCACCACCACCAGCGCGATCACGGTGATCGTCAGGGGACCCACGATCGTCGCCGCGGCGAGACGCGCGGCATCGACGAGCGACAGGTCGCGTTCGGTGTGTTCGACGAGCGAATCCGTGGCGTGCGCGCACACGCGCACCGAACGCCACACCACGATCGCGGTGGGTAGCAACGGGAGCGCCCCGAGGGTCGCGTCGTCGATCGTCAACGGAACCTGATGCAACGCCAGCCACGTCCCGGCGATGGCCGCGTAGATCCCCGTCAGGTCGCTGTCGGCGGTCACCATGGTCAGCGTCACGAACGTCGCCACGAACGCGACGACCACGGCGGGCACGCGGGTCGCGGCGCCGAGGAGGATCCGGAAGCGTTCCGGATCGAGCTGATCACCTGCGGGTGGTGGGTGCCGAACTGACCGGCCGAGCGTCGAAGTCATCGCGTCGATGGTGGCACCGCACCGATGCCGACCGCGTCAGGCGCGCCGATCAACGCGGATCGTCCGGCGCACGGAACACCTGGGTCGCCGTGTCGTCGGGGTTCTCCCCACTCGCCGGTCCGGCGGGCGCGTCCGGTTCGTCGGCGCCCGGGGCACCGGGCCCGGACTGTGCGGTCGCGCTCCGCTGCTCCGGCTCCGCCTGCGACCCCACCTGCGACTCCGCCCCGGCCTGCGCTTCGGCGTACGGCTGGGTGTAGGGGCTGTGCGGTTCCGGTGGCACCGGAGACTGCGGCTGAGGGTGCTGCTGCGAGGTGTACGCCGTGGCGTACCCGCCGGAGGGTTGGGCGGGGTACGCCGGGTACTGGGTGCCCGGGTACGGCTGCTGCGCCGGATTCGGGAACTGTGTGCCCTCCTCGGGTTGCTGTGCGGCACCGTACCGGCCTGGTCCCGTCGGCTGCGCCCCGGCGGCGAACTGCTGCGTCGGCGCACCGTACCCGCCCTGGTACTGCTGCTGGGTCGGGTACTGCGGCTGGACCGGATACTGCTGGCCCGGGTACTGCGGCTGGCCCGGGTACTGCGGCTGGGCCGGCCCCTGGGGCACCCCCGATCCGTCGGGTGCGTCGAACGCCCGCCCCGGCGCGAGCACCCCGATACCGAACAGCAGGGCCATCACCGCGGCCACGGTCTGCACGAAGCCCAGGATGAGGATGAGCACACCACCCCACGCGATGCTGGTCTCGTCCGGCAGGTGGAACAGCTGGAACACCGACATGACGAAGCCGACACCGGATGCCGCCACCGCAGTGGCCCGCAGGTCCTGCCCCGGCAGCAGCGACAGTGCCGCACAGCCACCGCCGAACAGCAGGAATCCCAGCGCCACGGTCGCGAACCCGTAGTCGAACGACGACAGCCACACGTGCGAACGCAGTTCGATGGTCACGTACGGTGCGAGACCCAGCAGGGTGTTGACGACGCCGAGCACGGCGACCACCAGAGGCAGCAGCAGCGGCACCATCCTGGTCGGGGCCGGCCGGCCGGTCGGCGCAATGCCGGTCGGTGAAGTCATGTGCGCTCCTCCTCGTGCGGTCGATCGCTGTGCACCAGCCTAGGCACCCGACGGGAGCGGCGGGCGATCGCTGGGAGAATGGGGCGATGCCCCGCACCCTCGCTCCCGGCCCGGATGTCCTCGTCGAAACCGAAGTCAAGCATTCGCGGTTCCTCGCCGCGGTGCGCCGCGTCGGATCCTCGGAGGAGGCCGCCGCGTTCGTCGACGAGCGGCGACAGCTGCATCCGGATGCGCGGCACCACTGCTGGGCGTTCGCGGTGGGAGCCGATCCCGCGTCGCGGGCGGAACGGTCGAGCGACGACGGTGAGCCCGGCGGGACGGCGGGGGTGCCGATGCTGCAGGTGCTGCACCACCGCGATCTCGTCGACGTCGCGGTCGTGGTGACGCGCTGGTTCGGCGGCATCAAGCTGGGCGCGGGCGGGCTGGTGCGCGCCTATTCGGGTGCCGTTGCGGTCGCGTTGGATTCCGCGACCCTCGTGGAGCGGCGCAGGCAGGAGAAGTACACGTTCACCGTCGGTCATGCCGAGGCGGGCCGGGTGGAGGCGGAGTTGCGGTCGCGGGGTGTCGCGGTGCTCGACGTCGCGTACACGGCTCTGGTGACGATCACGGTGGCGGCACGTGACCGGGACGAACTGGAGGGGATGGTGGCGTCGCTGACCTCGGGCGCAGCCGAGCTCGAGCCGGCCGGGTCGGAGTGGGTGGACGCCTGACACCCCCGCCACGACCTGAGCGAATGTATCGCTCGATCGATCGAATCGATCGAGCGATACATTCGCTCGATGCTCGCGGAGCGAGATGCTCGCGCAGCGGATTGCGCGGTGCTCAGCGGAGCGACGAAGCCGGGATCAGAGCGACTTCAGGATCTCGCGGGCGAGAGCAGCGGTCTCGGACGGCGTCTTGCCGACCTTGACGCCCGCGGCCTCGAGCGCATCCTTCTTGGCCTGCGCGGTGCCCGAGGAACCGGAGACGATGGCGCCGGCGTGGCCCATGGTCTTGCCCTCCGGCGCGGTGAAGCCGGCGACGTAGCCGACGACCGGCTTGGTCACGTTCGCCTTGATGTAGTCGGCGGCACGCTCCTCCGCGTCGCCACCGATCTCGCCGATCATGACGATGACCTTGGTCTCCGGGTCCTTCTCGAACGCCTCGATGGCGTCGATGTGGGTGGTGCCGATGACCGGGTCGCCGCCGATGCCGATGGCGGTCGAGAAGCCGAACTCACGCAGCTCGAACATCATCTGGTAGGTCAGGGTGCCGGACTTCGACACGAGGCCGACCGGGCCCTTGCCCGCGATGTTCGCCGGGGTGATGCCGACGAGCGCCTCACCGGGGGTGATGATGCCGGGGCAGTTGGGGCCGATGATCCGGGTCTTGCTGCCCTTCTCGACGTTGTAGGCCCACGCGTACGCGGAGTCCTGCACCGGGATGCCCTCGGTGATGACCACGAGCAGCGGGATCTCCGCGTCGATGGCCTCGACGATGGCGTCCTTCGAGAAGGCCGGGGGAACGAACGCGATCGAGACGTCCGCGCCGGTTTCCTTCATGGCCTCCGCGACGGTGCCGAAGACGGGCAGTTCGACGGCGTTGCCGTCCTTGTCCGTGTGCGAGACCGTGGTGCCGGCCTTGCGGGCGTTGACACCGCCGACGACCTGCGTGCCGGCCTTGAGCATCAGCGCGGTGTGCTTGGTGCCCTCGCCACCGGTGATGCCCTGGACGATGACCTTGGAATCCTTGGTAAGGAAGATTGCCATTGTTCTGTATCCCTTACTTCGCTGCGAACGCGAGCTCGGCAGCCTTGTCGGCAGCCTCGTCCATGGTGGCGACGACCGTGACCAGCGGGTGAGCGGCCTCGGCGAGGATGCGGCGACCCTCCTCGACGTTGTTGCCGTCCAGACGCACGACGAGCGGCTTGTTGGCCTCGTCGCCCAGGGTCTGCAGCGCGCCGACGATGCCGTTGGCGACCGCGTCACAGGCGGTGATGCCACCGAAGACGTTCACGAAGACGCTCTTGACCTGCGCATCGTTGAGGATGACGTCGAGACCGGCGGCCATGACCGCGGCGGACGCGCCGCCACCGATGTCGAGGAAGTTGGCGGGCTTGACGTTGCCGTGCTTCTCGCCCGCGTAGGCGACGACGTCCAGGGTCGACATGACCAGGCCGGCGCCGTTACCGATGATGCCGACCTCGCCGTCGAGCTTGACGTAGTTGAGGTCGTTCTCCTTGGCCTTGAGCTCGAGCGGATCCGTGGCGTCCTTGTCCTCGAACTCGGCGTGGCCGGGCTGCCGGAAGTCGGCGTTGGCATCCAGGGTGACCTTGCCGTCGAGGGCGAGGATCTGGTCGTCCGGGGTGCGGACGAGCGGGTTGACCTCGACGAGGAGAGCGTCTTCCTTGACGAAGACCTCCCACAGCTTCTGGATCGTGACGGCCGCGGCGTCGAGGACCTCGGCGGGCAGGTGGCCCTTCTCCGCGATCTCACGGGCGAACGCGAGGTCGACACCCTTGACGGCGTCGACAGCGATCTTGGCCAGACGCTCGGGCTTGGTGGCGGCGACCTCTTCGATCTCCATGCCACCCTCGACCGAGCACATCGCCAGGTAGGTGCGGTTGGTGCGGTCGAGCAGGAAGGAGATGTAGTACTCCTCCGCGATCTCGCTCGCCTCGGCGACCAGCAGCTTCTTGACGATGTGACCCTTGATGTCGAGGCCGAGGATGTTCTCGGCGTGGGTCTGCGCATCGTCCGCGGTGGCCGCGTACTTCACGCCGCCGGCCTTGCCGCGGCCACCGACCTTGACCTGAGCCTTGACCATCACGGGCTTGCCGATTTCCTCGGCGATCTCGCGGGCACCGGCGACAGTGTCGGTAACACGGCCGGCCGAGGTCGGCACGTCATGCTTGGCGAAGAGTTCCTTCGCCTGGTATTCGAAGAGATCCATCTGCTCACCGTCTCGTCTGCGTTCACGCCCGCTCGGGGGTATTGAGCGGGCCGATGTCGGACTCTAGTTACTCGGACGACCCACGATTCGACCGCGTGCACCTCATGTGGCGCATGTCACGGGCATCGGGAGCCGTCGGGCTACCTCACGCGTTCCCCCCGGGATGCGAACGGGCCGCGAACGAGGGAAGCACCGCGGTCCAGAATGACAGGTGGCCCGATCCACACGACGACCGGTCTCCGCCGCGCGTCACCGTGATGCAGAATGCAGCATCCGAATCACGCCCGAAACGAAACCGCGATGCCCGGCGACACCTTTGTGACCCCGCCCGCGCGCGAGCGCGAGCACTGCATCCACCTCGAATCCGGCTGTGATGACCGTCACATCGACGTCGTTGGCGGGCTTACGGCTTGCCACCGACGCGATCGTTTCGTTACCGTCGCTCCAGTCGAAGTAACGATGAGGTCACGAAAGCGAGGATGGGGATGCGCCCAGGCAGTTCGGACACCGGCAGCCACGGCCGCCGCACCGATCCCGACCCCTGGGACCACCGGTACGCCGACACCTGGAACAACGCCGACACCTGGAACAACTCGGCGACGATGGACTTCCGCCGCGGCCTCGCCCCGGAACCCACCTACGACGGCACCACCCCGGTTGCAGGCACCGCCTCCCGGAACGCGGCAGCCCCCGTGCAGAACGTCGACTCCCCCGTCACCCGCACCGGAGCGCACCGCATCCCGACGCCCCCCACCGCCCTCAAGGGCCGCGCCGCCGTCTTCGCGGTCGCCGCAGGCGCCGTCGTCGCCGCGGGCCAGGCCGCCACCAGCGCGCACGGCGTCGCCACCGAGCGTTCCGACATCGCGCTGGCCGCCGACACGTCCGACACCGACTCGAACGTCATCGCCGCCACCGCCGTTCCGCAGGCCGCACAGTTCGCCGCCGCGAGCAACGGATCCGCGCCGTCCCAGGCACCGCAGGTGCTCAACGTCGCCGACCCCAACGACCTGTCGCAGTTCTCCAACCTCCTCGCCAAGGGCGAGCGGTTCAGCGAAGAACGCGCCGCCCGCGAGGCCGCCGCCCGCCGCCCTCTGTTCGTCCTTCCCGCCGTCGGCAGCTTCACCTCGCACTTCGGAGCACGCTGGGGCACGCTGCACGCCGGCGTCGACATCGCCAACGCCATCGGCACCCCCATCTACGCGGTCGCCGACGGCGTGGTCATCGACTCGGGCCCCGCATCCGGCTTCGGCATGTGGGTGCGCCTGCTCCATGCCGACGGAACCGTCACCGTGTACGGCCACATCGACCAGAGCCTCGTCAGCGTCGGACAGCAGGTGATGGCCGGCGATCAGATCGCGACGATGGGCAATCGAGGCTTCTCCACCGGCCCGCATCTGCACTTCGAGGTACACCTCAACGGCGTCGACAAGATCGACCCCGTTCCGTGGCTCGCGACCCGCGGAATCGCACTCGGACAGCGCGCCGACTAGAGCGTGCTTCGGATCTCACGATCCGGGGCGAGCGCTGTGTGATGCGCACCGGTCGCGGGAGCACACCGCCACCGAATCCCCATCTCACAGCTTGATCATCGGCACACCGCCGACGAGCATCAGCCGCACCTTCCCCGCCGAACCGAAGTCCACGACGACCGTCGCCGTCGGACCGGACCCCTTGGTCTCGAGCACCGTCCCCAGACCGTACTTGTCATGACTGACCCGGTCCCCCACCGCCAGCACCAACTGATTGTTCCTCCCCCGCGCCGCACCGAAACCGGAAGCGGCGGACGACCGCCCCTCCGCACCGAGACGCGAACCGAGCCCGGAACCGATGGCGCGACCGCGCGCAGACGTCGGCCCGGTGCGACGCCACTCGACCAGATCCTGCGGAACCTCTTGCAGGAAACGTGATTCCGGATTGGTGACGGGTTGTCCCCAGGACGACCTCAGCACCGCGCGACTGAGGTAGAGCCGATGCCGCGCACGGGTGATCCCCACATACGCGAGCCGCCTCTCCTCCGAGAGTTCGGCAGGATCACCCAGTGCCCGCATGTGCGGGAATTGCCCGTCCTCCCAACCGGTCACGAACACGACGGGGAACTCGAGCCCCTTCGCGGTGTGCAACGTCATCAACGTGACGACGCCGTCCTCGTTGTCGGGGACCTGATCGGCGTCGGCGACCAGAGACACCTTCTCCAGGAACGCGGCGAGCGACCCGGGTTCCGGCTCACCCTCCTCGCGTTCGTCGTCGACGATTCCCGCCGCATTGCGGGCATCCGAACTGAATTCACGTGCCACACTGACGAGTTCGTGAAGGTTGTCGAGGCGGGCGCCGTCCTGCGGGTCGTCGCTCCCGGCGAGTTCGGCGCGGTACCCGGACCGTTCGAGCACCGCCTCGGCGACGTCGCCGATGTCGGTGACGACGTTGCCGTCACCGTCGGTGGCGACGAGCATCTCCCGGAGTTCGTCGAGCATGTTCACGAACTGTGCGATCGACTTCTGTGCGCGCGTGTTGAGCAAGGCCACCTTGCCGTCGGCGGCATCGCGCAACGCCTGCCCGAAACTCACGTCGTACCGTTCGGCGTGCACCGCGACACACGCTTCCGCACGATCGCCGATACCGCGGCGGGGTGTGTTGAGGATGCGGCGCAACCCCACCGTGTCGTCCGGATTGTCGAGGACCTTCAGGTACGCGACGATGTCGCGCACCTCTTTGCGCTCGTAGAAGCGGACGCCACCGACCACCTTGTAGGGCACCCCGTGCCGGATGAAGACGTCCTCGAAGGGACGGGACGCGTTGTTGGTGCGGTAGAACACCGCGATGTCCGAGTAGCGGACATCACCGCTGTCGACGAGCCGATCGATCTCCGACGCCACGAACTGCGCCTCGTCGTGCTCGTTGTCGGCGACGAAGCCGACGATCTTCTCTCCCGCGCCCGCATCGGTCCACAGGCGCTTCTCGCGGCGCCCCGTGTTGCGGGCGATGACGGAGTTCGCGGCCGTCAGGATGTTCTGCGTCGACCGATAGTTCTGTTCGAGGAGGATGGTGTCGGCCTGCGGGTAGTCGCGCTCGAACTCCTCGATGTTGCGGATGGTCGCGCCGCGGAACGCGTAGATCGACTGGTCGGCGTCGCCGACGACGCACAGTTCGGACGGCGGAACGTCGCCCGGCTCGTCGTCGTCGCCGACGAGGGTGCGCACGAGGACGTACTGGGCGTGGTTGGTGTCCTGGTACTCGTCGACCAGTACGTGCCGGAACCGTCGCCGGTAGTACTCGGCGACCTGCGGGTGGGCCTGCAGCAACGCGACCGTCTCACCGATGAGGTCGTCGAAATCGAAGGCGTTCGCGGCGCGCAGCCGCCGCTGGTACTCGGCGTAGACCGTCGCGACGATCCGCGGGAGGTCGGCCGGGTCGCCGCTCGCGTCGGCGGCTGCCTCCGCGGGGTCGACCAGTTCGTTCTTGAGGTTGGAGATCTGCGTCGCAAGGAGTCGCGCCGAGTACTTCTTGCTGTCGAGCCCCTGATCCTTCGCGATCATCGTCAGGAGCCGACGCGAATCGTCGGAGTCGTAGATCGTGAAGTTGGAGTTCATGCCCGGCAGCAACGCCGCCTGGGCGCGCAGGATCCGTACGCAGCTGGAGTGGAACGTCGACACCCACATCGCGTGTGCTCGGGGGCCCACGAGGGCGGCGACACGCTCGCGCATCTCGGCGGCAGCCTTGTTGGTGAACGTGATCGCCAGGATCTGCCCGGGTGCGACACCCCGCTCTGCCAGCAGATATGCGATCCGCCGGGTGAGCACCGCGGTCTTGCCGGAACCGGCCCCGGCCACGATGAGCAACGGCCCCCCCTCGTGCAGGACCGCCTCGCGCTGTTGCGGATTGAGCCCGTCGAGCAGCGAATCGGTGGTGGGGAGCGAGGAGGCGAGCGCGGCGGGAGTGTTCATCGTGTTCCAAAACTACCGGACGGCTCCGACAGCGAACCCGACTTGGCGGGGCGGTGACGCAGTGGCAAACTGAACGTTATGTCGTGTTCCCTTCGTCGTGGCGAGATGCGGATTCGAGGCCGTCTCCGCAGGCAGGCCATCCATGCCGGCAGGTCCCGGTAACAGCACACACCTGTTAGACGATCCCAGAGCTGACGCGAGGAGATGACATGAGCACGAACATCGACGCTTCCATGCCCGGCGACACCACCCCCGACACGGTGCCCACCAGCGAGGCCGAGATCGACGACCTGCGCAAGGAGATCGACCGCCTCGACTCCGAGATCCTCGCTGCCGTCAAGCGACGCACCGAGGTGTCCCGGATCATCGGGCGTACGCGGATGGCGTCCGGAGGTACCCGGCTCGTCCACAGCCGCGAGATGAAGGTGCTCGAACGCTTCAGCGAACTGGGCCAGGAGGGGCACACCCTCGCGATGCTGCTGCTGCGGCTCGGCCGCGGTCGTCTGGGTCACTGAGGCCACAGCTGGGTCACTGAGGCCACGGCCCGACCCGCCCACCGCTCTACCCGCCACCGCCACCGCCACCGCCACCGCCACCGCCGAGCGAATGTATCGCTCGATCGATTCGATCGAGCAAGCGATACATTCGCTCAACGAGGCCGGAGGCCGGAGGCCGACGGGGATCGTGGGGTCAGGCAGCGCGAGGGTCCGACCACGCGACCGTCGTGTGGATCCGTCCCCGTTCATCGATCAACCGCGCCGGAAGCTCGTACTGCTCGAGCCAGGGGACGGCACCGATCCCCCGGTGCAGGGCGGCGTTCGCCGCGGCATCCGCCCACACCGCGTCGGGGGCGATGACGGTGACGGTGTGCCACATTCCCGTGGGTTCCGGCCCGGACCGTTGCGACGACATGGCGGTGCCGGCGGGGAGCTCGACGGTGCCGTGGTCGGGCAGCGACACCTGCCACCCACCGGCGGGGCAGTGTCCACCGGTGGCGACGGTGTCGCCGACGCGGACGAGGACGCCGCATTCGAGCATCCGGGCGACGAGCGCGGCGGACCGGTCGGCGATGTCGGCGCGCGCGGTCGCGGTGATGTCGAGGATCACTCCCCACGGGGCCAGCACGGTGTCGCCGTCGAGGTGCACGTCGAGGTAGCCGGGCACGGGATGGACCCGCGGCACCGACGGGTCGTCGCCGGGCCGGTCGTCGCCGGCGACCGGGTCGACGGCACCGTCGGTCATCCGCGCCGCCCACAGCGCGGACCGCAGCAACGCCGACAACCGGGCACCGACTCGGATGGGGGTGCCCTGGGCGAGGTTGACGGTGTGGATCTCGGCGTCGCCCCGGTTCGGGTCGCAGGCCGCCGCGGTTTCCTCCACGACGGTTCGCACGAGTCGCTCCGCGTCGCTCAGCGCCGCGTACTCGGTGACCGCGAGTGCGATCTCCTCCCCCCACCCCCGCCAGTGACTGCTGCTGATCATGGAAGCTCACCCGGTCTCGACAAGGTCGGTGAAACTCCAGTATGCCCTCGTGCGCGGCGGAGGTCAGCCTCCGATTCTCGCCAGGACGGCTGCGGTGTCGACGCCGACCGGCAGGGTGCCGAGCGCGATACCCCAGTCGCGGTCGAGCCGGCTCGCGCAGAACGCGTCGGCGACCGCGGGATGCCCGTGCCGCACGAGCTGAGCTCCCTGCAGGACCAGAGCCATGAGTTCGACGACCCGCCGCGCCCGGTACTCGACGTTCTCCAGGTCGGCGAGTTCCTTGCCGACGCGGGCGATCGCGTCGTCGAGCCGGGAGTCGGCGCCGCGCGCGAGCTCGAGTTCGCCGAAGAACGCCTCGACGGTGTCGGGTTGCCGGACCATGGCGCGCAGCGCATCGAGGGCGGCGACGTTGCCGGAGCCCTCCCAGACGGACATCAGCGGAGCCTCCCGGTACAGGCGGGGCATTCCGGAGTCCTCGACGTACCCGTTGCCGCCGAGGCATTCGAGGGCTTCGGCGCTGTGGGCGGGTGCCCGCTTGCACACCCAGTACTTGGTGACGGCGAGCGCGATGCGTCGCAGCGCCGCCTCCTGCGGGTCGCCTGCGGAACGGTCGGTGGCGCCGGCGAGCCGCATCATCATCGTGGTGGCCGCCTCGGTTTCGACGACGAGGTCGGCGAGGACGTTGCGCATGAGTGGCTGGTCGACGAGCAGCGCACCGAACGCGGAGCGGTGCCGGGCGTGGTGCACCGCGCGGAGGGTGGCTGCGCGCATACCGGTGGCGGACCCGATCACGCAGTCGAGGCGGGTCATGTTGACCATCTCGATGATGGTGCCGACACCGCGTCCCTCCTCACCGACGAGCCAGCCGGTGGCACCCTCGTACTCGATCTCGGACGACGCGTTGGACTTGTTGCCGAGCTTGTTCTTGAGCCGCTGGAGGTGGATGCGGTTGCGCGTGCCGTCGGGCAGCACGCGCGGCAGCAGGAAGCAGGTGGGTCCGGCGGCGGTGTTCGCGAGGGTCAGGAACAGGTCGGACATCGGTGCGGACGTGAACCACTTGTGCCCGACGATCGTGTAGGTGCCGTCGGCGTTGCGGGTGGCGGCGGTGGTGTTGGCGCGGACGTCGGAACCGCCCTGCTTCTCGGTCATCGACATGCCGGCGATCAGACCCCGCTTCGTCGACGGTTCACGCAGCCCGAAGTCGTAGTGGGGTGCCGCGAGCAGCGGTTCGTACACGGCGGCGAGGTCGGGGGCGTGACGCAGCGCGGGGACGGCCGCGTACGTCATGGAGATCGGGCACATGTGCCCGGCGTCGGCCTGACCCCACACGTAGAACTTGGCGGCGCGGGCCACGTGGGCGCCGGGGCGGTCGTCGCGCCACGGTGCGGCGTGCAACCCGTTCTCGACGGCGACGCGCATGAGGTCGTGCCAGGCCGGGTGGAACTCGACCTCGTCGATGCGGTTGCCGTAGCGGTCGTGGGTGTGCAGGACGGGCGGGTACTCGTCGGCGAGACGACCCCGATCCTGTGCGTCGACGCCGCCTGCGCGGACCCCGAGGGCGCGGACGTCGTCCTCGGCCCAGGCCGCACCCTCGCGACGCAGCCCCTCGAGCAGCGCGAGGTCGTCGCCCGCGGGGTACGGGACGAGGTCGGGAACCTGGTTGAACACCTCGTGGGTGGCGGGGAAGGTCATGGCGATACTCCTGACGTGCGGAGGGCGAGTGTGACGAGGGCGGGGACGGTGTCCTCGGCGGTGTGGTCGCCGGCGCGCAACGGGCCGGTGAGCACCTCCCCGACAGCACCGACGAGCGCGGCCGCGGTGAAACCGGTGTTCTGGGTGGGGAACTCGCCGGTGTCGATGCCGTGCCGGACGGCCTGTTCGAAGGCTGCGGCGAAGGAGCGGCGGAACACGAGTCGTTCCTCGTCGACGGCAGCGTCGACGGGTTCGGCGAGCAGGGTGTACGCGAGGGTGGGGTTGCGCAGTGCCCGGCGGGCGAAGGTCTCGACGATGCGGGTCACCCGGTCGACGCCGGTGCCGACGGCACCCGCCTGCGTGACGGCGTCGACCTCGCGTCCGCACTGGTCCCGGAACACGCGGACCATGAGGTCGGACTTGTCGTCGTAGTGGCGGTACACGGTGCCGGTGGCGACGCCGGCGCGGTCGGCGACGGCGGCGATGGACAGGCCCCGGTAGCCGTGTTCGCCGAGCAGTGCGACGGCGGCCGCGGCGATCGACTCGCGTTGCGCATCGAGTCGTTCCTGGACGGCGGGAGTGCGACGGTAGGCCACATCAAGAATTGAACCCGAGTTCATAACTTCAGTCAACGGTCACGGCGCGGCACGCGCGATACCGTCGGAACGATGGACGACCTCGGCGACACCACCCGCGACCCCACCGGCACCGGCGACCGGCTCACCGTCGTCGACGAACTGTTCCTGTACCGGCACCGCGGAGCGGGCCTGCCGTCGGTGATGCAGGGACTGTGGCGCACCGACGACACGATCGGCGCGCCCCTGCTGATCTCGCTGCACGACGCGCTCTCGCAGGGACCTCTGGGACGCCGCGTCGTGCTACCGCGCATTCCGGGGGCCCGCCCCCGCTTCGAACCGACCGTGGCGTCCTACCCGCTGCGGTACGGAACCGAACCGGTCGCCACCGGAGACCTGCTCACCTGGGCGGACGAACAGGCCGACGTGGACGTCGACCCCTCCCGGCGTCCCGGCTGGGCACTCGTCGCCGCACCACTCGACGACGGCGGAACGGTCGTGTCCCTCGTCTGCTCGCACGTGCTCAGCGACGCGCGCGGGCTCATCACCGCGGTCGCCGACGCCCTCGCCGGGCGCCTCGACACCCCCGTGTCCACACCGCACGCCCGCGGCGCCGATCTGAAGGACGCCGCACGTGTCGTCCGGCG
>Ga0123327_1001623_pt1 | contig 18681 bp, 25 predicted proteins | sample BioC13SIPDNA_4_FD_89701 | JGI IMG/M metagenome (GOLD analysis project Ga0123327, IMG submission 89701) | Anaerobic biogas reactor microbial communites from Washington, USA - Biogas_R1_B C13 SIP DNA | ecosystem: Engineered > Bioreactor > Anaerobic > Unclassified | place: Washington, USA...
GCTTGAGACCAACATCAACGGTGTAGCAACCAAGGTGAAGGGACTCGACTCCATGCCGATCATCCCCGTCCCGAGTTCCCGCATGCGGACCGCTTACACCTTCAACGACGGTACGTCCACCTTCGGATTCGCCGCCGCTGCAACTGCCGGTAAGATTAACTGGATCATCGCTCCCCGCGGAGCCCTCAAGGGCGTCGTCAAGGGTGACGAGGTCAAGGTCATCGAGCCTGCCGTCAACCAGAGCTTCAGCGGATGGTCCATCATGTTCCGCTTGTACCACACCCTCATCGTTCTCAGCGCGAAGATTCCCAGCATGCGGATTTCCTTCCAGCCGGGCACCAACGCACTGGAAGTGACCGTGGCGAAAGGAACCTCCGCAGGAACCAAGGCAACCGCTACCGCAGGCACCGGCAACAAGCTGGGCTACAAATTGTCCGCAGCTTCCATCGGTGGAACCGCCCTCAAGGATGTGCACATTTCCACCCTTGCTCTGGATAATGACAACTACACCAGTGGGGCAGACATCGCAGCCACTGCTGGCCAATATCTGACCGTTGTCCAGTACAACGCGACCAGTGGCCTTGTAGTAGCTTCCTACGAGAAGGTACTCGCAGCCGGTGATATTCAATAGTTGATGTACCTGTTAAGCAAGTCTCCCTACGACCATGTGGCTAGGGAGACGCTCGAGGGAGCACAGGCGGCGATTGCTGAGGGTTACATCTTGGAAGGTGAATGCGATGAATCCTACAAGGTGACAAAACCCCTCAAGGAATTGCCGAAGGAAGAGAAACCGAAGCCAAAGGCAGAACCCAAGCCCAAGGCGAAAGCGAGGAAGTAAATGGCATACATCGACAAGGCTTTCTATGACAGCATGAGCAGTACCACCATCACCGAGGAAGAGTTCGCCTCCATGGCCGAGCGTGCGTCCGACATCGTCGATGCCCTCACGTTCAGGGCTGTGGAGCGATTCGAGCTTGCTGAGGGCAATGCACTGTTCACCCGCGTCAAGAAGGCTACGGTGTACCAGATGGAGTTCATCCAGCGCTCGTTCGGTTCTCTGGACGCGTGGGAGAATGATGCGGCAGACGGGCAAGGAAGCGAGACGATTGGCAACTACAGCTACAGCAAGAGCGCTTCCGGCAGGCAGAGCGTGAACGGGCTTGCGGTCTCACCGCACCTGTTCGGCGTGCTGAACCCGGTTATCGCGCTGGGACGGAGGATAGGCTGATGCTGAGTCCCTCGATGCTGTGCGACACCTACACGCTGTTCGTGGAGCCTGCGTTCGACGCTGACAATCCGTTCAACGACAACCCGCCGTTCGACCCGGATAATCCGTTCGGCGAAGAACCGACGGTACCGGAAGAACCGACGGAACCCGGAGACCCTCCGGCAGAACCGGAGGAGCCTGAAGAAACTCCCACGACTACGGTCACCGTCCTTACGAGGGTGAGGTTGAGCGAAAGCTCCGGAGACAGGGCTGTGGACGCGCAGGGCGAATCTTCGGCACGTCAGGCGATACTGTTCCTGTTTTACGGGATTAGTCGCGCTGACGGGTCTCTGGCACTTCCCGTCATCAAGGCCGGGGATACGCTGGCAGAGGGTACGCACGAAAGCGTCCCGAGTGATACGAGGATCTGGACGGTCAAGGGCGTCAAGCCGCTCAAGGCTAAGAACCGATTGCATCACATGGAGGTGAGTCTTGTCTAGTTTCAACGTTGATTTTGCAGTGGACATCAAGACGGCCTATCTTCAGGGACGCTACGAGAAGCTGCTCGAACAGGCGCAGGCGTTTTTGGACAGCGAGGTGATCCGGCAAGCGCGTCCGTTCGTACCGTTCGTGCAGGGGATGCTTGCCAACACCGTGGTGATCGAACAGCCGGGAAGGGTCGTCTACGTGCAACCGTACGCAAGGCGACAGTACTACGGCGATTCGTTTACTTTCACCAAGACGTTCCATCCGGACGCAGGGGCGCGGTGGATTGACCGTGCGAAGGCTGCGCACCTAGCAGACTGGAGGGCAGGCGTTGAGAGTATTTTACGGGGAGGTAACCGATGAGCACTCCGCTGGTAAAGGATTTGGTATTGTTACTGGTGGCCAACCGTACAGCCCTCGGCATCCCGTCTACCGTACGCATGGACCGTCTCATGGAGACGGGGGACAGCATATCCGTTGCCATGCGGGGGACGCCGAAGACACTCAAGGAATACATCAACGGCAACAAGCTTCGAAGTGCGAATTTCGACGTATTGGCCATCACTAGCGAAGGTGCGAACGATTTGCAGAATCTCACGGCGGTCTCGTGGCTTGATGCCATCGGGTCGTTGTTCGAGGGAATGAAGAATTTTAGTTTATCGGAAGGTAGGACGATCTCGCAGGCCACGCAGGTGACCATGCCGACGATCGTGTCGCGATCTGAATCAGGACGCGTGAGTTACGTCCTGAACATCTCTATCGAGTACAGAGAGGAGGCTTAACGTGAGCCAATTGGAAAACACCGACAGATGGGTATACATCGACAAGACCCCGACCGGAACAACAAGAGCGTACAAGCGTCTTGGATTGGGTGTGACGGGATTTACCCCCGCGAACAACATCATCACCGACACGAAGCACTACATCAACGCGGCAAACCCGACTACCCGGGTCAAAGGGATGAGCAAGCAGTTCAACATCGCGATGGAACGCTACAAGGGCGATGACGCGAACGACTTTATTGCTTCACTTGCCGAGGTCATAGGTACCGGAGCGGAGACTACCATCATCGTGGTCGAGCATCACGACGAAGCAGCAGTCACCGCCAAGCCTGCCAAGCTCTACAACGTGACCATCGCGGTCAACAACGAGGGCTCCATCGTAGGCGGAGGCGCTATGGACATGGACGTGGCTGTCTACGTCAACGGCGACCCTGTCTCGGGAACCTTCAACGAGACGACCTCTGCTTGGACTGCAGGGACCTAATAGTAGATCAACCAGATGAGGCCGGGGAAGCTCCCCGGCTGGCTTATTATGCGAGGGACACATGGCGAAGATTGTAATTCCGCAAAAGAAAACCGCAACGCTTGAACTGAATTTGAATGGCGAAGATCTGCACATTCCGTTCCCGGTCGATTCAATGGCCGGATATAGACAGGCTACCGAAGTCGTAAAAGCATACCGCGACATTGCCAAAAAGAGCGAGATTATCAAGGGCGAGGTCACCGAGGACCAGTCGGTGGAGATCCTCGACCAGAGCGTCGCGCTGATGGAGAGCTTCCGCGGTGCGGTGCGCGTTGCGATTCGCGACGAGCAGTACGACAAGCATCTCAAGAGCGTCGAGGACGATGTACCGTTTACCGCATGGCTGCAGATCCTTAGCGAGATCATCAAGGCGTACGGTGCGTATTTTCAGAGCGTGACGAGCACCGAGGGAGAGCTGTAGGTGGAAAAGCGGTGGTGCATCCTGACAGACAAGCTTCCGCTGACCGTCAGGATTGGTGATCAAGACTATCCGATCGACACCAGAACGAGCACCGCCCTGAACTGCATACGAAAGCTGCGCGAGGACATTCCCGAGGAAGCCAAGGCTATCTACGTGCTTGCCCGTATGGGGCTTTCCGGAAGCGTCGAGGCCTTTGCGGCGATTGTCGACTTTCTGGCAGGACCTCCCGCGGACGATGATAAGCAGCACGTTCCGGGACCGCCTTCGTTTGACTACTTTCAGGATGCAAAGCTTATTAGTGCCGCATTCCAACAGGCATACGGTCTAGGTCTCGACGAAATCACATCGATGCACTGGTGGCGTTTTTTATCGCTTCTTGAAGGGATTCCGGGAGATACCCGGTTCATGGAGATCATCGGAGTTCGCACGATGGAGATCAACCCAAAGGACTCTGCAGAAACGAAGGCGAAAAAGCGCAAGGCAAAGCTGGCGGTCGCATTGAAGGATACCCGTACCGAGGCCGAAAAACAGCGCGATGTGCAGCGTCAGTTGAACAACCTCGGACTGTGAGGAAACTATGGCAGACTACGATGGACAGGTAGTAATCAATACCAAGCTCGACGACAAGGGTCTCAAGGCTGGAATCTCCGGACTTCAGAACACCACCGTCAACGCGCTCAACAAGGTCAAGGGCGTGCTGGCTACCGTCGGCATCGGCGTTGGAGTGGCTGCTGCAGTCAAGGGAATCAACAACCTCATCAAGAGCACAGCAGAGTATACCGACCGCATTGATAAACAATCGCAGAAAATCGGTATGTCCAAGCGCGGCTATCAGGAGTGGGATTTTATCCTGTCCGACTTGGGTGCGAACGTGGACGGCCTTCAGCTCGGGCTTAAAACTTTGTCCTCGGCGATGGACGAGGCCAACCGTGGAAATAAAGAATACGGCGAGATGTTTAAGCGACTCGGTGTCAACATCAAGGACACCAATGGGAATCTGAAAGACCAGGAGACGATCTTCAATGAGGTATTTGACGCATTGGCCGGAATGGAAAGCCAAACCGAGAGAACGGCCATTGCATCGCGCCTATTGGGACGCAGCTCTACCGAGCTTGCTCCTGCCCTCAATGCCGGAGCTGACGAGATCCAGAACCTGCGCGACCGCGCTTACGAGCTAAACACGGTGCTTGATGATACTACGATTGCAATCGGTGTTAACTTCGGTGATCAGGTGGGCCGCATGAAGCGGGCGTTGCAAACCGCATCGGCCCGCGCCATCGCCCCGTTCATGGACGACCTTGCAGACCTCGCCACCAGCTTCAGCGACAATGTGATCCCCGCGATCGAGAAATTCATGTCAACCGCGTTCAAAGTCGGGCTTTCAATTCCTCCCATATTCCAGTTCATAAAAGCGGTAGTAATTGCCGTACTCAAAGAGATCGGAGAGGCACTCGACGGTCCTTGGACCGCGCTCAAGGGGTTCATCTCCGACATTGGATCTATCCCAATTGTAAAGAACACCATCGAGTTTGTTATGAAACTCGGAGGGGATTTGTGGGAAGGTTTGAAAGCCGGAGTAAAGACCGGGGATTGGTCGAAGTTTTGGAATGCCGCATTCGAAGTTGCAGAGTTTTCTATCGCGATATTCGCATCGTTGCAGCTCGCATCTATTACCGCATCGCTATTGTGGACGACTATTCAGACGAATCTCGGCAAGGGCGGTTTTTCTACCGTAGGCCTTGCGTCGTGGGCAATTGCGATGGTTTCTATCGGTCTTGCGGTGCGCGATGCGATGGTTGATGGCGACTGGACAGCTTTGGCGAACAACCTGACCGCAGCACTTACGGCAGCACTTATCGCCGGAGGATTGACCAAGAGCGCGAAAGTCGGAGCTCTTGCATTCACGATAGCGCTTGGATTCAAGCTTGGCGAAGGTGATATTATGACCGACGTGTTCGGCAAGCCTGAAGATGCTGCAGAAGCGATTAAGAAATTTTTTAAGACGACTTGGGATTTGACAGGGCTCGAGGTATGGTGGGATGAAGTCGGCAGAAACATCGGAGCCGCCGTATGGCAAGGGGTGCAAAATTTCTTCAAGCTCATCGACATTGTCGGCGCTACCGTTGACCTTGTAAACCTTATAAAGTCTAGGCTCAGCGGGGACAAGCCTCCTGAGCCAAAGGTCACCAGTCTCCCCGAATACGATTTTCCGCTGGACGATATGTACGCTTTTAAATCTGCTGTACACTCAAATACCGTCAAAACTCCGGAGTTTAAACTCGACACCACATTCGCCGTTACTCCAGCTGCTCAGGCATCGGCGGTACAAGCGCTAGAAGGCGTGATAGACGTTGCGTACCGCGATGCTACGGCTTATGCGAAAGACAAGGGTGTCTTTTCGATGGCGCTTAAGGACGTAGACGTGATACCCGACGATGTGGTTGCCAAGGCATTGCTCCAGTCGACCGAGCTTGGCAAAGATATTGTCGCTGGGCTCAAACTTGGCACTGAAGCGGAAATCGGACAGTATGCTGCCGAGAACGCAGAGCTTATCATAAAAACATTCAAGAACATACTCGGTATCAAATCCCCATCCACCGAGTTTGCGGAAATTGGTAATTTTCTTATCGAGGGGCTTATCAACGGCCTTGTCGAGATGTTCCCCGAACTCAAAGCAGAAGCCGAGAAGATGCGCGATGCGCTTGCCAAGATATGGACCGAACAGCCTGCAACCCCTCCAGCTGGAGGCGATGGCGATGATGCTGCAAGTCCGGTCAAGCTGACGTTTGGTCAACAGCTTGGCGGTATTTGGGACGATGTTGTAGAAGGGTGGAAGTCCGCTCGGGAAGAAATGAGTGCAGACGTCAACGACTGGGCTACGTGGGCGACTGCAAAATTTATGAACATCGGTGCGACGCTCGGTAACGCTTTGGGTGCAGGGATACGTTCACTCGGGCAATCCATCGCCACACAACGGCAGACTATTGAAGAGCTTGGTAGTAGTATTGAGGATGTACAAGATAGTCTCTCCGAGGCATACGAAGATCTTGAAGATGCGCAGGACGACTATGCAGATGCAGTGTTGTCCGGAGATTCCGATGCAATCAAGGCTGCAGAGAAGCGTCTAAAACAACAGCAGAAGCTTATCGACGGCTACGACGAACAGCTTAAAGCTCTTAGAGAAGAAAAGAAGAGCGTCGAGGATGGGTCGAAGGCATGGAAGGACTTTGCACGCACGATCCTGAACGCTTTGGCCGATACGCTCTACGGTCTCGGTGCCGAACTTGCCGCACGTGCGATTCTCGCTGCTCTTACCTTCAACTGGCCCGGAGCTGCGGCGGCTACCGCAGGATCTGCGGTTGCGTTCGGAGCTGCGATTGCGCTCGATGCGTGGGCAGGATCGTTCGCCGAAGGCGGTATCGTTCCCCAGGTGTCCGGAGTCTCTCCAACAGGCGACAAACACGTCGCATCGGTCAACCCCGGCGAGCTGATCCTAAATGCCGCACAGCAGCAGAACGTCGCAGCGCAGTTGGCCATGCTCTCGCGCCTGACCGAGCTCATCGCATCGATCAACGTCAGTTCCCACAGCATCGTCGTGAACATGAGCGGTGCGACGATCAACGGATTGGATGAGGAAAAAGTCGGACGTGCAATCTACCGCAACATAAAAACGTTGCAACACGAGGGGGTGCTCGGCGAATGGTAACCTATACGATCTACCTAAAAGAGCTCTCGGCCACCAGTACGTGGCAGGACATCACCCACGCGGTCGTGCAAAGCAAGGACATTCCCGTCCGCAAGGGCTTCGGTTCGCTTTCTGACGGCATCGATGTTGGTTCCTTGTCGCTTACCATCCACATGGAAACGCTGCAGGACGCAGCGCTGTTGCACGTGTCGCAGAAGCAGGTACTTGTACAGGCCGACGGAGTGACCATCTTCGAGGGCGTATCCTATGACGATGCTGACGTCGATGTAGAAGAACGCAGCGACTACGTATTCGTCAAGCTCAAGTTCAAGCCGTATTCGGCGCTGTTTTCCGAAGCGAAAGTGCCATCAGATACCGTATGGATGGACAAGAAGATCTGCGATCCGTCCGATACCGACAACTCGCTGGTACACCTGCTGTTCGGCATGATCATCGATAACCTGCCGGGACAGATACCGGACATTCTGTCCGCGTTGTTCAGCGTCTCCACCGCGATCACCAACACCAAGACCCTTCCGTTGGTAATGCTCGAAGCCGGAGAAAGCGTAGAAGAATATCTAACCGACTTGCTGTATCAGAACGGCTACGCCTACTGGATGGAGCTCTACACGGCAATCGTGGTGGAGCCGTACGCCGAAGGACGCACCCCGACCGTGAACATCCCGATTACCTCCGTCGTCGCGAATCCCGACATTTCCCAAGACCCGTACGTCGACGAGAAGAAGTGCGTCGTGCGCCTTGGCAAGATTGAAGAGTACGCCGATGAAGTGGTATACGAGCTGAACGGAGATAGGTACGAAGACTCCGGAGACCCGACACAAATTGAACTACTCGAGCCCGGCGACTACTATCCGACCGACAGCGACGAAGCACCTTCAGAGCTCGAAGCCGACTACGAGACCGAGCGCGAAACCGACGATATCGAGCTGGTGTATGCCGAAGGCCTTAGTTACGACTACATGGCGCGACAAAACGACCCGTCAGACGCATCGAAGACTATCCCGGCATACATCGTATTCGGCACGCACGAACTTACCCCTACGCAGGCAACGTTCCAACTCTACAACAACCTCGCGGTGAACGTATCGCTTCGCAACATTAGAGTGATTGCACAGACGGCCTACTACCGCAACTGGGCCGAAAAGTATTACGACGAAAGCACGACGGCTACCGAAGAGGACGAAATCGACGGCATCTGGATGCCTGACGCGGCTACTGCAAGAGCTTTCGTATCGCGTTACCGCGCAGAGCTCAAAGCCCAAGCGACGCACGTGTCGTTCCAGACGCATGTTGCGCTCCAACCGAACACGCTATTCACGATTACAGGCTTGCCGTACCAGCTTCTGGTGCGCTATGTCACCAAACTGGAAGAGGACTTCTACGAATACGAATGCGTGGCCTACTCAGTCGATACTATCTCGGTGGGAACGCGCATCCGGGTAATACCGAAGAAAACCACACAGGACGGCTTTTCCCCGGTTCCGGTACACCTGTACGCACTCGGGGACGAGACGGCCCCGTTTGACACCTCTACGGTCGTGTCCGACGGAACATCGGTCGTGTCCGACGGGATTAACCGCCTTGGCGTATCGAGCGACTGGACTCTCGAACGTCCTACACCGAGTGCCGGGCAATTTGTCTGGCAGATTATCGGGTATTACACACCGCCTGCCACATGGCCGACCGTGTGGAGCGAGCCGGTCAGGCTGACCGGGGACAGGGGAGAGACCGGTGCAAACGGAGCCGACGGCGTGGACGGTGCCGACGGCACGAGTATCGTATTCAAGGGAAGTTACGCATCGCATCCGGCAGACCCCGAGGACGGATGGGCATATCGCAACACCACGGACGGCAAAAGCTATGTATATTATGGCACTTGGTATCAGATGACTGTCGATGGCGAGGACGGGGCCGCCGGTGCGGACGGAACCGACGGAATATCCATTATATGGAAAGGCGAGTCTGCCGATCCTCCCGCGAATCCAGAGGTGAATTGGGTATATCGCGACACCGACAACGGATTGGTGTACATCTACAACGGAAGCGCATGGGAACTCATGGTACAGGACGGATTGGATGGCTCTGATGGTGCTCCGGGAGCCGATGGTTCGGACGGCGCAAGCGTCGAGGTCGATTATTCGTCAGACGGCGTAAACTGGCACGACACCTATGTATCTGGCGACATCTATTTGCGGCAACGCGTGGGTACCGGAGAATGGAGCGCTGCAATACAGTTCGTGGGCGACGACGGGGTTGACGCGAAGGGCATTGCGATACTCGCATCGTCGGTGACCATCCCCACTACCAGTCGCGGTGTACCGAAAATTAGTACGATCATATTCACCGCACAGCTACAGAACCTCGCGATTCCCGCGGGTGGCTTGGTGTGGACGACTTCGCAACCGGGGCTCACGCTGACAGCTATCGACGAGTACTCCATATCGATTGATGCCGAAGATGTCACCGTTGATTCATTGACGGTACAAGTGTCAGACGGGACATATATCGCGTATGTCGCGATTGTGAAGGTTGCCGACGGACAGCCCGCTCCCTACAATTTTGGTGGTGTGACAACCGTTCCTACCGAAACCCCGACAGGCGAACCGCTGGTGGCTGGCGACTATTTCCTGTGGGCCGCAACTACTACCGGAACCTACACCAAAGGCGTAATCTACGAGTGGTCGGGTTCAGCATGGGTGGAATCGACCAACGGCGATTTGGTCATGACAATGTTCGACAGCTTTGCCGACCTTGCTAACGACGTTGATTCCACTGTTATAGGTAATGCTGTCATCAAGAAGTTGGTGGCCTTGGATGCGGTAGTGCAGAATCTTGTGGCACAGAACCTCAAAGTTGGCACAGGTGATTCAGAAGAAGTCGAATTTGATTGCGTACAATTCAATGGAACTTCCGGTTATGCTGAAACATCCGCTTTTTCTATAGCAGGTACAAACAGAACCTTTGAAATGTGGATAAAACCAGAAATTATTGATAGCTATACGGGTTTATTCGTACAGAACACCAATGCTAATGACACCTCATCAAACAACATTGTTGGATTCCAAGGATATCCCGGTAGCTCAAATGAGATAACATTGGCAATCGGTAGTGGTTCTGCATATTATATCACAGGTAAAGTAGCACTACCTACAGGTGTGTGGACACATCTTGCTGGGGTAATAGAAGGTGGAGTATCTGCAAAAGTATATCTCAATGGTAATTTGCTAATAAACGAAACTATTTCAATTTCCCCAAGTACCGGTTCTCTGAAGGTAATCATGGGACGTATCATGGATAAATATTTCAAAGGTATGGCTCGTGATTTTAGAATCTGGAATACAGTTAGGACACAGCAACAAATACAAGATAATATGCTTGCTGATTTGGTAGGCAATGAATCTGGTCTTATAGCTTTATGGAAAGCAAATGAGATGATAGGTACCACATTGACAGATTCTGTTGGAAGCAACGATGCGACAGCAACTGGCATATCATGGGTAACAGATATAGGGCTTATTGGTGGGACTGGATTCAAGTTTACGGCAGTACAGGATGATGGTACTGGTAAGTCAAGATTTGATGTGTATTATAACGGTGAACGAGTTTTTGAAGCTAACCCTGAAAATGGAAGGATATATTTCGGAAATAATTTTTGGTATGACCCTGCTACAAAATCTATTCGTACTCCGAATGATAAGACAGTGATAAATGCTGATGGAACAATCAATGCTGATTCTGGATTATTTAAGGGAACGATTTTTGGGGAAGGAGGGGAATTCAAAGGAACATTGGATACTGCTAGTTTCTCAGCATTGCCCGGCCCAGCAGGTTCTTCCGATTCCGGTTCGTTTACATCTTCAGCTGAAAATCAAATACAAGGAATGTATGGGTTGTTCATGGATAATAATCTTGAAGTTGGTATTGTATACCGAGTAGCAATTTCACAGTTTCCCGATGTTGCAAAAATGGTATTTAGCACGAGTGACCTTCTAAATTTGACTATCACATTCTATAATGACACAAATACACAAAGTTGGACAATGCGTTCTCGTTATGGGACATTTGGGTATGTCTGGGAATCTTCATTTTCTGGCGTTGCTATATCTGTGACAATTTACTACGGAGGTGGGGATATATTCAAATTCAAATCTTCATTGCCAGTATCTTCCACGGGAAGTGGACTTGAACAGGGACAAGTATATCTTGATGGGACTACATTAAAGATGGTTCCTTATTCATAGGGGGAAATATGAAAAAAATAATCGTGCTGATGCTATTGGTGGTTCTCTTGGGCGTTTCCTGCGAGTTGCGTGATGGCGACGGATTCCGTCTGTTCGAGTTCGGGTGGTCGGTAGCGCCAAACCATGCACTCATCCAATCACATGATGGATACGAGGTTGACGGCGTTATCCAATACGAGGTCTACCATGAGATTCCAATAACGATAATGAATGTTGCAGACGATTCAATCAGTGTCAGAATCACCACGACCGAAGGACAGGAATGGGTCGTTATCCCTACAGCATCGTCCTATACCGTATCACCATAAGGAGCAAGCCATGACAGACAAACCCCAAACCCAAAAGGACATGCTCGTCACCCTGCTTGACAAGGTGCTGGTTCTCACTGATACGGCTACCAGCACGGTGATTGAAAAAACCGTGCTATTCTCCGGCTATCATTTCTTGATGGATAAAGACGGAGAAAATCAGGCGACCATCACCGATAACTCGTTGATTTTTCAAATACTTGCATAGTGGAGGACAGCCATGACCGAACGAGCAGAAAAAGCACTTAAACGCGCATCGACCATCATCGCACTCTCGCTGACCGTCATCAGCATCATCGTCGGGGGGTACAAAGTGGTCGATACATCTAACCGCGCCATCGCGCTGGCAGAGGTCGTGCAATGTAGAATAGAGACGGAAAAGACCGAGCGACAGAGTGCTGATGCGGTACTCGACAAGGCGATCGTGGCCGAGCGTGAGAACCGCAACTCCGAGTACGCGCAGATACAGGTGAAGCTTACCGAGATAGACACGCACCTCGTGTACATCCGGCAGGCTTTGGATGGAGGAAGATAATGGCAGCAGATACGGCGATTAATAGTCACGAACCGGTAGCTACGTGGGATTGGGCGAGAAATTTCTTAACGCAGGCGGCGTCCGGTGAAGAGTCGGGCGCGATCGGGGCAGGAGCGAAACACCGCTGGCAGAGCCTCGATGCACTCAGGGCTTTGCTCGTCGAAATCACGAACGTCGTCAACAACCTAACCACCGAGATCCCCGGCAAGGTCTTGGACGCACGGCAGGGGAAGGTGCTATCGGATGCGATTGCGCTCCGTGAGCTTCTGGCGCACAAGGTTGCATCATGGCAGACCACCCCCGATGACACGCATTACCCGACCGAGAAGCTGGTCAAGGACGCACTTGATGTGCTCACCAACCGCATCGACAACATCCTTGAAGGGCAAGACCTCGACCCGAACAAGGACGTCGAGCTGCTCGACTCCCGCCACTCCAACGTGAGCGATGAAACGTATGGCTCGCTCGGCGAGAGGCTCGACGGTATCGACGACTCATACAACCGGTTGGCATCGTGGAGTGCCAAACGTTTCGGCCTTCGCTTCTTCACCGATACGGGCGAGTTTGCCAGAATCGGAGACGCGGCAGGCATGGTGCATCGCAACCATGCAGGTTCCTACACGCCGGGCGTCTACTCGGACTTCTCTTTCGAGGACCCGTGGGGTGGCATCAAGCCCTGCAAGATGGACGATGACGGCCATATCCTCGGCTGGTACGGCGACCCCGGTTACGAGTTGCTAGACGGTGACGAGATGGCGTTCATACCGCGCGTGTTTACAGGATGGAACGCAAACGTGGTTGGGGGCCGTCTTTGTGTTGATATCGAGGCTTCACCTGCACAGCTTCCCGGCTTGTGTCCGACCGGCTTCATCGGGATGAATGGTGAACTGCTCCGAGGCATCTACGTAGGACGCACCAAGCTCGGGGAATCTGGCGGCAAGTTGAAATCGGGTGCGGGCCTTGCGCCTACGGTCAATAAGAGCATGAATAGCTTCGACACCGACCTGCGTGCCAAGAGTTCGACCGCCAAGTGGAGGCTACATGATTTCGCATCATGGATGGTACAGACTACCCTCATGGCAATCGAGATTGGCACGTTCGATGTCAAGACAGCAATCGGGCCGGGTGTCCAAGGGTTGTCCAATAACTACAGCGCAAGCAACGTCTGTACCGTGGCTACCGAGAACGCGCACACATTCGTCATGGCAAAGACCAGAAGCCAATACTTCAAGGTCGGGATGATGGTGCAAATCGGGACTACTCACACCGACAACAGCATCGCTTCCAATCGGGCTATCACAGACATATCCGAATATGATGAAACCAACGACACAATTACCGTTGACGGTGCTCCGTTCACAACCACTATCACATCCACTATTGCAACATGGGGACAGTTGGTACCTGTCGAGAACATGGATGCGCTCAAGGGAGAGAGTGGCTATATCACTCGCTTCGGCTCTGCAAGCCAAAGCAACGTCTGCTGGCGGTGGATATGGGATTTGTGGGGCAACGTCTGGGAGTGGCTCGGGGGCGTTCTGCGCTCGGAAGGCAAGTTCTATCTCTGCTTCGACCGCGATAACTACCAGAGCGACCCTGTGGGTAAAGACGGATGGGTGGATACTGGTTATACCCCGGTGGTCGAGAACGGCTACCAGAAGGAGCGCGAGGTCATCACATACCGCAACGGGCAGATTTCCTTGCCGAAAACGACAGGTGGCGCAGGGGTCGGTGCCAACTCTTGGTATGCGGCATATCTATACTACTTCGGAGCCGATTACCAGACAAGCACCCGCGCGGTGCGCGTTGGTGGTAGCTGGGTCGACGGCGTCAACGTTTCTCCGTTCTGCTGGCTTGGTAACTATACTCCGTCGGTGGCGCTCATCTACATTTCTGCGCGGTCCGTCATCGAACAGGCGGCTGCTTAGGGGGTCCGGGGGTTTCCCCCGGAATGATGTTCTTTGTATCAACCGAACAGGTTTTTGACATAGATATGGGTTTGATTGGGTTGCAATGGTAACGCGCGGTGCACGTTGGTGGTAACTGGAACAACGGCGACAACGTATCTCCGTTCTACTGGAATGGTAACAATACTCCGTCGGAGACGAACATCAACATTTCTGCGCGGTCCGAAATCCTTCGCATGGTTCTTGTTTTAAAACCGTTGCAACCCTGCCGAAAGGCGAGATCACACAATAGCAGCGCGGCTGGTAGCTGAAACAGTGCGAACGTCGCGGAGTGTAAAGGATGAAGAAACTGTGATTACTTGGAAAGATATCGAATTTGACACCATGTTCACGCTCGAACAGGCGAAAACAGCCGCTTGGAGGGCCAGCGAACATAAGCGCGACCGACCTGTCGTGCAACTGTACCTGCAAAACGAGCATCTGCTCCAAGAATTGGTGGATGACCTGCACCGGGGAACCTATAGGCCTGTCAAGGTAAGCCCCGTGAAAATCTTCGACCCCAAGAGCAACAAGTGGCGCACCATCGTGATGCCGGACTTCCGCGACCAGATCGTGCATTGGATGATTATGCTTCGTCTTGAGCCACACATGAGCAAGACATTCATCCACCATACCGTAGCCGCGATCCCAAACCGTGGCCCGGCGCTCGCGCACAAGGCGATGCGACACTGGGCGAACTGCCACAAGACCGAGACGCGATGGGTCGTCAAGGCCGACATTAAGCGCTACTACGAGAACATCGACCACGACATCCTGATGGCCATGCTCTCAAGGCGTGTCAGGGACAAGCGCGTGCTGAAAGTGATCGCTTCCATTGTGTACCAATACAAGGACGGCCTTCCGCTCGGCTTCTATCTATCCCAATGGCTGTCCAACTTCTACCTGTGCGAGTTCGACCACCATGTCAAGGAGGTGCTCGGGGTGAAGTGTTACCTGCGCTATGTGGACGACCTGTTGTTCGCGGTCCCCACGAAGAAGATGGCGAACCGCGTGGTGAAGGCCGTCCGCATGAGGTTGCACAAGCTCGGGCTCCACATCAAGGAAGTAGGTCCGGGTGCATTGAGAGTATTCCGATGGGCCTCTGCTCGGTTCGTGGACTATATCGGGGTGCGCACGCATCGTGATGGATTCCAGGAGCTTCGCAAGAAAACCTACCTCGCCATCAGGCGTTTGGCGGGACGCATACGCAAGAGGGGTTCGGCGTCGCTGTCGCAGGCACGCTCACTTCTCTCGCGCATGGGTTTCGTCAAGCACACGGACTGCAACCAGTTCAAGAAAGAGGTCTTTATTACCGTCGCGCAATTCAGACTTAGGAGGATAGTCAGCAATCATGACAAATGTAATGCCGCATGACAAAAAGGTCGAGGTCGTAGAAATCTCGGCAGGGATGTTCAAGGCGTATCTGCACGCAAACCACGTGCCGTTCACCGTCGATTCGGAGGAAGGCCAGAGAACCGAGTATCAGTGTGATACCGTGCTCACCGCCCCCATGAGCTTCGCATCAGATGCAGCCGCAGCCGAGTTCTTCACCGAGCATCACGACGAGCTGGTGGATGCAATCTTGGCGAGGGAGGCCGTAGGACGGGCAAAGGCAGATGCGGAGATTGCACAGGCGTACTTGAATTCCACCGACTACATGGTGGTCAAGTGTACCGAGCTAGGGTTGTCGATGGAAGATGAGTACCCGGATGAGTATGTAAAGCGCGAAGATTCCCGGCGCATCATCCGCGAGTACAGGAGGATGGTGTCGTGAAAGTGCGACCTGACCACGTATCGCATTTCTTCGTATGCTTCGGCATCTCGGCCGTTTGTACACAGTTTCTAGGTGTTTGGGCGTGGACGGTTGGACTTGCGGTGGGGATAGGTAAGGAGGTGTACGATATTCGTAAGACGGGGTTCGATTGGACGGACATCGTAGCAGACGTAGTGGGAATTTTGACAGCCCTCTTGTTGTGGGGCGTGAGTAGGATAGGAGGCTGAACGTGGATTGGAAAATGATCGGATTGACACTGCTGGTTACAGCCGTGGTCATATCGGTGTTCATGGAGTTTGTGAAGGTCAGTGCGAAGAAGCGAAGAAAGTATTTGCCGACATGGGTGCAAATCTTCATCCCGGCGCTGATGTCGCTTGTGCTGGCATGGGTGGTATGGTCTGCCTTCGCCTTACCCGGAGCGATACAGATCGTCGTCCTGTACGCCTTGGCGGTATTCGTGACCCAGTACTACCTAAGCATGGAGATTATCAAGCGCGTTGGCAAGGTAGTGTTGAAGTTCATCATGCGCGGTAAGGGTATGACCGATGAAGAAATCAAGGAGGCACTCGGTGGGTGAGATACTACAATGGATTCTCTTGGCGATCGCCGCTGTATTCGGCCTTGCATTCGGCGTTCAGAAAGCCAAGGCTACGAAAGCCACCAAGGCTAAAGAGAAGGCCGAGGAAGAACGCGACAAGCTGAAAATTGTCAATATTTTGCAGAAGGACGCCGACGAAATCAAGGACGAGCTGGCCAAGAAGAAGGCCGAGAACCAGAAGGCCAAAGAGGAGGTGATCCACGATCTCGAAGAAATTCCCGAAGAAAAGGAGGTCCCACTCAGTGAAGATATCAAGAAGCTTGCTGCTGATCAGTATGATCGTGCTCGCGCTCGTGCTGAGCGGTTGCAGAACGATCTCGGTTCCGCAAAGCGTTGAGCTTTCACTCCCAACACTCAAGGCGTTCCGTCCTCCGCTCATGCCGGAGGGGTTGATAGAGAATCCGCAGACAAGTAAGGATGTATTGCACAACGCGGTGCTCTGGGAGTTCTGGGGCTACGACTGGCAGGACTACGCGCTAGATCAGGAACAGTACATTGACGATCTCAGGGTGGTAATCTCGCCACCGCCTTAGCAGACGATGACCGACGAATCGCCCCTCACTCGAGGGGCTTTTTCATTAAGTCCTATCTTCCAGAATCGCGCGTACTGGTTGAAGCTGTGCAAGCACGTGCTCCGGCTTTCGATGATCGTACTCTGGATGAAACGCAGTGTGCGCCATGAGCTCCAAAAGCACTTTGTTTTCCACCTTCCCTGCAAGGGTGGTTTCGAAGGTATGCCGGAAGCTGTACTGCGTGCGACCCAGCGAGGGGACACCAGCACGCTTGTACACACCCTTGAGATGTTTGTTGGCAACGTCGGGGATGATGAGCCCCTTATAAACCCGAAAGGCACAAAAAGGCAACATTTCGGTAAAGTATTTGTTGACAAAGACAATATTGTACCCTAAGATGAAAGCATGAAAGTTACAAAAGACAACACCACAACCGCCTCTCTCCTGCGTGTCGCAATCACCGACCGCGAGAAGGCGGCAGCCAAAAGACTGGCGAAAAGCAAGGGGATGACCTTCCAGGGATGGATGGGTCAGTTGATCAAGCGCGAACTCGAGGAGGCACACCGTGGAAATACCCAGTTTGTCTGACTTCCAGAGAATCGAGCACGAACTGTCCGAGGTCAAGGCGTTGCTAAGTCTGTACGCAGACAAGGCCGCCCTGCCCAAGGTCGTAACCGTGGCTGACATCGCGAGGATGGAAGGCGTGAGCAAGAGCCAGCTCTACCAGAACGAGCAGTATTTGTTGCCACGCTTCGGGCAGAGCGCCTACCCGCAGGGAACCACGCGCTGGCCGTTGGAGGAGTACCTCGCATGGTCTCGCCGCGATCCGGCAGAGCGTCACCGTGAATGGCTGGAGCATCTCGATGCGGAGCGTAGGCGATGTGCGCAATGAAACGGGGTTCCTCCACTCCCCGTAATCGTTATACAGGGTTCCCCGCTACCCAGAGAGCGGGAGGCGTGCAGGTAGCAGGCGGGGTTCATACCCCCGCCGTCCCCGTCCAAGTCGGGGAGCGTCCTAAAAAAAGATGCCAGCACCCGGAACAAGGTTGGCTGGCATCGATTTTGGCATGAGCGTAATTCCGCTCATTCACACCGCAAGGGTACCACAAACCCTTGCACGACACAACCGCACAGCGGTTAGGGAGACACGGTTATGAGTAACCAGAACCCAAAAAGCGACGAGATGCTCAAAAGCTACGTCGCGCAGATCGCCAGCCAAGGCGTGGCAATCTTTCTGCAACAGAAGCAGGAAGCCCGGGAACAGGAGGTTGGGCACTTCGAAGTGTACGACGAGCTACAAACCAGACTCGAGGACATGGAAGCAAACTACAGGTCGCTCGAGGAAGTGAAGAACAATCTTCAAACAGAACTGAAAGAGCGTTTGTACGAGCTCCAAGCGGTCAAGGAAGATTACAAGTCGGTCTGTAACGAGTGCAACGAGGTCAAACGCTGGTGGCACAGGCAGCTCACCGAGAACCGCGAGCTGAAGGAAGAGCTTCGACTTGCCAAGGCTTGCAAAAGCGTCGGTGAAGCCCTCGACGAGAACTCCCACGCGGAGAAGACCGAGGGGGAAATCGCATGATGATTGAAAACACCAACGCGATCAAGCCCGAGGGCAATTTGGTCATGATCGTCTACGGCA
>Ga0123327_1001634_pt1 | contig 18613 bp, 17 predicted proteins | sample BioC13SIPDNA_4_FD_89701 | JGI IMG/M metagenome (GOLD analysis project Ga0123327, IMG submission 89701) | Anaerobic biogas reactor microbial communites from Washington, USA - Biogas_R1_B C13 SIP DNA | ecosystem: Engineered > Bioreactor > Anaerobic > Unclassified | place: Washington, USA...
AAACGCAACCTGGCTGCCATCGGGCGACCAGACAGGGTTGGCCAGCGTCAATATCTGATCATCGGGGTTGGGCATCGCAAGCACCTCGCGCACCGAGGCGCCAGTGACATCCCACACCCAGAGCCAGCCGCCTTCATCGGCGGTGATAGCGCCCACCAGCACGTCTTCGACGGGAGACCAGGCGACACCATCGAGGCTGCCCTCGGGCGCCCCAACGAGCTCGCCCTGAAACCCCGTGGTTAGGCCCACGATGCGCCCCCAGAAGCGGTACTGCGCCTCGCCTTCGCCATCGAGTTCCCACTGATAGTAGGTGCCGGCCAGGATGTTGCCATCGCGCGAGAGAGACGCTTGCTTCCAACCCTGGCCACCATCGGCCACCTGCAAAAGCACCGGCTCAAAAATGCCATCGTTGGCAGACAGATCCACAACACCGCGCAGCGTGCGCCCGCCAGAGGTGCATACAGCTCTGGCCCAAGTGGCGCCCGCCGGCACACCCACCAGTTCAAAAGCCCCTGTCTCACTCACCTCGACGGGCCCTGCCACGCCCTGCGCGCTCACCACACAAGAGCCAATCCCGCCAACGACACGCCCTTCGAGCGAGACGTAGGGCCCAGGCGCTTGGTCGGCGGGTACATAGTCTCCAGTGACCATACGCAGACCTGTACCATCACTGCGTACAATGAATACGTTGCGCTCATTTCCGCGACTGAGGATGGCCCTATAGGCACTCACAAACACCAGTTGCTCGCCATCGAGCGACCAGGCCAGATCGGTGATGCGCTCGGGCCCGGTGAGGTGCTCGAGCTCGACCAAGTCCTCGGAGCGCTCGCGCTCCAGCACAATGCTTGGCTCGGCATCCTCAGGAACCTGCACGTAGGCCAGCCGGTGAGTCTCTGGCAGCCGCACAGGCGTGGGAGTGGCCGTAGGTATTGGCGTCACCTCGGCAGTCGCCGTTGCCTCGGGCGTCTCGGTTGGCGGCGGCGCCATGGCCGTGTAGGTAGCATGCAGCATAGCCTCGACGCGTGTCTCGAGGGCATGATAGTCGGGCGTGGGAGCTTGGGCTGCAGGTGCTGGAGCGCTGCAAGCCATTGCCATCAGCACAACCAACACCACTGCCAACGGCCAGGCAATAGCGGCCCTGAAAGCGACACCGGTCTTTTGATTGATGTTGGGCATAACAGAAAAGCATTATGTCGTCAGGCGCAGTTGCTGTCAAAAGGATGCGCCTGCGCCTCTAGCGACGGCCTTATCGTCAAGCGCTTGCAGCTGACCAGTAGACGCCTATACTCTGGGCACAGCAGAGTCCGCTGGCCGGGCTCTGCCCTTTGCTTACCGAGAGCGCCAGGAGGTGCAGCATGATCGTCGAGATGCGCGTCGGGGCTACACAAGAGCAGTTGGACGCTGTGATAGAGCGCGCCGGGCAGTATGGCTTTGACGTACAGTTGAACGTGGGCACCGACAAGTTCGTGGTGGCCATTCTGGGCAGCGACACAGGCCGCTGCCCCACGGAGAACTTTGCCGTGCTGCCGGGCGTGCAGTCTGTCACCCGGATCATGCGCCCTTTCAAGCTCGCCTCGCACGAGTTCAGGCAAGAACCGACGGTGGTGCGCGCCGGGCCCGTCGAGGTGGGCGGAGACAATCTGGCGATCATCGCCGGGCCCTGCAGCATCGAGTCTCGCGAGCAGTTGCTGGAGACGGCTGAGGCGGTGGTCTCTGAGGGCGCCTGCATGTTGCGCGGAGGCGCCTTCAAGCCGCGCACCTCGCCCTTTAGCTTCCAGGGCATGGGAATGGAGGGTGTGGATCTGCTATGTGAGGCGCGCGCCAAGTTTGGCGTGCCGGTGGTGAGCGAGGTTACCGATGCTCACTATGTCGACCGGATGGCCGAGCATCTGGATGTGCTACAGATCGGCGCGCGCAACATGCAGAACTATGTTCTATTGCGCGCCGCCGGCGAGACGGGCAAGCCTTGCATTCTAAAGCGCGGCCTTTCGGCCACAGTGACCGAATGGTTACAGGCCGCCGATTATCTGCTGGCCGCGGGTACAGGGGGGGTGATCCTGTGTGAGCGAGGCATCCGCACCTTTGAGACGAGCACTCGCTTTACACTGGATGTCGCCGCGATTGGGGTGGTCAAGCGCGAATCGCATCTGCCGGTCATCGTTGATCCCAGCCACGCTGCGGGGCACTATGAGCTGGTGCCCACATTGGCCTTGGCGGCGGTGGCCGCCGGGGCCGATGGGTTGATGATTGAGGTGCATCCGCATCCAGAAGATGCGCTATCAGACGGGTTGCAGAGCCTCACGCCCAGGAGCTTTGCGCAGCTCATGGCGCAGATCGAGTCGGTGGCGCATGCCATCGGCCGTGGGGTGCAGCGGCCGTCAGGCCAATAGGTCAGCGTCAGGCAGATCGATGACTGTGCCAGCCGGGCAGGGGTGCACCCGTTCGTCAAAGGCGGCATGTAGCGCATAGAGGGCACGCTCGCCGGTGCAGTGGCACAGATACAGATCTGGTGCCCCCTCACTCTGTAGGCAGCGAGTGACAGCCTCGATCTCTGCATCTGTGGCGTGCTCCAGATGAGCGCCGCCGATCACCGCCAGCAGAGGCGCCGAGGTCAGCTCTCGCAGGTGGTGCAGTGTATTGCGCAGCCCAGCATGGCAGCAGCCGCACAACAACGCCACGCCGCCAGCGATATGCAACACCAGAGAGAGATCGTCGGCATAGTCATCGGCTTGAAGCTGGCCCTGGCGATAGACCCTGTGCTGAGGGCTGCGGCCCATGGGATAGGGCCGCGATACGATGGTTCCTGTGGTCCATACATGTGGTGCCAGCTCGACAGGCGCATCAGAGAGGCGCCAGGCCGAGGCAGCATGTGCTGCCAATGGCTCAGATAGACCGATCTGGCGAGAGCCCCCCGCGCCCGAAAGGCGCGCTTCGGTGATGGCGGGGTGCGCCTGCACAGTCACCTGCGGCCAATGCGCTTGTACCACCTGTAGGCCGCCAGTGTGATCGGTGTGGGCATGGCTGAGGACGAGGCCATCGAGGTCGGCTTCCCACAGGCCCAGCTCTATCAGGTTATGACGCAACACCTCGCCGCTCTGCCCCGTGTCGAGCAGGATGTTGCTTTGAGCCGAGCTCACCCAGTACGAGAGGCCATGCTCTGCCCATAGGGCACTGCCACGAGTAGCACAGTTCTCGACCACACAGATCAGTCGCATCGTATCCTCACAGGAAACCCTGACGGGGTGCTCCGCCAGGGTGAATCAATGTCAGTTACTTGTCGTTATCGACAGACCAGACCTTCCACACCTTGCCGACCAGATCTGGCGACGGCTTGAGGGTAGGTTTCCCTGGCTGCCAGCCCGAGGGTGTGACCTCGCCAGTGGCACGGACATGCTGGTAGGCCTTGACCTGGCGAATTAGCTCACCCACATTGCGGCCAACGGTAGGGGTAAGCACTTCCATCGCCTGCACCACACCATCTGGGTCGATGATAAAGCGCCCACGAATATCCACGCCGCCCTCTTCATCGTAGACGTCGTAGAGACGCCCGATGGCGCCAGTGCCGTCAGAGATCATGGGCCAGGGGAAGCCTCCGGGGACCATCTTGGAGAGCTCTTCTTCTTGCCAAATCTTGTGCACAAAGTGGCTGTTGGTGCTAATGGCCAGCATCTGTACACCCAGTTCGTCCAACTGAGCCTTGCGCGCAGCGACCGCTGCGAGTTCGGTCGGTCAAACAAAGGTAAAGTCACCGGGGTAGAAGCAGATCACCGTCCACTTGCCGGCATAGTCTGACAGCGAGACCTTCTTAAAGCCGCCATCGACGTATGCCATGCCGCTGAACTGCGGAGCAGGCGCTCCTGCACGTGCGGTAGTCATCGTCACCTCCTGTAGAAGAGACCATCGATCAGTTACCTACATAGAGGCAAGAGGCACCCTTGCCTCGGGCTCGCTCACGCGCCCTTCACGACGAAGCATAGCTTGGTATCTTAACGTTGTCAACAACCAGTGCCGTCATCCATTGACTTGCTGCAGGCCGTATGCTACGATCACGACAGTGCGCAACTAAAGCCATGGTCAGCGACGCCCGCCTACCCCTGGCCTCGCTGCCGGGGTTGTTTACATATCATCGTCGATACTCACCATTCGAAAGGAGCAGACGTTATCCTCTCATACTCTGGCACAGATTGACAACCGAATAGAGCCAGGGCGCAGGGTTCGGTGCTGAGGAGGAGTCTTTATGACCATTCATGTCGGTGTGCGCCTGATACTGGCAATTATCCTGTCTATCATCGGCTGGCACTGTGGCAAGTCGGGATCATCGCTATCATTCGCTGCCGGCCTCATTGATGGACGCTATTATCCTGCTCTGTATGGCATACTTGGCGCACTGATCGGCTTTGTGGTAGCCCCATTGGTGGTAGGGCTGCCCTTGCGTGCTATCCGGCATGGCGTACAGAGGCTGCCGGTTCGCGGTTTGTTGTTGGCTGTCCTGGGCGTCGTTCCAGGGCTCGTCGTCGCTGCGCTGTTGGCGCCTGCACTCTCGATGCTACCCGGGACCTGGGGCAAGCTCTTGCCCATCGTGGCGTCGCTGCTATTGGGCAGTCTGGGCGCTATCATCGCCTCGATTCATGGAGCCGAGCTATGCAGTCTGCTCGGCTGGCGCCTGGCCCATAGTGTGAGCGCTGGACGGCGCGAGGTGATGCTGCTCGACACCAGCGTCATCATCGATGGCCGCATCGCAGACATTGGCAACACCGGCTTTATCCGTGGCACCATGCTGGTGCCGCGCTTTGTACTTGATGAACTGCAGTACATCGCCGACTCGCCCGATGCCCTGCGCCGCAACCGTGGGCGCCGCGGCCTCGAGATCCTCGGGCGGATGCAAAAGGACGATAGCTACGCCATTGAGGTGAGCGAGGATGAGGTCCCCGAGATTCGCGAGGTTGACGGTAAACTTACGCGATTGGCTCAGGAACTGGATTGCCCAATCCTGACCAACGACTATAATCTCAACCGCGTGGCCGAACTACAGGGCATCGAGGTGCTCAACATCAACGAACTGGCTAACGCTGTCAAGGCAGTGGTGCTGCCAGGAGAGACGTTGCGGGTACGCATCCTTCAAGAAGGCAGAGAGCTAGGCCAGGGCGTGGGCTACCTCGATGACGGCACCATGGTCGTGGTCGAAGACGGTCGACGACACCTCAACACCACGGTTAACATCACCGTCACCCGTGTGCTGCAGACTGTGGCCGGACGCATGATCTTTGGCCAGATGCCCAATGCCAAACGAACCTGAACGGCTATCTGCCCTCGCCCCAGCGACGTTTCGCGAGACGCTGCGGCAGGCGCTACAGGCAACCTATGGCACCTGGGAGCGTGCCCAGGGCACCGCTCTGGACACCGAAGCGTGGTTCGCTGTGTTGGCCGATGCGGTGCAGGCCGAGGCTCGCGATTGGCCCATGGCCGTCGAACTGTGCGGCTTTGTGTTGATGAAGGATGATACGCTGGAGCCGACAGACTGGGCCAGCGCGGTGCTGAGCTGCCCATCGGCCCGGCAGGTGTTGACCACAACGCTTGCCGCCTTGCGCCCTACCGACCTGGCCACGCCCAACAAAGCCAAGGCGTTTTTTGCCGGGCTGAGACATGACCTGCGCGCCAGCGATGGTCTGAGAGGCCAGGCGGTGATGGATACCATTCGCGCCAGCCTGACAGGCGACATGCGCGGGCCCTGCCTGGGTATCGTGGCTGCCCTGCTGGGCGCAACACGGGTCAGGCGCCGTATCGAGGAGCAGTTGGCATGTCTGCAGTCGAGCTGTATCGCCGGTGCATCTGTACGTGGGGCTGAACGCCCCGCGCCATGTCTGCCGACAACCGACCCTGACAGACAGGAGAGTCAGATGACACTGCAAATCTATAACTCACTATCGCGCACCAAAGAGACCTTTGTGCCCCTGCACCCGGGCCGAGTGACGATGTATGTTTGCGGGCCCACTGTGTATGACGACGCGCATCTGGGGCACGGCAAGACTTACGTCAACTTTGATATAGTGGTGCGCTACCTGCGCTATCTGGGCTATGACGTGCTCTATGTGCAGAACATCACCGACGTGGGGCACCTGCTCGACAGCGGCCAAGATCGCATGCTCAAAGGTGCGCAACGCGAACACGTACACCCCATGCAACTCGCCGAGGAATACACCTATCGTTACTTTCGCGATATGGACCGGCTCAACGTGGGCCGCCCAAGCATCTCACCCCGCGCTTCGGGGCACATCCCAGAAATGATCGCCTGGGTTCAGCAACTGCTGGCCTCGGGGCATGCCTACGAGGTCAACGGCTCGGTCTACTTCGACGTACGTTCGTTCGAAGGCTATGGCAAGCTCTCTGGCCGTCGCACCGACGAGGCCATGAGCGGCACACGCGTGCAAGTTCTCGACGAAAAGCGCGATGCCGCCGACTTTGCGCTTTGGAAGCGCGCCGACCCAGAGCACATCATGCGCTGGCCAAGCCCGTGGGGCGAGGGCTTCCCCGGCTGGCACATCGAGTGTACAGTGATGGCGACCAAGTACCTGGGGCAGCCGTTCGATATCCACGGCGGCGGTCTAGACAACAAGTTCCCGCACCATGAGTGCGAGATCGCGCAGGCCGAGGCGGCCACCGGCCATCCGTTTGCGCGCTACTGGTTACACAATGGCATGTTGATGATCAGTGGCGAAGAGATGCACAAGTCGGCTGGCAACTTTGTCACTCTGGCTCAAGCGCTTGACGAGTGGGAGCCGCTGGTCATCCGCACCTTTATCTTGCAGGGGCACTATCGCAATCCGCTCGACCTCACTCACGAGGCGCTCTTGGCTGCACAAAAGGGCTGGGGACGGCTGATGGACGTCGTGCGCCTAGTGCGCCACCGCCTCCCCACAGCTCCCGCGGGCGATGTCAGTAGCGACCTGGCGGCGCGCCTAGAGGAAGCCAGGCGCGCCTTTGAAGCCAGCATGGACGACGACCTTAACAGCGCCGGCGCGTTGGCCGCGATGTTTGACCTGACACGAGACGTCAACACCCTGCTCAATGCGTCTGCCCCGTTGAGCCAGACAGATTTGCAGGCCATAGACGCTCTCTATGGGCGTCTCTTGGGCGATGTGCTGGGCATCATGCCGGCCACGCTCGAGGTCGAGGCGCACATGGGGCTCAGCGATGGGCTAATCCGTCTGCTGGTGGATACACGCTCCAGCCTGCGCCAGGCGCGGCAGTGGGCCGCCGCCGATGCCATCCGCGATGGGCTGCAGGCGCTGGGTGTGCAGCTAAAAGATGGCCCCGACGGGACCACCTGGACGGTGCAATAGGTGGACGTGCTCGCTGGGCGCAACGCGGTGTATGAGGCGTTACGCGCTGGTCGCCGTCGTCTGTATCGCGTCTTGGTGGCACGGGGGGCTCAAGAGCGTGGCACCCTGGCAGACCTACTGACCCTGGCGGTCGCGCACGAGGTGCCGGTAAGCTATGTCGAGCGCAACCAGCTCGATCGGCTGGCCGGCGCCCTGAACCATCAGGGGGTCGTTGCCGAGAGCGATGGCTACCCCTATGCATCAACAAGTGACATGCTGGCCCTGGCCGAGGAGCGGACAGAACCGCCCTTATTGTTGGCGCTGGACGGCGTGCAAGACCCGCAGAACGTGGGCACACTGCTAAGAACCGCCGAAGCTGTGGGCGCGCATGGGGTATTGCTGCCGCAACGACGGGCGGTGCACATCACGCCAGCGGTCAGCAGAGCGTCGGCAGGCGCGGTAGAGCACCTGCGCATCGCCATCGTACCCAACATGGTGCGCGCCATCCAAGACCTCAAAGGCCAGGGTGTGTGGGCCGTGGGCGTTGAAGACCACCCTGCCGCGCAGGACTATGATCGCGTCGATCTCGATATGGCGGTGGTGTTGGTGCTGGGCGGCGAGGATGCCGGCCTGCACAGGCTTGCCGCTGAGTGCTGCGACCTGCTGGTGAGATTGCCCATGCGCGGGCAAATCAACTCGCTCAATGTGGCTGTGGCGGGGTCGCTCATGCTCTACCAGGCCTGGCAGGCGCGGCGCACGCAAGCCTAGCAAGACCAAGCCTCTTATTTGACAGAGACCCGACCCGCACTATAATGTCGCGTCGGGAGCAGTTTGACCAAGCCGCTCTTTGAGCTATAATGTCGGGTACGCCGGCCGACGTAGCTCAACCGGCAGAGCAATGGTTTTGTAAACCATCGGTTGTGGGTTCAAGTCCCACCGTCGGCTCAGCCTTCGTCTCACAATCTAGGCTTCTCTTACGTGGGCAGATACCCAAGCGGCCAAAGGGGACTGACTGTAAATCAGTTGGCACAGCCTTCGGAGGTTCGAATCCTTCTCTGCCCACCTGTTTTTGTGAGCGTGCCCACGTAGCTCAGTCGGTAGAGCACGTTCTTGGTAAGGACGTGGTCATGGGTTCAATTCCCATCGTGGGCTTCAGAGCAGGTTAACCAGCGCCAGAGGTTGGCAGGAGGTTCATTCCATGGGCAAGAAGGTATTTGAGCGCAGCAAGCCGCACGTTAACGTGGGGACGATCGGGCACGTAGATCATGGCAAGACGTCATTGACGGCCGCCATCACCAAGTATCTTGGCATGGTGGGTGGGGCGAACTTTATGGCGTATGACCAGATCGACAATGCGCCCGAGGAGAAGGCTCGTGGTCTGACGATTGCGATCTCGCACGTCGAGTACGAGACAGAGAACCGGCACTATGCCCATGTGGACTGCCCGGGGCACGCGGACTATATCAAGAACATGATCACGGGTGCGGCGCAGATGGACGGGGCGATACTGGTGGTATCAGCGCCAGACGGTCCGATGCCGCAGACGCGGGAGCACATCTTGCTGGCGCGGCAGGTAGAAGTGCCGGCGATGGTGGTGTTCTTGAACAAGTGCGACATGATGGAAGATGAGGAGCTGCTGGAGCTGGTGGAGCTAGAGCTGCGCGAGCTGCTGAGCGACCAAAAGTTCCCGGGCGACGACATTCCCATCGTGCGAGGGTCAGCGCTAGAGATGCTGGAATCGACGTCGACGGATCCGAACGATCCGGTGTATGCGCCGATCAAAGAGCTGATGCGGGTGGTAGACGAGTACATTCCGACGCCAGTGCGTGCGGTAGATCAGCCCTTCTTGATGCCGATCGAGGACGTATTTGGGATCAAGGGGCGCGGCACGGTGGTGACGGGGCGCGTGGAGCGCGGCCGGGTGCGGACGGGCGAGACGGTCGAGATCGTGGGGCTGCGGCCCGACATTCGCAGCACAGTGGTGACGGGCGTAGAGATGTTTCGCAAGACGCTGGACGAGGGTCTGGCGGGCGACAACGTGGGCTGCCTGTTGCGCGGCATCGACCGTGAGGACGTGGAACGTGGCCAGGTGTTGGCCAAGCCCAAGTCGATCACGCCACACACCAGGTTCCGTAGCGAAGTGTACGTGCTCAAGAAGGAAGAGGGCGGGCGGCACACGCCGTTCTTCCCCGGGTATCGTCCGCAGTTCTTTATTCGGACGATGGACGTGACGGGCGAGGTGATTCTGGATCCGGGTGTGGAGATGGTGATGCCGGGCGATAACGCCAACCTGACGGTTGAGCTGATCACCCCGGTGGCGCTGGAAGTGGGCTCGCACTTTGCTATCCGCGAGGGCGGCCGCACCGTGGGCGCTGGCGTCCTTACCGAGATCCTGCAATAGTCGGGCCCCTACTCATCCTGGGGCTGAGGAGCAAGGCTAGCAATGGCCAAAAAAGAGAATCGTGTCTTGATCACGCTCGCTTGCAGCGAGTGCAAAGAGCGTAACTATTCGAGCGAAAAGAACCGTAAGAATGATACGGGCCGTATCGCGCTGAACAAGTACTGCCCCCGGTGTAAAAAGTACACCGAGCATCGCGAACAGCGCTAAGCGGCTCTATGCAGGCGAGTAGCTCAATTGGCAGAGCAACGGTCTCCAAAACCGTAGGTTGCGGGTTCGATTCCTGCCTCGCCTGCCTCGTTTGATCTTTATCGTCAGGGCGTTTGCGTAAAGACCTCGCACGCCGGGCATGCTCGATTGAGGCCCCGAAGCCTCGTAGGAGCACATCAGGGTGGCCAAGCCAACGACCGAGAAAAAAGAGAAGAAGGAGCATCGTCTCGTCCGCTACTTTAAGGGTGTGCGGGCCGAGATGAGCAAGGTGACCTGGCCGTCGCGCCAGGCGACACTGCGTCTCACGGCCATTGTCTTGGGCGTCACTGCTTCGATGAGCATTGCGCTCGGCGTGATCGATTGGTTGTTCTCGCGTCTATTTGCGCTGCTGCTTGGCTGAGAAGAGGGCCATGTCACCGAATACCGAAACCCAACCCGAGCGCGACGCTGAACTGGAGAACACGCCCGCCAACTCGCCAGAGGAGATGGCTGGCGAGGCTCCAGAGGAACAGCCTGCCGAGCTTGAGGCCGCCCCAGCACTGCCCGCCGGCGCCGAGTGGTATGTGGTGCACAGTTACTCGGGATACGAGAACAAGGTGCGCCAGAACCTGAGCCAGCGCATTGAATCGATGGGCATGCAGAACAAGATCTTTCGCGTGGTGGTGCCCACCGAGGAAGAAGTCGAGATCCGGGATGGCAAAAAGCGCAGCAGTCGCAAGCGCGTTTTCCCTGGGTACATCCTGGTGCACATGGTGCTCGATGAGGAATCGTGGTATGTGGTGCGCAATACGCCCGGCGTGACGGGCTTTGTGGGCTCGGGCACAACACCCACCCCCCTGCGCCCCGACGAGGTCGACAAGATCCTCAAGCGCATGGAAGAGGAGACGCCTCGCATCCGGGTGAACTTTCGCATCGGCGAGACGGTGCGTATTGTCGAAGGACCTTTTGCGGATTTCATGGGCGTGGTCGACGAGATCTATGCTGAACGTGGCAAAGTGCGCGTGTTGGTCTCGTTCTTTGGCCGTGAGACGCCAGTAGAGATGGACTTTTTGCAGGTCGACAGGACCTAGGAAGAGGTAAGATAGATGGCCAAGAAAGTCATGGCAATCGTAAAGTTGGCGCTGCCGGCGGGCAAGGCAAGCCCTGCCCCCCCGGTGGGGCCTGCTTTGGGCCAGCACGGCGTCAACATCATGGCGTTTGTCAAAGAATACAACGCTCGCACCCAGGCCAACATCGGCACGGTGATCCCGGTCGAGATCACGATCTTCCAGGACCGTTCGTTCACCTTTATCACCAAGACGCCACCTGCCAAAGATCTGCTGCTGCAGGCCGCCGGTGTGCAGCATGGCTCGTCCAATCCCAACACCGACAAGGTGGGCACCGTCACGCGTGCGCAGTTGCGCGAGATCGCCGAAGCCAAGATGAAAGACCTCAACGCAGTTGATGTCGAAGGCGCCATGCGCCAGATCGAGGGCTCGGCTCGCAGCATGGGAATCATCGTTAGAGACTAGGCACCTAACCGGTGGGAGAGCGTTGCCCAAGGCGGCCGCTCGCTATGACCACGAGGAGAAAACATGGCCAACCACGGGAAACGCTATCTTGAGGCCGCTCAGGCGGTCGACCGCACCAGGCTTTACACGCCCGAAGAGGCGATTGCCGCCCTCAAAGGGCTGCCTCACGCCAAATTCGACGAGACTGTCGAGCTCCACTTTAGGCTCAATGTCGACCCTCGACATGCCGACCAGCAGGTTCGCAGCACGGTGATGCTGCCCGCTGGCACGGGCAAGCGCGTTCGCATCATGGCGTTCGTCGAGGGCGACGCCGCGGCGGCCGCGCGCGAGGCCGGCGCCGACTATGTGGGCACCGATGAATACATTCAGCGCATCCAGGATGGCTGGCTTGATTTCGACGTAGCCATCGCAGAGCCCCGCGCCATGGGCAAAATCGGCCGCCTGGGCCGTGTGCTGGGCCCGCGTGGCCTGATGCCCAACCCACGCGCCGGCACCGTGGTGCAAGCCGAGGATGTGGCCACCACCATCGAGCAGCTGCAGCAGGGGCGTGTCGAGTTCCGCGTCGACCGCACATCGAACCTGCACGTACCCATCGGCAAGTTGAGCTTTGAGCCCGAACAGCTCATGGAGAACTTGGTGGCTGTAGTGTCTGCCGTCACTCGGGCGCGCCCGGCGGCTGTACGTGGCCAATACATGAGGCGCGTTGTGTTGACCTCAACCATGGGCCCTGGGCTCAACCTAGACGTCAGCGCGGCCCAGGCCGGTCGCTAAGGGCACACTCTGCTCTAGCACCCTCATAAACGCATAGCACATGATTTTGCTCAAGACAGCAGGCGCGCCGCTGGCGCATAACTAGAGCCTGCCGAGGCAAGTCTCTTTTCACTCGACATGTGTCGGGCTAGAGGTCTTGGCGTCTTGCGCGCCAGGGCCTTTTTTGTCTATAGGAGGTGAGTATCTCTTGGCACTCTCACGTACTGAAAAAGAGCGCATCGTCAAAGAGTACGGTGAACGACTGGCCCGCGCCCAGGTGTTGATCTGGTCCCGGTATCAGCGGGTCAAGTTCCCCGAGTTTCAGAGTCTGCGCGCCAATCTGCGCAACGCCGATGCCGAGGCGGTGGTCGTCACCAACACCCTGTTCGGCCGTGCCCTCAAAGAGGCCGGCCTGCCCGTAACCGACGAGTTCGCTAACGGGCCCAATATGGTGACCTTTGTGTACGGCGACATCGCCTCAGCCAGCAAGGCCATGATGGACTTTACTCGCGACAAAGCCGACCGCGTGCAAGTGATCGGCGGTGTAGTAGGCGGTCAAGTCATCGATACGGCAGGCGTACAGGCTCTGACGGAGCTTCCCTCGCGCGAGGTTCTGCTGGCGCGCGTTGTGGGCGGCATTCAAGCCCCCATCAGCGGCCTGGTGGGAACACTTGGCGCCATGCTCCGCGGCCTCGTGAACGTGCTCGATGCACATCGTAAGCAACTCGAAGGCGCCGGCTGATTTCGCCGGTCCACCACACCAGCAACTGCACAAGTGATTTGAGGAGGACGCAAAGTGTCTAAAGAAGAACTGATCGAAGCCATCAGCAGTATGACCGTTCTCGAGCTAGCTGAGCTCGTCAAGGCCCTCGAGGAAAAGTTCGGTGTTAGCGCCGCCGCCCCCGTGGCCATGGCCGCCGTGGCTGGCCCTGCCGGCGCTGCTGCCGCCGCCGTTGAGGAAGAGGAGCAGACCGAGTTCGACGTCGTGCTCAAGGCCGTCGGCGACAACAAGATCCAGGTCATCAAGGTTGTTCGTGAGCTGACCAACCTCGGCCTGCGCGAGGCCAAGGCCGTGGTCGACGAGGCGCCTTCTGACGTGCTCAAGGCCGTCGAGAAAGAAGTCGCCGATGCCGCCAAGAAGAGCCTCGAAGAAGTCGGCGCCACGGTCGAGCTGCGCTAGCCCTCGCTGCGCTCGCTCTGCCTGCGCCCTAGCCCGAAACGAACAGGGGCCGTCGATGACGGCCCCTTTCGCTTAGCCACCGGCTTTGAGCTTGGCCGCCGAGGTGTTGGCGCCGCAAGCCGCGCAGTGATAGTACGGTCCATAGCGCCCATGCCGCGCCTCGAGACCCGCCTGGCCGCATTTGGGGCAAGGGACATCCACCCGCTGCGCAATGGGCTCTGCCTCGGGCGTCTGCAGTTTGCGCAACGAGACGTTCTTGTCGCATCGCGGGCAGTGCAGATACTCGCCATAGCGCCCGCTGCGCGGCTCGAGAGGCGTGGAGCCGCAGTACGGGCACGTCGACGCCTTAGCGAGCTGCATGATGCTCTCTGATAAAATCGGGCGGGTGCTCTTACATTTGGGATAGTTCTCGCATCCCAAGAAGCGGCTGTTGCCATGGGTGATGATGCGCATACGCCCACCACACTTTGCGCACAGCTCTCCTTCAGCGAATTCGTGATGACTCTCGGGCGCTGGTTCACCCGAGGTCTGCAAGATGTAACGGCAATCGGGATAGCCAGTGCACCCCAAGAAGCGCCCCTCTTTGCTGAGCCGTACCTGTAGTGGCTTGCCGCACTGCGGGCAGCTTTGCTCCAGAAGCTCCGCCGGCAACCCGGCCGCCAGCGCCGTGGCCACCGCATCTTTCATGCTGCCCTTGGCCGCGCCGAGCTGCTGGCTAAACGGCCCATAAAAGCCCCTCATCATCCCCACATAGTCCAGATCACCCGATGCAATGCGGTCGAGTTCGGTCTCCATCTCAGCGGTGTAGCGCACATCCATGATGTCGGGGAAGGTGACCACCAGCGCATCACACACCACCACGCCCAGCTCGGTGGGGATGAGGCTGCGTTTCTCGAGGCGCACATAGCCCCGCTCGCGAATGACAGAGACGATGGTGGCATAGGTCGAGGGCCGCCCCACACCGTTGGCCTCTAGCGCCTGGATCAACGTCGGCTCGGTGTAGCGGGCCGACGGCTTGGTAAAATGTTGCTCGGGCTTGAGCTCCACCAGATCGAGCGGCTCATCTTGGGTCAGGGGGGGCAACAGACGGTCGGCCTCTTCCTGCTCACGGTCGGGCAAGGCGGCCAGAAAACCCGGGAAAATCAGGCGTTGCCCGCTGGCGCGGAACAAATAGTCGTGGCTGGCAGTGATGTCGACCGCCAGAGTGGCATACAGAGCTGGAGACATCTGACTGGCCACAAAGCGCCGCCAGATCAGCTCATAGAGGCGCGCCTGCTCGACGGTCAGAAAAGGCCGCATACTCTCGGGCGTGCGCAGAACGCTCGTGGGTCTGATGGCCTCATGCGCCTCCTGGGCGTTGACCACTTTGGAGCGATAGACCGGCGGCGTGTCTGGCACGTACTCGGCGCCCCACTGCTGCTCGATCAGGTGCCGCGCCTCGCGCTGCGCCTCAGGGGCCACGTGCATCGCGTCAGTGCGCATATAGGTGATCAAACCCACCAGCTCGCCCTGCAACTCGATACCTTCATAGAGCTGCTGTGCGATGCGCATCGTGCGCCTCGCATCATAGCCGAGACGTGCGCCCGCATCGGCCTGCATTGTGCTGGTGATATAGGGGGGCGACGGTTTGCGTTGACGCTCTCCGGGCTGCACGCGCGTCACCTTGTAGCTGGCGCCCTCGAGCTCACGTAAGATCGCGTCCACCTCGATCTTGCTACGCAGACCAGGGTTCTCTCCCTTGACCTTGAGGAGCCGCGCCAGAAAGCGCTCCTGATCTGGCGTCTGGCGCTGTAGCAGAGCTTCCACCGTCCAATATTCCTCGGGAACAAAGGCCATGATCTCGCGCTCGCGCTCTACCACCAGCCGCAGCGCCACCGACTGCACCCTGCCGGCCGAGAGGCGCCGCTTCATGGCCCTGGCTAACAGCGGGCTGATCTGGTATCCCACGAGGCGATCGAGCACACGGCGCGCCTCTTGCGCCGCGATCAGGTCTTTGTCGAGATCCCTTGGCGCCTGCAGCGCCTGCCGCACCGCTTGAGGCGTCACCTGGTCAAAGCTGATGCGGCGGGTGCGCGCGGCATCGAGGTGCGCCGCCTGCTGCACGTGCCAGGCGATGGCTTCACCCTCGCGATCGGGGTCCGTGGCCAGATAGATGGCACCTGCCGAACGCCCAGCCGCGGCGATCTTGTCGATGACCTCTCGCTTTTTGGAGAGAGGCACATAGCTGGGACGAAAGTCATCCTCTATGTCGACACCCAGTTCTTGAGCAGGCAGATCACGCACATGGCCCACCGACGCCAACACCGCGTACTCGTTGCCGAGGTAGTGGGCGATGCTGCGCGCCTTGGAAGGTGATTCGACGATAACGAGTTTGTCTGGCATCTGTCCTCGATGAAAGCGAACAAATGAGCGCCTACATTCTAGGCGCGGTGACCAGCGCTGTCGAACATTGCCATTGGCAGACGCGCCTTGGCCAGCTAAAATGCCCCCATCATCCAATGGAGGCTGCTCCATGAACATGACCCCACGAGAGCGAGTGACGCGCACACTGCGTTTTGAGGGTGTCGATCGCCCTGCCCGCGATGTGTGGACGCTGCCAGCCGCCTTTTTTGGGCGCGAGGATGAGTTGCAGGCGCTGCTCGATCAGTACCCCAGCGACTTTGGCCCCAGCGGCTATCGCGATCCGATGGACGAAGCGCCCCTCTATGAGCCAGGTCACTGGACCGACCCCTGGGGTTCGACCTGGCAGAACATCCAGCGTGGCATGATCGGTGAAGTCAAGCACCCTGCCCTGGCCGATTGGTCCACTCTGGCTCACTGGCAGCCGCCATATCATCTGCTGGGACAGGGCTTTGAGGACGTCAATCGCGTCTGCGCTTCCAGCGACCGCTTTGTGCATCTCGGTCTGCCTCGCCCCTTTGAACGGTTGCAGTTCGTGCGCGGTAGCGAGAACGTGTACCTGGACCTGGCCTGGGGCGTGCCCGAGGTATTCAAGCTCCTGGAGATGATCCATGATTACTACCTGCGGCACCTTGAATACGTGGTCAAGACCGATGTGGATGCCGTGTTTTTCATGGACGACTGGGGCTCGGCCAACGCCTTGCTGATCTCGCCGGCCATGTGGGTGGCCTACTTTAAGCCACTCTACAAAGACTATGTCGATCTGGCTCACGCTCACGGCAAGTTCGCGCTGATGCACTCGGATGGTCATATTCTAGAGATCTACCCACACCTCATCGAGATCGGTGTGGATGCTCTCAACTCGCAGCTCTTTAGCATGCCCATCGAGGAGCTGGGCAAGCGCTTCAAGGGGCAGATCACCTTCTGGGGAGAGCTCGACCGTCAGCATATCCTGCCCTTTGGCACGCCTGACGATGTGCGCGCGGCCGTGCAGCGCGTACGTGGCGCCCTGTGGGACGACCGTGGCGGCGCCATCGGTCAGGCCGAGTTCAACCAGGGCTATCCCCTGGACAACATCCGTGCCTTTTTTGAGGCCTGGTGGGGGCCTCCTGAAGAGCCCTCACCGCGACCGACCCATCAGGGAGCCTAGCCCTATGTCATCTGTCAACGGCGGTACTTTGCGCCGTAACGCGGTCCTTTTTGTGGCTGTGAGTGTGCTGCTGGGCACTCTTACAGGTTGCTGGCTGGCCGATATCCCCGCAGCTGAGCCACCTATGGCTGCGACGATCAGCCCAACCGCCACATCTGCCAACACAACTCTCACAGAGTCGCCTACCCTCTCAACCCCCGCGCCCACGCTGACACCAGAAAGCACACGCCCTGCCTCACAGCCAGATCCCACGGCGCGGCCGACGACTACCGGAGCCATCTACGGCGATGAGGGCGGCGTGTTCTGGGCCGACTTGAATACTGGCGACATGGCGCCTCTCATCGCTGGAGCAGCGGGCGCAAGCTGGGCGCTGCAGGCCCAGGAACTAGCGATGGTGCATGGCCGCTTTGTCGAGCGCGTCGATCTGGACAGCGGCCAGAGCGCACTGTTCGAGGTGCCCACAGAAGGGCTCATGGATGCCCAGGTCTTTTGGGAGGCAGATGGCCACCGGCTGCTGTATGTCGGCTGGGTCGAGCCCGACCCGGCCTCAGACGAACCTGAGTTGAGGCTGGTGTTCTGCGAGCTATCTTCAGAGGGAGCAGGCACCCCTGTGGCCTATGCCGGCATGCCCGCCATGCTACTGGGCTATGACGCCGCAGGCGAACGCCTGCTGCTATGGGCCCCCGCAGAGGCCGAGACCTTGCAGTTGCTGGGTGTCGATCTCTCCACTGGCGAGGCTCAACAACTTGCCACGCTCGAGGGGCTGGGCGAGCTCGCCCTGGGGCCTCACGGCGCCCTGGCCTGGCTAGCCACCGCAGAGACGGGCTATCAGCTCCTGGCGGTGCAAGGCGATGGCGCCCCAACTGCACACGCCCTGCCAGAGGGCGCCTATGCCAGCAACCTGGTCTGGTCTCAGGATGGGAAGGCCCTGGCCTTTTTCCTGCATCAGGGCGCGCTGTACGATCCTGAGGCCACCAACTTGGGCTTGTACACCATCGACCTGGCCAGCGGAGAGATCAAAGGGCCGCTGGGCGAGGCTGCGCCCTATGCTCGCATCGCCGCGTGGACGCCCGACGGTCAGGGGCTGATCTTGCACCAGCGAGACGCTGAGACAGAGCGCTATGATCTGGTTACGCTAGATGGCGCCCATAGCCCTGTATCCATCAAGGGATCGGCAACGCTGATGGGCTGGGCGTCTCGGCCTGAGCTGCCCAACGACGCCCCGACGCTCGACCCCTGGCAACGCCGTTTCATAAGTGCTGCTGGCGACGCCGACGCAACGGCTGCAGCCGCGGCCTCGTTCGTCGCGGCGCATCTAAACATGCCCTTGAGCGAGCGCGCACTGCGGCTCGAGGCCTACTATGCAGCTGCGGGGTGGCCACAAGATGAGCGCGAGCTGCGTCAGGTAGACACCGAGGTGTTTGTGCTGCAGACACCACCGAATAGCATTGTGGTGACGTCTCTTGCCGGCAGCCAGGTTGTCGGCCAGGGATCGACCCTGGGCGAGGTGCGCGTCGATGGTGATCGTCTGGCCGTCGTATACGGCGGCATATTTGGCGAACAGCAGCAGTGGACAGTTGCGCTCTTGCGCCAGAACGAGGGAGGCTGGGAGACGCGTTGGCAACCGCTGGGCCGCAGTGACTGGATCACCACGGGGGGCGCGGTGACCTTTGAGGGCAAAGGCATCGACACCCT
>Ga0123327_1001653_pt1 | contig 18470 bp, 11 predicted proteins | sample BioC13SIPDNA_4_FD_89701 | JGI IMG/M metagenome (GOLD analysis project Ga0123327, IMG submission 89701) | Anaerobic biogas reactor microbial communites from Washington, USA - Biogas_R1_B C13 SIP DNA | ecosystem: Engineered > Bioreactor > Anaerobic > Unclassified | place: Washington, USA...
ACCCACCGCGAGCTGTCGATCAAAATCCTGCACAAATCCGATCCGAAACGCCCATCTGCATGGATTCTCCCTGCCTACGCTCACTACCAAGACACCATTTCTTGAGGTTTTGCAAGAGGCTCTGTTATTAATAGGTAAATTATACTCAACTTCATCGAGAGTGAATTTTCCGTTCGCGATCCTGTTGGCAAAACGCCCGATACTTGCTCCTCCATAGGCATCGCCGCGGATGATCGTCTGGAGTGTTTCACCCCCGGTAGTCACATTATCCTTAACACCATCCTTATCGGGAACCTCAATCCTGACGATTCTTGCCCCATAATTGGTCAGCTTCAATACATTCCCCTCCTTATTCGTCAAGGTATAGAGATTGATCTTGCTTCCATTATTGTCTCCAAGCACATCTTTTACAACTTCTCCAAATGTCATATTGCATATTAAAAGGATAACGATAGTCGATAACATTTTCTTCATAATAACCTGCCCGGATTAGATATTAATTGTTTTAATTCTTCCAACAAGATTACTAATTAATCGGTTTTCTGAGTTCTTGTAAAGTTCAGATTTCGCAATTGCTGCTGCGTCATTCCTGGAGGTCCTATACGGCCCCCGGTCGGTGCCACGATCTCCATTATAAGTTGATTATCCTCGAAGGTAAACTGAAAAGTCTCGGTTGAGCCGGGGATTGAACATCGAGAGATAATAGGCCGAAAGATGATTTTCGCTGGTCCATGTACAAATTCCGGCATCCTGATTTCTTAAGTTATGAATACAGTTCTTATATCATCTATACACCCACATTAAAAAGGATAATAAATCTCTTTTTATAGAATAAATATAAATGATTTGTACTATATTGTCAAACGACATAATTTCCTGTACAGGATTGTATCAAGAATCTGCGATGGCCATTTTCATTTTAAATTATTCTGTCTCTTAAAAAAACTTCTATATAAAGCTTTCAAGTTTGTCTTCATACGGGTATAATTCACCAACGTTTTAACGTCATCTGTAACTTATGACATTTTTTTAAGGGGATTGATCATGAGTAAGAAAGCAAGTCTATCACGTATTACCTTTACTTTGTTATGCGTTGTCGCGATACTCGCTGCGCTAACGTATGCAAGTTCTGACACTCCTGCTGCACCCGCCGGTTCCAGAGGTGGTGCCAGAGGCGGCGGCGCAGGTGGTTTCGGAGGTTTTGGCGGTGCCGGAGGCGGCGGCTTTGGAGGTTTCGGCGGTGCCAGAGGCGGAACACCTCCGGCCTGGATTGAGGAAGGATACAATGATCATCAACACATGATGGGTCAACTCGGTATTAAGGCACTTCGTCCGGGAAAAAGCGGCAGCAACCAGACGGGCCCCGGCTTCGATGAAGCGACTGCCAATGAGTGGATGCCGACGTTACCTGATCTGCTCACCATGAAAGACGGCACGAAGGTGACAAGAGCGGATCAATGGCCCAAACGCCGCGCTGAGATACTCGAGGATTTTGAACGAGAAGTGTATGGCCGCATTCCGGCCAATGTACCAAAAGTCAACTGGGAAGTCACCAACACGACCGAAGGCGAGGTTAATGGTACCCCGATAATCACAAAAACACTCGTAGGGCACGTTGATAATAGTGCATTTCCCGAAATCACTGTTGACATTCAAGCCAGTTTTACTGTCCCGGCCAATACGCCCGGGCCAGTACCGGTTCTTCTTCAATTCGGGGGAGGATTTGGAGGCATGGGTGGTGGTCGTGGGGGTGCCGGCGGCGGTACCGTTGGCGGCGTTCCGGGAACTGCTATCAGCAAGGGGTGGGGCTACGGTACCATCAATCCCGGCAGCATTCAGGCCGACAGCGGTGGAAATGCCCTGCGTCAGGGGATCATTGGCCTGACCAACAAAGGCCAACCCAGAAAACCCGAAGACTGGGGAGCCCTGCGTGCATGGGGTTGGGGTGTCAGCAAATTAATCGACTATTTTGAAGCTAATCCGGACGCGAAAGTTGATCCGAAAGGTGTCGGCATCGAAGGTGTATCACGTTATGGCAAGGCAGCTCTGGTAACCCAGGCGTTTGATCCGCGTGTGGGGGTTGCCCTGGTGGCTTCTTCCGGTGAAGGCGGAGCCAAACTCCATCGCCATGATTTCGGCGAAGCTGTCGAAAACCTCACCGGAACCGGAGAGTATCACTGGATGTGTGGAAACTTCCTCAAGTACGGTGCCTCCGACATCAACGGCAAGTCCATGAATGCATCCGATCTGCCGGTCGATTCTCATCAACTGATCGCTCTGTGTGCTCCTCGTCCGTGCTTCATCAGCTACGGTATTGAGCCGGGCGATCCCAAGTGGGTTGACGCTCCGGGCAGTTACCGTGCAGGCATTCTGGCGACAAAGGCGTATGAGCTGTTAGGCAAAAAGGGATACGGCAGCGATGTCCAGGATTGGATCCATGAACCACTGCCGCCGGTAGGGACACTGAAGGGCGGCGATCTGGCTTTCCGTCAACATGAAGGCGGCCACACATCAGGACCGAATATTGTGCCTTTCTTTGACTGGATCGTGGATTATATTAAATCTCCAGCAGCACCTGCTGCGTCCAATTAAAAAAACATGACGGCGGGGGACAGTAACGTATGTCCCCCACCGTTTTTTTTGAGATTAAGAGCGATTCCATCGCACCGTGCAAATATTAATCTGCAGCTCACTCTTTGCTCTTTCAAAGGTTGCATTCCGGTCTTGAGCCGGCATCCAGAGCGTTACCCGCTGGATGCAGGGGCAAGCCCGGCATGACAATACAGTTTAGCTAATTTTTCAATCGTCAATAAGAGACCGTGGTTGCCCAATCGAACGGTTTCTGTTGAGCCAGCTTCAAATGGATTTCTACAGGTTTTCCTGCGGGCAAGTTCAGATCGCAGTTGGCCGTGCCAGCCTTGGGCTTGGCCGCTACAATTTCATCCGGCGCAGCTATTTCTTCAATTCCATACCGGGTGATCAACGTTACCTTCTGCTTTCTTAACGAGGTGATTATTAGATCTACGGTCCGAGCTTCCATATCCCATGCCAGTTTATCTATCTTGGAAAAGGTGCGAGCCAGCATTCCATTGATCGAGCCCCTGACCAGAAGGGGCGGCAGAGCCGGCAATACCTCGATTACGCCGGGGCGGGAATAGGCAAGCATTTCCATGATGATCGCAGGAATTCCACCCTGTGCATCCGATACCGGCCCGGCATATGGATCGCGCGAACACCGCAGCGAAGTGCTGACGTAGCCCTGTTCAATCAATTGCCGCAGTTGGATGTCGACGATTACGTCGTCTTTAAGCCGCGCCCCTGCCAGGGCGCGATGGCAGCGGGCATAAGCAGGCAGAGTTTCCCCCACCACCGCGGTGGACATCAGATCGAACGTGCGCCTCCGGTCGGCGATCTTCGCGGCTCGGGCCAGTTGCGGCGTGCGGTCGGGGTCAATTTCGTCGCCGGGCCAGGCGCCATAGAGATGAGAGACATGCCGGTGGGCGTAGTGCTCCTGCAGCATCGGCCAGGCCCATTCTTTCAGAGTGCCGTCCGGGTCGAGCAGGTATGGCGGCATTTTGGCCAACATCGCCTTCCATTTGGGCACGTTATCGGCCTCGATGCTCAGGATTTCGCAGGCCTGGATCAAATTGGTCAGGACTTCCCGGCACACGGCGATGTCCATCGTCGCGTTGACCAGTACAGGCCCCGACGGATCGGCGCTGGTAGGATTGTTCTCCGGCGAGAAGGAGGGGGCGAAAATATAGTTTCCATTCTTATCGACGGCTGTCAGGAAGTCCTCATAAAACAGCGCAAGCTCTTTGAGGCCCGGCACCAGGCGATTGCGAAGGAATTCCAGGTTCCCCGTCACCAGATAGTGATCCCAGAACGGGCGATAGCACAAACCTCCACCGGAAATCCAGTAGGGCCAGAGACTTCCAATCGCGGTACTGCTGTAGTAGTACTTGACGCCCATTCCCTGCTGCGGCCAGAGGGGGTACGATGTGCCGCGGAATCCAAAGATGTTCGTGGCGTTGGCCCGGCAGTCCGGGGCCAGACTTTCGATCCAATTGAAGTAGGCTTCCATGCCTTCGCGGAGGTCACCCTGTACCGCACCGGCCGTTTGCAGAAGGCCGAGTCCCGCAGGTCGCGTTTCTTCTCCGCGGCGGCGGTCAGGCGGCTCCAAACCGGCCGTTTGCAGGTTGATGGTGAAGCTGACCTCGGCCGGAATGTTCGGATACTTGCCGCTGGTGAGGATGAACCAATGGCGTCCCATTTCGAATACTTTTTCCAGCAGGGCGGGCGAAAAATCCGGTCGTGATCGCTGGTCGGCCAGCAGTTCCTCAACGGACATGCCGTTCTGGGAGGCACCGCCGAAATCCACTGTAACACGGTTGAGCATTTCCGACTGGACCTTACGATGGCGTTCCAGGAGGGCCGCATAGTCCGGGGTGATTTGTTCGACCGCTTCCCGGAGAGAATCCACCTTATCGTCAGTATAGTCAGGGAAATACTCGATGCGTGTCAGCAGCATCACCGAAGATGCGTTTTCAATGACCAGGGTGTTTCCCTCCATCCGGACTGAACCGCCGTCACGGACAACTCGGATTACTCCAGCGTATCCGCTATTATCCACATCGGGGTCCAAACGGCATTTATAAATGAGACGCTGGACGTTAAAATCGTGTTGAACATCGCCGGCTTCGATACCCTTGGATGCTCCCCAGGCGGGGCGGTTGCCCCAGGATGTCCCGGAAGTCATGCTCCACTGAGCGGACTTCTGCAAAGAGATTCGGACATTCACCGAATGACCGGCCGGGGCGGTCAACCGCTGAACGACTACGTTATCAGGCCGGGAAGCGAACGTTTGACGAAGCCAGTCGCCCTGCGCGTCTGTCCAAATTACCTTAATCTCACTGTTGTCGAAATTAACCGTGCGGAGATAATTTGTTACGGATGCGGTTTTCGGGAAATCAAGCCGCATGAGGAATGCCGGAATGGTTCGGTGCGGTTCGGTATTCGGTTTGATGGGGCCTTCATTCATTCGCTGAACTGCAAGCGACACGGCTTGGCGGTTCCCATCCAGTGCCATTTGCCGCACTTGCGGAAATAGGTCGGCGATGTTGGGGGCCTCCAGGGGCCGCTTCCAAGGCATGAGCAGGCATTCGTGGTGAAAAAGAATTTGCTCCGCGTAGGGATCGCCCATCAACTCGAGGTTCATCAGGCCATTGCCGGAAAGGAGACTGTCGCTGACCAGCTCGCCGGGTGTGATACTGCAGAAACCATGCTGCGGCACAATGTTTCGCTTGCGTCGTTCCGCAAGCGGCATCGGTGAGACCTGATAGGATCTTGCGGGTGCGGGCGGCTTGGGCAGGAAAGGATCGACTTTGTCACGCTTAAGATACTCAGCAGAACGATTGTCAGCCTGTGCTGCTCCGGCGGATTCGGAAGCCTGGCCGGAAGCATGGAGCGGCATCTGGGGGCTGTTTTCGCTTGCCTCAAGCGGCGGCTGTAGCACCGTTACGGAATTCGCTGCTCCGGCAACAACTATACTTGTTTTAAGAAACTCTCTACGTTTCATATATTCATTCCTCGTCTATTTTTTGTCATAATAAGAGCTTCAGAATCCGGTCTGAATTGCTTCTTTTCTATGCTCATTAATCAATCCAATTGACCCACTCGAGCGGATTACGCCGGCCAAGCTTAAGGTGTATTTCCACAGGTTTGCCCTCCGGCAGATGCAGGCCGCAATCGGCCGTGCCGGCCTTGGGTTTCGCCGCCAGAATTCCATCCGGCGCAGATATTTCTTCAATTCCATACCGGGCAATCAACGTGGCATCCTGCTTCCTCATCGAGGTGATTGTGATGTCCACAGTCAGAGCATCCATGTCCCATGTGAGTTTGTCGAGCCTGGCGAAAGTGCGGAGCAGCATTCCGTTCATCGAGCCTTTCATCAGGGATGGAGGAAGCGCTGGAAGCACCTCAATCACACCGGGGCGGGAGTAGGCCAGCATTTCCATCATGATCGCGGGAATCCCGCCTTGCGGATCCGGAGCGCCCATCCCGGAGTAGGGATCGTGAGGGCACCGAAGCGTCTGGGTGACCCAGCCTGTTTCAATCAGTTGCCGCAACTCGCTGTCCACCATATAGCTGTCTTTGAGCCGCGCTCCGATCAAGGCGCGATGGCAGGGGCCATGTCCGGCCAACCGCTCTGGAACGCGGCGCCGGTTGGCTATCACTGCGGCCCTGGCCAGTTGCGGCGTGCGGTCCGGATCGATCTCGTCACCGGGCCAGGCGCCGTAGCAGTGCGAGGTATGGCGGTGAACATAACGCTCTCCCAGCGTGGGCCAGGCCCATTCCTTCAGGGTGCCGTCCGGTTCAAGCAGATAAGGCGGCAGCTTGGCCAGCATCGCCTTCCATTTCGGCACGCTGTCGGCCTCGATACTCAGCAGCTCGCAGGCCTCGATTAAATTTGCCAAAACTTCCCGACAAACCGCGATGTCCATGCTGGCGTTGATTACCAGCATTTGCGAAGGATCCAGGTTGCCGGGATTGTTCTCCGGGGAGAAAGATGGGACAAAGATGGAGTTCTCATTCTTGTCTGTTATTGTCAGGAAATCCTCGTAAAACAGCGCCAACTCTTTATACGCGGGCACCACGCGCTTGCGGAGGAAATCCTTGTCCCCCGTAACCAGGTAGTGGTCCCAGAACGGGCGCACGCACCAGCCGCCGCAGGCAGTCCAGTAGGGATGCGGCCAGGTCTCGCCGGTCAGGGCGGAACCTGCGTGGTCGAACATGGTAATGACGCCCGAGTCTTTGGTCGGCGAGATGGCGTAATGGGTACCGCGCATACCAAAAATATTCTTGGCGTTGGTGCGAAAGTCCGGCACCAGGCTTTCCATCCAGTTGAAGTAGGCCTGCTCGCCTTCACGATGATAGCCCAGGGCCATGGGTGCCAGCTGCAGGTTGATATTGATGTTGGTCAGAGCCGACATGCTACAATATTTACCGCTGGTGAGGATGAACCAATAGCGGCACATCTCAAATACCTTTTCCAGAAAGGCGGGCGAATAACCCGGGCTTGATCTTTGGGCGGATAACAGTTCTTCAGATGACAATCCGTACTGCGAGGCGCCGCCGAAATCCACGGTGACGCGGTTGAGCATCTCGGACTGAATCTTGCGTGCCCGCTCCAGGAGGGCCGGATAGTCCGGGGTGAGTTGTTCCAACGCCTGCCGGGTTGCCTCCACCTTCTCCTCGCTGTAATCCGGGAAATAATCAATTCGAGTCAGCAGGATGACGGAGGCAGCCTCCTCAATGACCAGCGTGTTTCCCTCCATCCGGGCTGAGCCGCCGTCGCGGACGACGCGGGTTACACCGGCATAGCCTCTGTTGTCAACAGAGGGGTCCAAACGGCCCTTGTAAATCAGTCTTTGTTCGTTGTAATCTTGCTGAATATTGCTTTGGCCATCGCTGCCCCCGCGCATTCCGCCTCCGGCGCCGGATCCGGCACGCCCTCCTCTTGCTCCTCGCGTTCCTCCTCTTTCCGCCGATACCGTAATTCGGACATTCACCGACTGGTTTTGGGGGGCGGTCAGCCATTGAATCACGGCGTTGTCCGGCCGCGACGTGAATGTCCGGCGAATCCAGTCGCCGCGCTCATCCGTCCAATGAACCTTCACCTCAGTGCTCTCGAAATCCACCGTGCGGAGATAGTCCTTGACCGATGCGGTTCCCGGAAACTCAAGGGTCATGGAAAATCCCCCTCCGCCGCCGAATCCCATTCTGCCTCCCTGTGTGTTGCTTTCTTGCCATTTCTGGTAAGCGAATTGTGCAGCTTCGTGGTATTTTCCATCCAGTACCATTTGCCGCACCTGCGGGAAAATTCCTGCAATGTTGGGCGCCTCGAAAGGCCTCTGACGCGGTGCGAACAAGCTTTCGTGGCGGAAGGGAATCTGTTCGGTGTAGGGATTGCACAGTAACTCGATGTTCATCGGGCCATTGCCGGATAGTAAAGTGCCGCTGTCGGGCGTAAAGCTGCAAAAGCCCCGCTGGGGTACAATCTTCCGCCTGACCCGTTCTGCCAGCGGCATCGGCGAAATCTGGATGGCATCAGGCCGAGACGATTTTGCGACCACAGGCTGCTTGGGCAAGAAATCATCCTGTTGCGCTTGCCTGAGATACTCCGTTGAACGGTTCTCCTCCCGTGCGGCCGCTGTTGATTGTGACGTCGGGCTGGAAGTCGGGTCTGGTTTTTCGGGACTGTTTTCGCTTGCTTTAACCGGCCGAAGTAATGTTAGGGAGCCTGCCAGGCCGGCAGCGACTGTACTTTTCTTAAGAAAATCTCTGCGTCTCATAATTCCCTCTTTTGTATAAATGTCTTTTGATTGATATTAATTGCAGTTTTCATAACGACTCTCACTGTCGCTAAACTAAGGCACTCATTAATCAAGAAACGGTAAACGGGCAAACGAAATCAATCTCCGTCGCTATTGCCATGTTTAATAATAGAGTTTCGGGATTTTTCATAGGATTATGCCGCAACGTATGGGTCAATGGGTGTTTCATAGATTTCAGCTTTCAACGTTCATAAGATCGAAACGTCCGTGTTTTAACGGTGTCCATTTTTGGTTCTCCGTATTCGTCCGGCTGGAGTTCAATTTCATTGTCCTGTCCAATGATTAATTTACTACCGCCAGGTCAGTATTCAGAAGAAGCGTTTGCCCGGCCTTAATCGAAACCTCGACGGTCTTGGAGTCATAGCGCACCTTGACCACAGCAGACTCAGAATTGCGGATAGAAGCGGACAGCAGTTTGCCGCCCTTCCACTCCATCGCTACTTCATGTCCCCCTCGGGCACGGAGACCGCTGACTGAACCGTTTGTCCAGCTGGGCGGCAGAGCCGGAAGCAGGCTGATTTCGCCGGCATGACTCTGCAAGAGAGCTTCGGCAACAGCGGCAGTCAGGCCGAAACTGGCATCGGATTGGTTCGAGCTGCGGTTATGCAGATTATCGGCGAGGGAACGCACAATGGCTCGCATCCATTCCTCCACCCGTTCATCCTGTTCCAGACGAGCCCATACGCAGGTGTTCCATGCTCCGATCCAGCCGCCGCCGGGTCGGCGAACCTCCATGCCCTGTCTGACAGCGTCTGAAAGTTCGGGATCGTCTCGCAAGGTGATAGAATAACCCGGGAAGAAGGGGAAGTGAGGTGAAGTATTATGGCCCTCAGTTCCGGGGGTCCAATCCTCAATCCATTCCTGAAGTGTACCGCGGCTGTCAATCCGGTACGGCGGTAGTTCCTTGAGAGCATCGGCGAGCTTCGCACGGAAATCCTCATCCAAATCTAAAATCCGGCTGGCCTCTATGCAATGCGAAAACAAGTCCTGTATGAGCGCGATATCCAGGGTCGGCCCCTGTGACACGGACGCGGTGTTCCCGTCTTTGTCCCGATACGTGTGTTCAGGGGATATAGAGAACGGTGTCACTAACCAGTGGTGTTTCGGATCCTCTGTCAGCAATTCCAGCAGGAACTGGGCGGAACCCCGTATGACCGGGTAATACTCACGAAGGAACTTCTCGTCGCCGCCGAAGGCATAGTGTTCCCATAGGTGCCGGCACAGCCACGCACCGCCCACCGGCCACATTCCATACCTGGCGGAATCAACGGGTGCTGTGCCGCGCCACAGATCAGTGTTATGATGAGTCACCCACCCGTCACAATTATAATAGTTCCTGGCGGTCCTGGCCCCAGTCTCGGAAAGGTCTTTGATCAGGCCGAACAGAGGTTGATGGCATTCCGCAAGATTGCAGACCTCCGCAGGCCAGTAGTTCATTTCGACGTTGATATTGGTGGTATACTTGCTGCCCCAGGGCGGCAGAACGGCCTCGTTCCAGATGCCCTGGAGGTTGGCTGCCTGTCCGCCGGCTCGGCTGCTGGAGACCAGGAGATACCGGCCGAACTGGAAGCAGAGTGCTTCGAGATTGGTATCTGAGCCGCCGGAGCGTAAAACCTGCAGTCTCTGGTCAGTGGGATTGGTGTTCAAACCAGCATCGCCCACGTTCAGATGCACACGGCTCATAAGGCCTTTAAAATCATCCGCATGCCTGCGATAGAGAGTCGCATAGTCTTTGCCGGATACATCTTCCATGATTGTCCTGCATCGTTCCGCGGGATCGCCGTTGATGTCGTGGTAATTTACATAACTTGTGGCAATCGTCAGAATAAGGGTCACGGCGTCGGCGTTGGTTATTTTTAGTATGGAACCGTCGGTTTCTGACCTCCCGCCTTCAAGACGCACCGTCAGCAGAGCCTTGTAGCGCAGGCCCTTGCCCTCGGTCCTGGCAATCTGAGCAGGATTCCCCGGACGCGGCGGCGGAAATGGGCCTTTCCAGACTCCCTCCATGACCAGACGGTCAGGTTCAGCAGTGCTGGAGTCCATATAGGGGCCTTGAAACTGAGCCCCGAGGGATATGCGGCCTGGCTTATCCGCGCTGATGCGCACAACCAGAACACGGTCGGGCCAGGAGACAAAAACCTGCCGGGTGATGACGGCGTCGCCCTGGCGATAATTGATTTTAGCAACGCCGGTTTCCATATTCAGCTCGCGACGATAGTCAATGAAGTTAGCGTCCGCAAAGGACAGCAACAGGTCGCCTATCGGCTGGTAGGCCTCCTGCCCCTTGGGTATGCCATAGAAACGGTCATCGATAAGCTTCTCGGCCTCCTGAAACTTGTCCGCGAAAACCAGATCGCGAATCTGGCCAAAATATTGGCCGGCGTTGGGATCGTCGTAGTTGTGCGGACGCCCGGACCAGAAGGACGATTCATTGAGTGCGATTCGTTCCTGCGGTACTCCCCCAAAAACCATTGCTCCGATCATGCCGTTGCCCAGTGGCACCGCCTGAAGCCACTGGCTTGCCGGCTGGCGATACCACAGAACCATGTCCTGTGATACCTCTGCATAACATACCCCGACAACACAGAATAGGGAACAAGCGGCAAGTGTTAGTATGTTTCCCTTTATCATGGCCAATCTCCTTTCAAATCAATAGTGGAGCGAGGGTGTCCTTTCCATGGTTGAAGGTTTAAAATATTGCCGTTCCGTGGAAACAGGATCCATTTATCTTGATCAGCAATATTTAACATTTAGAAAAAAAACCGCTACCCGTTCTCTTTTTTTAAATTCAATCCTCGCTTCGCTCGGATTTACCCTGTTAGAGGCCTGTCTTCGCCCGTCTTCCAAACCTGTATTTTCAACGATAGCCACCGCCATAAAATTTATCTTTTTTGTAAGCCTCTAACAGGGTAAAAGAACAAAGTGCAAAGGGTAATTCAGCCCGTTAGAGACTGAACCTGGCTTTTGTGCACCTTTTCAAATCTCATAGTCTGTTTCATTTCTAATCGGCCTCTAACGGGCTAAAAGTCCAGGCCGCCGGAAACCAACACCACACGAACCCCGTAGCCGCCGTACGTGTAGTCGGGGGCGTCCCTGCCGCGGGCGGCCGACCGGCAGTTGAGAGCATCGTAGCTCCAACCGCCGCCGCGCAGAACACGGTAGGCGTCAGATTGCGGCCCTTGTGGATCGGTATTGGCCAGTCCATTGTAGCTGTCTTGGAACCAATCCTGACACCACTCCCAGACATTGCCGTGCATATCATACAGACCCCATGCGTTCGGCTTCTTTGTTCCGACCGGGTGGGTTTTACCGCCGCTGTTGCTGGTAAACCATGCGTAGTCGCCTAACTGATTGGCATTACTGCCAAAATAATACGGCGTGGTTGTTCCCGCACGGCAGGCGTACTCCCACTGCGCCTCAGTGGGTAAAGTGATGGTTAATCCGGTCAACTGCGACATCCGACGGCAGAACTCCGTCGCATTGTTCCAGCTCACTTGCTCAACCGGCAGGTTGTCACCTTTCCAGGTGCTTGGATTGCTGCCCATCACACGCTGGTACTGGGCCTGGGTAACATCCGTTACGCCCATATAAAACGGTTTTGTAAGCTTAACCGTGCGCTGAGGGCCTTCATCGATGTTGCGATCGGCTTCATTGGACGGGCTGCCCATCACGAACTCACCGGCCGGAATCAGCCGAAACCGCATCCCTGTCATCTCACAATCGACCTCCAAGGGCAGCCCCAGTTCCTTGACTGCCGCACGCTGACGCTCCTGCGCCTGTTCACTGCCGGAGGCCAGACCCTCAACCGAAGGATAGGCGGCACTGGCAACCTCCTTTAAACCCTGTGGCAGACGACGCTCGGCCTGCAGATGCGGCTCCATAGTTACAGTCTGCGTTGAGGCAGGCGACCTGTCAGATCCAGATCGACAGCCCAACACAACGATTAGTATCACAATCCCCAAAACTGCAACGATACCCATTCTGTTGGCTTTCATAGCAATCTCTCCCATATCAAAAAACAAAGCTTAAAATGATCAAAACTTCTTGTCCACAAGTATACTTATTCTTATTGACCAAATGCAACCCTAAATCCAAAATCGCTGCGGTGGCAAACAGGAGAATCGCCCCGCACAGGCCGGTCAGAATAAACCCTATCCCCGACAGCAGCGGCGTGCGGGTCAGCCCCAAATCGATGAACCGAATCCCGATCAATATCGCCGCCAACCCGGCAAAGAGGGCATAATAGCACAGCGGGAACAAATCCCACCCCTTGGCAATGGCACCCCCTGCCCCCAGCAGCCCCCCCCAAAAAGCACCGTCATCTCCCCAAAGGCGAGATTGTATGGCGACGACAGCGGCCATGAAAATGTCATCACAAACCCCGTTACGACCGCCACAACCCCCGCCGCCGCACACGGAACCGCCCATCCCTTGTTGTCCGCCCGCCCGACGGGCGAATTGTCAAACACAATAAATCTGCGTCATCTGCGAAATCTATGGTTTCTTTATTATGCGACCAGTTCCGCAAACAACGTCAAGGCAGCGGTTTTGGTAACGCGGACCTTGACGAATTGGCCGGTCAAGGATTCCGGTCCGTTGAAGACCACGATATAATCGTGTTTCGTCCGTCCGACAAGTTGCGGGTTGTCTTCGTTTTCGGCCTTGTTCAGGTGCGGTTTTTTACTGGGGCCTTCGACCAGCACCTCCAGCGTCCTGCCCAAAAACGTTTGATTGTCCTGATCGGCAATTTCGCTGATGATCTCCAGCAGCTTGGCGTTGCGTTCCTGCTTGACCTCGGCGGGCACATCGTCGGCCAGCTTCTTCTCGGCGTGCGTTCCCGGCCGGGGCGAATACTTGAACACAAAGCAGTTCTTGTACCGCACTCGCCGAATCAGTGCCGCCGTCGCCTCATAATCCTCGTCCGTCTCACCGGGAAAGCCCACGATAAAATCGCCCGCCAGCGCCAGCTCCGGCACCGTCGCCCTGGCCTTTTCGATCAGCTCGATATACCCCTCTGCCGTATATCCCCGATTCATCGCCCGAAGAATCCTGTCCGAGCCGCTTTGTGCCGGGATGTGCAGATACGGACACACCTTCGGCAAGTCCGCCATCACCTGCAAAATCGACGGATCAAACTGCCCCGGATGGCTCGTAATAAACCGCACCCACCGCACAGCGTCAATCGCACTGACCTGCTCCAATAAATCCGCCAGCGTATAAGTTCTGTCCCCGGCCGTATAGCGATACGCATTGATGGTCTGCCCCAGCAGCGTAATCTGCCGGATCCCCTCGCCGGCCAGCTTCTTCGCCTGCTCGACAATCGCCTGCGGCGCCCGCGACACCTCCGGCCCCCGCACATACGGCACAATACAGTACGAACAGAAATTGTTACACCCCCGCATCGCCCGAATGAACGCCTGCGACTTGATATGATTGGCATCCGAGTCGTACGCCAGCTCAAACGCATCCAGCCGCTCGCTAATGTCGCGGATAGCCTCGCTGGCCGCCGGCTGCCGGATATTGTCCAGCACGTGCATCCGTTTTTGATGGTCGGCCATCGCCTTATCAATCAACTCCGGCACCTCGTGCAATTGCCCCGGCCCGGCCACCACATCGACCGCCTCGTGCGCCAGCAGTGTTTCCCCCATCCGCTGCGCCATACAGCCGATCACCGCCACCACCAACTGCGGCTGTGTCTTCTTCAGATGCCGCAAATGCCCCAGATGCGACAGCACCCGATCCTCCGCATGCTCCCGCACCGAACAGGTATTGATCAAGACCGCGTCCGCCTCGGTCGCCTTGTCGGTCAACACAAACCCCCGCTCGGCCAGCGCCGCCGTGACCAGCGACGAATCCAGCTTGTTCATCTGACAGCCGAAACTTTTTATATATATTCGTTTAGCATCCATAATTTCATCGTCGGGGCAGACCTATGTGTCTGCCCGCAGCCATTTGAAACCGCATCATCAACCCAACTCGCAACGATGGGCGAACACATAGGTTCGCCCCGATGGCAATACAGTACCGGGAAGACCTGCGTGGCTACCCTTTATTTATCCCTTTTTTCGATGCATTTGTCTGGAAATCTATAAATGGTTTATTATAATCCTTTTGTACCCAAAATGCAAAGGAGATTGCCATTGCGTCCAGTATCTGAAAAACGTTTGTCCGTCGAACACGAGCATCGCAAGCACGCTATCCGTCGCGGGTGGTTCTGGTGGCTGCGCTGGGAAAATCTGTCCTTTATGGAGCCGGTACTCGGCGGCTTCCTCAAGCTCTGCGGCCTTTACAACCGCGGGTTTGGCAACGTCCTCAATGTCCGACTGACGCATCAGGAATTCGCCTTTGAGAATCTGCCCGATGCCTTTGACGGCTTTCGCATTCTCTGGATTTCCGACCTCCACGCCGACCGCATCCCCGGCCTGCTCGACAAGGTGCTGCAATTGACCGCCGACCTCCCGCGGGATATTGCCATCCTCGGCGGCGATTTCTGCTTTCACCACTATATAACCGCCGTGGCCGCCGAAAACGCCGGCATTATCACCCGCGCCCTGCGCGATAAAAGCCCCGTCTATGCCATCTTCGGCAACCACGACTACTCCCCGCTGGCCGAGGTTCTCCGCGCAGAAGGCGCCACTCTCCTGCTCAACGAAAACACCGCGATCGAACGCGCCGGCCAAACCCTCCATATCGTCGGCGTTGATGACTGCCACTACTTCAAGGCCCACGACCTCGATTTGGCGATGCAGGGCCTGAACGACGACGACTTCAAGATTCTCTTGTCCCATTCTCCGGAACTGTACGCCCAGGCCGCCGAGCGAGACATCGACCTCTACCTCTCCGGCCACACCCACGGCGGCCAGATCTGCCTGCCCGGCGGCACGGCCGTCGTCTTTTCCACCGCCGCACCCCGAAAGTGTATCCGCGGACTCTGGAATCATGGAAAAATGACCGGCTACACCAGCGGCGGCGCAGGCGCCTCCGGCGTCCCCGTCCGCTATCACTGCCCCGGCGAAATCAACCTGTTCACCCTCAGAAAATGCCCGAAACAAAAAAAACACTCACAAACCCCTCGTTGACTTTGCCCGTACAAGGTGATATGCTTAACAAAACGACGCGTGAGAAAGCAATTTCGACTGAAAGGATTGTACCTTGAAAGCAAGCCGCATACTGACAGATGGTGTATGGGCTTCCGATGCAATCTTAACGTTGGGCGGTTGTGCGGCGCCGCGGCCTGATTCCGGCGATCTTTTCCTGCAGGGCGGCATCCCGCCGAAGAATACCCTTTGTCCCCGCGTCAAAACTCTACCACCGATAACCTCAACCTTTTAGGAGAACACTTATGGCTGCCGTATATCGTGTTAAACTCATGCTGCTTATTTGCATGCTGCCGTTCTTGGTCGGATGCGGCAAAGTCGCCATCACCGGTCGAAGCCAACTGAATCTGGTGCCTGATTCGATGGTCAACTCCATGGCCCTTCAAGAATACACCACCTTCCTGAGCGAAAACAAGACTGCCGCCAATCCTGCGCACAGCGAACAGGTCCGCCGTGTCGGCACACGTCTGGCGAAGGCCGTCGAGAAGTACTGCCGCGACAATAATATGATGGACACCATCGCCGGCTTTGACTGGCAGTTCAACACCATCGAAAGCGATGAGGTCAACGCCTGGTGTATGCCCGGCGGCAAGATCGTCGTTTATACCGGGATCCTGCCCATCACCCCAAACGACGAAGGGCTGGCGGTCGTCCTCGCCCACGAAATCGCCCACGCCGTCGCACGGCACGGCAGCGAACGGATGAGTCAGAGCCTGCTCTATGAGATGGGCGGCATGGCCCTGTCCAAAGCTGTCGAAACCAGCCCTGCCGCAACCCAGGAATTGTTTATGCAGTCCTACGGCCTCGGCGCCCAGATCGGCGTCCTCCTGCCCTACAGCCGTCTTCATGAAAAAGAGGCTGACCGCCTCGGCCTGATCTTTATGGCCATGGCCGGCTACAACCCCCGCACCGCGGTCGATTTCTGGACGCGCATGTCCGCCGCCAAAGAAGGGGCCGCCCCGCCGGAACTGCTCAGCACCCACCCGGCTGACGCCACGCGCATCCGCTACATTGAAGAAATGATGCCCGAAGCCATGCAATACTACTACCCCAGGTAGAGGGCAGGCTTTAAACCGTCATGCAGAACGTGACGGATTGCACGAAGGACAAACGTATTTGACAGGCGTCATCCGGACAGCACTTCGAATTTAAGCTTGAACCGAAGGCCGTTTCGGACGATAGTAAATGAATAATAGCATTGTTAATGATGAGATTTGCGACCGCTTATGGGTATTTACGACCGCGATTATTTACAGGATGAGCATAGGTCGGCAGGACAGTATGTCCAGTTCGCCAAGCCTGCGCTGCCGCCGGTGGTTAAGTGGCTGTTGATCATCAATATCGGCATATACTTGGTTTGTGCGCTGATTCCGCCGCTGGCCGGGCCGGTGTATGATTGGGCAAGCGTTCATCCGGCGAATTGGAGCAACATTGCACAAGTGTGGCGGCTGATTAGCTATCAGTTTTTGCATGACCTAAGCGGTTTTTTCCACATCTTTTTTAATATGATCGTGCTGTATTTCTTCGGCCCGCTGCTGGAGTATCGCTGGGGGTCGAGGCGTTTTTTAAAATTCTACCTCAGTGCCGGCGCCGCCGGCGGCGTCGTCTATACCCTGCTGGTGATCTTCAACATTCTGCCCGCCCTGCCGATGGTGGGAGCGTCCGGCGGGCTGTACGGGATACTGGGGGCGGTTACGATTCTCTTTCCCCAGTTGCGGGTGTTTTTGTTCGGTTTGATCCCGATGACCATGCGCACAATGGCGATCCTTGTGGTGATCTTCAGCCTCCTGAACTTTCTTGGCGGCACCAACGCCGGCGGCGAAGCGGCGCACCTGACGGGGATGGCGGTGGGAGTACTCTATGTGCTCTATCAGCCGCTGCTGGCCGGGATGCGAATGGAGAAAACCAAAGGACGCTGGTCGCAAAAGATCGAACAGGAGCGGTCGTTTGAAATCGAGGTGGATCGGATTCTCGAAAAAATCCACCAGGAGGGACTGGCCAGCCTGACGGACAGAGAAAAAAATGTCCTCCGCGAAGCCACCCGGCGGGAACAGGAACAACTGCGTTAAGCAAGACAACACACGCAGCGGCGGTTCCGCATTCTCAACAATCAATCACGCTTAGAGCTTAGTGTTTAGAATTTTGCTTGCGGCTCTGCCGCGCCAAGCTATCTATGGCCGGTTCGTATCTTGTGGGCCAAGTGCGCGCGCAAAAAGACCCGGGCCTTACGGACCGGGTCTTAATATAGTTTCATAAATGGTTGCCGATGCAACAATGAGCACCTGACATTACACGATTGTTAAGAGCAGGAATGCTCCAATCGTGTCTAAAGGTATCCTTTAGAAAGGAGGTGATCCAGCCGCAGGTTCCCCTACGGCTACCTTGTTACGACTTAGTGCCAGTCACCGAGCTTACCGTCGGCAGACGCCTCCCTTGCGGGTTAGCAATCCGACTTCGGGTACTCCCGGCTCCCATCACTTGACGGGCGGTGTGTACAAGGCTCAGGAACACATTCACCGCGTCATCGCTGATACGCGATTACTAGCGATTCCACCTTCATGCAGGCGAGTTGCCAGCCTGCAATCTGAACTGAGGCAATTTTTTTGCGATTTGCTCCACCTCGCGGTCTCGCGTCGCTCTGTAATTGCCATTGTAGCACGTGTGAAGCCCTGGGCATAAAGGCCATGAGGACTTGACGTCATCCCCACCTTCCTCCGGTTTAACACCGGCAGTCCCGTTAGAGTTCCCAGCATAACCTGATGGCAACTAACGGTAAGGGTTTCGCTCGTTAAAGGACTTAACCCGACATCTCACGACACGAGCTGACGACAGCCATGCAGCACCTGTGCAAGTTTCACCCCGAAGGGCAGACGTTCCTGTTTCCAAGACGCCATCCAAGCATGTCAAACCCAGGTAAGGTTCTGCGCGTTGCTTCGAATTAATCCACATGCTCCACCGCTTGTGTGAGCCCCCGTCA
>Ga0123327_1001666_pt1 | contig 18355 bp, 11 predicted proteins | sample BioC13SIPDNA_4_FD_89701 | JGI IMG/M metagenome (GOLD analysis project Ga0123327, IMG submission 89701) | Anaerobic biogas reactor microbial communites from Washington, USA - Biogas_R1_B C13 SIP DNA | ecosystem: Engineered > Bioreactor > Anaerobic > Unclassified | place: Washington, USA...
GCGCGACCTCGCCCCCACCTTCCGGGTCTAGCCGCCATGCGCATCACTGCCGTTACCGCCACGTTGCTGCGGGAGCGCGTCCTGTGGGCGCGCCCCGTGGAGCGCATCGTCACGATGCGCGCTCCAGAGGACCGCCCCTCGCCGCACGTCGACCAGCAAGTACCCATCCCCGGCTCGGTGCTCGTCGAGATCGAGACGGATGACGGCCTTTGCGGCGTGGGCCTGGGCGGCGGCGGGGCGGCGGGGGTGCTCGTCGTCGACACCTTCCTGCGGCCGCTGCTGCTGGGGCGCGATGCGGGTGCTGTCGAGGACCTGTGGGATCTCATGTACCGCGTCACCTTTCGCTACGGCCAGGCGGGCATCGTGCTGATGGCCATGAGCGCCGTGGACCTCGCGCTATGGGACCTGCGCGGCATCGCGCAGGGGCAGCCCGTGTGGCGCCTCTTGGGGGGCAAGGTGCGGGAGCGCGTGCCGGTCTATGCCACCATCCGCGACCCACTGTGGGCCCAGGCCCAGGGCTTCTGGGGCGTCAAGCTCGGTGGGCCGTACGGCCCGGCGGACGGGGCGGAGGGGATGCTTAAGAACGAGGCGTACGTCGCGGCGCTGCGCGAGCGGGTGGGGCCGGCGTTCCGCATCCTGATCGATTGCGCCCGCACCTGGGACGTGGACTATACCCTCGCCATGGCGCGGCGCCTGGCGCCGTATGACATCTACCTCATCGAGGAGCCGATCCCCTCCCACGACGTGGACGGCTACGTGCGGCTCCGGAAGGCCATCGACACGACGCGCATCGCCTGCGGGGAGCACGTCTACACGCGCTACGCGGCGCGCCAGCTCCTAGAGCGGGGGGCGGTGGACGTCATCCAGCCGGACATCCGTTGGACCGGCGGGCTGACGGACGTCCTGGCGGTGTGTGCGTTGGCCGCCGCTCACGACATCCCCGTGATGCCGCATCGCGGCGGGATGGCGTGGGCGCTGCCACTGGCGATGGCCCGGCCCGAGTGCGTGGTGGCCGAGGGGCTGGCGCTCACCCCAGAGGAGGCGGTGTATTCGGTCTTTGATGGGGAGCCCGTGCCGGAGGGCGGCCACCTGACGGCCTCCGACGCGCCGGGGTTCGGGCTGACGCTGGCGCCGGAGAGGATCGAGGAGTACCGTTCGGAGGTGTAGGTCGCACCGGCGCGATCGATGGATAATGCCTGCCGGGACGGCGAGGCGCGGGACTCTAGCCCATTCCGCCAACTCGAGGCCCGCGCTCGGCTAACGTCGCATCAGCGGCAGGTGCACCTCCTTCGGGATCACCGTCACCTCTCCCGCCACCACCGGGTTGCTGATACCAGGCGCGCTCCACAGCCCCGTCCCGTTGCGCGCCGCCACGGTGACATAGTAGGTCCGCCCCTGTTGCAGGAGCAGGCCGATGATGGTGGCGGTGGTCGTGTTGCCCGAGACGTACACCCAGTCGCGCACGTCGCGGCCGCCCGGGGTGGTGCCGACGGCGTAGCGGCACTGGTCGATGTCTGACTCGGCGTCGCGGCTCGACCACTCGGCGCGGATGGTGCTCAGGCTGCCATCGCCCAAGGCAGTGATCGTCGGACGGCTCGGCGCGGTGCCGTCGGTCACGGCGCCAGCGTAGTCGATGGTAAACGTCTGCACCTCGTGGGGGGCGATGGCCATGCCGTCGGTGCCCACGGCATCGGCAACGGAGACGACGTAGGTGCCGCGGGGTATCTCGGCCGTGACGTCAATCGTGGCGCGGTAGCGGTTGGGGGCGAGCCACCGGCGTTGTCGACGATGGGGTAGTCGAGGCCGTGCCAGAGGACGTGCAACTCACCGACCGTGCCTTTTGCTAGCCAGAGGTGCTGGTTGTTGTCGATGGTAAGATCATAGTACCAGACATAGGGCAAAGGATCTGCGTCTACCCACGTACTGCCATCGTAGACTGCGATCCCGTCACCAACAGCCCAGACGCGCCCGGCAGCATCCTTGGCGAATCCGTAGATGGAGTTGACGAGCGCTCCTCCGGAGTTGTCTCGACCAAAAAACTGCCATGTCTTGCCATCGTACATCCCGACATAGACGCTTGGCTCCTCGTTCCACCCAAAGCCCACCCATACCCGGCCGAGAGTGTCAACGAACAACGCGGTGACCTCTCCGGTCGGCAGGCCCGTTGCGCGACCATATACTTCCCATTCACTGTCGTCGTACATCGCAAGTGTTGTGGGCGACCCAGACCACATCCGCCCTTCATCGTCGCGAGCGATGCTAGTGAATTCTAGGTATACCGCCCCTGGGCCCGTGATGCCTTCCCATCTCGTACCGTCGAAACGGATGATGCCGTTCCCGGAGGCAATCCACACGACGCCCGCTGCATCCTCCGCGAACGCATAGGCCGACCCATTGAACACCCAGTCAGTTGTCTCACCGTCGTAGGTTATCCAGTTCGCGCCCGAGACTCGGGTGGCACATGGTTCAGGGTGGGCGATCCAGAGGGGGTCTGTCCAGGATTGTAGGAGCTGGCGAGAAGGGGTAAAGTAGGGGCAGTGACGTGGCGTTTGTGTGCGGGCGTGAGGTACGGCGATGGAAACGCACGATGAGGTGGTGGAGCTTTTCGCGGCCATGTGCCGCACGTTGCGCCAGTGGCGGGCGGAGCATCCGGAGCCCACGTTCGATCAGATCGCCGCGCAGGCAGCCCCCCTCCGGCAGCAGCTGATGGGCCGCCTGCTGACCGCCCTGGCCCTGCAGCCAGGGAATGGCTACGCCCTGGAGGGCTACACCTGTCCGGGGTGTGGGACGGCCATGGTGTACAAGGGAGACCCCACGCGCCAGGTGGACCACCTGGAGGGGACGGGGGAACTGTCCCGCGCCTACTACCACTGCCCGAGCTGCGGCCAGGGCTTTTTTCCCCCTCGACGGGCGGCTGGGGCTGGAGCCCCACCGCTGGACGCCGGCGACGCTGAGCGCGGCGCTGCGCCTGGCGGTGGACGTGCCCTCAGTGCGCCGGGCGGCGGAGCACTTTGAGGCCCTCACGCACTTGCCGCTGAGCAAGAGCAGCCTGCACGCCCTCATCGCGGCCTACGGCACGCCCCTCGCCCAGCAGGAGGAGGCCGAGGCGGAGGCGCTGAGCGCCGGGGTGGAGGCGCCCCCACCCAGCCCCGACGCGGAGACGATGGCGGTATCGCTGGACGGGGTGATGGTGCACCTGCGGGAGGAGGGCTGGAAGGAGACCAAGGTGGCCGCCTTCTCGGCGGTGACGGCCGAGCAGGCGGAGGGCCAGGACCCGCGGGTGCACCTGGAGCGCCACAGCTACCGCGCCGGGCTGTGGGAGGCGCCGGCCTTCGCCAAGCAGCAGTATGCGGAGGGCTGGCGGCGGGGGCTGGAGTGCGCCGCGCGGGTGGTGGCGGTGAGCGACGGGGCGGCCTGGATCTGGAACATCGTGCGCAACTGCTACGCCCCCTGCGTGGAGATCATCGACTGGTGGCACGCCCTGCAGAAGAAGCTATGGGTGATCGCGGCGGTGGTGTACGGGGAGGGGACGGCGGAGGCGGCGGCCTGGGTGGAGACGCTCAAGGCGCGGCTGTGGGCGGGGGAGGTGCGGGCGGTGGTGCACGAGGTGCGCCAGCACTGGCCGCGGGGCCAGGCCATGCCCGAGGCGCTGCGCCTGGCGCTGGGGTACCTGTGGCACCACCGCCAGCGCATGCGCTACGCGCGCTTCCGGGCGGCGGGCCAGCCGGTGGGGAGTGGGACGGTGGAGTCCGCCTGCAAGGTAGTGGTCCAGGAACGCGCCTGCCAGGCGGGCATGCGCTGGAGCCGCCTCCGCCTCCAAGCGCTGTTGGCCCTACGGTGTGCCCTGCTGAGCGACCGCTGGGATGCCACCTGGTCGGGGCTGACCGCCGTCAAAGCCGCCCAAAATCCTGGACACACCCTCCCCGGTCGATGGGCTTGACGAGATAGTCCTGAATCCCCATGCGTCGTATCGCCGCCTCCGTCTCGGGCACCCAGCAGGTGATGATGGGGATGTCAAAGGGGCCCTGCGGCAGGGCTGACAGCGCCCTCAGCGCCTGCTGGGTGACGATGTCGTTCACCACCAGAGCGCGGACGGCCTCCTGCTGCATGGCTGCCTGCACGCCGTCTAGCGTTCGGGCGGCGGCCACCTCCACGCCGTGAAGGTAGTGTCGCACCAGGTTCGCCATGCTCTCGCCGGGCTCGAAGACGAGCAGGCGAGGCGCCGGCTGTCCACTCGGCACCGCCGAGGGGCGGGTGCGGGCGTCATAGCTGAGGTAGGGGCTGAACCAGCGGCGTGGGCTGGGTACCGCCGCCTCGGCCTCCAGCGGTAGGCTGAAAGAGACACTCGTCCCCACCCCCACCTCGCTCTCGATCCAGATCCTGCCGCCGTGTAGTTCCACAAACCGCTTGGCGATGGCCAGACCAAGACCCGTCCCCCCGTGTCGGCGACGTATCGAGGGGTCGGCCTGCTGAAACGGCTCAAAGAGGTGATTTAGGGAAGCGGGCTCGATCCCCTCTCCGGTGTCGGCCACGCGAACGGTGATGGCACCGTTCTGCCGGCAGACCTCGACGGTAGCGCCGCCCGTCTCGGTAAAGCGAGCGGCGTTGCTCAGCAGGTTCAGGATCACTTGGCTGATACGTGCTCGATCGCAGTAGATGGGGGGAAGGTCGGTCGGGATGCGCACCTCGAGGCGCAGGCTCTTCTTCTGGAAAAAGGCTGCCATGGCGTCGGTCGCCTCGCGCACCACCTCGTCGATCGCGTTCCACGCCCTGGTGAGCCGGGTGAAACCCGACTCGGCCTCCACGAGGTCCAGCACGTCGTCGACGAGGTGCGCGAGCTGCCGGCTGTTGCGGTTGATGGTCACGATATCCTCGAGAAGCTCCCCGGGAAGCGACTGGGAGTAGAGGTCGGGGCGCTCCATGATTTCGTTGCTGAAACCGATAATCATGTTGAGCGGCGTGCGCAGCTCGTGGCTGACGTTGGCGACGAACTCTTCTTTCGCCCGGCGGGCCTCCTCCAGCGCCTCGCGGGCCGCGGCCAAGAGGTCGTTCAGGCGCAACACCTCTCGGTTGGCCAGATCCAGATCCTCCAGGGCCTGTTTCAGCTCCACCTGTCGGTCTCGGGCAGCGGCCAGGTGACGTCGCGCCTGATCGTATCCTTGCCATGCCCAGGCGATCATCGTCTGTGCCGGGCGCTGTGAGATGGCCATCAAGTAGGCCACACACCAAGTCGTGCCGATGAGGGTTATCAGGTGCAGGGGGGCGGTGATGGCCGCAGATCCGAGCGAGTAGCCGACCACCATGGCGACAGTGGTTAGGGCGGCCAGCACCAACCCGCCGGTGACGCCGAGGGCCATGCTGGCCACTATCACGGGGATGAGGGCCGTCGGTGTCATGTGGCTCGCCGGGAACCACACGCTGCCCACGATGGCGACCCCCAGGTGCCCCAGGGCGAGCACCCAGATGGCGGCGGCATAGTTGCGCTGCGACAGGAGCAACGCCAGCGCGACGACGACCATCACGAGTAATCCGAGCACTATGGGGGACGGCGGCATGATGCGCCTCGCCCCCAAGTTCCCCAGCACGAGCCCGAACGCCACCAGGGCGTACGGCGCGACGATCCATGGCACGAGTTCCTCGCGCAACTGCTGCTGGAGTTGAGACGATGTCTCTCTGTTCACGTTGGTCTCCTGCACGCGTCCATGCCCCGCCCCGATGGTGAGCGCCTGAAAGGGTGCTGTAGTATAGCACGAACCCCCGCGGCCGCCGCCATTTCCGTCGCGCATGGCGGCCGCCGCCACGAGACCGGCACGCGCGGGACCCTTGAGGGCTCTCGCGGCAGGTGATGTACGCAAATCGCTGGTGCGGCTTCCTTCATGTGGGAGGGCGGGCCGGCCGCTGGGCGTCGTCGCGGCGGTCACGGGGCGCCGGCCCCATGTACTGCGACGTTGGAGGTAGCCCATGTGCTTGCGCGCGCTGGTCGTTAGCGCTCATGCTGTCGTGCGTTCGGCCCTCTTGTCGATGCTGGACCGAGAGCCGGGCGTGGTGTCCTGGGCGGAGGATACCACGCCCGAAGACGGCGCTGCTGATCCTCGCGAGGACATTCCGAACGTCGTGCTATTCGAGTGTGGACGCCTCGACGACGTAGCGATCCAGCGAATCCACGAACTCGGGAGCCGGTATGCGGGCGCACACGTGCTCGTCCTCACCTCCTCGGGCGCGCAGGAGGCGATGCGCCAGGCCCTCGAGGCCGGCGTGTCCGGGTTTCTCCTCGAGAGCGCCTCCAGAGCTGACCTGATGAACGCCATGCATGCCGTGGCGCGCGGCGGCCTGTTCGTCCGTCACGAGCACTTGCGCTCCTGGCTGCAGCGTGAGCCGCCGTCCCGAGGCGCGCCGCCTGTGAAGGGCAACGGGCTCACGCCACGGGAGGTTGAGGTGCTGCGGCTGATCGTGGCTGGCTACACCAATCCCTCCATCGCCCAGCGCCTGTGCATCAGCGTGCGCACCGTCGAGTTCCACCGCAGGAACATCCGCGAAAAGCTAGACGTGAAAGGGCGGGCCGAGTTGGTGCGCTACGCCCTGCATCACGGGCTGATGGCAACGGTGGCGGCCGACGCGGCTGGCTGAGCCCTTCCGTCCGAGTCGGCCAGCGCCATGCGCTCCTCGTGGAGAGTGGCAACCTCGTGGAAAACCACAGGTGGCACCTGTGGAGATTCGCCGGGTACTGGCCGCGCGCTACTGTGGGTTTCCCCCATTGTGCGGCGGCTTTGGCTTTTCTATACTGTTAAGGTAGCCTTGGTGGCAACACGTGAGCGATAGTCTCCTGCCCGCAAACCCCGCACAACGTGTCAACCGAGTGCTCTCCCTGCTCTCCTCCTACCCGACGCACAACGAGCCCCCAGGCCACCGAGACCGCGCCTTTCGGCGACGCGTTTCGCAGCCGTCCTCTTCTTGCCATTACGCATCCCGCCGGCTCGCGTCGCTGCTGCTCGTCGCGAAACGGGAGCATCGAATCACAGTCTCCCTACAGACGCAGCAGCAGCCGTCTGCGAAAATGCGTACATTGAGCAGGCTCTTGGGCCGGCCACCCCGGTGTCAGCGAGGCACGGGGCGCCGCATTCCGTCCGCGCAGGCGCCCTCGAGTGGGAATGCCGCAAGGAGGGAGGCTAGCGACCGACGAGCACTCATGGCCGCTTGGAGAACGGCAGTGTCGTGGCACCGATGAGGCCGGCGCAGACCGGCATGGCGAGATGGAGGGAGGTGATAGGTTCGAGTTCTCGGCGCGACCGTGCGGCCCGTTCTCGTGGAGCGACATCTGTCTGACCACGGCTCTAACGACCCAGTGCAGCAGCGATGAAACCGTAATGTGGTAGGCGTCGCCCTCAAGCAGATGCAGCGAATACTGAGGAGAGTATAGGATGCGTACCCGCAGCTCACTGAAACGTGTGTTCGTGGTGTTTCTGGTAGCCCTGCTCGTGCTGAGCCAGGGCGTCACGCTGCTCGTGCAGGCACAGGGCCCCGGGGAGGGGCAGATCGTGCTCCCCATCATCGGGGGGCCCAGCGCCCCTGTCCCTGAGCAGGACGAGGGTCCGGGCGATGTAGCGGCCAAGCCGGAGAGGCAGCCGCCTCCCGAGAGGGAAAAGATCACGCCGGCCGAGCGCAAGGCGGCGGCGGACCGTGCGGCGGCCGCCGGCTTTGACCTCGAGGCGGTCGGCGCGGCCGACATGGGCATGCCGGGCCAGGCGCCGCGCTACTTTAGCCACCCCAACTATGCCAACAGCCCGCTGCCAGGTAACCCGGTGGCCGAGTGGAATGCCTTCGCCCAGCAGATTCTCCAGCCTATGCCGATGCCAGGGATGCCGATGCCCATGACGGGCCCATCCATGGCCACGGCGTTCGTCTATCTCTCGTATGTTCACGCAGCGGTCTATGACGCCCTGGTGGCCATCGAGGGCGGCTACCAGCCGTACGCCTACGTGGCGGCGCCCGATCCCAGCGCCTCACGCGAGGCCGCCGTCGCCGCGGCGACGTATACGGTGCTCAAGGCCTACCTACCAGACGAGCCCGCGCTCGATCAGCGCTACACCAGCGCGCTCGCCACAATCCCCGACGGCGCCGCCAAGGACAGCGGTATCGCCATCGGAGTGGCTGCTGCGGACGCCATCCTCGCGCTGCGAACGGGTGATGGCCTCCTCGCCGAGGGGACCTACATCCTGCCGGAGCCGGGCCCGGGCGTCTGGGAGCCCACGATGACCCTGCCCGACGGCACCCTCGCACCTCCGGTGGATCCCTGGATGGCTCAGCTCAAGCCCTTCCTGCGCGATAACCCGGATCAGTATCGCCCCGGGACTCCCCCTGATCTCACCAGCGCCGAGTATGCCGCGGACCTGAACGAGGTCAAGGAGATCGGCGGTGCCGCGAGCACGACGCGCACGCCCGAGCAGACGGAGGTGGCTCAGTTCTGGGCCACGAACATGGTCATCCAGATGAACGCCGCCTACCGGCAACTCGCGGCGGAGCGCGGCCTGGGGCTGCTCGAGACCGCCCGCCTCATGGCGCTGGGCAACATGGTCGCCACCGACAGCCTCATCGCCACCTTTGATGCCAAGTATCACTACAACTACTGGCGGCCGGTGACGGCTATCCAGCGAGCTGACACGGACGGCAACGATCTCACCGAACCCGATCCTACCTGGATGCCCGCCGTGGTGACGCCCAACTTCCCCGAGTATGTGGCGGGTCACGGGTCGTTCGTATCGGCGCAGGCCGAGCTGTTCACCCAGTTCTTTGGCAGCCCCCAGATCGAGATCGATCTGGATAGCACTGCGACGAATACCACGCGACACTATGCCACCGCCGAGGACCTCCGCACCGAGATCATCAACGCCAGGACCTGGGGCGGGCTCCACTTCCGCAACTCGAGTGTTCAAGCGGTAGGGATCGGCCAGCAACTCGTGGTGGACGCGGTGGCCAGCCACTTGGTCGCCGACCCGGCCACCGATACCGGCCAGCATGCCGCGGTTTCTGGCGGGATACGCAAGTTCGTCGATACGCTGCCGGGCCTGGACGCGGCGAACGCCAACAACCTCGGCCAGTACATCCCGGTGGCCGTGCCCGACACCGAGACCTATCCGGGCACCGACTACTATGAGATCGCCATCGTGCAGTACCGTGAGCAGATGCACTCGGACCTGCCCCCCACCTTGCTGCGCGGCTACGTGCAGCTCTCGACTCCGGTGGTACCGGGCGAGCAGGTTCCCCTGGCGAACGAACTCCTCGACGGCACCCTCGTGGACACGGGGTACCTGGGCGTGACGCCGCCCCACTACCTGGGGCCGACGATCGCCGCCACCAAGAACAAGGCAGTACGGATAAAGTTCTATAACCTCCTGCCCACGGGTGTCGACGGCAACCTGTTCATCCCGGTGGACACCACGGTGATGGGCTCGGGCCCTGGGCCCCTCATGGATCATCACATGAACATGATGGACCCGCAAAACCCAATGTGCGACATGTCGCCCAAGCCGTACGAGTGCTATACGGACAACCGTGCCACGCTGCACCTCCATGGTGGCATCACGCCGTGGATCAGCGACGGCACGCCGCACCAGTGGATCACGCCGGCCAACGAGAACACGCCTTACCCGCAAGGGGTGAGCGTGGTGCCCGTGCCGGATATGGATGACAGCGGCGACCCGAACGATGGCGTCATGACCTTCTACTACACCAACCAGCAGTCGGCCCGGCTGATGTTCTACCACGACCACTCCTACGGCATCACCCGCCTGAACGTCTATGCCGGCGGCGCCGCCCCGTACCTGATCACCGATGCTACCGAGCAGTCGCTGCTTGACCGGGGACTCATCCCCGACGAGCAGATCCCGCTGGTGATCCAGGACAAGACGTTTGTACCGAGTGCGGCGCAGCTCGCCGCCCAGGATGAGACCTGGGACATGACCCGTTGGGGCCGAACGGGAGACCTGTGGATGCCGCACGTCTACTCGCCGGCGCAGAACCCCGGTGACAGTGAGGGGGTCAACGCCTTTGGCCGCTGGATGTACGGCCCTTGGTTCTGGCCGCCAACCAACAGCATCGACTATGGCCCCATCGAGAACCCCTACTATGACCCGGCCTGCGACGCTGACCTGCAGTGGTGCGAGCCGCCCTACATGCCGGGCACGCCGTACAACTCGATGGGCATGGAAGCCTTTATGGATACGCCCGTCGTCAACGGCACGGCCTACCCCGTGCTCGAGGTGGATCCCAAGTCCTACCGCTTCCGCTTCCTGAATGCCGCCAACGACCGCTTCTTCAACCTCTCCCTCTACAAGGCGGTGGACGCGAACGGTGTGCTGTGCGATCCAAACAACCCGAATCCGGCGCCAGAGAGCACCGGCGTCGCCTGCACCGAGGTACTCCTGAACCCCGATGAGGTGGCGGCAGCGCTGGACGATACGACCATCTTCCCCACGCCGGTCACGGGTAACGAGGGGCCGGCCTGGATCCAGATCGCCAACGAGTCGGGCTTCTTGCCCGCGCCGGTCGAAATCCCGGCCCAGCCGACGACCTGGGTGAACGATCCGACGGTGTTCAACGCTGGGAACGTCGATCTGCACTCGCTGCTCATCGCCCCGGCGGAGCGGGCCGATGCGGTCGTCGACTTTTCGCAGTACGCCGGCCAGACGCTCATCCTGTACAACGATGCCCCAGCCGCCTTCCCGGCGCGTGACCCGCGCTACGACTACTACACCGGCTCCGCCGACCTGCGCGATATCGGCGGCGTCGATACCATCGCCGCCGGCTACGGTCCCAACACCCGAACTGTCATGAAGATTGTAGTGAGGGACGTGGCCCCGGAGCCTGCCTTTAACCTGCCCGCCCTAGAGTCTGCCTTCGCGCATCAGGAGGACGGCTCGGGCGTGTTCGAGAGCGGCCAGCACCCGATCATCGTCGGGCAGGGGGCCTACAACTCGGCCTATGGCACCGCGTTCCGCACCTCCTTCCCGAACGACGGCTATGCTCGGATCGAGGATTTCTCCCTCACCTTTGACACTCTGTCGGGCAACGAACTCACCATGCCGATGGAGAACAAGCAGATCCAGGACGAGATGGGTGAGGCGTTCGAAAAAGAGTACGGGCGCATGAGCGGCTTCATCGGCCTGGAAGTGCCGAATGCTCAGGCGGGTCTGCAGAACATGATCCTCTACCCCTACATGCACCCGCCGAGCGAGGTGATCCGCGCGCTCGAGGTGCCTGAGGATGCCGACGGCAACCTGGTCGTCACACCCATCGCCACGACGGACGACGGCACGCAACTCTGGAAGATCACTCACAACGGCGTGGACACGCACCCGATCCACGTGCACCTGTACGAGGTTCAGCTCCTCAACCGAGTCGGCTGGGACGGCATCATCCGGCCGCCCGAGCCGAACGAGTTGGGATGGAAGGAGACCCTGCGGGTCAGCCCGCTGGAGGACACCATCGTCGCCCTGCGGCCGATCATCCCGCACCTCCCCTTTGACCTGCCCAACAGCATCCGCTTGATCGACCCGACGATGCCCGAGGGCGCCTACATCGCCAACACGACTCAGGCGGAGGCGGACGGCCTGCCGATCTTTGCCTTCGCTCCGAACGGCGAGCCGATCGACATCATCAACCACTACGTCAACTTTGGCTGGGAGTACGTGTGGCACTGCCACATCCTGAGCCATGAGGAGATGGACATGATGCGGCCGCAGGCCGTGGGGGTGGCGCCCAGGGCGCCGACCGACCTGGCCATCTCCGTCAAGGGCTCGTCGGCGACCCTCACATGGACGGACAACTCGGCCAACGAGACGAGCTTTATCCTGCAGCGCGCCAACGATGGGGGGTTTGTCTCCGGGCTCGTCGAGTACGAGTTGGCGCCGGACACGACCTCCTACGTCGACAGCACCATCAAGAGGAACCAGACCTTCTACTTCCGGGTGGTGGCGCGGAACCTCGTGGGTGACACCTGGGACTACTCTGACCCCAACCTGAACGAGGGCGCGTCCTTCCCCGCCGTGGCCATCGACTCCGAGTTCTCCAACACGGTGATGATCGGCACCGTGCCCACGGCACCGGCGGCGCCGACGGCTCTGTCCGCCTCGGTGCAGGCCGGGCCGCAGGTGCTGCTCACCTGGACCGACAAAGCCAAGAACGAGTCGGGTTTTGTGGTCGAGCGCTCGGACAACGGCGGGGCCTATGCCGTCGTGGCGACGCCGGGCGTCAAAACCACCAGCTACACGGATGCGGCGGTCTCGGCGGGCAACACCTACACCTATCGCGTCATGGCGGTAAACGCCGGCGGCTCGTCGGCGTACTCGAACGAGGCCAGTGTCACCATCGGTGGTCCTCCGGCGGCACCTTCGAACCTCCAGGGGACGGCCGCCAGGCAAGGGAGCAAGGCGCGCATCACGCTCACCTGGACGGACAACGCCGACAACGAGACCGGCTTTGAGATCCAGCGAGCCACGAGCCTGAACTTTGCCCAGGGCTTGCTGACGGTCGGCGTCGGGCCGAACGTCGAGACGTTCAACACCGGCAACGTCAGCCGCAACACGACCTACTACTTCCGCGTGCGGGCCGTCAACGGCTCCGGCGCGTCGGGCTGGACGAACATCCTGATCATCACCACGCCGTAACGGTGGCTAGCGCCGGGGGAGGGGGCGTGCTCCCTTCCCCGGGCGTGAGCGCCTGATCCGCTCGACGGCGACGGGCCTGACACCTCGCCCGAGGGCCGAGTTAGACCGATCCGAACGCGAAGGCGGGCAGTGGAGCGTATGCTCCACTGCCCGCCCTGTCTGTAGCGCTGACGCAGCCAAGGGCGTTGCCCCAGGGGCCCCGGCCATAGCTCGACGAAAAAACGCGTGCCTACCGCGTCTCACCGCGCGCCCGGATATGAAGTCGGCGGGTGCTTGAGCAGTTCCTCCTCGATGAGGTCGGAGCCCAGCCCCGGGCGGTCGGGCAGCACCAGGTGGCCGTCCTCCACCACAAAGGGGTGCGTCAACAGGTCGTCGCGCCAGGGCGCGTCGTCCGTGTCGAACTCCTGGATGAAAAAGTTGGGCACTGTGGCGCACACGTTGGCCGTCACCAGCGTCGTCAGCGGGCTGTGGCAGTTGTGCGGCGCAAAGAGGATGTCATAGCTGTGCGCCATGTCGGCGATCTTTTTGCCCATGGTGATGCCGTTCCACGCGAGGTCGGGCATGATGATGTCCTGGGCGTGGAGTTCGAGGTAAGGTTTGTAGCCGAGCGTGCCAAAGATCGACTCGCCGGTGCAGATGGTGGTACGCGTGGCGTCGCGCACCATGCGCAGCGCCTGGGGATCAAAGGTCTCCGTCTCGAGCCACATGAGGTCGTAGGGCTCTAGCGCCTGGGCGAGCTTGCAGGCCGCGCCGAGCTTGAACGAGAACCCTACATCCAGGGCGATGCCCACGTCCGGCCCCAGCTCCTCGCGAAACGCGCCCACGACGGCCTTGGCGCCGCGGATGACGGAGGGGTGGATGTCCCCCGCGCGGTGGGAGAAGGGGTTGCGCACCGGCGCGGCGTCGGGGCGGTCGCGCAGGGGAAAGATGTTCGTCTTGATGGCGGTGAAGCCGCGCTCGCGGACCTCGGCGGCCAGCGCCCTGAGATCGTCGGTCGTCTCCACCTTGGGGATGCCGAGGCGCTCGGAATTGCTGTAGCGCGTCGAGCCGCAGTGGGACCAGTAGAGGCGCAGGCGGTCGCGCATCTTGCCCCCCAGCAGCTGCCACACCGGGGCGTTGAGCACCTTGCCGCGGATGTCCCACAGGGCGGAGTCGATGCCGGCCATCGCCTTGGAGGCAATGCCGCCGGTGTGGCGCACCGAAGAGGCGGAGAGGTCCCACCAGATCGCCTCGGCCTGCATGGGGTCGCGGCCGATGACCCACTCGGCGTAGCGCTGCACGGTGGCGGCCACGGGCCCGGGGGAGCCCCAGTCGGTGCAGTCGCCCCAGCCCACGACGCCGGGGTCGCTGGTCTCGACCTTGACAAAGGTCCAGGGGCGAAAACCCCCGTCGACGATGAACGTCTTGATGGCGGTGATACGCATTGGACAGTCCTCTCCATGTTCAGGGATGCGCAGATATGCCCACACGCAGAGTTGGCGCTCCCGTGCCGGGCTGGCGCATGGTACCACCTGTGGCGGATCGTGTCGAGAGGCGCGGCCGTGCCTTGCCGCCGAAGGCATCAGCGGGTACAGTAGCGACGCGCATCGGCGCCGCCACCGTCGCCACAAGGGGGCCGTTCCCATGGCCGCATGGCCCAGGAAGATCCTCTCCATCCTCACTGACCAGCAGCGGACGGGCTGGGCGCCTGCGACGCCGCGTTGGGTGACGACCCCTATGTGGATGCCCTCGTGGCGCGCCCACCTGCCGCCTGAAAGGAGTGCAATGCCCGACAGACCCAACATCCTGCTCATCATGGCCGACCAGATGATCCCGCACCTCACCGGCGCCTACGGCCACCCGGTGGTTCAGACGCCCCACCTGAACCGCCTGGTGGAGGAGGGGGTGCGTTTCGACGCCGCCTACTCCTCCTGCCCCCTGTGCGCCCCGGCGCGGGCGTCGCTCTATACGGGGCGGTTCGTATCGCGCATCGGCGCCTATGACAATGCAACTCCCCCCTCGTCGGAGCAGCCCACCCTCTGCCACTATCTGACGAACGCCGGCTATGAGACGGTCTCCAGCGGCAAGCTGCACTACGTGGGGCCCGACCAGCTCCACGGCTTTCGCCATCGCCTGAACGCTGACATCTACCCGGCCAGCCTCGAGTGGACGCCCACCAGCGTGCGCGACGGCGACGACGCCACCATCGACCGCCGCAGCCACGCGCGGGGCTATGCCCTGCCCAACGTGGGCGTGCGCACGTGGAGCAAGTTCTTGGCCTACGACGCCGAGACGCAGTACCGCGCCATCGAGTACCTCCACAACCGCACCCTGACGCCCTCGGGGCCCGACAGCGAGCCGTTCTTTCTCTCCGTCTCGTTCCACTGCCCCCACGATCCCTTTTTCGTCACGCAAGACCTGTGGGACCTCTACGAGGGGCAGGAGATCGAGATACCGACCTATCCGGAGAACATGGAGGAGACCTACTCCGCCATGGACCGCTGGCTGAACGCCTACCACGGCACCGACCGCATCGACATCCGGCGCTCCGAGAGCCTCACGGCGCTGCGGCGCTCCTACTATGGCCTCGTGACGTGGATCGACCGACAGGTGGGCGAGCTGCTGGCTACCCTGGAGCACACCGGCTACCTCGACAACACCCTGGTCATCTTTGCCAGCGACCACGGCGATATGCTGGCGGAAAAGAACATGGTGCAAAAGCGCTCCTTCTACGAGTACTCGTGCCGGGTGCCGCTCATCATGCGCTTCCCCGACGGCTATGGCTCGGGGGCGGCCTGTGGCCAGCCCGCGTCGCTGATGGACATCACTCCCACGCTGTTGGACATCGCCGGTGTGAGGGAGCGCATGCCCATGGAGGGGCGCAGTCTGCTGCCGTGCATCGAGGGGGACGAGGCGGACCGCGTGGTGTTCGCCGAGAGCCACACGAATGGCGTGTACGCCCCGTGCTTCATGGCGCGCCAGGCAGACTTCAAGTACGTCTACATCCACAGCAAGGCGCCGCAGCTCTTTGACGTGCGCCGAGATCCGGGCGAGTGGCACAACTTGGCCGGCGCGCCGGAGCACGCCGCCGTGGAGGCGGATCTGCGGGGCCGGATCCTGGCGACGTTCGACCCGGACGCCATCGAGCGCGATCTCGTGGAGAGCCTGCGCAACCGCGCCATCGTGCAGGAGGCGCTGGTGCGCAACAAGACGCAGTGGGAGTACGAGCCGCGCTTTGACGTCACCTACCCCTACACCCCCGGGCGGCCCAAAGCGTAGGCGCTGTGGTGGGGAGACATCCTGTCGGCGTGACGTCTACACGCGACATAAGAGGAGACAGGCATGCGGCTTGCGGGTAGAGTAGCCTTGGTCACCGGGGCGGGCTCCGGCATCGGCCGGGCGACGGCGCTGCTGCTGGCGCGTGAGGGCGCCAGGGTGGGCGCCCTCGGTCGCACCTCGGACCAACTGCAGGAGACCACCGAGGCGATCCGCGCGACGGGGGGCGAGGCGCTGGCGCTGCTCGCCGACGTGTCCGACGCGGACGCGATGGCCCGCGCCGTGGACGCACTGGCGGAGACTTGGGGGCGGCTCGACATCGTCTTTGCCAACGCGGGGATCAACGGCGTGTTTGCCCCCATCGATCAGCTTACGCCCGAGGAGTGGGATCGAACCATGGGGATCAACCTCAAGGGCACGTTCCTCACCATCAAGTACAGCGTGCCGCTGCTACGCAAGCAGGGCGGGGCCATCGTCGTGAATTCCTCGGGGAACGGCACGCGCGTCTTCTCCAACTCGGGGATGACGGCCTACGCCTGCTCCAAGGCGGGCCAGGTGGCCATGGCCAAGATGCTGGCGCTAGAGTTGGCCCGCGACGGCATCCGCGTGAACGTCATCTGCCCCGGGCCGGTGCGCACCGAGATCGGCGACAACACGGAGCGGCGGGGCTTGGAGGGGATTCGCATCCCCGTGGCGTTCCCCAAGGGCAGTATTCCACCGCTGACGCACGGGGAGCCCGGCACGCCCGAGGAGGTGGCGGAACTCGTCCTCTTTCTCGTCTCGGCGGCGTCGCGCTACATCACCGGCACGGAGGTGTGGATCGACGGGGGAACGTCACTCCTCAGAGGGTGAGCCACGCCGCAGCGGCGGGCCGCACAGCGGGCGGCCCCTACCTGCGCCGCGCGGTTCGGGCGCCATACCGCAGAGGTGTGTCGAGCAACGAGAGCACGGCGCGACGTGCGGCCCCTCCCCGCGTCGTACGGGGTGGGCAGCAGCAGGGCGGGGGGAAAGGCCTCCCCCCGCCCTCTGCGTCGTGATGTGCCGCTGCCCGCGCGCCCTAGTCCTCGGCGATGCGGTGCTCGGCGATATAGTCCCAGACGATCTCGTAGCCCATCCCCGCCCCCTGCGGGATGGCCACGTAGCCCTCGGCATCCAGGGGATCGGCCAGCGCCGCGAGGTAGGGCGGCGGGGTGTTGCAGTCCACCCCCGGCGCCACGAGCCCGCGCTCATAGTACTCGCAGGTGTCCTCGCTCGTCGCCCCCAGCAGCTGCAGGTTGCCAAAGCCCGACATGTGCGGCTCGCACTTGACGCCGTAGGCCTCGCACACGTCCACTAGCTTCCTGCCGCCCGTCAGCCCGCCGCGCAGCACGTCGATGCGGCTCATGTCGGAGGCCTCGCGCAGGATCCAGTCGGCGCGCGTGTAGACGGAGCCGGCGGCGATCTCCGGGGAGAGGATGGGGATGTCCAGCTCGCGGGCGAGCTTCACGTAGGCCTGCACGCGGTACTCGGGCATGGGGTGCTCGTACCAGGCGAAATCCAGCTCCTCGAGGGCGCGGCCGACCTTGAGGGCATCCTCGTAGGTGCAGTAGGTGCCCCAGGGGTCGAACATGAGCACCATCTCGGGGCCCACCGCCTCGCGCACCGCCCGGCAGGCGGCGATGTCGGCGGCGATGTGGGAGGGGCGGCCCGGGACGGGGCGGAAGGTGGTGGGGTCGGCAAAGTAGTAGGGGTGGATCTTGTAGGCCCGGTACCCCGCCTGCTGGCACGCCACGGCGTGGGCGGCGTACTCCTCGGGGGTGCCCATGTTGGGGTAGGTGGAGGCGTAGGCCTTGGCGCGGGTGCGGCAGCCGCCCAGGAGCTTGTGGACCGGGACGCCGAAGGCGCGCGCCTGCAGGTCCCAGAGGGTGAGGTCCACGACGCTGAGGAGGTTCTCGGGCCAGTTGGCCACCCACATGTAGCGCCAGAACTTTTCGCGGTCGAAGGGGTCCTCCCCCACGAGCAGGGCGCGGGCGCGGGCGACGAGGGCCTTGCGCTCGTCGGGGGGCAGGCCGTCCTGGTCGCCGTGGCCGTGGCCGCCGAGGTAGTAGCCCTCGGCGCCGGCATCGGTGGTGATCTTGGTGAGGGTCTGGACGGCGTCGCCGTCGGGGATGAGCTGGCGGTTGCGGAAGGCCATGCGCGGCACGCGGAAGGGGATGACCTCGATGTTGGTGATCTTCATGCTGTCCTCCAGGATTGGTGGTGGGCGGCGGGGCCTCGACCCCGCGTCGCCCCGGAGATGCTAGGCGAACGCGGCAAGGTACTCGTCGATGACCTCTTGGACCTCGCGGCGCAGGAGCGGGTCGTCGGGGAAGGGCGCGGCGGGCTGGCGCACGTAGGCGGTGGCGATGATGCCGCGCTGGCGAAAGAGTTCCTTGTGGACGTGGAAAAAGCCGTCGCGC
>Ga0123327_1001693_pt1 | contig 18208 bp, 15 predicted proteins | sample BioC13SIPDNA_4_FD_89701 | JGI IMG/M metagenome (GOLD analysis project Ga0123327, IMG submission 89701) | Anaerobic biogas reactor microbial communites from Washington, USA - Biogas_R1_B C13 SIP DNA | ecosystem: Engineered > Bioreactor > Anaerobic > Unclassified | place: Washington, USA...
ACCGTCAGAGACATCACCCGCAGGAAGAACCTTGAGTCCCAGCTGCGGCACTCCCAGAAGATGGAGGCCATCGGTACCCTGGCCGGGGGTGTCGCCCACGATTTCAACAACCTTCTCACCGCCCTCATCGGGTACGGAAATCTTCTCCAGGTCAAGATGGATAAGGACAACCCCCTGCGCGTTTACGTGGACCACGTCCTCTCGTCGGCAAAGAGGGCTGCGAACCTGACGAACAGCCTCCTTGCCTTCAGCAGGAAGCAGGCGGTAAACCTTGAACCCAACGGTATCAATGAGATCATAACGGGGGTGCAGAGGCTTCTCGAAAGGCTCCTCAGCGAGGACATCGAGCTTCGCGTGCAGACATCGGCGAGGGAGATCACCATAATGGCCGACCGCACGCAGATCGAGCAGATCCTCATGAACCTTGCGACGAATGCCCGCGATGCCATGACGGATACCCGCGTTCTGACCATCTCCACCGCCCACGCGTCCATCGACAGGGCCTTTATCCACAAACACGGTTACGGCAGGGTGGGGACCTATGCGCGTGTTACAGTGGCCGACACGGGACACGGAATGGACGAGACGGTCAAGGAGCACATATTCGAGCCTTTCTTCACCACGAAAGAGGCGGGCAGGGGAACGGGACTCGGACTCTCCACGGTGTACGGCATCGTGAAACAGCACGACGGGTACATCACGGTGGAAAGCGAGCCGGGGAAGGGAACGGTGTTCCATCTGTATTTCCCCTCGGTGCGGGTGAAAAGGGAGAAGGCAAGGCATGTGGAGCCGAAGATGCCCTCGGGTACAGAGACGATCCTCGTGGCGGAAGACGACCGGGAAACCCTCCAGCTCATGAAGGAGGTGCTCAGGGAATATGGCTACACGGTGATAGGCGCAGCCGACGGGGACGAGGCGGTCCGCAGCTTCACCGAGCACAGGCACAGGATCGGACTCGTCATCATGGATGTGATAATGCCGAAGAAGAACGGCATGGAGGTCTACTCCGAGATCAGCAAGCTGGACCCTTCCGTCAAGGTCCTTTTCGTGAGCGGCCACGCCCGGGACGTGGTCCTCGACAGGGGTGTCGTGGACAGCAGGAGCAACTTCCTCTCGAAACCGATAGCGCCTTCCCTGTTGCTGGAGAGACTGAGGACTCTTCTCGACGCGGAAGTGCCCGGTCCTCTCTAGTATTCGTCAAGGATCCTCTGGACCTCGGCCGGGCGAGACCCCCCGTGACCGCAACTGGTCAAAAACAGACGGTCAACAGAGTCACGGCGGTTGTTCCCGGAAAACGTCTCATCACCCCTGCGCTTCTCGATACGTCCTATACGTCTTATACGTCCCACAGGTCCTATCCCTGTCCTGTTGGTCCTATCAAACCCGCTGTCGTTCGTTCTCTTCTATTTCACCATTCTCTCGAGGTTGCGCAGGAATTCGCTCACGAACCTGTCCGCCCAGCTTTCCTTGAGGAGCGGAGAGGTATGGGCGAAGGTGAGGGAAAGGATTTCTCCCACCGTGGCGGCGGAGATGACCATCACGTGCTCCGCTGCCCGTCGGCCGCTGGCAAGACCCATGTTCTCGATCACGAAAGGGCCCTTCTGACCGGGTTCGACGCGTCCGCCTTCACGGAGAAGGCAGGAAAGGGGAAAGTGCCGGGCCGCAAGCAACTCTTCGATCTTTCCCGCCGGGTCTCCGTACACGCCGGCAGAGAGGTTCTTTGCCGCGGATGCTGCAAAGGCCAGTCTGTCGCTGCAATCTCGTGCCATCCGCCATACGTCGCGGCCTCCGACGTCTTCGTACCGGATGCTCACGGGTGTTTCCATGCACCAGAGTTCTTCGTCGCCGATCCCCGCCCCGCTCGATCCCCTGATGTTGACCGGGGTGTCCACACAGAAACGAACGTCATCCCCGAAGTGCCTGTGCATGACCGAAAGGGCTATTGCCGCGAGAGCGGCATGGACCGTTGTCCCGGCGCGGCGGCATTTCTCCTCCAGGATGGCGGTTTCGGCTGCCTCCAGGGTGTGGACGCGAAAACGGGTGTGCCGCCTGCCCGGCGGCTGGAATTCGTGGAAGGGCAGCGTACCGCCCCTGTTGTCGACGGGGGGTGTCCCTGCCGCCTGACGGGGGATCTTCTTGTTCCCGCATTCCCCTGACGCCAGGAATTCCTCAAGGGATGCCCGGAGAGGCAAGGGGTCCATGCGCGGGACCTCGCCGGCGAGGATCCGCGCGCAGCAAAGAAGCAATTCCTTGGCCAGGCGGACCGCGGAGGTTCCGTCACTTATCGAATGGTGCAGGGACAAAAGGAGATAATGCCGCTCGAAGTCGGCCTTGTCGGTTATGAGGAGGGCCCTCCACAGATGTTGTGAGGTATCGAAGAGGGTGTCCACCTCTCGTTCGACGACGGTATGGAGGTTGGTTCTGCCCAGCTCAAAGAAAGAATGGATGGGGATGTCGCGAAAAGGCACATCGAAGAGAAAGGAAAGCGTTCCTTCCGCCGGGACGATGCGCGCCCGGAGCGACGGATGGCGCTCCCACAGGCAGCGGCAGGCGTGCTTCACGAGCTGGATGTCGAGGGGCCCCGCTATCCGTGTCGACACGCACAACACGGCGAGCCCTCCGAGCAATTCCTCGTGAAGGCGATAGAAGAAGGCCTCCCGTTCGCCCAGCGGCCTTGCCGGAACACCCCTTGAACGGTCCCGTCCCCCGGGCGTCGCCTCGGTCCCTGTTGCTCGCCTCACCATACTTAATCCATTGTGCTCCGAAAGGCGATGTTTTTGCAACCCCAAACGATGGGGTTCGCCGGGAAAGGGTGGCAATGAGACCGGGGCGTCCTGTCCGGCGCCCCGGTCGGTTCCTGTCGGTGCCTTTGGCCTATTCGTTGACGGCTCGTGCTTCCGAAGATATTTCCGGCTTCGATACGGTCACAACGGAAAGCTCCTCGGAAGACAGCATCTTTTCGGCATCGAGGATGATGATGAAGCTGTCCTCCCTTTTGCCCATTCCTTTTATGAATTCGGTCTTCAGATGACTTCCCACGCGGGGCGCCGGGTCTATGAGGTCAGGCTCCAGTTCGAAGACCTCTTCCACGGAATCGACGAGAGCGCCGATGATGGTCTTCTCCTCTTCGAAGGAAACCTCAACGACAATTATGCAGGTGTCGACGGTTTTATCGGTCTCCTCGAGCCCAAACTTCAGCCTCATGTCGAGCACGGGGACAACGCTTCCCCGAAGGTTGATGACTCCCTTCATGAAATCCGGTGTTCCCGGCACTCTGGCGACGGACGTGAACTCGAGTATCTCCCTGATATGGCACACGTCCATTCCGAACATCTCGCCTCCCAGGTGGAACGTTAGATACTGTCTTGTTTCGGTTATCGATGGAACGCTCATTATCTCTCCTCTCCGTGAGATCCAGGATCGGTCATCAAGTCGGTTTCTAACGCTGCAGTCATTCTAGAGCCTCTCAAACTCAGAGTCTCGTCCGTTTCCCATTTCCACTGTACCGGGATCGAGACAGATGTCCTCAGAGGCATCAACCGCAGTGCCGTTCTTTGGTTCTGACGCGAGCATCAGGATCCTTTTCTTGACCGATTCCTGCGGTTTATTCATCCTTTCTTTCTTCCGGTTCATCCTGAAGAACCCGATGTTGCCGAGCAGCTGTTCCGCCTGGCCCGAGAGTTCTTCGGAAGTGGACGCCATCTGCTCCGTCGCGGAGGCGTTGCTTTGAATGATATGGTCCAGTTGCTGGATCGCCTTGTTTATCTGTTCCGCCCCTGCGTTCTGCTCGTTGCTGGCGGCGCTGATCTCCTGTACGAGTTCAGCGGTTCTTTGAATGTCGGGAACGATCTTCGCGAGAAGCTCTCCGGCCTTTTCGGCAACATCCACGCTCGAGGCTGACAGCTTGCTTATCTCTCCCGCGGCAAACTGACTTCTCTCGGCCAGCTTTCTGACCTCTGTGGCGACGACAGCAAAACCCTTGCCGTGCTCACCGGCACGGGCTGCCTCTATGGCGGCGTTGAGTGCGAGAAGGTTCGTTTGTCTTGCTATCTCTTCGATGATGGAAATCTTTGTCGCTATCTCCTTCATGGCGCCAACCGTTTCCGATACCGCCTGGCCGCCGTGCTTCGCGTCCTCGGCTGCCTTGAGGGCGATCTTCTCGGTTTGTTGCGCGTTGTCCGCGTTTTGCCGTATGTTGGAGGACATCTGTTCCATGGACGAAGATACCTCTTCCGCCGAAGCGGCCTGCTCGGTGGCCCCTTCGGATATTTGCTGCGAGGAAACACTCATCTGCTGACTTCCCGAGGCCACGTTGTCCGCCGCGCTATTCACATTGCTGACAACCTCCCGAAGCTTTCCGAGCATGTTGCCCATGGCGCTCAGAAGCTGACCCATTTCATCCGTCGATCCGGTCTCCACGTCGATCGTGAGATCACCTTCCGCCAGGCGGTTGGAGATGAAGACAGCCCGGGAAACAGGTTTGGTGATGCTTCTCGTGATAAGGATGGCGATGGCGATAGAGAGGATAAGCGCCAGGAACCCGATGCCGACGAGAATGTTCCTGGTGTTCTCATAGGTCCTTATGGCCCCCGCGTAGAGCTGATTCATTTGCTCTGTCTGATACTTGACCATTTCAAACATGGTGGCCTGTCCTTTTTCCGTTGCCGGCCGCGCCTTTTCCATGTTGAGTTGTGCCGCCTCCTTGAGCTTTCCTGCCTTTATAAGCTCCACGACCTTGTTGTTCGGTTCTTTTCCCTCAGCGACAGCGTTCTGAAACTTCCGGAGTATCTCCTTCCCTTTCTGGGAGGTATCCAGCTTCTGCAGTTCGTCCAGGGCCTCTCTGTAGGCCCCTCTCGCCGCAGCTATCTTCGCGTTCGCCTTCTGGTGGTACTGTTTGTCGTCAAGGGACATCATGGTGAGAAGCCCTTCCGTAAGGTCCGACATGGCGGCCGAGGCGGTTCTGGCCAGCTCCACCTTGCGGTTCCCTTCCTTCACGATGCGGTCCAGATCACTGCTTATGGACTTGAGACCCAGGATGCCCAGGATACCCATGATGACGAGCAATACCGTGACGATCCCGAAACCTGCTCCAAGACGCGTTCCGATCCTCATATTACCCAGTTTCATTGTCTTCTCCTCCTTGTAAGCTGTAATGGACCAACACATCTATCACGATCAGGCAGCAGCGCCTGGTCACAGCCGCGTTTTGTAAAGAGGTATCAAATGAAATGGCTCCGGGGACAAGGCGGTCTGATGCCTCGCCATTCGCTGTCCCGAAGGCATTATCGTTCTTTCGCGAGGGTTGCTTAAGAAAAAACTCTGAGATAGCCCTGAGGAAACACTAATACCGCTCGGCGGATAAACATTTGCTTTTCAGGTGCCGGACGGTGGACAATATGGGCGAGGTTCGCACAATGGTCATACCTGTCTTTCTTCCCCATGCTGGTTGCACCGCGCGCTGTATCTATTGCCATCAGGGATACATCACCGGTATCGATGAAAAGAGCCTTAGGGAGAGGATCGACCGGGTTCTTGGCGGCAGGGCGGAACCCTGCGAGGTGGGGCTCTTCGGGGGCAATATCTTCGGAGTGGAGCCTTATGACCTGGAGAGACTTTTTTCCTATTTCATTCCCTACCACGGCATCATACAGGGTTTTCGCCTTTCCACGAAACCCGTTCCGCTCCGGGACGACACGGTCGACATCCTCAAGCGCAATGGCGTCAGGCTCATCGAACTCGGTATCCCCACCTTCAACGATGCCATTCTTGCCGCCCTGAACAGGGCCCACACGGCGAACGACCTTTTTCGTGCCTTTGACAGGCTAGGGGGGGAAAAGTTCAGGCTTGCCCTTCAGTTCATGGTGGGCCTGCCCGGCGAGACGATGGGCGACATCGAAGAGACGGTGGAGAACATGGTGAGGCTGAGACCGGAATACATCCGCATCTATCCTCTCGTGGTCCTCAGGAACACACCCCTCTACAGGCTTTACGAAATGGGAGAGTTCACCCCCATCACCTTCGACGAGGCCCTCGAGAGGGCGGCGCTCATCTACCGGAAGGCCCGTCAGGAGGGCATAGACGTCGTCAACGTTGGTCTCACGGACAATGAGATGGTCAGGGAGATGGTTGCCGGGGGGTTCTACCATCCCGCTTTCGGCAGTCTCGTGCAGTCGCGCGTATTCCGCAACGCCCTTCGATCTGCCCTCGGAAAGATCGAAGACCCGCAAGAAGCCACTGTCGTCCTCCACAGGAACGATATCCCTCTCCTCGTGGGTTACAGGAGGGAAAACCTGAGATTCTTCGGCTCCCTGGGCATCAACCTCAGCTGGGACCCGTCGGGCGCCGAACGGGGAAGCTTCGAGGTCATAAGCGGAAACGAGAGGGTGAAGGGCAGGATGATAGAGAGAGGAGAGTGACCAATGACCAAATTCCAATAACCAGAGAAACAGACAATAGCCAATAACCAAAAAAAGCGATACACGCAGTCCGTTGCGCCCTTCTGTTCGGTCAATTGGCTATTGGTCATTATCTTTTTCGTTGGTCGTTGTGATTTGGTGATTGGTTATTTCTTTTTCAGAACCACGTTCTGATGAACTTGAAAAGGTAGTCTATCCTGAGGATCCTCGAGGGTTCGAGAGCGAGGGCCTTCCGGTAATGTTCCCTGGCCAGTTTCCGGTCGCCCGAGCGGTAGAACCTGCGGAAGAGCTCGAAGCAGCGGTCGGCGGTGAAGGCCGCGCGTATATGGTCGAGGCGGCCCTGGAAGTAGGGGTCGTCGAAGATGGCTTCGACAAGCCCCATGCCCTGTCTCTTGAGATTCGCTATGTTGTGGCGGAGGCTGTCGGGATGACTGAAGGAGACGGCGGTCGGCTTCGAGAGGAAGCAGCCTTTCCTGTCGAAGAACACCTTCGAAAAGAAGACCAGGTCCTCACCGTTGTTGAGGTCCACGGCGAACTCGAACTTTCTCGCGTGGCTCCCCCTCATGAGGACCGCGGATGTCGTGTAGGGTATCCGTTTGAGGAGAAGGGCCTGGCACAGCTCCCATGACACGGCATCACCCGGTCCCTCGCCGGGACGGAAGGATATCCTGCCCGCGTCGTCCACCGATGAGGCGGCTGTCGTCACGAAATCTATCTCAGGGTCGTCGAGCATGACGGTGACGCGCGTTTCGATGGAGTCGTCGGTAAGGTACTCATCCGCGTCCAGGAAAGCGATGAAATCCCCCTTCGCCAGTTTGAGTCCCCTGTTGCGGGCGGCGGAAACCCCCTGGTTCTCCTGGTAGTGATAGACAACCCTGGGGTCGCCTGTGTTCTTCACCATTTCTCCCGTGGCGTCCGTCGAGCCGTCATCGATGACGATGACCTCGACGTTGCCGTACGATTGTCTCAGGCACGATCCTATGGCCCTCTCCAAATACGCGGCGTAGTTATAGGTGGGAATGATGATGGATACGAGGGGTGGTTCCTTGAGCACCGCTACCGCCTTCCCTTCTCTTCGAGCGCCCGCAGGAGCACCGCCTCTATCTCGTCGGCGTTGCGCTTCATGGTGAAGGATTCCATCTTCTTCCGCGCGTTCCTTCCCATTGCCTCCTGCCGGGCCGGGTCCGTGAGGGCACAGATGGCGGCGCTCAGAGCCTCGATATTCTCCGGCTCGTCGATGACGTAGCCTTCGTCGGTGGAGACGAAGGCCGAGGCCCCGTTCCACCGGGTGGTGATGACGGGCAGGCCCGAGGCCATACCCTCCATCGTGGTCAGCGAGCAGGCGTCGTAGTAGGTGGGATGGGCGAGTACATGGGCCTCACGGTAGACCTCTTCCGGCGCGGAGCGTTCTCCTGTGAAAGTGACGCGGTCCGCAATCCCCGCGGCATCGATAAGGCCCCGGTATCTTTCCTTCTTTCCCCGACCCATCACGGTGAGCCGCACGTCCTTGCCATATCGTACCGCTCTTCCCAGCGCCTCGATAAGGGGGGCGAGCCCCTTGAGTCTGAAATTTCCCGCGCAGAAGAGGACCGTCGTGGGGCCTGCCGGCCTCTCCGGCGCCGGTCTGAAACGGTCCGTGTCGACACCGTTGTAGACGACGTCGAAGGCGTTCCTGTCGATGCCATAGTGCGCCGACATGTGGTCCCGGACCATGTCGGATATGGCCACTATCCTCGTGAACCTGCGCCTTTTCACGGAGTACCCCTCTATCCATCGCTGGATGCCCTGGTTGAAGCTGTTCCTCAAAAGGAATGCCTTCACACTCCGGCTTCCTCCCGGTTCATAGCTCGCGATCTCCCTTTCCATCCAGATGCTCTGTACCCCGCCGTGGCTCTGGTAGACGTCGAGGTCCAGGATATTGCCGTAGCCCAGCATGACATCGGGACGGATCCTGCCGAGGGCCTGCCTGTGCGTCAGCGCGAAGGACAGGTTCCTACGCCACCGGGGGAAGGAATTCGTGCGAAGGCGTATGAGGCGGACGCCTTCCGTCTCGACACCACGGGCACAGAAGACGCAGATTTCATGACCTTTGCCGGCGAGCCGCCGGGCGAGGTCGAAGGTGTAGCGCTCGGCTCCGCCTTTTTTGGGGTCAAAATTGTATATCGCGAGACCGATCTTCATCCTTCGTCACTCCGCGTCGATAAGGGGCCCGGCAAGGCAGGTCACGCGCGCCTGCCCATGGTCATGAGGGAATTGTAGAAACTCTTCATCGCCTTTGCCTGGAGGTGGAAGCTCCACTCGGTGTCGGCGCGGTTCCGGGCATTCTCCCCGAAGGCGCGCCGTCTGGCTGCATCGCTGACGAGAAGCTCCATCTTGCCGGCGAGGTCAGCCGGGTCCCAGGTCGTGACGTACCCGGTCCTGCCGTCCTCCACGAGGTCGGGGAGCATCCCCCTGTCGGACACGATGGCGGGCCGTCCCATGCTGAGCACCTCCCGGAGCGCCCGGCCGGTGCCGTCGCTTCCGGCGCGCATCATGATGTAAAGATCGAAGGTGTATATCATCGAGAAGTAGTCATCGATGCGGTACCCGGCGATCACGACGTCTTTCTCGATCCCAAGCTCCTTGAGAGGTTTCATGACACTCGTCTCTATCTGGGAACTGCGGCCCACGATGACGAGCTTGACCCTGTTTACGCGGGACCGAAGCGCAGCGAAGGCCTTGAGGATGATATCGTAGCCGCGGTCGGGCTTGAGCCTTCCGATGACGCCGATGACGCATTCGTCAGGATCGATGCCGAGCTCGGCGCGCAGGTCCTTTACCGGACCGTCGTAAGGCTTTATCCCCGGGGGAATGACGCGAAGGCGCTCTTCGGGAAAGGCGAAGCTTTCCCTGTCGCGCGCGGCGAGCCGTTCGCTGTGGGTTACCAGCCCGTCCGTTCTTGCCATGGCCCAGGACATGAAAAGGTTTGCGGGGAGTCCGTCCCGCTTGTGGTCTGTCCTCACGAGCAGGGGCCGTACCCTGGACAACGAGAGCGCCGTGATGGCGGTGAAGTAATCGTGGGAAAGATGAGAGTGAACGATGTCGAACTTCTCTTTCTCTACGTAAGGCCTGAAGGAGGTGAGGTCATGCCACCAGTCGCGGGTGGAGAAGTACCTGTTGAGCCGCAGACCCTCGTAGCAGCGAAGGCCCCTCCTGCGGGCCTCCCTGTCGACGGTCCTCTCGTGAAAGTCCATGGGCGACTTTCTGTAAGCAACGACGACGTCGACTCCCTCGTTCCCGAGGTTCTGGCAGAGGGAAAGCACCGGTTCGGCAGGCCCCGTCCATTTCCAGTCGCTGAAAAGGTGAAGTACCTTCATCTTCCGTAGAACTCACCGATCGAACGGCATATGAAAGCGATCTCCTCCTCCCGAAGCGAGGGGTGGACGGGCAGGGAAATGATTTGCCGTGACGCCTTCTCGGCCTTCGGGAAGGAACCCTCGCCGTATCCGAGGTGGCTGTAGACCTTTTGAAGGTGGATGGGCGTCGGGTAGTGGACGAGGGTGGTGATCCCCCTTTCGTTGAGGTACGCCCTCAACGCCTCGCGCTCTTTAACGGCGATGACGTAGAGGTGATAGACGTGGTACGCGTAAGGCGCCGCGACGGGCCGGGAGACGGGCAGGCCTTCGAGGCCCCTGTCGTAGAGCGAGGCATTGCGCCTGCGTCCCTCGTTCCACTCGTCGAGGTGGGGAAGCTTGACGGAAAGCAATGCGGCCTGAAGCTCGTCGAGGCGGGAGACGAAACCCTGAATGTCATGGACATGCCTGTCCGACTGGCCGTGGGCGCGGAGCATGAGCATCTTCCTGAAGATGTCCTCGCTGTCGGTGACGACGATCCCGCCGTCGCCGTAGCATCCGAGGTTCTTCGTGGGATAGAAACTGAAGGCGGCCACGTCGCTCAAGGTCCCCGCGTTTCGGTCACTGTACCGCGAGCCATGGGCCTGGCAGGCATCTTCCATGATCCTGACGCCATGCCGTGCGCAGATGTCCCGTATCTCATCCATCCGGCAGGGCTGTCCGTAGAGATGGACGGGCACGCAGAGCTTTATGTCCCTCTCTTTCGCGAGAGCCTTTTCAAGCGCGGCGGGGTCCATGTTATAGGAGTCCTCCTCGATGTCACAGAAACGGGGAACGAGGCCGCCCTCGGAGAGGGCCATCGCCGTGGCGATGTACGTGTTGGGTGTGGTGACGAACTTGTCCCCCTCCGTGAGCCCGAGGGCGAGCCCGCCTATCTTGATCGCGTCGGTGCCGCTCGCGACGCCGACGGCATACCTCGTGCCCACGTAGGCGGCGAAGGCCTCTTCGAAGGACCTCACCTCCCCGCCGAGGATGTATTCCCCGGAGGAGAGCACTTTCTCGAATGTCCTCACGAGGTCCGCCTTGATCGCGGCATGGTCTTTCTCTATATCGAATATTCTCACATTCACGATGCAGTACCGTCCTTTTCGGTCATGGCATGCCCGACGGGCTACCAGTACTCCTTCCTGTACTTTCGGTAGAAATCGATGGTCCCGGCTATCCCGTGATCGAGGGATGTCGCCGGCCTCCAGCCCGTCGTCCTCATTATGCGCGTTATGTCGGCGTAGTAATCGCCGGGTTCCACCTCTTTACGCTCCCTGGTGAACTCGGTGAACCTGGTTTTGCCGGTGCCGGCGATGGAAACGATCTTCTCGGCAAGGTCGAAGAAGCTGACGGGGACGCCCGTACCCACGTTGAAGACCTTTCCGTAGGCCTCATCCGTGGCCGCCACCTTGAGCATCGAGTCTATGAGGTCTTCGACGTAGAGGAAATCCCGGAGTATCCTCCCGTCACCGAAGACGGGTATCTCCTCGTCATCGAGGGCCTTGCGGATGAACCAGTTGAAGACGCCATACTCATCATGGGCCATCTGGTGGCGAGGCCCATAGGTATTTGTGATACGAAGGCACGTTCCTTTAATCCTGTAAACATCGTCATAGACGAGGACCATCTTCTCCGCCGTCAGGTTGGTCACGGCGTAGATGCCCTTGGGGTTTGTCGGGTGGTCTTCGTCGACGGGCAGCTTGACGCTCGATCCGTATTCGCCCCGCGTGCCCGCGAAGATGACCCTGGCGTCCCTGTTGTGGTGGCGCAGGGCCTCAAGGAGGACGAGCGTCCCGGTGCAGTTGATCTCCAGGTCCTGCAGGGGGTTTTTCATGCTGTCCACGTGGTTGACCTGCCCCGCCAGGTGGAAGATATAGTCCTTCCCCCTGACGAGATGGTTCATGGAGAGCTGGTTGCGGACATCGGAGACGTTGACCGTCACCCTGTCCGCGATGTCGCGTATGTTGAAGAGGTTGCCGCCCTGACGCGGGAGCATGTTGTCGACGATGGTGACCCGCGCGCCGAGTTCCACGAGCTTTATGCAGAGGTTGCTGCCGATGAAGCCGAGCCCTCCGGTGACAAGGACCTCTTTGTTATCGAACACCTTTCTTTCCTCCCTCATCCCTCTCCATTTCCCACAACCGGGCGTGCTTCATGAAGACGTAGTACATGGTCGATGCCGTGATGATGATGCCGGGTATGCCGTCCAGGAAGCCCATCTTGAAGATATAGTCCCTGAAGAAACGCCAGACGGGACGGAGCAGCATGTTCGCGAGGTGAAATCGGCGGCCCGCCGTGAAAAGGTCCCGGGCGAACGCCTCGGAATAGCGGTCGATGGTCCGGAGCTGGTGGGCCGTATCGGCGTAGGGCGTGTGGAGATAGCGGTTCTTCATGTGCCCCACCCGTCCGGTCACGTGGACCTTCGCGTGTATGCCGCCCTCCCAGCCGCCCCGGTCTTTCCTGTAGAGGCGTATCTCCCGGTCCGGGTACCATCCCCCGTGTCGTATCTCCCGTCCCAGGTAGATATTGCGCCTGTCCGCGATGTAGCCGTCACTCGCCGGGCCCGAGACGAGTATGTCCTCCGCTTCCTGTTTGAACTCTTCCGTGAGCCACTCGTCGGCATCGATGAAAAGGACCCAGTTGTTCCTGCAGTGGTCCTGGGCATATTGATATTTTTCCGGTTGACTTGTGGTATCGAACTGCAGGACCCGTTCCGTGTATTTCGAGGCGATGTCGGCAGTGCCGTCGGAGCTGTGGGAATCGACGACGATGATCTCATCCGCCCATCCGGCGACGCTCTCGAGCGCCCTGGCGATGGTGGCGCTGTTGTTGAAGGTGATCATGTACACGGATAGGGGTGGTCTCGCGTCCTGTTCTCTTTCCATTCTCATGTGGTCCGATGGTGTTACAATACACTAAAAAGTGTTTAAAATCAAATGAGAAGAAGGGGGGAGGGGTGGGGAGCAGGGGCAGGGGCGGATAGGACCGATAGGAGTAATAGGACCAATAGGACATATCGGACCCATAGGACAGATGGGACCAATAGGTCCTATGGGTCCTGGTTTCATGAGTTCCATTCGGTCTTGGTCCTATAGGTCTTATGTGCCCTATAGGTCTTATACGTCCTATAGGTCCTATCTTCCCATAGGTCCTATCAGGTTCTATCAGGACCCTTCCCGCTATTTTTCTCTCAGGTTCTTTATCGTCTTTATGATGTCGCGCGTCGAATGGTCCTTGGGGTCGCCGACTATGGCGACCTTTCCGCCGTAGGACATGACGATGTCGCGCTCGGGGACGTTCTCCTCGGTGTAATCCGTTCCCTTGGCGTGGATGTGGGGTTTGAGGGTGGCGAGGAGGTTCTCCACGGTGGGGTCGGCGAAGAGGATGACGTAGTCGACAGAGTCGATGGCAGATATGATCTCCGCCCGCTCGGCCGCCGGTGTGACGACCTCCTTGCGCTTGCCGAGGCCGGTGACGGAGGCGTCGTCATTGACGGCGACGACGAGAACATCCCCCAGTTCCTTCGCCCCCTTCAGGTACCGGACGTGCCCCACATGGACGATATCGAAGCACCCGTTCCCGAACACAACCGTCTTCCCCGCCGCCTTTTCCTTCTCGATGATACACTTCAAATCATCCAGACCCTTGACTATCTTCCCCATTGAACGCCCATCCTCTCGTGAACTCTTGAACCGTCTCAGGCCTCTAAGCCTGAAACCTGAAACCTGAGACCTGAGACCGTCTCTATATCTTTCCCCCGTTCTCTATCGACCTTTTCAGTTCCGCCACGGTCACGGTCGCCGTTCCCCGCTTCATGACGACGATCCCCGCGGCGTAGTTCGCTATCCGGGAGGCATCGAGGAAGCCCGCCCCGCTGGCGAGGGAGAGCGCAACCGCCGCGCAGACCGTGTCCCCCGCGCCGGTCACGTCCGTCACATCATCCTTGCCGGAGATGGGGATGTGATGAACCTTTCCGTCCTTGAGAAAGAGCGTCATGCCCCTGTTGCCTCGGGTGACGAGAAGGGCGGAAAGGCGCATGCCGGAAAGGACCTTCTCTCCCACGTCCTCTATCGGGTCCTTGTCTTTGAGGCCCGCGAGGGCGTAAGCTTCCGCCTCGTTGGGGGTGATCATGGTGAGCCCCGAGTACTTCTTCAGGCTGTAGCGTGAGTCGCCGACGACGAGCTTGTCGTTGGCAAGGATCTTCATGTATTCGATCACCTTGCCGCTGACGGCGCCGTGCCCGTAGTCGGAGAGGATAACGGCGTCCACATGGGGGCAGATCGCGGCGATCCTTTCCATGAGGAGGGTTTTCTCCCTCGCCGTCGGCCTGCCGCCGTCATCCCTGTCTATGCGGATGACCTGCTGTTTCGAAACGTGGGTGTCCCCGGCGAGGATCCGCGTTTTTGTCACCGTGCCGGCGCTTGTGCGGATGATGCCCGCGGTGTCGATGTTCTTCCTCAGAGAGAAGAAATCCATGAGTTTGCCTCCCATGGAATCGCTTCCCACGAAGCCGACGGGATAGACCGTTGCCCCGAGCGCGGCAAGGTTGTTGATGGTATTGCCGGCACTGCCGGGATAGATCCTCGACTCTTCGTATCGGACCACGACCACGGGGGCTTCCCTCGAGAGGCGGTAGGGCTTTCCTAGGATGAAGACGTCGGCTATGATGTCCCCTACGACGCAGATCCTCTTTCCTTTGAAGCGGCCGAGAAAACGCGCAAGACCCGCTGTGCCCCCTTTTTCCGCCTTCTTCGGTTGTTTCCCCCTGTTTTCAGGCTCTTTCTTCAAGGATATCCCCCACGATTTCAGCGATCTCCCCCGGTTTTATGCCCGTCATGCACTCATGGTTCCCGTCGCACTTCTTCTTGTTGCAGGGACGGCAGGCCATGTCCTTCGAGACGACGCGCGTCGATCTCCCCGGGTAGGCGGTGTAGCGTTCGTCCATCGGCCCGGCAAGGACGACGGTCGGGACGGACAGCGCCGCGGAGATGTGGCGCGGTCCGGTATCGTTGCTGACGACGAAGGCCGCCCGTGACAGGCACACCTTCATGTCCCGTATGTTCATAGACCTGATACCCGCCCGGTCCCCGGCGCGTATCCCGTCGTGGACCCTGCGGGCAAGATCGTCCTCGTTCCTGCCGGGAAGCATGTAGACGTTCATGTCATACCTTTCGATGATCTCGTCGGCGAGTTCGGAGAAATACGCCGCGGGCCAGCATTTCGAGGGGCCGTACTGGGCACCCACTATCATGACGGCGTAGGGTCTCCTCATGTCCGAGAACTCCTGGTCGAATTTTTTCTCCTCGTCGGCCGACACGGCGAGGATGGGCGTTTCGATGGTCCGCGGCACCCCGAGCGTGTCCGCGATCCTGAGGTAGTGTTCGACGGTGGATTGAAGCTCTCTCGCCTCGGGGACCTTCACGTTCAGCATGAAGCCCCGCCTGTTCCGGGCATATCCCACGACGTCGCGCACCCTCAGGTTGAAGAAGAAAAGGGCCGATCTGAAAGAATGGGGCAGGGCGACGGCCCGGGCGAATCCTGCCCTGTTCAGTCTGTTCGTGGTTTCAAAGAAGAGACCCAGCCCCTTGCCCCGGATGGGAACGAAACGGTCGAAGAGGTCGAGCCCGTTGTAGAGATGGATGGCACTTTCCTTCCCCATGGCCCATACCTCGTCCTGCGCGTGCTGCCGGAGGGCGTGAAGGAAAGGGACGGCCATCACCATGTCACCCAGCCAGTTAGGCAGATATACTATCGTCTTTCCAGTCACTCCGCACGCCCATAAAAGGATTGTATCTCACAGTATAATGGAGTCCTCCCGATTTTTCCATTTCTTCGTTGAGCTTCTCCACCCTGTCGAGGATACTCTCCTTCTTTTCGCGCCAGGCCCTCTCGTCCATGTTCTCGACCTCTTCCACGAGACGCCGGAAGCCTTCGGTGTGTTCGAGGCCGGAGCGCGCGTTGACAAAGGCGCACAGCAGGCTTTTGACCTTGTCGCAGTAAAGGTCCACATCGGGGCCGAGCCTCATGCAGGTCTCGTCGGTGAAGTTGTCGAGCCTTTCCATTTCCTTGAGGTCCACCTGTCCCGAGGAAAGGGCGATGTTGTACGCCTTTGTGCCCACGAAGGGAAAGAAGAGGGACCAGCGGAAACGTCCCGGCTTGATGGATGCGAGGAGATCGACAGTTTCCTTGATGTCCCCGATCGTCTCGTGGGGGAGACCGAGCATCACGAAGGCCGACGTGTGAAGCCCGTGCCTGTGGGCGACGGCGAAGGCGTCCTCGATGTGTTTGTTCGTCATGTAGCGGCTTAAGACCTTGCGGCGTATCCGGTCGCTTCCGCTCTCGAGGCCGAACTTGACGATGCGGCATCCCGCGCCTCTGAGAAGCCCGGCCGTCTCGTCGTCGAAGATGCGGGCATGGGCGTTGCAGACGAAGCTTGTGTCCGTGACCGCCCTGTATCTTTCGGTGAACTCCCTCAACCAGGCCTTGTCGAAGGTGAAGATGTCATCGTCGAAGATGAACATCTTTATTCCGGAATAGCGGCCGAGGAGGTATTCGATCTCGGAGATCATCTGGTCCACCGTGTGTCTCCTGATGTAACCCCGCGGGAGATGGCCGCTTCCCTTGTAGACCTCTATGATCTTGTGATTGAGGCAATAGGTGCACCGGAAGGGGCAGCCCCGCGATGCCGTCAGCCCCACCCACCCGTCCTTCGCGTCTACCAGCTTCTGGAAATCGAAGATCTCGTAGTCCTTGAAAGGAAGGTTCGCTATATCCTCGTAGGGGCGCAGCGGCTCGATGACAGGTCTGCCCTTCTCCTTGCGGCCTATGTTCGCGATGCCCCGGGGGTCGCCCTTCTCGATCAGCTCGGCGATGGCCTCCTCTCCCTCGCCGACACATATGAGATCGACCTCGTCGCGCATGAGCGTTTCCATGGGATCCATCGTAACGTGGATGCCGCCGAAAAGGATGGGCACAGCAGAATAGGTCTTGATATCCCGTGCTATATCAAGGGCGTACTTGTACTGGTTGGTGAGGACGGAGAAGCCGATAATGTCGGGTTTGAAGGCAAGGATGTCGCTCCTGATCCTCTTCAGGTCGAGGGGATAGCCGAGTTTCTCGTTGATGTTGAGGAGCCGTGTCTCGATGCCCCTTGATCTGAGGAAACCGGAAATGTAGGAGATGCCGTAGTTGAACCCGACCTGGGTGTTGATGTTGGGATAGATGAAGAGAAAGCGCATACCTTTAAGCCTCTTTCCTGAAAGGGATCTTCCTGAGCGCCTCGAAGACCTCGTCGGGAGATATGGCCAGGAGGCACTCCCGGGTCCTGCAGTCCTTTCTCTTGCAGGGGCTGCAGGAGACATCCTTCCGTATTATGATGCTGTTCTTCGAGTGTGGGCGGTTGACGATGAAATCGGTGGGGCCGAAGAGGCACAGGACGGGGACGCCCGCGGCGGCCGCGAGATGGGTCGTTCCCGTATCTCCACCTATGTAGACGGCGCTCCGCGAGAGAAGGGCGTAGAGCTGTGCGATGTCCGTTTGGCAGGCGAGCCTGGCCCCGTCTCCCACCATCGCGGCGAGCCTCTGGGCCTCTTCGCGTTCACCCGGCCCCCAGATGATCATCACGCTGCCCATTCGCTCCCGCCGTATCATCCCGATAAGGTCGGCGTAGCGTTCGAGAGGCCACCTCTTGAACGCGGAATCCCTGCTGGCAAAAGGGTTCACGGCTATGACAGGGGGGGTGATGCCGTGTGATCCGAGGAAATCCTCTATGTACGCCCGGGCACTGTCGTGCACGAGAAGGGGTGCATTCCCGGGAGGGTCGGAGCATCCCAGATGGCGGGCGGCAAGCATGTTTCGCTCCACCTTGTGTATCCTCTTTTCCGTTCCCTCCACTTTTTCTCCGTAGAAAAGGTGGCTCATGTCCTTCGCGAATGTCTTACCAAACCCTATCCGCCTTTTCCCCCGCGCCAGCTTCATGAGGGCCACGCTCTTCGCGATGCCGTGGAGGTCGAGGATGCAGTCGTATTCCCGCTTGCGGAGGTCCCTCAGGAAATCACGGAGGATATAGGCCTCTGTTGCGAAATGACCCGATCTGAGATGCTTCGTGAGGGCCGCCCGGGGGAAGAAGATGACCTCATCGATGAAATCCTGGTGCGCCAGGATCCCCGTCACGGAACCTTCGGCGAGCCATGAGATGTGCGCCCCGGGAAAGCGCTGTCTCAAGGCCCGTACCGCCGGCACGCTCATCAGGACATCGCCGAGGGAGCTCAGCCGGATGACGAGGATGCTATCCAGCTGTGCCATCTCGGAATATTTCTATGAGATTCTGTGGTATCGTGACGGGTTTCTTGTCGGTGTTCACACAGATGTGCTTTGTCGATCCCTCGACGACGAGGGTCCCGTCCCTCGTTATCA
>Ga0123327_1001696_pt1 | contig 18193 bp, 28 predicted proteins | sample BioC13SIPDNA_4_FD_89701 | JGI IMG/M metagenome (GOLD analysis project Ga0123327, IMG submission 89701) | Anaerobic biogas reactor microbial communites from Washington, USA - Biogas_R1_B C13 SIP DNA | ecosystem: Engineered > Bioreactor > Anaerobic > Unclassified | place: Washington, USA...
CGTTTCAGCGGCCTCTTCATCATGGGTATATCGACCTAAGTCGATAAGGGAAACCACACGCTCACCTTCGTTCTCAGTATTTGAAGGTGGCACTAATTAAATAGTCACCTTAAAAAATCACATAAATCATTGTATGCGGGATAACACGACCGGTCCCGGTGGCGATATGCCGGGAGAGGGCACGGGATACGAGCTGGACGATCCGGCGATAGACTGGGACCAGGAAGTCCGCGTCCCACGGTGGCGGCCGTGGCCGCCGCCCGGGACGATGGATAACCGGCGGGCGTCCGTGCAACCGGGTGTACCGAATGATCTGATAGATCTGTTCGCGGCTGGTACCATGTCGTGCGACGATGGCAGGGACACTCTCGCCGCGATGATAGGAGGAGACGATCTCCCCGGGGTCATAGGCCGCCAACTTATGCATGCACCCGGTCTCACCGGGTGTCAAGTAATTATGAGATCCTGCAGTCGCGACACCGCACCAGCACCCTTATGGCCGATCCTGCCCCCGTACTGATGAACGCCCGGATGACCGACAGGGAGACGGAGACGACGGGATGGGAGGAGCGGAACACCCTGGTCTACCGAGGGTCGAGCATGCATCCGACGTTCCGCGACCTCGACGTCCTGATGTTGCAGCCCGACGCGACGCCCGTCGCCGGCGACGTCATTGCCTACACCTCGCCGGAGAACGGGCGGATCACGGTCCACCGGGTCGTCCGGTGCTCGGACCGGGGGTTCGTCACGCAGGGAGACAATAACCGGTCCCCCGACCTGCGCCCGGTTCGGACCGCCCGGGTGCTCGGCCGGGTCGATCTCTGTAACCGGGACGGTACAGTGACGGCCGTCCGCGGCGGCAGACGTGGACTGGCAGTCGCCTGGTGCCGCCACCTCACCTGCCTCGCCCGGTTTATCGCCTCCGTCCTGGCCGGCCCCGTCCGACGCCGGCTCGCCGGCGGTTGGGCCCGGCGCTGACCGGCGCCCACCCCACCGCCCCCGTCTGCCAGCGCGATCGCGCCGTGACTGACGCACGGTACGGCCAGGGCTGGGCCGGGTGCATCGTGTTCTGCGGCAGGCAGCGAGCCGTGGGAGCGGACGTGTCCACCGGTTTCGCGACCGGCCGAACGGGACCCGCGCGTTTTGCGGGCGACACGCCGAACGCCGTGCTCTCGCTCCCGGACGACCGTCTCCTCTCCCTCGTCGCGATCCTCCGCGACACGCCCCTGCCGGCGCAGGCCATGTCACCGGAGGAGCGGCGGGCGTTCCTGGACCTCCTGGGCCGCAAGGGGTCTGCCCGCTCCTCGCGTACCGGCTACGTTCATAGCCGGAGGACTGCCGGCCGCTTTTCGACGTGATGGCGTGGCTGACCCGGGTCTTCCTCTTCGCAGCCGCGCGGTCGATGCGGGCCGGCAGGGCATGCCAACAGCATTATACTCCTCTGGGTCGTCCTTTCATTGAGCCGCGGGATCAGGGGCAGCTGGCTGGATCGGCCTGCCGTTTCGAGGTGCTCCACAGGCACCCTTCCAGCGGGAGTTAAGTACAATGACCAGTGCGAGTTCAGAAAACGCCGGGAGGATGGCCACGCTCGAAGAACTCCGGATCGTCCTTCGAGCGCTCCTGCCCTCCCTCGAGCAGGAGTACGGCGTAACTTCGCTCGAGTTCTTCGGGTCGTACGTCCGCGGCGAGCAGGACGACAGGAGCGATCTCGACCTTCTCGTGGAGTTCGATCCGGAGCGGGGCCCCTCGCTCTTCGACTTCGTCGGCCTGCAGCAGGAGCTCTCGGACCGCCTCGGTGTCAGGGTCGACCTCGTGGAGAAGCGGTCCATCAAGCCCCGCCTGAGGGACCGCATCCTGCACGAGGCAGTCCCGGGATGAGTGACTCGCGCTCGGCGCAGCTCAGGCAATCTATAAATCCCTATAGCGGGCTATAGTTGATCGTGTCCACGACGACGGTCCAGCTCCGGTCCGAGACGAAAGCGAAGCTGGACGACCTCAAGATCCACCCGCGCGAGACCTACGACGAGCTGATCAGCCGGCTCGCGGACGCGGCGTACGACGACGAGCCGCTCTCGGAGGAGGAGATCGAGGCGATCCGCCGGAGCGAGGAGGACATCCGGGCCGGCCGCTTCCGGAGCCTGCGCGAGGTCATGCGCGACCTGGGGGACGACCTGACGGACGGGCAAGGGTGAACAATGGCCTACGAGGTCATGTTCACCCGCAGCGCGGAACGATCGCTGGCGGCGCTGCCCAGAAAGGCCCGGCTGCGGATCGAGGCAGCGCTCGCAGGCTACGCGGTGGACCCCCAGCGCCGGAGGGATGTCCGGAAGGTCAGGGGATGCCCTGCGGACCGGCCGCGGTACCGGCTCAGGGTCGGTGTCTACCGAGCGACCTTCCGCATCATCCAGGACCGGCTCGTCGTCTGCGTTGTCGCCGTCGGGAAGAAGGAGGGTTTCGAGTAATGAGCGCCATGGTCGATGGACGCTCCGTCACACAGGCCGAGGACGGGGTGGAGGGAGATCGGCGCCCGGGAGGACCATGTCATTTCGCGCCATCACCGCCCCACCCCTCGCTCCCTTCGCGACTCTGTGGGTTCCACGAGCGCCTCCCGCTCGCCGGCGACCCGCCGAACGCGCTCCTGTCGCTCCCAGACGACCGGCTCCTCTGACCTCCGCGACACGCCGATGCCCCCGCCGGCCCTGTCGCCGGAGGCGTGGCAGGAGTTCCTGGACCACCTCCGGCCGCACGGGTCTACCCGCTCCTCGCGTACCGCCTCCGGGCCTGGCCGGCGGAGTGCCGGCCGCCGTCACGGACCTTCCGGACCGACGTTCCCCCTTCGGAGACCCCGACGGCCGCAAGAGACGCGCCGGGTCCGTCAGACGGCGATATGGGCGGCGTAGGTCCGTGCGTCAGGGGCCGGGATGCCGTCCTCGAGAAGGCCCTCGAGGTGAAACGCGATCGCCTCGCGCATCCGCTCCTCGGTCTCCTCGCGGCTCCGTCCCGTCGCCACGCAGCCCGGGAGGTCCGGGGCATAGGCGGAGTAGTTGCCGTCGGCCTCCTCGATGATCACGAGATATCGGTGCATGGATCAGTTCTCTTTTAGTCCGGCCTGTTTTAAGATACTATTCACGGTGCCCGGTGCGAGATCGTCGCCCGGATGGCCGGGGACCGTGATCCGCCCCGCCTTCCCGCGGTGTTTGTACTGGCGGTGGCTTCCCCTGGTCGCCGCGAGGTACCATCCATCGGCCTCGATCATCCGGATGATATCCCTCACCCCCATACGAACCCGTTCCGTTCTCTGCACTGTTCGATCACGATCTCCATGAACCTTCCTCGCAGAAGGCCCCCGCGGTTCCGGCATGCATCCTCCCGGACCCGGCCCTATTCCCTCCCCGCTGGCGCCCCCCCCCGGGCACAGAATGCACGTGCCATAGATAGCCCTCCGCCGGCCTCTCGCCCCCGCACCGATCCCGTGGGAAAAAGATAGAGCGCCAGAGCACCAACGCATATCAGCGATGACGCCATCGCCGCCCGCCCCCTCGCTCCCCGCGCGCCTGCGCGCGTTCCACGAGCGCCTGCCGCTCGCGGGCGACCCGCCGAACGCCGTGCTTTCGCTCCCGGACGACCAGGTGCTGTACCTCGTGGCGATCCTCCGCGACACGCCGCAGCCCCCGCCGGCCATGTCGCCCGATGAGTGGCAGGGGTTCCTCGACACGCTCAGGCCGCACGGGGTCTACCCGCTCATGGCCCACCGGCTCCGCTCGTGGCCGGCGGAGTGCCGGCCGCCGGCCGAGGTCATGGAGTGGCTGAACCGGGGTTTCCTGTACGCGGCCGCGAGGGCGATGCGGGCCGGCCGGCAGATCCAGGAGGCCGTGGACGCGCTCGAGGCCGCCGGCATCGAGCCGGTGCTGCTGAAGGGGCCGGCCCTGGCAGGTTCGGTCTACCCCGACCCGGCGCTGCGGCAGTCGTGCGATCTCGACCTCCTGGTCCGGCCGGCGGACGTGCCGGCGGCCGAGGGGGTGCTCGGGGGGCTGGGGTACGCCAACCCCGGGAGGGAGTTCTCGGTCTCGGAGCACGGCTACCACCACCAGGTCTTCACCGCGCCGAAGAACGGCATCACGCTCGAGCTCCACTGGGCGCTCGACGCCGAGTACGACATGTCCCCGGCCGACTGGGTCGAGGAGGTCATCGCGAGGCGGGTCCCGGTGGCGGCGAAAGACCTCGCCTGCCACACGCTCTCCCGTCCCGACCACCTCCTCTTCCTGGCGTTCCACAACGTCTTCGTCCACCGCTCCCTGCGCCTGGACTGGGTCGTCGATACCGCGCTCCTGATGGCGCAACCGGGCGGGAGCGCGGACTGGGAGGGGGTAATCGGGCGGTCCGTCGCCCACCACGTCCGGATCCCGCTGGAGCTGGCCGTCCTCTCGGCCGGGTTCTGGACCGGGCTCTCGCCCCCGCCCGGGCTCGCCGACCCCTCGGCCTGGCCCGGGCCGGGCGAACGGGAGCGCCGGCTCTGGCCGTACGCGGCGACGCGGCACACCTCCGTCTTATCGGGCTTCTACCTGGCCCTGCAGGGCCAGCCCGGGTTCGTCGAGAAACTCAGGTACGGCATCCGGTACGTCGTGCCCCCTGCGCCGAGTATGGCGAAATTCCGCCGGTCGGACTCCCCGCTCGACCTCCCCCTCGCTCACCTCCGCCGGTGGGCGCGCATCTTCCGGTACATCTGAGCCCTGCTCGGGGCCGGTCGCCGGCGATATGAAGGGATTTTTCCCTGCGGGCAGAGACACCCGGGCGTTCGCTGGAAGCCACGTGGGTCAGCACCGGCAATGCGCTGTTTTTTCCACAGGTATATCACCGCTCAATTCAACCTGTAGGGCGGAGAGATCGGATGGAGATCGGGGTACTCGGCACCGGGACGATGGGGCGGAACCACGTCAGGATCTACGCGAGCATGAAGGCCGTCGACCGGGTCCGTGTCTACGACCTGGACGGGGCGGCCGCGAGAGAGGTGGCCGAGAAGAACGGGGCCGTGGCCAGCGCCTCGGCCGACGACCTGCTCCGGCGCGTCGACGCGGTCAGCGTCTGCGTCCCGACCCAGTTCCACCTCGAGACGGCCAGGTCCGCGCTCGCCCGCGGCGTTCACGTCCTGGTCGAGAAGCCTGTGTGCGGGACGGCGCGCGAGGCGCGCGAGCTCGCCGGCGCGGTTCCTGACGGCCTCGTGGCCGGCGTCGGCCACATCGAGCGGTTCAACCCGATCGTGACCGAGGTGAAGCGGATCCTCCGCCGGCCGCTCTACGTCGAGGCGAAGCGGCACAACCCGGCCTCGTCGCGGATCACCGGCAGCTCGGTCGTCGAGGATTTGATGATCCACGACATCGACGTGATGGGCCACCTCTTCCCCGGCATCGAGCCCGATGTCTCGAGCCTGGGGACGCTGGACGTCATCGCCGCCCTGCTCCGGTACGGCGACGTCCCGGTCTCGCTCTCGGCCAGCAGGAAGTCGTCGAAGAAGATCCGGTCGCTCTACGTCGAGGAGGAGGACCTGACGATCGAGGGCGACTACATGAGCCAGGAGGTCACGGTCTACCGCCGGCCCGACGCCTACGAGTCGGTCGACGAGCGCTACGTGCAGGAGAACGTGATCGAGAAGGTGCTGGTCAACAAGGTCGAGCCCCTCGCCCTCGAGCTCGCGACCTTCGTCGAGTGCGTCCGAACAGGCCGGCCGTTCCCGATCACGCTCGGGGAGGGCGCGGCCAACCTCGAGGTCTGCGAGCGGATCGCGGCGTGCTTCTCCATGCCGCCTGCTGACTCTTGCGCGACACCGGCTGCCGGACCGACACGGGAGCCATAAAGCCCCCCCTAAAGTGCAACGACTGGCACCGGGTGCGGCTCGGTGACGCCCGACAGGCTGTGCCCGGGCCGGAGCCTGTCCATCGAATTGTCCTCCGATCCCATGCACTCGCTCTCCGGCATCGGGCTTCGTTCTCTCGAGGTCCTGCTCTGTGCCCCGCTCCGTCGGATCCACTCTGAGGGATCGGCGAATGAGCACCGGTAGTCCCGGCACGGAGCACGATGCTGTCCGGTGAGATGATCGTGGTACAGAGAAGGCCGCCCGATCCCTCGCTCTCGGCCCACCTCCGCGAGTTCCACCAGCGGCTCCCGCTCGCCTGCGACCCGCCGAACGCGCTCCTCTCGCTGCCGGACGACCGGATCCTGTACCTCGCCGCCGTCCTGCGCGACACCCCGGTGCCCGCGCCGGCCCTGTCGCCGGAGGAGTGGCAGGGATTCCTGGACCACCTCCGGCCGCACGGCGTCTACCCCTCGTGGCGTACCGGCTCAGGGCCTGGCCGGAGGACTGCCGGCCGCCGCTCGAGGTTATGGACTACCTGAACCGGGTCTTTCTCGACGCGGCCGCACGGTCGATGCGGGCCGGCCGGCAGCGTCAACAGCATTATACTTCCGAGGGTCGTTTGTTCATGGAGCCCCGGGTTCAAGGGCGACCGGGCTGACCGCCCTATCGGTCCGAGATCCTCTGCCGTGGCCCACCGATGGAAAGGAGAATGCAATGGTCGATGGGAATACAGCCAGAGCAGGAGGGACGGTGACGCTCGAGGAGCTCAGGCTCGCACTCCGGGCGCTCCTGCCCTCCCTCGAGCGAGAGTACGGCGTGAGCTCGATCGAGATCTTCGGCTCGTGGGTCCGCGGCGAGCAGGACGAGGAGAGCGACCTCGACCTCCTTGTCGAGTTCGACCCCGATCGGGGCCTCTCGCTCTTCGGTTTCGTCGGCCTGCAGCAGGAGCTCTCGGACCGCCTCGGCGTGCGGGTCGACCTGGTCGAGAAACGGTCGATAAAGCCCCGCCTGAGGGACCGCATCCTGCACGAGGCCATGCCGCTATGAGGGGCCTGCGCCCGGCAACGCAGTACCTCGAGGACATGCTCGAGGCCACGGAGAAGGCGCTCTCCTACACGTCGGGAATGGACCGTGCTGGTTTCCTCGAAGACGAGTACGCCGTTCTCGTCGTCAGTCGATTGCTGGAGATCGTCGGCGAGGCGGCAAAGAATATACCCGATGCCGTCCGCACGGCCCATCCCGAGATCCCCTGGAGGAAGATCGCCGGGACCCGGGATATCCTGATCCACGCGTATTTCCACGTCGATGCGGAGCAGCTCTGGCGAACAGTGACAGAGGACCTGTCGCCGCTCCTTGATGCGCTCCGACGGATCCTCTCCGAGGAGGATGCAGACTAGCACCGGGTCGTGCGGCACGGAGAACGATGATAGCGGACGATACGACCCGGGTTCGGAGCATGCCGCCCAACCCCTCGCTGCCCGCGCGGTTGCGCGCGTTCCACGAGCGCCTGCCCCTCGCGGGCGACCCGCGGACCGCTGCCGGATGACCGGCTGCTGTACCTCGTCGCGATCCTCCGTGACACGCCGATGCCGGCGCCGGCCCTCTCGCCGGAGGCCTGGCAGGGGTTCCTGGACGTGCTCAGGCTGCACGGGGTTTACCCGCTCATGGCGTACCGGCTGCGGGTCTGGCCGGCGGACTGCCGGCCCTTGCTCGAGGTTGTGGACTACCTCAACCGGATTTTTCTCTACGCGGCCGCGCGGTCGATGCGGGCCGGCCGGCAGATCCAGGCGGTCGTGGACGCGCTCGAGGCCGCGGGGATCCCGTCCGGGAAGGCAGTCCTGCCGCATCCGCACCGGAAGAGGGCGGGATCGCCGATGTCCGAGAGGGTCGTATCGGCGGTAAGAAGAATGAACGCCCCCGTTGACCCGGGCGGAGTCCCTGCGCTTCGCGTCACCGGCCGCGCAACAGGCGGTTGAACTCTGCCACGGTGATACCTGCGTCCCGTATCAAGCCCCGCGCCGTCCCCTTCGCCACGGGGTCGTGATTCGGCACCACCAGGATATCCTCACCACGGCTGAGTACGATGTGACTCCCTCGCTGCCGTGATACAGAGAACCCGAGTTTTTTTAAAGACCCCGACCATCTGTTCGCCGCTGACCGACGGAAGACGGTCGGGGGTCATACCGCGATCTCGAGGAGGGAGCTGCTCGAGCGGCCTGCCGCCGATCTCTTCGCGATCTCCCCGGCCACCTCGAGGTAGAGTTCGATCGCTTCCTGAATGTTCGCTATCGCTTCATCCCGAGTCTGCCCCTGCGAATGGCATCCCTTGAGGGCAGGGCAATGGATGGAGTACGTCCCGTCCTCCTCCTCTTCAAGGACGATATCGAGTTTCATGCGGACCTCACCCCAGCCTGTACTTTCAATGATGTTCCGCATATAGGTTCTGATGCAGTCACGGATTCCAGACGCGGGACGGTGCATGGCATCGGCCGTCCCCCCTTTTAATGCCGCTCCACCCGAACGCTCCTGTGCGGATCGCTCGCCGGCGTGCCCTGCGGCGGATACGTCCTGCACTGCTCCTCCGCCGGGGCATTGCCACCTCCCGGCCGCAATCCCGCAGAGAGCACGATGACAATGGCGACGACCCAGGCGAATCGACCACGGGCCGACCCCACGCTCCCCGCGCGCCTCCGCGCGTTCCACGAGCGCCTGCCCCTCGCGGGCGATCGAGGGACGCTGCCGGACGACCAGGTGCTGTACCTGGCCGCGATCCTGCGCGACACGCCGGTGCCGGCGCCTGCACTATCGCCGGAGGCATGGCAGGGGTTCCGGGACGTGCTCCGACCGCACGGCGTCTACCCGCTTCTCGCGTACCGGCTCCGGGCCTGGCCGGAGAAGTGCCGGCCCCCGCTCGAGGTCATGGACTACCTGAACCGGCTCTTTCTCGACGCGGCCGCGCGGTCGATGAAGGCCGGCAGGGCCTGCCAACAGCATCATACTCCTCAGGGTCGTCTTTTCATTGAGCCACGGGGTCAGGGGCGGTTGGCCGGATCGACCCGCCCTATCGAGGTGCTCCACACCCGCCCTTCGGTCGAGAGGACTGTACAATGACCAGTGCGAGTTCAGCAACCGCCAGGAGGAGGGCGACGCTCGAGGAGCTCAGGCTCGCACTCCGGGCGCTCCTGCCCTCCCTCGAGCAGGAGTACGGCGTGACGTCGCTCGAATTCTTCGGGTCGTATGTCCGCGGCGAGCAGGACGACAGGAGCGACCTCGACGAGGAGGTCGAGTTCGACCCGGAGCGCGATCTCTCGCTCCTCGACCTGGCCAGACTGCAACGGGTACTCACCGAGAGGATCGGCGTCCCCGTCGACCTGGGCGAGAAACGGTCGATCAAGCCGGGCCTCCGGGACCGGATCCTGCGCGAGGCCGTGCCGCTATGAAAGACCCGCGCTCGGCGATACTGTACTTCGAGACGACCGAGAAGGCGCTGTCCTGCATCCAGGGCCTCGATCGTGACGGGTTTGTCGAGAGCTGCTGGCGAAGGTTCTATTCGATCACCCGGTTGCCGGAGGTCATGGCGGAGGAGGCGCGGGGCGTTTTGCCATCCATCCGCGCATCCCGTCGAGAGGTGACTGGCGGAAGATTTCCCCGAGGACCTCGGGCGCACGCTGGTTCCAGGTTCGAAAGACGTCGTGAACGCATCAGACCGTCTCTCCTCCGGTGGGCGCAACCGGGAACGAGCGTCACAACTGTAAAATAGTATACCTGGGAGTATACTACTTGTGAGTATCTTCCTCAATCGAGGGCGCGAAATCGCCATGCTCGACGCACGATACGCCGGCGGTCGGGGCGAGTTCATCGTGCTCTACGGCCGGCGACGCGTGGGGAAGAGTGAACTCATCGACCGGTTTCTCGAGGGGCGCAACGGGGTCCGCCTCCTGGCCCGCGAGGAGTCGAAGGTGCTGCAGCTCCGGAAGTTCGCGCAGGAACTGGGCGACTTCTTCAACGACCCGTTCCTTAAAAGCACGGGCTTTGCCGACTGGGACAGCTTCTTCGAGTACCTCCGGCAGCACTCGGAGAGAAGGACCGTCATCGCGATCGACGAGTTTCCGTACCTGGTCAAGGAGGACCCCTCGCTTCCCTCGATCCTCCAGGAGTACTGGGACCGCCACCTGAAGGACTCGGGGCTCTTCCTCATTCTCTGCGGCTCGAGTATCGCCATGATGGAGGCTTCGACGATGGACCACGCCAGCCCGCTCTTCGGACGGCGAACCGGGCAGATCCTGCTGCGGCCTCTCCGGTTCATTCACGCTCTCGAGTACCTGGAGGATTTTCGGAAGGCGGTCGAGTGCTACGCGGTCTTCGGCGGCACGCCGGCGTACCTGATGGCTGCCGATCCCGAAAAGGAGCTCCTCGCGAACATCGAGGAGAAGGTGCTCGCCGAGGACTCGTTCCTCTACCGCGACGTGGAGTTCGTGCTCCGGACCGAGCTCGTCGAGCCCCGGTACTACCTCTCGATCCTCTACTCGATCGCGCAGGGCAACCACGGTATCGGCCTCATCTGCAACGACACGGGTCTCTCCAAGAGCATTGTCGTCAAGTACATGTCGGTCCTGATCGACCTTCGCCTCGTGCATCGGCGCATCCCCGTGACCGAGAGCGCGAAGAGCCGGAAGGGGCTGTACTACCTCTCCGACAACCTCTTCGACTTCTGGTTCACCTTCGTGAGCCCGAACCTGGAGGCCCTCGAACGCGGCAACTCCCGCCTCGTCGCGGAGCAGTTCGTCCGTCCCCGGCTCGCCGCATATGTCGGGCGCCACTTCGAGGGGATCGTCGCCGACCTCTTCGACCTCTTCAACACCCGCGGCCTGCTCCCCTTCGTCTACGCGCGCATCGGTACCTGGTGGCACCGGGGCGACGAGATCGACATCGTCTGCCTCTCCGACGACGAGCGCCGGATCCTGCTCTGCGAGGTGAAGTGGCAGGACGGCGTGGACGCCACGGGGGTCCTCGAGCGGCTCCGCGAGCAGGCGCCGAACGTGGCCTGGCACAACGATACGCGGGACGAGTACTTCTGCGTCGTGGCACGGTCGTTCTCGCGCCGTCCGCCGCCGAGCGACAGGGCCCTCTGCCTCGACCTCGACGACCTGGACGGGTGGGCGAAGAAGGCCCGCCTGGACGAGGACGGTGCGGCGTGGGAGCGCTGCCCCGACACCGGGTTCGTCCCGCTGCCGGAGCCGGACGAGTAACCCTCGAGGTCGGGCCAGAAGGCCTGGTGCCGCCTTCCCCGACACCCGCCCGCGACGTCACGGCGCATGGTCACGGCCCCCTGGAGGATCCGTCTCCCGCGAGCGGCGGCAGGCTCCTCCTCACGCCCGGAGCGGCCGATCCCTGTATCCCCTGCGGATCGCCAGGACGGACCCGGCGTTCTACGATATCGACACGGCGGCGGGCACCGTCAGCGTCCACGGGGCTCTCGCTATCGAACCGGCGCACAAGCGCTGCGGGCGCCTCCGATCACGCGGCGAACCGGGGGTGCAGAGATCACCCGGGCGGGTTTCTGCGCCGGGCGCCGTCACGGACGTTCTGAACAGGCTCTCATCCTCCGGAGACACCAACGACCCGCACGAGAAGAGTCAGACGGCGATATGGGCGGCGTATGTTCGTGCATCCGGGACCGGCATGCCGTCCTCCCGAAGGCCCTCGAGGTGAAACGCGATCGCCTCGCGCATCCGCTCCTCGGTCTCCTCGCGGGTCCGCCCGGTCGCCACGCAGCCCGGAAGATCGGGGGCATACGCGGAGTAGTTGCCGTCGGCCTCCTCGATGATCACAAGATATCGGTGCATGGATCAGTTCTCTTTTCGTCCGGCCTGTTTTAAGATACTATTCACCGTGCCCGGCGCAAGGTCGTCGCCCGGATGGCCGGGGACCGTGAGGAGCCGGGGGCCCACGAGAGACTGGACTGTGCTAATCGCGTCAGTATTTCCGATAGATCGTCTTTCGGGGCCCGATATCGACAACGACGAGACAATCGTCGTAGACCCGCAGAATTACCCGGGACTCCCCGACATGCAGGGAATAGTACGGCGGAAAGTGGCCCTCCAGCTGGCTCAGGAACCGCCAGGAAGTCTCCCCGGCACCCGGCGCCCCGAGCTCCCGGTTGATGCGCCGCGCCATCTCCCGGTTGGACCGCGCGAGCTCTCCCAGGATACGTTCGGCATCCGTCGTGAGCTCGATATCGTAGCCCATTTACGGCGCCCTTACTCGATACCCAGTTCCCGGGCGATATCGGCCAGCCGGCGAGTCCGGCCCGCCCGGATATCCTCGTCCGAGCGGCGGAGGTGCTCGAGGGACTCGTCGGAGAGCGGCTCGTCGTCGATCGCCATGTCGGTGAGCCGTGCGATCACGTCGTCGTACGTCTCGCGGGGATGGAGTTTCAGCCGGTCCAGTCTCTCCTTGGTCCTCTCGCCGACCCGGACCACGGACACCGCTGCCATATACAGGGGTTAGCTGCGGTACACGATATGTTTTTTCCGCGGAGCTCAACGGAGTGCAGGCAACCCCCGTCACTGCCCTGCTCCGGGGACGGTCTCGTACCCGAGCCTCGATACTGAATGCGGCGGGCACGCATGGACGGGACGACCCGACACATACACGACAGTATCCCGAGAAACCCGATGAGGACGGCCTCCGGGCCCGCCAGCCCCGACACAAAGGGAAACGTTTGAGCAGCAGGGCGCCAACGCATACCAGCGATGAGCTCCGAACCGGTCGACCCCACGCTCCCAGCGCGGCTCCGAGAGTTCCACGAGCGCCTGCCCCTCGCGGGCGAGCCGCGGAACGCCGTGCTCGCGCTGCCGGACGACCAGGTGCTGTACCTCGCGGCGATCCTCCGCGACACGCCCGTGCCGGCGCCGGCCATGACACCCGAAGCATGGCAGGGGTTCCTGGACGTCCTCAAACCGCACGGGGTCTACCCGCTCATAGCGTACCGGCTGCGGGCCTGGCCGGAGGACGATCTGGTCCGACGCCGTTCGGCCCCGCCGCGGGAGCGTTTTATATGGCGACGGCGGCAACATCTCCGTACCAGCGGACGGGCAGTCGACCAATGGACGCGAATCGGAAGGAAGCGGACAGGTGGTTCCGGCAGGGAGAGCGGGACCTCGAGAGCGCTCGGAACAGCTGCCGATCCGGCGACTTCGAATGGGCCTGTTTCCAGGCTCAGCAGAGCGCGGAGAAGGTCCTGAAAGCCCTGCTCTACGCACGGGGACACAGGAAGGTCCTGACCCACTCGGTCTTCGAGTTGACCGGCGAGATCGGCCGCTTCGAGGCGTCGTTCACGGCGCTGAAGGCCGATGCGAAGCGGCTCGACGGGGTGTATATCACGACGCGGTACCCGGACAGCATCGCCGGGAACCTGACGCCGTCCGAATACTTCGACAGGGAGGACGCCGAGGCATGCATCAGGTCTGCCGCATCGATCTGCGAGATGGCAGGGCGGACGTTGAAGGGCTGAGGAAACGGGTGCGCATGCTCGCGGACGAACTCCGTTCGCGGTACGGTGCGAGCCTCGTGCTCCTGTTCGGCTCCCTCGCGCGGGGAGACATCCACGAGGGGAGCGACATCGACCTCATCGTCGTCGGTGATATCCCCGGACGGTTCCACGAGCGGCCCGGCCAGGTCCTGGAGCTGACGGAGCTCCCCGTCGAACCGCTCTGCTACACGCAGGACGAGTTCGCCCTGATGCTCGCCGACGAAAACCCGTTCATTCTCGCGGCGCTCGAGGAGGGCGTACCGGTCTGAGCGACGGCCGCTCCCACGCCGGCGAACATCGCACCGGGACTTCCCCGGGCATCGCCACCGTCCGACCGGGATGTGGCAGAGATAAGGAGAGCACGATGACGAACCAGGAACCTATCGACCCCACGCTGCCCGCTCGATTGCGCGCGTTCCACGAGCGCCTGCCGCTCGCGGGCGACCCGCGGAACGCCGTGCTCGCGCTGCCGGACGACCAGGTGCTGTACCTGGTCGCGATCCTCCGCGACACGCCCGTGCCGGCGCCGACCATGACACCCGAAGCATGGCAGGGGTTCCTGGACGTGCTCCGGCCGCACGGGATCTACCCGCTCCTCGCGTACCGGCTCCGGGCCTGGCCGGAGGACTGCCGGCCGCCGCTCGAGGTTATGGCGTATCTCAACCGGGTCTTCCTCTACGCGGCCGCGCGGTCCATGCGGGCCGGCCGGCAGATCCAGGCCGTGGTCGACGCGCTCGAGGCCGCGGGGATACCGTCGGTGCTGCTCAAGGGGCCGGCCCTGGCGCGGACGGTCTACCCCGACCCTGCTTTACGCCAATCGAGTGACATCGACCTGCTGGTGCGGCCGGATGACGTGCTCGCGGCGGAGAAGGTGCTCGAAGGGCTGGGGTACGTCAGCCCAAAGAAGGAGTTCCACGTCTCGCAGCACGAGTTCCACCACCAGGTCTTCGAGGCGCCGGCCGGCGGGATTCCGCTCGAGCTCCACTGGGCGCTCGACACCGAGTTCGACATGTTCCCCGAGGGCTGGGTCGAGGAGGTCATAACGCGGAGGATCCCGATCCGGGCGGACGATCTCTCCTGCCACACCCTCGGCCATGCCGATCACCTCCTCTTCCTCGCGTTTCACAACGTCTTCGTCCACAGGTCGGAGGGGGCGCGACTTGACCGGATCTTCGATACCGCACAGGTCATGGCCCAGATGTCCGATAAAGAGGACTTCCAGGCTCTGATCGATCGGTCCGTCGAACACCACATCCGGATCCCCCTTGAGTTGACCGTCGCTTCGGCTGCTCTCTGGGGTGGACCACTGCCCGACGGATTTGAGAATTGCGCAACATGGCCGACTCCAAGCGAGAGAGAAACGACCCTCTGGAGTCATTCAGCCACGCGGAAGGGGTCCGTGTACTCCTCGCTCTACCTCATGGTCCAGGGCCAGCCCGGCGTCGTCGAAAAATTCAGGTTCGGGTGCCGGTTCGTCGTGCCCCCCCCGCCGATGATGGCCAGGTTCCGGCGGTCGGACTCCCCGATCGATCTCCCCATCGCCCACCTCCGGCGATGGTTCAGCATTGTAAAGTACATCTGAGCCACGAGGCCCGCTTCGAACGCGGGCACGCTCGAGATCCCGGGGGTAGCTGAGGGGTCGCGCACAACTGCAGATTCGAGAACTGTGCGCGGTCCCGACCCGATCATGAAAAGCCACCGATTTTTCGGGGAAAAGCGCACATCCCCCATCTAATCGACAGAAACAAATAGCAACGTCTTTTTATGCTCGTTCCCACCTGTGATCAGGAGATACCGGATGGAGATCGGAGTACTCGGCACCGGCACGATGGGCCGCAACCACGTCAGGATCTACTCGAACATGAAATCGGTTGACTCGGTCCGGGTCTTCGATCTCAACCGGGCGGCCGCCCGTGACGTCGCGGAGAAGAACGGGGCCATCGCCTGCGACTCGGCCGACGAGCTCCTCCGGCACGTCGACGCGGTCAGCATCTGCGTGTCCACGCCCTACCACTTCCAGACCGCGAAGACGGCCCTCGAGAACGAGGTCTCCCTGCTGGTCGAGAAGCCCGTCTGCCAGACCGCGCGGGAGGCCCGGCAGCTCGCGGACTTGGTCCCCGACGGCCTCGTCGCCGGCGTCGGCCACATCGAGCGGTTCAACCCGATCGTGACCGAGATCAAGAAGATCGTCCGTCGTCCCCTCTACGTCGAGGCCAAGCGCCACAACCCGGCCTCGTTGCGGATCACGGGCAGCTCCGTCGTCGAGGACCTGATGATCCACGACATCGACGTGATGACCCACCTCTTCCCCGGCACGGAGCCCGAGGTCGCGAGCCGGGGCACGCCGGACGTCTGCTCGGCCCTGATGAGCTACGGCGGCGTCCCGGTCTCGCTCTCGGCCAGCCGGAAGGCCTCGAAGAAGATCCGGTCGCTCTACGTCGAGGAGGAGGACCTGACCATCGAGGGGGACTACATGAGCCAGGAGGTCACGGTCTATCGCCGGCCCGACGCCTACGAGTCGGTTGACGAGCGCTATCTCCAGGAGAACGTGATCGAGAAGGTGCTGGTCAACCGCGTGGAGCCCCTGAACCTCGAGCTCTCGACCTTCGTCGACTGCGTCCGCTCGGGCCGGCCGTTTCCGATCACGCTCGAGGAGGGCACGGCCAACCTCGGGGTCTGCGAGAGGATCGCGGCGTGTTTTTCTGTTGGGCAAACACGAGGAAATGCCTGCTTGGGCTTGAGAATGGTAAAAGGATTCTAATTTTTCTCAAATCCGGATCCAAAATCCGCGATCGCTATCCAGTTGGCAGCTCTACACAAGAACACTCATAGCTGCAAAGTCGAACAGAAGATCAATAACATATTCAATTGGTATGAATATTCGAGATTGATCGGAATTAATATTCTATGATGGCGCTCATTTTAAATAGATATGGTTGGACTAAATGCGATTTATTCATCTGATGTTTCATCCATTGCAGATCAATTCTCGTCCGCTCAGAAATCAATGTTGCATTATCCACCCTACAAATCAAACATTTTTTTTAAAGATAATTATATAATAATAGGCTCAACGTGCTTTGCACAATATCCCATCACCAATATCGAAGATGACACTTCATTCATCGCAATTGAGGGTGAGATATACAATATTGATGATGATTTGATCAAGCAATTTTTGATTGATATTGCAAATAGCCTCCACAGAGGACTTGGATATAAAGATGATATATTGAATTTTATAACGAAAGCAGATGGTGAGTTTATTGTATTGATTTACAATAAATTATCACACAAACTTTGTGCTTTTAACGATCTTCTAGGAAGATTGCCATTCTATTATTATCAAAATGAGAAAGTTTTGGCATTATCACGAGAGATCAAGTTTGCTTACCCATTCATCAGGACGCTCACGTTTGATAAAACTGGGGTCATAGAATATTTACTTTATGGATTTGAGCTGGGTGAGAGAACTTTAATCCAAGGCCTCGGCAGATTATTGCCAGCATGCATCGTGTGTTATCAGAGTGGTATGGTGGAATTCTCAAAAGAGCAGGTTTCACCATTAAATTTAGAACCGGATATATCAAGCGATGCAAGAAAAAACTCGCAGGAAAGCATCCAAATTCTTAAAGAAAATTTTTTGACAGGGTTAATGAACAGAACCCAAAAATTGAGGTTAAAGATGCCAGTTATCGCCTTGAGCGGGGGACTGGATTCAAGGACAACGCTTGCCGGTTTAATGACATGTAAAATAGCCCCTAAAGGGATTACTCGTAATGGTACTCTGGCAGAGGAACAGGAGCTGAGATATACAAGGAAAATCGCTGAACTATTTGGAATCCCACTGATAGAACTTTTCCCGACCGATGAAGATAACAATGAGGATTATATCAGATTTGTGTCCCTATTTGATGCTGCATTAGTTGGAAGCTTAAAAACCATGGTGAATATCGGTGAACAGATCTGTCGGCGGGAAGGGCCTGATATTGTATATTACACCGGCCTGTATGGAGGAGAGATGTTCAGATATCTGAACCCAACTTCAGGTTTCAGCTCGGACGACGATCTGGTAGAATATCTTTTCACCACACCGGATACATTCCTGTACAATCCGCAGAAAGTCAGCGCAATGCTTCAAATTTCTACCCGGGAAATGCGAGAACATATAAAAGATCACATTTCTACGTACCTGGAAAGAGATCCGTATTCGAAATACCTGCATTTTAAATTTGAATATGATTACAGATGGGCCGGAGTAGGGGAGGATAAAAACCGGTTATTCTATTGGACAGTGACTCCTTTTTACTCCAAAGAATTTTTCTTTAGATCCTATGCTATCGAGGAACAAAAAAAGAGTACCCTTTTCTTTAGAAATTTTATGCTTGCTATTGATCCAAAAACCTGTTCAGTAGGTTATTATAATAATGGTATGTCGCTCTCAAGCCCAGTCATGCTGTCAATACTCGGTATCGCCGAACGGGCGGTCCGAAACACGAAAATTCGACAATTAACATGGCAGATGATTAATCTTAAATCGAGATTTGTTCCGTCATGCCAACCCGATCCGAAAAACGAGAAATATCGAGCGATGGCGCTAGATTTGCTTGAGAAATCTAATATTATTAGGGGTATAGTGTCATTTCAACCCCTAACTCCTATCATGTAGGAGGGGTTCATGGCCTGGATTATCTGCCCGCGCTGTCACTGCGAGAAACTCTATCGCATGAGCACGGGAAAGCGTCGATGCTCCCACTGTCGGTACGACTTTCATCCCCATCGGTTGCCTCTTTATCTGACCCGGGACC
>Ga0123327_1001699_pt1 | contig 18176 bp, 18 predicted proteins | sample BioC13SIPDNA_4_FD_89701 | JGI IMG/M metagenome (GOLD analysis project Ga0123327, IMG submission 89701) | Anaerobic biogas reactor microbial communites from Washington, USA - Biogas_R1_B C13 SIP DNA | ecosystem: Engineered > Bioreactor > Anaerobic > Unclassified | place: Washington, USA...
ACCGTTCTCGGCCTTGACCACGATGCCCGCGTTGATGAGGCCCTTGAACAGTTCCAGGGTGTGGAGGATGTCGCGGTTCTGCTTCGCGCGGGTGTCGTGGTTGGTGCGCAGCAGGTGCTTGAGGTGCTCGTAGCCGTTGCCGGGGCGGGCGATGACGTTGAGCAGCATCGAGTTGGTCATGCGGAACTGCGAGCTCATCGGCTCCGGCTCGGCGACGGTGAGGCGCTCGTAGGTCTTCTCCGACCAGGTGACCTCGCCGTCGCGGACGGACTTCAGGCGCAGCTTCTTCAGCTTCTTCGGGTCGGAGCCGGCGCGCTGACGCAGGCGCCAGTTCTCGATCTCGTGCTCCGGCGCCTCGACGACGACGGTGCCCTCGGTGTCGTATCCCGCGCGTCCGGCGCGCCCGGCGATCTGGTGGAATTCCCGCGACTTGAGGATGCGCTGGCGGGTGCCGTCGAACTTTGCCAGCCCCGTCATGAGGACGGTGCGGATCGGCACGTTGATGCCCACGCCGAGCGTGTCGGTGCCGCAGATGACCTTGAGCAGGCCCGTCTGGGAGAGCTTCTCGACGAGCCTCCGGTACTTCGGCAGCATGCCGGCATGATGGACGCCGATGCCGCGGCGCAGCAGGCGGGAGAGGGTCTTGCCGTAGGTCGTCGTGAAGCGGAAGTTGCCGATCTCCGCGACGATCCTCTCCTTGGTCTCGTCGTCGATGATCTTCAGGCTGGTCAGCGCCTGCGCGCGTTCGGTGGCCTCGCGCTGGGAGAAGTGGACGACGTAGATCGGCGCCTTGCCGTCCTGCAGCAGGTTCTCGATCGTCTCGTGCACCGGCGTGTACACGTAGGAGAAGTCCAGCGGCACGGGGCGTTCCGAACCTGCGACGAGCGAGGTCGTGCGGCCCGTGCGGGCGGTGAGGTCCTCCTGCAGGAAGGTCGTGTCACCGAGGGTGGCGGACATGAGGAGGAACTGCGCCTTCGGCAGCTCCAGCAGCGGCACCTGCCACGCCCAGCCGCGCTCCGGGTCGGAGTAGTAGTGGAACTCGTCCATGACGACCTGGTCGATCCGCGCGTCCGCGCCGTCCCGGAGCGCGATGTTCGCCACGATCTCCGCGGTCGCCGCGATGATCGGCGCCTTGCCGTTGACGGTGGCGTCACCGGTCATCATGCCGACGTTCTCCGGGCCGAAGATCTCGCACAGCGCGAAGAACTTCTCGCTCACCAGCGCCTTGATCGGGGCGGTGTAGAAGGAACGCTGCCCGCGGGCCATCGCGATGAAGTGCGCCGCGTTGGCCACCATCGACTTGCCCGACCCGGTCGGCGTCGCCAGGATGACGTTGTCCCCGGCCAGGATGCCCAGCGCCGCCTCCTCCTGCGCGGGGTAGAGCTCGATGCCGCGCCCCCGCACCCAGGCGAGGAAGGAATCGAAGATCGATTCATCCAGCAGGCTCTCGGGGACGTCGGACAGGTCGGGCAGCATCTGAGCGAGGTTCACACCTATTCACCCTAGCCGGACCGCATGCGGAGGCGTTCCCGGACACAGAAACACCCTGCCGGCCTCCAGGGGCAGACAGGGTGTTCGCTGTATCTATTCGTGGCTTATTCGTCGTCGTCCGGGTCCTCGTCGGGCAGCTCACGCGGCCCGCCGACCTCCTCGGTCCGGTTGTCCTCCTCGGTGGCGTCGAGGGCGGCGAGGAAACGCTCGAACTCCTCACCGATCTCATCGCCGGAGGGCATCTCGTGCTCCCCGGGCAGCATGGCCTTCGGATTGGAGGCGCGGTAGCGCTCCAGCTCCTCGTCGTACTGGCGCTCGAGGTGGGCGACGACCTGCTGGATCTCGTGGCTGTCGTCGACCTGCTCCGCCAGCTGCTGGGCGACGCGCTCGATGTCGATCTCGATCGCCCGGAGCGGGAGGGTGAGGTCGGCGGCGCGGGCCACGGCGTCGAGAAGCTCGTGGGTGGCGGCCGGGTACGGCGAGGCCGCGAGGTAGTGCGGGACGTGGGCGGTGAAGCCGGCGACGTTGAGGCCGCGCTTGTGCAGTGCACGCTCGAGCATCATGGAGGCCGAACCCGGCAGGATGACTTTCGAGTCGTAGGTGAACATGGAGTTCACCAGCTGCGGGGTGTTGCTGTGCGCGGACACCATGAGGGGACGGGTGTGCGGCACGGCCATCGGGGCCGCGTAGAGGCAGATGGTGCGGCGCACGCCGAACTTCTCCACCAGATCGGCGACGGCCTCGGTGAACGCCTCCCACCGCAGGTCCGGCTCGGGGCCGGAGAGCAGCAGGAAGGACCGTCCCTCGGTGTCCCGGAGCACGCGGATCCCGAGGTCGAGGTTCTCCATCCCGGTGATCTGGTTGTTGTCCATGGTCACTGCGGGGCGGCGCGAGCGGTAGTCGATCAGCTCGTCGTTGTTGAACGATGCCAACGGACGTGAGTCCAGGGCCGCGAGCAGGTGGTCGGCGCTCGTCTCGACGGCGTGGCCGGCGTCGGCGTAACCCTGCAGGGCGACGATCAGCGTCGGGCCGTCCTGTGTCCCCGCACCCACCTCCGGGGCCGGGTACTCGAGCTCGTACATGCGGCGCTCATTGTCGTGCATACCCATCATCCTCCTTCGGCTCTAACGGCATACATTCGCTGCAACGCACCTCACACGGGTGTTATTCCAGTGAGGGTCCAGTCTAGCCGTACCATTCTGCCCGATCGGGTAATGATCCGCCAGCGCGCGTCCGTCGGCCTGTGGACAGGGTGGGGTTGTCCACAGGCACGGGTGCCGCTTTCCGACGCCCCCTTCCACCCCGCCCCGATCCAGGGCAGTGTGCGGGGCATGACAGCAGCCACGACCTCACTCAACTCGCCCGGACAGATCGCCGCCAACCTGCCGGGGATCCTCGGCTTCTACCCGCACGACTCCCTCGTCTTCGTCACGTTCTCCGAGACCGGCTCCCCGGACAAGATGGAACTGGGCCCGGTGCTGCGCATCGACCTGGATGACCTGGTGATGCTCCCCGAGCTGGCCCAGGCGGTGGAGGACATGGGCCAGGACGTGGTGTTCGGGTTCCTCGTCACCACCCGCCCGGACGCGGAGATCAACGAGGTCATCGACACCCTCGTCGCCATGACCCGCGCCGGGATCCTCCGGCTCGACCTCGCGTGGGTGACCCGCGAGATCCTCACCGGCGAGCCCGTCCGGATCGGCTTCGGGCCGCCCTCGGCGCTCGCGGAGCTCGACGCCTCCTGGACCCACGACGTCATCGCCCCCGTGTCCAGCGCCCGGGCGATGGAGCCCCTGCTGGAGCAGGGGGAGCTGCCCGACCTGAACCGGGCGGAGGCGCAGGAGCATTTCCGACGCGCCAACCCCCATTTCGACGAGGCGGAGTGCGCGTACCTCACCCGCTTCGCCCTGGAACGGGCACACGAGCTGTCGCCCACGGTCTACCCGGCGCTGGCCGCCGACGCCCGCCTGCTCATCGGGGAGGCCCGCGACGTGCCCCTCGACGACCTGCTCGCCGACGAGGAGGTCCTGCTCACCGTGGCGACCCTCCTGGGCACCCTCGAGCTGCGTGACCTGCTCATCGAGGATGTCCTGCAGGAGCCGGGCACCGGCGCGCAGCTCATGCTGGCGGTGGCCCGGACGTTCACGGGTTTCATCCGGCACAACGCGCTGGCGGTCTACGCGCTGTGCATGGTGGAACTGCGTCTGACGATGCGTTCCACCCACGCCCTGCTGGCCGTGCTGGAGGAGGACCGCAGCCACTCGCTCTCACAGCTGCTGCTCGTGCCCGCGCAGGCCGGGGAGTTCGAGTTCATGGTGCGGTCCGTGCGGGAGGGCTCCCGGATCGTGCGGGCCAACCACGGGGTGGAGCCTAGCGTCGTGTCGACCAGGCCCGGTCACCGAGACGGCTGGTGAACGCCCAGGCGTCGGTGACGATCGTCTCCAGGTCGGTGCGGGTCGGGTTCCAGCCCAGCTCCCGCCGGATGCGGTCGGAGGAGGCGATGAGCGTCGCCGGGTCACCCGCGCGGCGCGGCGCCACCTCCGCGGGGATCGGGTGGCCGGTCACCTTCCGGCACATCTCGATGACCTCGCGCACGGAGTAGCCGTCACCGGAGCCGAGGTTGTAGATCCGGTGGCGGCCCGGCTCGTTCGTCTCCAGCGCCAGGACGTGCGCGTCCGCGAGATCCCGGATGTGGATGTAGTCACGGACCGGGGTGCCGTCGGCGGTCGGCCAGTCGTCGCCGAACATGAATATCTGCTCGCGGTGCCCCAGCGCCACCTGCAGGACCAGCGGGATGAGGTGGGTCTCGATCTCCCGGTTCTCGCCGATGTCACCGTAGGCGCCGGCCACGTTGAAGTAGCGCAGGCTCGTCGCCGCCAGCCCGTGGGCGTGGGCGTAGGAGGTGATCATGTGGTCGATGGTCAGCTTCGACGCCCCGTAGGGGTTGGTCGGCTGCGTCGGCATGTCCTCGGTGATGGGCACGACCTCCGGCTCACCGTAGGTGGCGGCGGTGGAGGAGAAGACGAGGTTGGTCACGTCGGCGGCGCGCATGGCGTCGAGAAGCACGAGCGTGGTGACCACGTTGTGCTGCCAGTACTCCTCCGGGTGCTCCACGGACTCGCCGACCAGCGAACGGGCGGCGAAGTGGAGGACACCGTCGAAGCCGCCCTCGGAGAACACGTCGGCGGCGACGTCACGGATGTCGCCCTCGACCAGGCGTGCGCCCGCGGGCACCGCCTCCCGGTTGCCGGTGCTGAAGTTGTCCACCACCACGACCTCGTGGCCGGCCTCGACAAGGACCTGCGCACACACGGAACCCACGTACCCGGCACCGCCGGTGACCAGCAGCTTCATCAGACGAGCTCGACGCGGACGGCGTGGGCGAGTTCGGGGTTGAGCTCCACGTCGGAGCTACCCGAGGACAGACGGATCGTGCCGCCCTCGTGGGTGACGGTGACGGTGGCGCCGACACCGATGCCGGCGTCGACGAGCCGGGCGAACTGATCCAGATCCACCTGGAGGATCTCGTTGAGCTGCACGATGCGGGCCTCCACCGGCTTACCCTCCGGCAGGTCGACCGCACGGATGCCGTGGTCGGCGGTGGCGGGACCCACCACGCCCAGGGCGTCCAGCCCCGGGATCGGGTTGCCGAAGGGGGAGCGGGTGGCGTCATCGAGGACCGCGACGACGCGCTGCTCGACGGCCTCGCTCATGACGTGCTCCCAGCGGCAGGCCTCGTCGTGGACCTGGTGAATGTCCAGGCCGAGGATGTCGGTGAGCAGACGCTCGGCGAGGCGGTGCTTGCGCATGACGGCGGTGGCCAGCTCGCGGCCCTCCGGGGTCATCTCGAGGGAACGGTCCGGGCGGACGACGACGAGGTTGTCACGCTCCATGCGTGCGACGGTCTGGCTGACGGTCGGACCCGACTGCTCCAGACGTTCGGCGATACGGGCCCGGAGGGGGACGATGCCCTCCTCCTCGAGCTCGTAGATCGTCCGCAGATACATTTCGGTGGTATCGACCAGATCCTTCACAGCCACAACGCCTTTCTGCAAGTCACATTGGGTAGAAGCCTACCCTAAAGGAGAACGCCCTCCCGGGGTCCGGGAGGGCGGTGTCACCCGTGTCAACGGGTGTTGATCATGGGGTGCTCAGACGCTTCAGAGAGCGTACTCGCGGAGCCGGTCGGCGCGGTGACCGTCGCGCAGCTTGCTCATGACCTCACGCTCGATCTGGCGGACACGCTCACGGGACAGACCGAAGCGGCGGCCGATCTGGTCCAGGGTGCGCGGCACACCGTCGTCGAGACCGTAACGCAGACGGATGACGTCCTGCTCGCGCTCCTCGAGGGTGCCCAGCACGGCGCGGATGTCCGAGTGGCGCATGGTGGCCACGACCGCCGACTCGGCGTCGGTCGCCTCGGCGTCCTCGATGAAGTCACCCAGCGGAGCCTCCTCGTCGGCGCCGACGGGCATGTCCAGGGACACCGGGTCACGGGACTGGCGGAGCAGCATCTCGATGCGGGACTCCTCGATGCCGGACTCCTCGGCCAGCTCCTCGTTGGTGGCCTCGCGGCCCAGGTGCTGGTACATCTCACGCTTGATGCGGGAGAGCTTGTTCACCTGCTCGACGAGGTGGACGGGCAGACGGATCGTGCGCGACTGGTCGGCCATGCCGCGGGTGATGGCCTGGCGGATCCACCAGGTGGCGTAGGTGGAGAACTTGAAGCCCTTGGCGTAGTCGAACTTCTCCATCGCGCGGATGAGGCCCAGGTTGCCCTCCTGGATGAGGTCGAGAAGCGGCATGCCGCGGCCGGTGTAACGCTTCGCCAGGGAGACGACGAGACGCAGGTTGGCCTCCAGCAGGTGTGCACGGGCCTTGTTGCCGTCCTTCGCCAGGACCTTGAGGTCACGCTTCATGGCGCGGGTCAGCTTCCGGTCCGACTCCAGCAGATGGGCGGCGTACAGGCCGACCTCGATCCGCTGGGCGAGTTCCACCTCCTCCTCCGCATTCAGGAGCGCAGTGCGCCCGATTCCGTTGAGATAGACACGGACCAGGTCCGCGGACGGGTTGTCGTTCGTCTGGCCGCGACGGCTCCCGCGGTCGGTGGTCTCTACGTCAGAATCCTGCAGGGAAGGGTTGGTCATCAGGAGGCCTCCTATTTTCGCCGGTCTTAAAGGTACAACGTTCCGGAGGTCCCTTTTGTTCCCGAAAGCCGGATCAGCATTCCACGAGTACCGTGAACGGCCCCTCGTTGACCGAAGAGACCTGCATCATCGCCCCGAAGACACCCTCCTCCACCGGGATGCCCCGGGCCCGCAGGCCCTCGGCGATCCGCGCGATGACCGGCTCCGCCACCTCTCCCGGCGCGGCATCCGACCAGCTGGGGCGCCGCCCCTTCGCGGTCCGGCCGTGGAGGGTGAACTGGCTGACCAGCAGGACCGATTGTCCGGCCTCGGAGACGCTCTGCTCCCCGTCCAGGATGCGCAGCTCCGCGATCTTGCGCACCATCGTCTCCCACGCGTCGGGGGAGTCCTCCCGGCCGACGCCGACGAGCGCCAGGATGCCGGGGCCGATCTCGCCGACGACCTCCCCGTCGACGGTCACCGAGGCCGAGCTCACGCGCGTCAGGACGGCCTTCACAGGACCAGCTCCGCCGGCAGGACCAGGCCGTGACGCACCAGGTCGACGATCGCGGGCACGGCCGACTCGAGCAGCTGCTCCTCGTCGAGGTCGTTGGCCATCGCGTAGAGGCCGACGACCTCCCCGAGCGACAGCCCCTGCGGGTGCAGGCCGGCGACGATCGACGCCAGGTGCTTGTCGACGTCGTGCGACCACCGTGGTCCGTCCGTGCGGGTCAGCCGCAGGGCGGCGGGGGCGAAACCCACGCCGGCGTCGAGGTCGGCCTGGGAGATGTCCTCCCGGGCGAGACCGGGGCGGGCGAGGAACGTGGCGGCCGACAGGTCCTCCGCCGAGCGGTGCCGCAGCCAGGCGATCCGGTCGAAGTACTCGTCGACCTCGGGGCCCAGGGGATCGGTGAAGGCCTGGGGCATGGTCTCGGCCATGATGTCGGAGGGTTCGTCGCCGATCTCGCGGATGGCGACGAAACCGAAGCCGATGCCGGTCACGCCGTGGTCGGCGAAGTGCCGCAGCCAGGCCTGCGTGCGTTCCGCAGCCGCGGGGGAGCGGGGGTCGAGGGACTCGTCGCGCAGCCACGTGCCGACGTAGTGGGCCGGGTCGGCGACGTCCCGCTCGATGATCCACGCCGCGACGCCGCGCCGGGGCAGCCAGGAGGCGACGCGGGAGGCCCAGGACTCCTCGTGGGTGTGCACCCAGGCGGCCAGCAGGTGGGCGGTGCCACCCGGGGCGAGGTGGTCCGCCGCCTGGGAGACGACCAGCTCGGACGCGCCGTCGAGGTTGAGGCCCGAGTCCCGGTAGACGTGGCCGACCTCCGGCAGACCGACGACGAACGGGGGGTTGGCGACGATGCGGTCGAAGGTCCGGCCCGCGACCGGCTCGAACCAGGGGCCCTGGAGGAGTTCCACGTGGGCGTCGGCACCCGCGAAGGTGGCGGCCGCCAGCTCGAGGGCCCGCGGATGGATGTCGGTGGCCGTGATGTGTGCGGCGATGCCCACCTGGCCGAGGGCCTGGACGCCGGAGCCGGTGCCCAGGTCGAGGACGGTGTCCACCGGGGTGACCGGCGTGGACTGGAGCAGCGAGAGGCTCGCCGCGCCGACGCCGAGCACGTGGTCGGGGCCGGGGACGTGCTGCGTCATGGAGGCGTCGGCGTCGGAGAACACCCAGCGGTTCTCGCCGACGATGACGTGCGGGCGGATGTCCAGCACGGGTGTCACCGTGCCGGTGCGGTCGGCGCGGACGGCGCCGGCGTCGAGAAGCCGGGTGGCCAGGGAGGCTCCCACCAGATCGGCGAGGGCGGTGGCGGGGAGGGCGTCGCGGAGCACGAAGAAACGGATGAGCCGCGACAGCAGGGAGTCGTCGGAGGCGACGTAACGCACGGCGGCGGGTTCGCCGCGGTGCATCGCCTCGGTGGCGTTCGGGCCCAGGTGGGCGGCGATGCCGTCGGCGGTGAACCCGGCCTCGCGGAACAGGGTGATCAACTCGGGGGCGAGTGCGGCGAGACTCACTTGGTGTCCTCCTCGTGGTCGATGATGTCGGATTCCCCGGCCTCCAGCTCCGGGCGTTCCGGAGCCTCCAGCCGGGACTTCTCGGCCGCGTCGACGGCGGCGTAGTACTCGCGGGCCGCCTGCGGCTTGTACACGTTGCGGGTGCGCTTCTCCCGGACCTCGCCCCTGCCGTTCGCGATGACCACCGCGATCCACGGCAGCGGGACGGAGATGAGGAAGAGGACGCCGGAGAAGACCCAGTCACCCAGCCACAGGTAGCTGCCGGCACTGACCAGCAGCGCCGGGAGGCGGGAGAGCTGGAGCCACGTGTAGACCCGCTCACGGTGGCGCAGATTCTCGGCGGGGGAGCGGCGGGCGGTCGTGATCAGCTCCGCACGGCGGCGCCGCAGCAGTCGGCGACGACGGCGGCCAGCGCCGGTCGGGGATTCGTCCGCGGGGTCCTCAACGGCGTCGAAGGTGTCCTGATCCATACAGCTCAGGGTAGCCCTGTGTGCCTTTCCGGTCAGATGTGGGGCATGATGGTTCGCGTGAAGACCAGTACGAAGACCATCGAACGCACCGACATCAGGGAAGACACCGACCTCGACGACGGCACCCCGAAGTTCTTCCACTACGTCAAGAAGAACCAGATCGTCGAGTCCGCCGTGAGCGGCAGCATGGTCGTCGCCCTCTGCGGCGAGACCTTCCCGGTGACCAAGCAGGCCAAGCCGGGTTCGCCGGTGTGCCCCGACTGCGAAGGGATCTACAAGGGCCTGCGTCGCAAGTGAGTGGGGCCGCGAAGGGGCAGCTCCGCGCCTGGCAGCGGTCGGCGCTGACGAAGTTCCTGCTCCACAAACCGAAGGATTTCCTGGCGGTCGCGACCCCGGGCGCCGGCAAGACGACGTTCGCGCTGCGCGTGGCCACCGAGCTCAAGTCCTCCCGGACCGTCGACCGCATCATCGTCGTCGTGCCCACCGAGCACCTGAAGATCCAGTGGTCCCAGGCCGCCGCCCGCGTCGGACTCGCCCTCGACCCGCACTTCACCAACGCCTCCGCGGTCAACCCCGCCTACGACGGCGTCGTGGTGACGTACGCGCAGGTGTCCATGCACCCGTACAAGCACCACGCGGTGTGCTCGGCGAAGCGCTCCCTCGTCATCCTCGACGAGATCCACCACGGCGGTGACGCCAAGAGCTGGGGCGACGGCATCCGGGAGGTCTACGCCGACGCCGAGCACCGGCTCGCGCTGACCGGTACGCCCTTCCGTTCCGACGACGCCGCCATCCCCTTCGTCCGCTACGAGGAGGACGGCGAGGGGCACCTCGTCTCCCGCTCGGACCACACCTACGGCTACGCCGACGCGCTGGCCGACGGCGTCGTCCGCCCCGTCGTGTTCCTCGCCTACTCGGGTGAGGCCCGCTGGCGCACCTCCGCCGGCGAGGAGTACGCCGCCCGCCTCGGCGAGCCCCTCAACGCGGAGCAGACGGCACGGGCCTGGAAGACCGCGCTCGACCCCAAGGGCGACTGGATTCCGGCCGTCCTGCAGGCCGCGCACACCCGCCTGCTGCAGCTGCGCAAGAACATGCCCGACGCCGGCGGCCTCGTCATCGCCACCGACACGGCCACCGCCCGTGCCTACGCGCGGATCCTGGAGAAGATGTCCTCGACCCCGGTGGCGGTGATCCTCTCCGACGAACCGGGCTCCTCGGCCCGCATCGAGGAGTTCTCCGGCAACACCGACGAGTGGATGGTCGCCGTGCGCATGGTCTCCGAGGGCGTCGACGTCCCCCGCCTGGCCGTCGGCGTCTACGCGACGTCCGCCGCCACCCCGCTCTTCTTCGCCCAGGCCATCGGCCGTTTCGTGCGTTCCCGCATGCCCGGCGAGACGGCGTCGGTGTTCCTGCCCTCCGTGCCGGTCCTGCTGGGCCTGGCCGAGAAGCTCGAGACCTCCCGCGACCACGTCCTGGGCAAGCCCGACCGCCCCCAGGAGGGCTGGGACGACGAGGCGCTCGCCGAGGCCAACCGGGAGCAGACCGAGAAGGACGAGGAGAAGTCCTACGAGTCCCTCGGCGCCGAGGCCGAACTCGACTCCCTCATCTACGACGGCTCCACCTACGGCACCGCCACCTTCGCCGGCTCCGACGAGGAGGCCGACTACCTCGGCCTCCCCGGGCTTCTCGACGCCGAGCAGATGAAGGCCCTCCTGCGCAAGCGGCAGGAGGAGCAGCTCGACGCCCGCGACGCCGCCGCCAAGGCCGATGAGGAGGCCCGCCAGTCCGCGGGCAACCGGGCGGCCGCCGAACGGGTGGCCAGCGACGAGATCCCGCAGCTGCGCAAGGAACTCAACGCCATCGTCTCCATCACCGCCGGTCGCACCGGCCGCCCGCACGGGGCCATCCACACCGAGGCCCGCAACGCCTGCGGCGGACCACCCACGGCCCTGTGCACCGCCGAGCAGCTCCGGGACCGGATCGCCTATCTCCGTCAGTGGTGACTCCCAGTTCAGGCCCGGTTCCCCGGTCCTGCGACGGGAAACTGCCCGATTCTGTGGTTAGTGTGGAGGAAAACACTGGACACCACACCGAAAGTTGACGAAGATGAGCAACCCCTTCAATTCCCACCCGCCCCAGGGGGAGCCGCAGGAACCCGGCCCCGACCGGGCTGCGACGCCCCCGAACTACGAGGCCTACCGGTACCCCTCCGGTGGCGCGGACGCCACGCCGGCCCCCACCCCGGTCCCGCCCACTGATCCCGGGTATGCCGGGTACGGGGGTTCGGCGGGCTCGGCCGGGTACGGCGGCTACGGTTCCGCCGGTGGTTCCGACGCCGCCTCGACGTGGGCGGTGGACGAGAGGAAGAACGGCGTCGCCGGCTGGGCCCTCGGCGTCGGCATCCTGTCCCTCCTCGTCGCCGTGAGCGTCGTGGCGACGGCCTTCGCCGTCATCTTCGGCCTCGTCGGTCTCATCATCGGCATCATCGCGCTCGTCCGCGGACGCCGCATCAACGGTCCGGGGCGCCGCACCGGCATGGCCGTCACCGGCCTGGTGCTGTCGCTCATCGCGATCGGCCTGTCCGTCATCTTCTGGGTGCTGATGGCGGTGGTCCTGTCGGACACCGGCATGATGGACTGCATCAGCATCAGCGACCCGACCGAGCGGCAGCAGTGCGTGGAGCGTGCGATCGACACCTGGCTGAACCAGTAGCCATGAGCTCCGCGACCCCGTCCACCACCCCGCAGAAGGTCCGCTACATCGCACCGGACCTGGCCCGGGGTCTGGCGCTGCTCGGCATCGCCGTGGCGAACCTCCCCACCGCGTGGGCCATCCCGGTGAACGCGGACCTCGCCGCCGGGTTCGGAGGCATCTACGGCACCCCGACCCTCGCCGAGTCCGTCGCGGTCGTGTTCCACGGCATGTTCGTCCACGTCCGCGGACTGGCGATGTTCTCCACGCTGCTCGGTTTCGGCGTCGGCCTCATCACGATGAGCCTGTGGCGGCGCGGTTTCCCGCCGAATGAGGCCCGGAAGGTGATGTGGAGGCGGTACGGGCTGCTCGCCCTCATCGGCGTCGTCCACCTGGTGCTCCTCTTCTTCGGCGACATCATCGTGCAGTACTCCGTGATTGCGATGATCCTCATCGGGTTAATCACCCTGCGTGACCGCACCCTCCTGATCATCGCGTGGGTGCTCATCGTCCTGCAGGTGTTCGTCACCTCGCTGGTCGCCGCCGCGATGGTGCTCTACCCCCAGTTCACCGACATGTTCCCCGACATGAGTGACATCAGCATCGACAGCTACGCCCAGTACCTCGGTTTCAACACGATGGGACTGCTGGGCACCCTGGCGAGCCTGCCGCTGGTGGTCCTCATGCTGGGGCCGATCATGATCATCGGCTTCGTGTGGGCGCGGAGAGGAGTGCTTGTCGACGTCGACCAGCACCGCCGCCTCCTCCTGACCTGGGTGGCCGTGGCCGCCGCCGTCATCCTGGTCATCGGCCTGCCCTGGGGACTGTCCTCCATCGGGGTGCTGCCGACCGCCTGGGAGATGCCGCTGTCCATCCTCAACAACAGCCTCGGACTGCTCACGGGCCCCGGCATCCTGGCGCTCGTGGCCCTGGTCTTCCGCGGCACCACCGACACCCTCAACCCGGCGCTGCGCGCCTTCGTGGCCCTCGGCCAGCGTTCGATGTCGGGCTACATCCTGCAGTCGATGCTCTTCGTCATCCTCACCCAGCCCTTCACCCTCGGCCTCGGCCGTGAGTCGGGCATCCTGGTGCAGATGGGCATCGCCTCCGGCGTGTGGCTGGCCACCCTGCTCTGGGCGTACGTGTGGGACTGGCTCGGCTGGCCCGGCCCCGTCGAGTGGGCGCACCGCCGCGCCAGCTACGGCCGTGCGGGCCTGCCCGCCGCGTACCGGCCGCAGCTGCCCTAGACAGAGAGGAACCGCCCCCGGTCGATGACCGGGGGCGGTTCCCTGCTTCCGTGGCCGGACTAGTCCAGGTAGTCGCGCAGCACCTGCGAACGCGAGGGGTGACGCAGCTTGGACATCGTCTTCGACTCGATCTGGCGGATGCGCTCACGCGTGACGCCGTAGACCTGGCCGATCTCGTCGAGGGTGCGCGGCATGCCGTCGGTCAGGCCGAAGCGCAGACGGACGACGCCGGCCTCACGCTCGGACAGCGTCTGCAGCACGTCCTGCAGCTGGTCCTGCAGGAGGGTGAAGGAGACGGCGTCGACGGCGACGACGGCCTCGGAGTCCTCGATGAAGTCACCGAGCTGGGAGTCACCCTCGTCACCGATGGTCTGGTCCAGGGAGATCGGCTCGCGGGCGTACTGCTGGATCTCGAGGACCTTCTCCTCGGTGATGTCCATCTCCTTGGCCAGCTCGAGCGGGGTGGGCTCGCGGCCGAGGTCCTGGAGCAGCTCACGCTGGATACGGCCCAGCTTGTTGATGACCTCCACCATGTGCACCGGGATACGGATGGTGCGGGCCTGGTCGGCCATGGCGCGGGTGATCGCCTGACGGATCCACCAGGTGGCGTACGTCGAGAACTTGTAGCCCTTGGTGTAGTCGAACTTCTCCACCGCGCGGATGAGGCCCAGGTTGCCCTCCTGGATGAGGTCCAGGAACGCCATGCCGCGGCCGGTGTAGCGCTTGGCCAGGGAGACGACCAGACGGAGGTTGGCCTCCAGCAGGTGGTTCTTGGCCTTCCGGCCGTCGCGGGCGATGGCCCGCAGGTCACGCTTGACCGCGGGGGTCAGCTTCGCGTCCTTGTCGCCGGCGGCGAAGGCCTCCTCCATCTGCTCCATGCGGTAGGTGGCGTACAGGCCGGCCTCGATGCGCTTGGCCAGGGACACCTCCTGCTCCGCGTTGAGCAGCGCCACCTTGCCGATCTGCTTGAGGTAGGCACGGACGGAGTCGGCGGAGGCGGTCAGCTCCGCGTCCTTGCGGGCCTGACGGAGGGCGGCGGACTCGTCCTCGTCCCAGACGGAGGCACCCTCGTCCTCTTCCTCCTCCTCTTCCTCTTCCTCTTCACCGAGCTCGTCCTCGTCGAGGTTCTCCTCGTCGAAGTCCGGCTCCTCGGGCTCGAGGTCGTCGTCCAGCTCGTCCTCGAGATCCTCGTTGTCGACCTCGGCCTTGGTGGTGGCCTTGGTGGCCTTCCGGGCCGTCTTCTTGACGGCCTTCTTGGCGACCTTGCGCGTGGTCTTCTTCGCGACCTTCCGCGCGGTCTTCTTGGCGACCTTGCGCGCGGTCTTCTTCGCCACCTTCTTGGCGGCCTTCTTCACCGGGGTATCGGCGGCCGACGCAGTAGTCTCTGCATTGTCGGTCGCTGCATTGCCTGAAGAATCCGTGGCTGCCACGTACGCCCTTTCGCCTAGCCAACATGAATGTGTTCGTCCCTGTGAGGGGATGGGGAACCGGCCCCCGGGACCACACTAGTGAAAATCCGCCGACGTCCACCGTCGGCATGGTCTTCACGATCAACCGCCCAGTATAGAGCAATTATTCCCCGGCGGTTCAACCGCCCTTGGTCTGCGCCCGCTCTGTCAGGGCGTCACGTGCGCCGCGACGGCCATGGCGGCACCCACGATCCCGGCCCGGTTTCGCAGCTGCGCCGGGAAGACCGGGGCCTCCACCTCCAGCAGCGGCACCCACTTCTCGTGCTCGCGGGAGATGCCGCCCCCGACGATGAACGCACCCGGGTTGAGCAGGCGTTCGTACTCGGCGAGGACCCGGTTGACGCGCTTGGCCCACTTGCGGAAGCTCAGCTCGTCCCGGTCCTTCGCCGCCGAGGAGGCCCGCTCCTCCGCCTCGAAGTCACCGATCATGAGGTGGCCGAGCTCGGTGTTGGGGAACAGGTGGCCGTCGATGAGCAGCGCCGAGCCGATGCCCGTGCCGAAGGTGAGGAACAGCGCCGAACCCTGGCGGGCCCGCGGATCGCCGAACGCGACCTCGGCGATGCCGGCGGCGTCGGCGTCATTGAGCACGGTGATCTCCCGGTCGCCGAGGTGGCGGGCGAAGAGCTCGTGGACGTCGGTGCCGATCCACGACTCGTCGATGTTCGCCGCCGTGCGGGCGATCTGCGCCTTGATGACGCTGGGCATGGTCAGACCCACCGGGCCGTCCCACTCCGCGAGGCGCACGATCTCGGCGACGGTCTCCGCCACCGCCTCCGGGGTCGCGGGCCGCGGCGTCGCGATCTTGATGCGGTCGCCGACGAAGTCACCGTTGTCCAGGTCGACGCGGGCCCCCTTGATCCCGGAGCCGCCGATGTCAATGCCGAAGCCGATGTTGGTCATGGCGCCCAGCATACAAAGAGCGGGCACAATGGGCCCCATGACTTCTCACGATCCTGCCCACCTCCGTGACCTCCGTGACATCGCCGTCGAGGTCGCCGTCGCCGCCGGTGAACGCATCCTGGCCAAGCGGGCGGAACTCGCCGAACAGGGGGGTGGGGACATCCGCGGTTTCTCCACCACCAAGACCTCCGCGGTGGACCCCGTGACCGTCGTGGACACCCTCGCCGAGGACTACATCGCCGACCGGCTGCTCACCCTGCGTCCCGACGACGGCATCATCGGTGAGGAGGGGAGCGAGCGGGCGTCGGCAAGCGGTGTCTCCTGGGTGGTCGACCCCATCGACGGCACCGTGAACTTCCTCTACGGACTGCCCGAGTACGCCGTCTCCATCGCCGCCGCCGTCGACGGGGAGGTGCTCGCCGGCTGCGTGGTCAACGTCCCGCGCGGCCTGGTGTACTCCGCGGCGCTGGGCCAGGGGGCGACCCGCACCGGGGACGGGCAGGAGATCGGGCTGCGCTGCAACGACGTCAGCGATCCCGCGCTGGCGCTGGTGGCGACCGGATTCTCCTACTCCTCCACGTGGCGTGCCCAGCAGGCCGCGCTGCTGGCGACCGTGCTGCCGCAGGTCCGTGACATCCGCCGCATGGGGGCCGCCGCGCTCGACTTCTGCCGCGTCGCCGAGGGCACCGTCGACGCCTTCTACGAGCACGGTCTGCACTGCTGGGACTTCGCGGCCGGCGCGCTCATCGCCCGGGAGGCGGGGGCGGTCGTGCACACCCCCCGGCTGTCGACGCCCGGGTCCGCCGGCGAGGCCGTCTCCGCGGCAGCCGGTCCACTGGCCGGGGCGTGGGCCGAACTGGTCTCCGGGGCCGGTGTGCTCAGGCCGCTCACCGGTCGTTGAAAAGGTCGGGGAAAACCCCAGGAAACACCCCCGCGAACTGGGAGTATGACACACGGGGAATTCTGGCTTAATATGCGGCACGATACTACGCACATCGGCCGTGGACCGCGGACGATCTACACGTGAAGGATGTACGAGTTATGGCGACTGATTACGACGCCCCGCGCCGCCGCGTCGAGGACGAGCTCGACACCGACTCCCTCGAGGGTCTCAAGGCCGCGGAGAGCCAGAGCCCCGGCATCGACGACGACGGTGAGATCGTCGAGCCCTTCGACCTCCCGGCCGTCGACCTCTCCGGCGAGGAGCTCAACGTCACCGTCGTGCCGAAGCAGGCCGACGAGTTCACCTGCGCGGAGTGCTTCCTGGTGCAGCGTCGTAACCGTGTCGCCTTCACCCAGGACGACGGTTCCGAGGTCTGCCTGGACTGCGCCTAGGGAGCCCGGAGACACCGAAGCGCCTGCCCACCCCACGGTGGACAGGCGCTTCTCGTCTTCTCCGGGCGGGCTCACTGCTCCAGGTGCGCCAGCGAGGTGTCGGTCTGCTCCGGCAGGAACGCCCGCAGCACCTCCTCCGGGTTGCGGGTGCTCACCAGCCAGTAGGGGGTGGGGTCCTCCGGGTCGTCGAGGACCAGCATCACCATCTCGTGGATCCACCCGTGCGACGCCACGAAGGCGGCCGGGTCGAGCTGACGGCCCATCGCGTTGCGCTTCGCCGTCGCGGGGACAGCCAGGGAGCGGGACACCACGGTGTGGGGGAGGTTCGCGGACTTCACCGACAGCCACCGCGTGCCGTCGGGGTCCTGCTCGACGGTGAGCACCGTGGACGACCAGCTCAGCAGCACCCACACCGCGATCGCCGACAGGACGACCAGCGGCACGATCAGCCACATGATGGTGCGGTTGTGGTAGAGCTGCATCGACGTCAGCACCACGAGGAAGGCCGCCAGGAACCACCAGTAGAGCGGTACCCACTGACGCTCACGGTAGAGCGTGCGGACGGGGGAGGCAGAAGCAGAACCGGTGTCACTCACGATTCACCACTCTAACCCATGGGTAGATTGGTGCCCGTGACGTACATGAGTGAATACAGCCCGGTCCGCATCACCCGACTGGACAAGGACCTGCCCCTTCCCGCCCGCGCCCACCGGGGTGACGCCGGCGTCGACCTCTACGCGACCACCGACGTGACCCTGGCGCCGGGGGAGCGGCAGCTCGTCGGCACGGGCATCGCCCTGGCCCTGCCGCTGGGCACCGTCGGCCTCATCCACCCGCGTTCCGGGCTGGCCGCGAAGCAGGGACTGAGCATCGTCAACGCGCCCGGCACGGTCGACGCGGACTACCGCGGGGAGATCAAGGTGTCCCTCATCAACCTGGACCCGCACACCCCGATCGAGATCACCCGCGGCATGCGGATCGCGCAGCTCGTGATCCAGCGCGTCGAGCTCGTGGACTTCGTGGAGGTCGACGCACTCGACGCCACCGAGCGGGGAGCGGGTGGACACGGGTCCACCGGCGTTCATTAGCCGCTAGTACAGTGGGCCGAAACACAACCTCAAGGAGACGATGACTCATGGCACTGTGGCCATTCGGCAAGAAGCAGGACCAGCCGCACGAGACCGACGCCGGGGAGGTAGAGGAGGCCCAGTCCACCTACGAGGAGCCGACCCCGGAGGTCCCGGAGGCCGCGACCGGTGACACCGGCCCCTTCGACGGCGACACCGTCAACATCGGGGAGTTCGACTTCAGCGACTTCTCGCTCGGCGTCCTCGACCTCGGCTCACTGCGTATCCCGCTGCCGAAGACCTCCCAGGTGCAGGTCGAGATGGGTGAGCAGGGACCGAAGATGGTCCACATCGTCACCGA
>Ga0123327_1001720_pt1 | contig 18041 bp, 14 predicted proteins | sample BioC13SIPDNA_4_FD_89701 | JGI IMG/M metagenome (GOLD analysis project Ga0123327, IMG submission 89701) | Anaerobic biogas reactor microbial communites from Washington, USA - Biogas_R1_B C13 SIP DNA | ecosystem: Engineered > Bioreactor > Anaerobic > Unclassified | place: Washington, USA...
AAAGAAACCGGGCTTTGATGTTGAGGCCCGGCATTTGTACCATGATCTGAAGGAAAACCTGGGCATCGCGCATCTGGAAAAAGTCCGGATCATCAACCGCTATGATATTTCCGGCATTTCCGACCAGGCTTATGCGCAGGCCAAGACCACCATCTTCTCCGAGCCCAATGTGGATTTTGTCTATGATGAAACCGTGGATATAGAGCCGGGCGTGAAACACTTTGCCATGGAGTATTTGCCCGGTCAGTATGACCAGCGGGCCGACTCGGCCGCCCAATGCATCCAGATCCTGACCCAGGACGAACCGCCGGTCATTCTTTCCGCCAAGCTGATTTTGTTATACGGCGATCTTACCGCCGACGATATCCGCAAAGTCAAGGACTACTGCATCAATGCCGTGGATTCGCGGGAAGCCTCCCTGGAGAAACCCGCTTCCCTGGAAATGGAAACCATCGTGCCCCTGGACGTACCCGTGCTGGAGGGCTTTATCGAAATGGATGAAGCCGCCCTGCCTGCTTATCAGGAAAAACTGGGGCTGGTTATGAGTCCTGAAGATTTCAGGTTCTGCCAGGTTTACTTCCGTGATCAGGCAAAGAGAAACCCCACCCTGACGGAAATGAAGGTCATTGATACCTATTGGTCGGATCACTGCCGGCATACGACTTTTCTGACCAGTATCGACAATATATCGATCGAAGAAGACAATGGATTGGGCCGTCCGGTGCGGGAAGCTTATGAAACCTATCTGCAGGATCGTAGTTTTGTATATGGCTCCGAGGAAAGAGATGTCTGCCTTATGGACATCGCCGTGTTGGGCATGAAAAAACTGAAGAAGGAAGGAAAACTTCCCGATCTGGATCTTTCGGAAGAGGTCAATGCCTGCAGCATTGTGGTGGAAGCCGAGATCGACGGCCGGAAAGAAGACTGGCTGGTGATGTTTAAGAACGAAACCCACAATCACCCTACCGAGATCGAACCGTTCGGCGGCGCTGCCACCTGTCTGGGGGGCGCCATCCGTGATCCGCTTTCAGGACGGGTGTATGTTTATCAGGCCATGCGGGTCACCGGCAGCGGCGATCCCCGGGTAAGCGTTGCCGATACCCTGCCAGGCAAATTGCCCCAGCGGAAAATTACCACCGGGGCAGCCGCCGGTTACAGTTCCTACGGCAATCAGATCGGATTGGCCACCGGGCAGGTAGCGGAAATCTACGATGAAGGCTTCATTGCCAAACGCATGGAAGTTGGCGCAGTCATTGGCGCCGGGCCCAAAAGCAACGTGGTGCGGGCAACGCCGGCCCCCGGAGATGTGGTCATCCTCTTGGGCGGCCGGACCGGAAGGGACGGCTGTGGTGGTGCCACCGGCTCTTCGGTGGAGCATACCGAAGAATCCATTTATACCAGCGGGGCTGAAGTCCAAAAGGGCAACGCCCCCACCGAAAGAAAGATCCAACGGCTGTTCCGCAATCCTGAGGCCAGCCGGCTGATCAAAAAATGCAATGACTTTGGGGCAGGCGGAATCTCCGTGGCCATTGGAGAATTGGCCGACGGGCTGTTCATTCAATTGGACGCTGTCCCCAAGAAATACGAAGGTCTGGATGGAACCGAACTGGCCATCTCAGAATCCCAGGAAAGGATGGCGGTGGTGGTAGCCAGGGAACATGCCGGGCAGTTTAAAGAACTGGCCGATGCGGAAAACCTGGAAGCCACTGAAGTAGCGGAGGTAACCGATGACAGACGGCTGAGGATGGTTTGGCGCGGCCAGACCATCGTCGACATTGCCCGTAACTTTCTGGACACCAATGGAGTCAAACAACACACCGAAGTCCGGGTTCTGGAACCAGATCCTGATAAAAACTATTTTAAAAACACGACGGCAGATATATTTGCTGACCTTAAAACGGCCTGGCTGAATAATTTGCAGGATCTGAATGTCTGCTCGCAGCGAGGTCTGGTGGAATGTTTTGACAGCACTATCGGTGCCGGTACAGTGCTGATGCCCTTCGGCGGCCATTATCAGGCTACCCCCGGCATCGGCATGGCTGCCAAACTGCCGGTGGAATCAGGCGATACCAGCACTTGTACGCTCATGACCTATGGCTATAACGCACAAATCGGCAAATGGAGTCCTTTTCATGGTGCTTTGTATGCGGTAGTGGAAGCCGTTTCCAAAATCGTGGCCATGGGCGGCGACTACCGAAGCATACGTCTGAGCCTGCAGGAATACTTCGAAAAGCTGGGAAATGACAGCAGCAAATGGGGCAAACCCTTTGCGGCTTTGCTAGGCGCCTACCATGCCCAGATGCAGCTGGGCATCCCCGCCATCGGCGGCAAGGACAGCATGTCCGGCACCTTCCTGGATCTGCATGTACCGCCTACCCTGGTGGCTTTTGCCGTAGATACGGCCGATGTAAGAAACCTGATCTCCCCGGAATTCAAGCGTACTGACAGCCAGGTTGTATATATCCCGGTCGTCAGAGATGACTGCGAACTGCCTGACTTTGATTTAATGCGCGCAAGCTACCAGCGTATCACCCAATTGATCCATGCTGGTAAAATAATCGCGGCCCATCCCGTGCGCGGAGGCGGCATCGCCGAGGCTCTTAGCAAAATGGCCTTTGGTAACCGTATCGGTTTCCTTATGGAAGAAAAAGCATTCACCCCGGAAGAATTAAAGACTTTGTTGTTTGCACCGGCATACGGCAGCCTGGTAGCAGAGATTCCAGCGGATGTTGATGTAAATGAGACTCTGGATAAGATTCCTTATCAGCTACTGGGCCGAACCCAGGAAGAGGAAATGATTGCCATCGCCAGCATGACCATCAGTCTGCAGGAAGCCCAGGTTGCCTGGGAAGCACCGCTGGAAAACGTATTTCCGACCCAAACGGATAAATTGGTTCGGCCAGCACCCCCAACCGTGTTCTATAACCAGCGCGGGAAGGCAAAATCATCTATAACAGCAGCCCAACCGCGGGTTTTGATTCCCACATTTCCGGGCACCAACTGCGAATATGATACGAAGAAGAGATTTGAATTGGCCGGAGCCCAAGCCGAGATTTTCATTATCAAAAATCTCACCCCGGCAGCGATTGAAGACTCCATCAGGGCCATGGCCGCAAAGATTAGAGAATCCCAGATCATCGCTATCCCGGGCGGCTTCAGCGCCGGTGACGAACCGGAAGGCTCCGGCAAATTCATTGCCGCCTTCTTCCGCAGCCCCCGTGTCCGTGACGAGGTTATGGATTTACTGAAAAATCGAGACGGTCTGATGCTGGGCATCTGCAACGGTTTCCAGGCCCTGATTAAGCTGGGTCTGGTTCCTTACGGTGAAATCCGGGATATTGATGCAACCCAGCCCACCCTGACCTATAATCGCATCGGCCGCCATATGGCACGTATGGCAAAGACTCGGATCTCATCGGTTTTATCACCCTGGTTGACCAATGTGCAGCTGGGAGACGTTCATCAAATCGCCATATCCCATGGGGAAGGGCGCTTTGTCGCCAGTGAGGCGGATATACAGCAGATGATTGCCAACGGCCAGATTGCCACCCAGTATGTGGATGACGAAGGCAAGCCCTCCGGTGACATCCGCTATAATCCCAACGGATCCGATTACGCCGTCGAGGCCATTACCAGTCCGGACGGAAGGATATTAGGGAAAATGGGCCATTCGGAAAGAATCGGCACCCATCTCTATCTCAATATCCCCCTGGAAAAAGACCAGCGTCTGTTCGAAGCCGGAGTAAACTACTTTAAATAATGGCTCAAACCACACATAAAGAGTAAAAACAACAGAGCGAGCAAAAAAGGCGAAGAGCAAGGCTTGTAAAAAGTCCGCGATTGAGGCGTACATATGGTACACCGATTGAACGGGCTTTTTACATAACGCAGCTATTCGCCTTTTTTGATGCTCTGAGCACTTGCCATCCCGGCAATTGCTTTGGTTTTTACAATAACTTAATAACTGGTGCCAGGTACCAAGCTATTAAGTTATTCTCTTACTCCCACTCAATCGTTCCGGGGGGCTTGCTGGTGATGTCGTAGGCCACCCGGTTGACACCCGGTACTTCGTTAACGATGCGGCGGGCAATGATATCCAGGATTTCATAGGGAATATGTGCCCATTCGGCGGTCATAGCGTCGTCACTGGTCACGGCGCGGAGAATGATGGGATAGGCATAGGTGCGCCCGTCGCCCATAACACCTACGCTTCTCATAGGCGGCAGAACCGCAAAATACTGCCAGATCTGCCGCTCCAGGCCGGCATTTTTAATTTCGTCCCTTAATATATGGTCGGCTTCCTGCAAAATTTTCACCTTTTCCGGGGTGACTTCCTCCAGCACCCTGACGCCCAGACCGGGCCCGGGGAAAGGCTGGCGCCAGACGATTTCGTCATCCAGACCCAGGTTGGTGCCGATGGCCCTGACTTCATCCTTAAACAACAGCCGCAGCGGTTCTACCAGTTCAAACTGCATGTCCTCCGGCAGCCCCCCCACGTTGTGATGGCTTTTGATGGTATGGGCGGTTTTGGTGCCGCTTTCCACCACATCCGGATAAATGGTTCCCTGCACCAGATAATCAATTTTGCCCAGTTTCCTGGCTTCTTCTTCAAACACGCGGATGAATTCCGTGCCAATGATCTTGCGTTTTTTCTCCGGATCCTTAACCCCGGCCAATTTGCTTAAAAATCTTTCCCCGGCATCAACAAACACCAGATTCATGTGCATGTGTCTGTCAAAAGTGTCAATGACCTGTTCGGATTCGCCTTTGCGCATCAGACCAGTGTCAACATAAACGCAGACCAGCTGATCGCCCACCGCTTTATGCACCAGGGCCGCGGCGACCGAGGAATCAACTCCGCCGCTCAGTCCGCAGAGAACTTTTTTGTCTCCTACCTGGCGCCGGATTTCCTCCACCTTTTCATTGATAAAATCGCTCAGATCCCAGTCACCTTTCAAACCGCAAATCTCAAACAGGAAGTTACGCAGGACTTTCGTACCTTCCAGGGTATGCTTTACTTCGGGATGGAATTGTACCCCGTAAATCTTCTTTTCCGCATGGCTGAAAGCCGCAATCGGACAGTTGCCGGTAGCAGCGTCGATTTGGAATCCCTCCGGTACACTTTCGATGGAGTCCCCATGGCTCATCCAAACCTGAGTCGGGCTGCTGATGCCTTTAAAAAGCAGACTATGGTGACTTACTTCCAGACGGGTACGCCCGTACTCTCTCAATTGACTTGATTTAACCATACCGCCCAACTGCCGGGCCAATAGCTGCATGCCATAACAGATCCCCAGTACCGGTACCCCCATGGAGAATATGCGGGGATCGCAAAGCGGTGCATCCTCTCCATGTACACTGGCCGGCCCGCCGGTCAGAATAATCCCCTTGGGTTTGCGGGCTTCCATTTCAGCAAAGCTGATATCATAAGGAACCATCTCACAAAAAACCGATAGTTCTCTTACCCGCCGGGCAATCAATTGATTATATTGTCCTCCGAAATCCAGCACCAGAACGAGTTCTTTTTCCATTTTCACACCTCTACTTCTCATAAACTGAAGGATTTAAAATACAAATAGCCGGATATTCCCGATAATACTCGGCGTAATCAAGTCCATACCCCACGATAAACTCATCGGCAATGGAATATCCTATATAATCAGGAACGGTGTCTGTCTTGCGACGGGACGGTTTGTCCAGCAGGCAGGCAATTCTTAAGGTTTTAGGGTTTCTCTTCCTTAAAATTTCACATATGTAGTTTAGGGTCAGCCCGGTATCAACAATGTCCTCAACAATCAAAACATTTTTGCCTTCGATGGAATAGTCCAGATCCTTCATAATCCGTACTTCACCCGAAGATATCGTTGATGATCCGTAGCTGGAAACATCCATAAAATCGATCCGCAAGGGAACGTCTATCTTTCTCACCAGATCGGCCATAAATATAAAAGCGCCCTTGAGAATCCCGATCACCAGCAGTTCTTCCTCGTAATAATCCCGGGTAATGATCTCTCCCATTTGCTGTATCCTGGCTTTAACTTCCTCTTCACTATACAATACTCTAACCTGATCGAGATTCAATTCCGATCCCTCCCTTTTATAAATAGGATTATAACAACAACACTGTCTCGGCGCAATGAATGCTGAAAATTAGATCGCCGGTTTACATACATTAAATCTTAGATAAATTTTTAATGCACGACAAAATATGGCATAATAAATAACTAACAAGAAATCCTTGCGGCATGAGTGCATATTGAGGAAGTGAAATATAATGGGACAAAGCTGGGTTATTATTAGCAGCATCCTGAAAATCCTGGCTGCATTAATTCTGGTTGGCTTAAACGCTTTTTTTGTAGCGGCTGAATTTGCTTTTGTAAAAGTACGTTCTACGCGGCTGGCCCAGCTAACTGCTGAAGGCAACAAGCGTGCCCGGCGCGCCCAGGAATGTGCCGAACATCTGGATGCCTATTTGTCTGTATCCCAGCTGGGCATTACCTTGGCCAGTCTGGGCCTGGGCTGGTTGGGGGAGCCGGCGGTGGCGAGCCTGATCAATCCGCTTTTACAGGGTTGGGGTATAAACAACCCGGCTCTGATTCACTCCGTCTCATTTATAGCAGCATTTTCGCTGATCACTTTTTTGCATGTGGTATTTGGCGAACTGGCTCCCAAAACTGTGGCCATTCAAAGGGCGGAATCATTGGCGCTGTTGTTGGCCGGACCGATGCATTTTTTCTATTTTATTTTTTATCCCGGCGTGGCTCTGCTCAACGGAGCGGCCAATAAAATAGTACTCTTATTCGGCCTGGAAGATGATCCGGAACATTCCCGGGGCCATTCGGAAGAAGAATTACGGATGCTGATCTCGGCCAGTTATAAAGAAGGACAGATCAAGAAAAGTGAACAACTGCTCCTGCAGAATGTTTTTAAATTTGAAAAGAAAAATGCAGAAGAAATAATGGTGCCAAGGCCACAGGTAGTTTTCCTGGACATTAACGATAGCTTGGAGGAAAATATCGCCATTGCCCGTACTGCCAAGCATACCCGTTTTCCGCTCTGTGACGGCAGTCCCGACCAGGTAATCGGCCTGGTTCACATCAAAGATTTTTTATATCGGGATGATACCCCCTTTGACCTGATTGACCTGAAACGCGACATTTTGTTTGTTCCCGAAGGGATGATGCTGGATAAGTTGCTGCAGGAGTTTCAGAAGACCCATCAGCACATGGCGGTGGTAGTTGATGAATATGGCGGCACGGCCGGGATCGTTACCATGGATAATATTCTGGAAGAACTGGTGGGAGAAATCCAGGATGAATTTGATCAGGAAGAGCCGGAGATCAGAGCCCTCCCGGACGGCAGCATTATCGTCAGCGGAAGTCTGGCCATTGATGACGCAGTTGAAGAATTAGGCCTGCCGCTGGGAGATGAAATTGATGAATACAATACTCTGGCCGGCTATATTTTAGGCAAACTGGGCCATTTTCCTCATACCGGAGAAATAATTTATCTGGGGAAATATAAAATAGAAATAGCCAGGATGGACGGTAAGCGAATTGATCAATTCCGGCTGACTGTCCACAACAAACCCCAAATCGAAGAGACTGACTGACACTCAACACCCTGCGACCAGGCGACCACAAGCATTGACTGAGCAACCATTTAATTTTATCCGGGAGCTGACACCATTGAAAATTGAAACCCTTAATCTGCATGGCCTGAATCAACAGGAAGCCAGAATAAAAATCGAGCAGAACCTCGACTGGATGATCAAGCACGGGGTTGATGTTCTGGTTATTAATCACGGCAAAGGACATCACAGCAGCAACAACTTTGCTGTATTAAAAACCGAAACCCGCAAGTTTTTAAGAGAAAACATCCTTTTAGCCAGTGCCGGCTATCTGGTTATCTATGGTGAATCAGATTTACCGATTGCCCTCAGTTATGATGAAGGCAATACCCTGGTTGTAGTGAAGGGTCTGGAGCATGAGTATATAGGTGGCAGAGCCCAGCAGGAAAAAAATATGAGAATCTTTTCCAAAGATGGCCGTCACGCCCGTAAAAACAACAAAAATATTCGCAAACAAAAGAAGAATCGTTAATCCGGCTTTATTATTTTTTATTTATCATAAATATTCCATTGAATACCATTTTTAATTTCAAATCAATCATTTACATGTTATTATTTAGTTAGAGTTAAATTTTGCACGGAAGGGGGTTTAGAGATGGCAGAATTAAATGATTACGAGATTCGCTATTCGGTAACTGTGGATTACAAAGGCGAAGTAAAAGACGGCAAACCCAACGGCAAAGGCAAAGCGATCTTCCGTGACGGCGGAATGTATGAAGGTGATTGGGTAAACGGCAAACCGGAAGGCTTTGGCAAGGAGTATTACAAAGACGGTACCTTGCGTTTCGAAGGTGAATACAAAAAAGGTACGCGGCATGGAAAGGGCACTGTTTATTTTAAAGACGGATCCCAAGGGTTCAGCGGTAAGTGGAAATATAATGAACCGCTCAAATAAATATTTCTCCCATTGTCACTAAGACCAAAATTAATCGAACGAGTAAAAAAGGTGAAGAGCAACAGCTTATAAAAGTCTGTGATTGCTATTCACCTTTTTGATCTCTGAGCCGATGGTATCATCTACTACAGCGGCCTTTTATGCATCTTGCTCAGGCAGTGTAAATCCGATCAGCTGCGGGACAAAGCGTTTTCCGTCCCATTCCAGGCTCGAAACCGAGGCCGGATGCAGATAAATATCCCAGCGTTCTTTGCCATGTATATGATTAAGAACAGTTTTTATCAAGCCTCCGTGACTGACGATCAAAACCGTACCTTGATGTTTTTCAGTCAATTCGCCCAGCACCGGCAGAGATCTAGCCAGCAGTTCATTAATCGTTTCTCCCCCCGGCACCTTTATATCAAGGTTATTATTGAACCATTTCTCATACTCCACAGGATATGCGCGGCTTACTTCTTCATAAGTCATGCCTTCCCAGGAACCAAAACCGATCTCCCGCAAGCGTTCATCAGCCTGCACCGGCAACTGCAACCGGCGGGCGATGATTTCCGCCGTTTCCCGGCTGCGGGACAAGTCACTGCAGTAAATGGCTTCAATGTTTTCATTTGCCTGCAGATAACCGGCTATCTTTTCAGCCTGGGCCCTACCCATATCATTCAGCGCAATGTCGATATGCCCCTGATATTTTTGCAGCGCGTTCCATTCCGTCTGTCCGTGTCTGAGCAATAAAACTTTCATAGATTAAATCGTAACGCTCCCTTTAAAAATCAATATTCTATGCCCCGCCGGGCTTTACAGTCCTGTACATAAGGATGTTTGAGCTTCCTCATCTCCGTGACCAGGTCAGCGATTTCGATCAGTTCCGCGGCCGCATTGCGCCCGGTCAACACCACTTCAACCGATGTCGGCAACTTTAGCAGCCATTCTATTAATTCTTTCCTGGAGACCAAGTTAAGGTTAACCGCATTGATGATCTCATCCAGAATCAGTAAATTATGTCGTCCCTCAGCAATGGTTTCCCGAGCCAAATCCCAGGCCATCTGCGTTTTCCTGATATCCAGTTCATTTATTTCCTTTAGCCCTATCCAGCATTCCCCGCATTCCGGACAGATCATAAAGCCAGTTTTGATCGCGGCTGCATGCGGACAGGTCCGTCCAAATTGAAACACTTCTATACCCAGCCTGGCAGCCGAAACCAGCTCGCCGCTATAGGTACTGCCCTTTAGAAATTGGATGATCCGTACCTTGAAACCGTGCCCGGCCGAACGCATGGCCAGTCCCAACGCGGCGGTTGTTTTACCCTTGCCATCTCCGGTATATATCTGAATCAACTTCAACCCTCCGGTCCTTCCATTTGAAACCCAGTACCCCAGTACCAGTATAAAATATAACGTAATTATACACTTAAATAAGGCTTGATTAAAACCATCGCTGTCTTTAACTGCACCTTTGCTGCCAGTTGTTCTTAGCAATACGTTAGCCAGCTTTTTGTCAATGGTTTTATTTACCGCTGGAAATGAAAGTGTTTTTCAGTTAACAATGGTAAAAAAGGAGGTAGTTAGTCATGAAAAAAATCTTGTCATACATAGTAATATTGTCTTTCCTGTTTCTTCCTCTGTATAGTTACAGCCAGGCGGCTACAGTTAACAAAGTTGAAGGGGTCTTCACCACCACCAGCGTAAAACAGGTACAAATTACGGCAGCCTCTTTAAGCTTCCGTACCGGAGCCAGTACCAATCACAGAGTAATTAAAACGTATCCCCAAGGAACGGTACTGGACGTGATCGGCAAAATCGGGCGCTGGTATGTGGTCAAGAACAGCAAGGATACGGTAGGATGTGTGGATGGCAGATACGTAAAAGCATACACCGCGCCGGCGCCATCAGGCGATTCCTTTAATGCTATGCAAAATGAAATGCTGGGCTATATAAATGCTGACCGAAAAGCCAACGGACTTTCACCATTGATTCTCGATAAAGCTCTTTGCAACGGCGCTTATCTGAAATCCAAAGATATGGCCGGGAACAACTATTTCAGCCACACTTCCCCAACCTATGGAAGCCCGTTTGCCATGATGCAGAGTCTGGGAATCAGCTATTCTGCGGCTGGTGAGAATATCGCTATGAACACCAGTGTAAAAGGTGCTTATGATTCCTTTATGAATTCCTCCGGACATCGTGCCAATATCCTTAATTCCAGCTTTGGAAAAGTTGGACTGGGCTTTTACCAGGAAGGCAATTATTTATATGTTACGCAATGGTTCACGAACTAATATTACAAGAAAGATAAGGAATTGATCCACCCTAAATTTAAAAGAGGCTGGCCCAAAAGGACGGCCTCTGCTTTTATTGAGCCGACGAAGCTGTATGCAATGAGGGGGAACCCGCTTTGAATTATTATGTTATTTTACATAAATACGGGAGGATCCATAAACTGAGGATTTTGCATAATTAACTTTTTTTAATTATCATGTAGCTTTAAAATGTCATCCTGAGCGTTAGCGAAGCGACGATGCCATATGGCACTTATTTAATTTTATCTGTGAAATATTTTCGATTAAAACGAACTCATGTTCTTTTACTGATGTAATTATGCTATACTGATTTTAATAAGGAAATACGAAAGCAGGGAATAATTTGCGCACCGGCACTGCCAATCTGCCGCTGCATGGCGGAAAATGTCCGGCTTGGCTTTTCGCTCATATGAAAGCTCTGTCGGCGGCTATAATTGAAGTTATAATTGAAGATTCCGGGACGGATGAAGTTTTAAAAAGGCTAAGTGACCCTTACTGGTTTCAGGCCCTGGGCTGTGTGGTAGGTTTTGACTGGCATTCTTCCGGAGTTACCACTACGGTTTGCGGAGCATTGAAGGAAGGACTGGCAGAGCTTGGCCCTCAGGCAGGGCTTTTCATCGCTGGCGGCAAAGGCAGAGTAGCCCGCAACACCCCCCGGGAAATCCAGGCCTGGGCTGATAAATATCCGCTGTCTATCAACGCTGAGGAGTTGATCTATGCCAGCAAAATGTCAGCCAAAGTTGACAGCGCTGCCGTACAGGATGGTTATCAGATTTATCACCATTGCTTTGTTTTTACCAGCCGGGGCCAGTGGGCAGTGATTCAACAGGGAATGAATGAGGAAACAGTGCAGGCGCGTCGTTATCATTGGCTGAGTACCGCCATGGAAAAATATACTCTGACACCGCAGGCGGCCATCTGCTGTGACAACAGCGGAGAAACTTTGAATCTGGTTGCCACGGACAACCAGTTGCTAAACCGAACCAGTTGTGAACTGACCCATATTGCTCCGGAAAAATTGCTGCCGGAGATTGCCAAGATTAGTGAACATGACCGAAGTCTGCAAATGCCCCGGCAGCACTCGATTCCCCGCACCTCCTATTTAAACAAATCCCTGCGGGCAGCTTATGAACAGCAGCCCCAAGATTTTGAACAGCTTCTCAATATAGCCGGAGTTGGACCCGGAACTTTGCGGGCATTATGTCTGGTTGCCGAGGTAGCATTTGGGGTTGAGGCCAGTTATCATGATCCGGTTCGTTATTCATTTGCCCACGGAGGCAAAGATGGCTTTCCATTTCCCGTTAACGAGGCCGATATAGAAAACAGTTATATGGTTTTAAACCGAGCTCTACGCAAATCCCGGGCAGGTCAGCGGGAACAGCTGCAAGCACTTAAGAATCTAGCCAAATGGCATAATGAGTCGCTTTCCGGTAACGGATTGCATTGTACCCCTGAAAATCTTAATCAAAAATAATCACCATGGTAACACAATAACACCCGCAAGGCGTTTTAGAGCGGTCAAAAAAAGCGAATAGCTACGTTATGTAAAGAAAACTGGGCTTGTGACAAGCCGCAGGCATAGTCAGAAGCCCGGGACTTTATTGACCTAAAAGGTTAGAACACATGTGTAATACCCGTAGGGTGCTTCCAAACGTTTCTCATTTTATCAATCATGATCTCATAATCCGCCGAGCCAACTTCCAGCAGCATGATTTTGGTTTCACATGCCTGACATAACCAGGCTTTCCCCACCCGCATTACCCCTTTTATCCCTTGCTCAGGTACCTGATTGCAAAAACTGCAGACCGGCAGTACCGTTGCTTTGCCGCCTTTCCTGGTTTCAATTGCTTGCACACCTTTTTTTGATTGATTCATGTTTTCTCCTCATTTCATTAATCGTGTTCTTAACCCGAAAGGTTGGAACACATATGTAATGCCCGCAGGGTGTTTCCTTAATAGTGTTCTTAACCTGAAAGTTTGGAACGACTTTAAATGCGCTTCATCTTACAATATGTAAATTATGTGCATTTTGTTCACACCTTAAAAGATGATTTTTGGGGACTGTCCCCGAAAATCAATCCAATAGCCTCTTCAGAGCATCAAAAAATGCTGCAAAGTGCAAAATTCCCGTTCAATCCACGTACTTGTTACGGGGACATTCCCCCTGGGGGGGGTGGTGTCCCCGTACCTTCGCTGCCTTAATCACGGGATTTTTACAAGCCTTGCTCTTCGCCTTTTTTTGCTCGCTCTGTTGATTTTAGATTGAGCTTCGGTTCAAGAAAGCCAATTAAAACGTAAGCTGATAGTTTTTCATGATCTCTTTGGAGATTCCCATACGAACTGTTTTTAAAGGATCTACTATCTGACTGATCTCCAGATTCCCGATTGCGCTCAGGAGCGATACGCGATCATTAATACTTAAATCAGTTCTCTTCTCTAAAAATTTCAACATGGCTTTGAGAGCCAGATCAGCTGCTTCATCCAGATCCTCACCGGATGCAATCACATACCAACTGTCTTGTGTCTCCAGGACTGGCCAATCCTCGCGATTACCCTTGATCAAATCAATTTTTACAGTTACCTTACCTGATATTTCAACCCCGGTAACAGAAACTTCCCCGTCTCCCATGACTGCATGCAAATCACCCATCGCCAGTAAAGCCCCTGTCACATTTACCGGTAAATAGAGAGTATTTCCTTTTTTAATCAGGCGGGTATCCATATTGCCTCCATGGGCACCCGGTGTTCCGCAGGGAATTTCATCATTGGCCGGCGCAGTGCCGATTACGCCTATCATAGGATCAATGGGAATACTAATTTTATCATTAAATATCGCCTGTTGATTTTTTATAGGGATTATTTTAGTTTCCGTTTTGCTTATCAGATTACCGGCAGCCCCCATGTCAGGCACGGTTACCATACATCCCTGATCAGCAACTTCAATTCCTTCGATATATACAACCAGGGTATCACCCGGTTCCGCCCCCTGTACGTAAACCGGTCCGGTGGCGGGATTTATGGTCGCCCAACCGACTGACTCAAACAGATCTTTTTCGCTTTGAATTTCATTGCTAAAACAATCCTTGGTTGCAAATTCAACACGCATACCCGGTTCAATCGTTTCAACTGCCTTATTATTAGGAGCCAAAGCATAGATTACCTGTGAATCGTTAATTTTCAGCATTCAAAATACCTCCTTTACTATTTCTTTTGCATTTCTAATACCTATATTGCCCATCTGAAATATATTTATAATTTTGATTTTTGGGGACTGTCCCCAAAAATCATCCAGTTCCCAATTTTTTAATACCAGCAAAAGCCAGGAAGAAAAGTGAAAGCAAATATATTATAATGATGATACTGTCTTATGTGCCAACAACTTGAGCGTATATCAGGCAGTGTTTAACACCGATCTGTAAAAGGTGCATTTAAGAAGGATTCAGATATTAGTTGATTTAATAAAATCAACACCTGCGGGAGGGATATAATGCAATACTACAACCGACAAATGCTAGACCTCTATACAGACAAATATAGTAAGATTTGTAACGATCATAACCAAGTTGACGACAATCTATACGGGCAATATGGGGTCAAACGAGGGCTGCGTGACAAAAATGGACAGGGGGTTCTGGTGGGCATTACCAACATTTCCCTAATTCAGTCCAGTGAGGAAATTGACGGGAAGAGCGTTCCCTGTGACGGCAAGCTGTTTTACCGAGGCTACAATATTCTCGATCTGGTCAAGGGATTCGTCAATGACAAGCGTTTCGGCTATGAAGAAATAACTTATCTGCTTTTATTTGGAGTCCTGCCTACACGAGCACAGCTGGCAGAATTTCAGGAAATTCTGGGTGTATGCAGGTTTCTGCCCAAAAATTTTGTTCGCGACGTAATTATGAAAGCGCCCAGCCGTGATATCATGAACACCTTGACCAAGAGTATTCTGACCCTGACATCCTATGATGATCGGGTGTTTGATTTATCGTTGCCCAATGTACTTAAGCAATGCCTGACCCTTATCAGCATTTTCCCCATGCTGTCAGTGTATGGCTATCATGCCTATAATCATTATGAATGCAATGACAGTTTATATATTCACCGCCCTGACAACCACCTGTCAGCCGCCGAAAATATCCTGATAATGCTGAGACCAGACAAAAAGTATACCGAACTGGAGGCCCGAGTGCTGGACGTTTCCCTGGTGCTGCACATGGAACATGGCGGGGGTAACAACTCCACCTTTACCACCAGGGTAGTATCCTCAGCCGGTTCGGATACGTATTCAGTAATTGGAGCCGCGCTGTCATCCTTGAAAGGCCCCAAACATGGCGGTGCCAACAATAAGGTAGTGGAAATGATCCAGGATATAAAGATGCATGTTGGTGATTTAAAGGATGAGGAAGAAGTCAAACGCTATCTGACCAAAATATTAACCAAGCAGGCATTTGACCATCGCGGCCTGATCTATGGTATGGGCCATGCGGTTTATTCCATATCTGATCCCCGTGCCCTTATTTTCAGGGGATTTGTTGATAAATTGGCCACCGCTAAAGGACGCCACGATGATTTTGAACTATATTCCATGATTGAGCGTTTAGCCCCCGAAGTAATAGCCCAGGAAAGGCAAATCTACAAGGGAGTCAGCGCCAATGTCGACTTTTACAGCGGTTTTGTTTACAGTATGCTGGATATTCCCCTGGAGCTTTATACTCCGCTCTTCGCCATGGCAAGAATCGTAGGCTGGAGTGCCCATCGTCTGGAAGAGCTGATCAATGCAGATAAAATAATGCGCCCCGCCTACAAAAGCATCACAACATTCAAGGAATACCAGGATATCAATACACGCTTGGGATAGAACTAATGAAGTGATTTTTGGGGACAGTCCCCAAAAATCATAGTCCCCAAAATTCAACATTGTCAGACCAGAACTATGCACCTGTAATCCTTTAACCCTAATGTTGTCAGCTTTATGATTACTCCAAGTGGATTTCAACTTTATAATCGTACAACAAATCAAATCTAAAATTATCAATATAACAGGAAATCTTGTATTCCTTACTGCTGTCCAATTCAGGAAAAACAGCCACATAAATACCCTGTTTCCGATCTACGATGCTACTCATCCGGGCATAAATAAACTGCCCATTTTGATCAACCAGATTGAAGTATTGTCGAAGGGGCATAATTACCCCTTTTTTCGTATAATAGACCCGGGTTTCCAAATCAGAAAAATCAATTCTGTTAATAACGATCGAGCCTGTATTGATCGTCTTGAGTTCCAGAGGTAGTTTTTCTATTGTTAATGCCTGTCGGGGAGGATCTGCTATACCTGTAAAATGCATTGGAACCAGGGTTAGAAATTTGGTGTCTTTATTACATTTAATGAATTCAAAACTGTTTTGAATCCCTGACCGTCCGTCAAGCATTTGTACAGATTGTACAGGTAAAATGTCAACTGCCTGCCCCTTATCATCAAAAAGTGCAAATTCGCAAAACATTGTATATTCTCTATTTTTCATAATGGGCGGGCTTGGTTCGCTTATTAGAATCTGGTTGCCAAACGGGCTAAAGGAAACCCTTTCTATCTTAATATGATGTTCACGGTCAGGATACTTAATACAGGCCTCTTTGTTCACCGTTACCACTTTGCTTTCCTTCAGGATGGCTGTTGGGGAAACACACAGGTTAAATGTCCAATTCCCCTTTTTACCGCACACATCATTTATGGTCAATTCAATACTGGTTTCTGGCGTTAGCTTTTCCCTGCTGATATCCACCCTGATTATTCCCTTCAGGTGACCCTCTGGTGTTACATAGGAATCATAATTATATCGGTCATTGTTTGAAATTTCTTTTTTCTGTCCGTTAATTCTTATCTGACCATATAAGCTCTTGGGCATGACCTGCCCATCAATATCTTCAAACGTCTTTTCAACATCACCAGTTACCGTATAAAACAGTACCAGAAAGTTACCATCGCAGGCAATATTATCGATACTTACACTGACTCCGTTATCGGTTACAGTTTTACTGATCCAAACGGCATATTTCTCGAATACCGCTGCGTCTCCGCTATAACGCTGGGCGGTATTTCCCTGAAAATAATCTATAATACTGCTTATCAATGGGAGCTCGCTGCCGTTTACTGTCATAACTGGGATCATGATGATGATAATTGCAACTGCCACAGCTATGGTTGTTTTTTTGTGATTTTTACGATTAACAGATATGTTGTCTAGGGTTTGCTTAATTCTGTTATCTACATTATCCGGTATATGGACAGTTTCTTGTTTTGCCCTTTGTTTAAGCAGGATATCAAAATCATCCATCATTTTTACCCCCCCATATTATTAGATCATTCCCCAACAAAACACGTAGTTTGCCTTTTGCCCGGTAAAGTCTCGATTTCACTGTTCCTATTGGAATATTCAAAGTCTTTGCAATATCCTTCATATTCATATCTTCATAATAGAAAAGTATAATCACTATTCTTTGCTCTAGTTCCAGCAAGTCGATGGCATAAATGAGTTCATCATACTGTTCCATTTCATAAGCATGTTGAACAGCTGTAATTTCGTTGCTGACCATTTCCCGTTTGCGTTTGCGTAATAATGCATAGCATTCATTGATAAGAATCTTCATTAACCAGGGCTTAAAACCATCATTATTGCGCAAGGAACAGATCTTTTCAAAAGCATGTAAAATACTCTCCGCGATAGCATCCTCAACATCATGTTCATTTTTCAAAATACTTTTCGCCATCCTGTACATGGAATGCTTGTAAGTATGTATTAGCCTTCCAAAAGCCTCGCCATCACCTTTTTTTGCCTTGATTACATCTATATCTGAAAACCTATTAGGCTGTATTTGCATTTCTTCGCCAATTGTCACCTCCTTCACCCCCTTTATCTAAAGATGGTTTAAGAAGCTAAAAGGTTCCATAATTTGCATATATACTCAGATATTTGAATAAGCAAATTTCGTCGGTAACCACAGATGCTACAGCAGGATTTTATTTGTTTATATGGGAGAGTAACAGAAAAAGTTAAGACTGACAGATAACAATATACCTGTCAGTTTTGCAGAAAAATATAATTGTGATTTTCGGGGACAGTCCCCGAAAATCACTTTCAGAAAATAAATAAATCCTGGCAACGACCTACTCTCCCACAGAATCTGCAGTACCATCGGCGCTGGAGAGCTTAACTACCGTGTTCGGG
>Ga0123327_1001722_pt1 | contig 18019 bp, 24 predicted proteins | sample BioC13SIPDNA_4_FD_89701 | JGI IMG/M metagenome (GOLD analysis project Ga0123327, IMG submission 89701) | Anaerobic biogas reactor microbial communites from Washington, USA - Biogas_R1_B C13 SIP DNA | ecosystem: Engineered > Bioreactor > Anaerobic > Unclassified | place: Washington, USA...
AGAAGCTGATAAACTAGCTTCTGATCACACTTAAAATGAGCGCATCCGCACCATAGCGGGAAGCTAGTAAAGTCAAGGTCAGCCCCTCGCAGGTCAGCCCCTCGCAGGTTAGCCCCTCGCAGGTCAGCCCCTAGCAGGTCAGCCCCTCGCAGGTCAGCCCCTCGCAGGTCAGCCCCTAGCAGGTCAGCCCCTCGCAGGTTAGCCCCTCGCAGGTCAGCCCTTTCTCCTCCGTTACTATTTAGCCACAACATGTGATGCGCTAATATTATTTTAAGCTTTTCGCTCTTCATTCCTCACCCCTCGCTTTCCTGATGGCGGTTTCCACCTCTTCCCGGATGCCAAGTTCTTCCCATGTTGCGACCTCACCGTTCAGGTGATAGCCAACAACTCCAGAGGATTCGTCCATCAGAGATAGCACAATCCCCAGCGTCTCTACCAAAACATCTTGAACCTCCTGATAATACCCACCACAGCAATCCTTGCTACCGCATAGCGGACAGCGGCTCATTCCGTCACCTCCTGATTCCAACATTTTTCGCAGTCCCTAGCGATATCGCAACTATTTTTCAGCCCGAAAAATGCCGGGCAAAACCCTTTAATCAATACTCCCTCCAGTAGTTTCTTCATTGTCTTTGTGTCCTCAAAAACTTTTTCAATCTTGGTCATTCCTCCACCTCCTGATTCCAGCAGTCTTCGCATGTCAAAGTACACCCTTGATAGAATCTGCAATTTTCCATACCAAAATCCTCTGGACACAATGGACGCTGTTTCCTTGCAAGAAATCTCTTTATCGTTTGCTCCATTTCCTCATACAGCATAAGCTCCAAAGCCTTTTCGAGCTTGGTCATTCCGTCACCTTCCTGTACTTACTCACGCGCCACCCGCTCAATCGGCCCGGTGGCTGATCCCGTTGAGAACATGAAAAGGGCGTAGGACATTACAACACTCCCTCTTTGGGGTATGGCAATTCCTCATATTTTAGTTTTAACAGAAGTTGTTTCCTTCTTTTCTTATTACAATTAAAATAGACATAGCGATGTTTCCTTGGTCTATTAACGAGTGAAAATTTATTCCCATATTCAGCCCGAATTTCCTCGGCAGTATATTTATCTGCTAATGTCTGGGAATGCTTATTGACTCCCTCTATTTCCCAATTGGTTCTCTTTGCTGACAACCCCGTATATATCCAATTAGTAGCTTGGTATACAATCCCTAAATGTCCCTGTTGTACTTCAGCGTAGCTTACAATAATTTCTTTATCAACTTTTTTTATGGTGCTTCCAATTAAAAAACTCTCCGAGTTTTTGGGAGTAGCATTTTTTATCCACAATCGGTTAAGTTCAATCACATTATTTTTCTCCTCAACACCACAAATGCCACGTCTTAGGGTTGACGATGACGGAGTTCCGTAAATAATAACGCCCACAATTTTTTTACATTTATTACAAAATAACCCGAAGGAAAAGGAGCAAGGAGCTTTTCTATGTAAATAATGATTTTTAACTACTACCTCCATTGCTGTTTTATGACTGATACTCTGCACATAGAAAAGATTCTTGGGGCTGTCGTTCGGGAAATCGCAATCACAATAATACGAGTCTCCAAATAGCGACAAGGCCTTCATTGATAATCACCCCCAATCCGATAGACTATCCCCTTTTTAGCCCCGCTACACTCACCTGTTCCCCGAGACGATAATGCGCCTCTGCGATATACCGTATCCCGTCCGTCTTGTGCATTTTCAGCGCGCGGGTGGTGATGTCGTTGAGGGGGGTCATTCCTCCACCTTCTGATTCCAGCAGTCCCTACAGCACGATGAATCGGTGCAGTAAATATTCATTAATCCGTAGTCACTAGGACAGAACTTAGTCACGGTTCTGTTCCTAATTTCCAAACTATCCTCTCTATTTTTTAGCACCCACTCCAGCCTAGTCATTCCTCCACCTTCCTCATCAATTACGCTATCCCAGTCACCATCGGCATCCGCTGAATCCTCCGGCTGTTTTGCTGGCGTGCTGTCAATTAAGCCAACTGCCGAGGATTCCTCGGCAGTTCGGAGGGAAATGAGGGCATCGGTGGCAATATTCCATACATTCTCCCATGCTTCTTCGTTGCCTCTGAGGCATTTCCAGTACGCCGAAAACCCGCTTATTTCCATCAGCGAAGCCTTCAAGGATTCCTTGACAGCTTCGGCCCTTTCAACCCGCTCCGTCTGCCACACCATCTGGTGGTTCTCTTCGGTCAGGCGATCTATGAGCATCTCTGCTCTGTTCAGCTTGGCTCTCAGGTCATCCCGTTCCTTCACTAGCCTGTCAATCTCTTGCAGGATCAATTTTTCACGGTGAGATACTCCGACAGAAGGTACATTCTCCACTGCTTACTCCCCCTTTATTGTACACAGCCCCCTCCAGAATGCCCCTATTTTGATTCGTTTTTGAAAAAGGGCACGGGAGAGGTCGCTTATCGCCAAAAAATGCAACAGCACCCCGGAATTTCTTCACAGGGATGATATTTTCTACTTCCCTTCAGTGCTTAAAACACCATCCCAAGTGATGGCCAATCCGTCATCTCCGAAGAGATCTTTCACAGGACACCCCAGAACCTCGGACAGCCTTGTCGCATCCTCGTCAGACACTGACAGGAGCCCTCTTTCTGCGAGAGACACCCTTGCCTGTGTCACCCTTGCCCTTGCCCCCAGTTCGTCCTGCGACAGTCCCATCCACTGCCGCCTCATCCCCAGTCGCGTGAACCCCCTCCGCATCCGGGATTTTTTTTCTCCCACCACCACTATTCCTCCTCTTCACTGGAACCTTTGGCATCCCCGGCACTTCCTTGCCGGAGAAAACTGCACCCATAGCCTTGACGTAATATCCGCTCTTCACATCTCCAGGAGTGAACCGGTATACCCGCCACCCCATGGATTGCGCTACATTGATCTTTTCATTGTCCTTGATCTGACCCAACCCGCCGGAGTGGCGGCCACCTGTCCAGACCCCACCGTCGATCTCCACCGCAATCTTTTTGTGCGGCCACGCAATGTCAAAGGCCCACCTCCGAAAGGGGTGAAATCTGTACTCGAACTCCACCCCATCGCACAGGTTCCGGCAGATGAGACGGAATAGAGGACTCTTGTTATACTCATTGCCTTTCATTCCGATCATCACCCCTTCTCAAGCTCTCCACAAGCTGGTAGATTGTGAAGCTTTCCTTCGCTCCAGCACAGTTCCAGAACATGTAAAACACCCCGGTGACGCACTTTCCGGGGTGTGTTCCGATGTACCGCATCCTTCTCCCGTCCTTGAACGTGTACTTCAAGCCGACCAAAAGCTCGGGAGGCTTGGGTATTGGGTCAATCCATTTGAACTCCGGCCTGTCTGTCCAAAGCGCAACCGATTCCCTGAGATATTTCGACGTTACCCTGTGCTTCTGGGCAATGGATTCGTATGGAGTTTCGGCGAAAAGGTCCGCTAAAACCTCAGCCTTATGCTTCTCGAGGTACTCCTTTTGCCCATAGCGCACCCCCTTAGAAGGGGATGTCTTCATCCGGGGCATGGGGGTCGAACTCCTCGTCCTCCGCTTTAGGGAAACCGCCACTGGACTTCTCGCTCCGGGTTCGGCTTGGAGGTTCGGACGAACCGTCCTTCTTCCCGTTCCCGAGGAAGATCACTTGAGACGCGACCACGTCGGTGGACCACTTCGTCGATCCGTCCTTCGCCTCGTACTTGCGGATCTGGAGCCGACCATCGACGAACACCGGGCTCCCCTTGGAGAGATACTTCTCGCAGTTCTCGGCCATGCTCCCCCAGACAGTCACGGGGAGATAATCAACCTCCTCCTTGGTCTCACCGCTCTTGTCCTTCCAGACCCTGTTCACCGCAACGGCAAACCTTGCAGTCGCTGTCCCGCCGTTGCCGTACCTCACCTCAGGGTCACGGGCGAGATTGCCCATCAGAGTAATCTTGTTGTACCCTCTCATGACTGCTCCCCTCCGAACATGACGGTCTGTCCGACCTCTTCGTCGAACTCTTTCTCGAGCTTGGCAATCTCACTCCTCAAGGCCTCCACCCTCTTCTCCCCCTGATCCCGCTTGGGATTGTATTGCGGATACATGGACAATCCCTTCTCCGCTCCGTCGAGAAGCTCCTTCTTCAGCTTCAATGCGGATGTAATCATCTTCAGTTTTTCGTTCTCCATAACTTGGGACCTCCTCGATTATTGATGCTGGCTGGAGTCCTTTCACCTTCGACCCCTGCCCCAGCGCGTCCTGACATATTCTCTGTCCAGTACCGATCTCGAGGACCGGCGGGATAAACTCGAGAAACCCCCCCGACCTGTTGTTCCATTCATGGTACCCGGTGCAGTAAGCCGGAACCTTCATCTTCCCCGGCTCATCACCCCACGTGGCTTTAGTGAGGCCGATCTCGTAAAGCCTCCTCCAGTCCTTGGCTCTGAACTCGAGATCCCTGCTGGTCTGGAGTTGATTGAGTTCCTCGCACAGCCTCATCCACCCGCCCAGCATCTCGATGGCGTAATGGTACGCAGGGTCTGGGAACCGTATTGACTCCCAGAACCCGTGCCTCTCGTACCCCTTCAGGAATATCCTCCACGCTACGAAGGACTTGTCACCGGAGTCACCCTCGATCTCCCTGATGATGTCGGCCAGCTGTACTGCAAACTTGTTGCGCTTGATGTGGGCCTGTACGGCTCTCGAGATCTCCTCGAGCGGATGATCCTCGAGGATTCGGAACATGAGACCCATAGCCTCCTTGCTTCTCTCCTTACCGGCAGTAACCTCGTCTGCGGCTTGTATCAGCTTACAGAAGCCCTTCCAGTCATCCCTCGTCATCCAGAGACCTCCCTTCGGCCACGACGGCATCACTGTATCCCGGATCTTCCCTGACTGACGCGAACATCCCGTCGATAATCTCGTCAGGGTCAAGGTCCTCGACCCTCGCACCCTTCGTGTTGAGATACTTCCCATCCAGAACCTTGGCGAAATTCGTCGGTCTCACAAGCCATTCGAGATCGGCTTGCCATCCGCTGTTATTAGCCCCAAGGAGGAAGGGCGATCTCTTCACGATGCCAAAGTATCCCCTCCACCATTCGAGATTCTGTCGCTCCTCATCCTCCCTCCACCGTGACCGGAGGAAGTTCTGCCGGTGGGCTCCCCACGTCTTCGGCTGTTTCAAGTTCGGGAGTATCTCCCTGTAGAGAGCGATAATCTCGTCCTGTGGGCAGTCCGGCAACGACCGTTGCGGACGTATGGGTTTAGATTCTTCTTTTGGTAAAGGTACAGGTAAAGGTAAAGGTAAAGGTAAAGGAGCATTGCGATCCGCAATGGGTTCCCTATGGGTACCCATTGGATACCCATTCTTCAACTTGAGGTAATCCTCCTTGGAGATAGCCTTGATTCCCTGTGATACCAAGGATTCATACTTCTCTCTGTCCCATCGCTTCAGACTCAGGAGACGGGCCTCGTCCTCCCTCTTCTTAGCCTCAGATGCCCAAGGATTGTGTTCCTCCCAGTCGTGAATCCGATACCCTTTTTCCCCTTCGATGGGATCGATGAGCCTCAAATCCTCCAAAACGGAGGCGAATTTACCACCCTCACCATGCCACCGAGATGCGATCTCGATATCCTCCCAATCGGTACCCAATAGGTACCCATTGGGTCTGTACTGGGCCACCCACTGCCAGAGGAGGAGGAGGCTTTTGACACCCTCAAGGCCGGTCCTCCTCTCGAGCTTTACGATTTTAGGGTGGTCCCAGAACCCTATAGCCAGCCTGATGTCACTGTTCATAATCACCCACCCATTCGTATGGGGAGGGGCTTATCCCCCTCCCCTTCACCATGATCAGACTGATCCGTTATTGTCGGACTCTGGAAAGAGTTTTCCGGTCCCGGCATCGATGATCTTGACATCCTCGCGGACCGACCTACCTTCCTCCTCCTCGATCTTCATCTTGTTCTTGAGGCTGTTTAGTTTCCTCTTGGCATCAAGTGCTGGAGCAGACTCCTGACCCTCTTCTACCGGAGGAGAAACATAGTCGATCCACTTGGCCTCACCGTCCCTGATGGTCTGGTAAATGGTCCGAAGCTCCCCGATCTCTGCGGGGCTGGTCATCTCCAGCTTGTGGCCGAGATATGCCTCGAGGTCCGACGGCATGATCTTCAGCTGGGCGAATGCGTCTGAGAGTTTCTTCCTCGCCGCATCCGGGTCGCTCTTGTCCCCCCTTCTCAAGGTTTCCCTCGCCACGTCGATGGCCTCCTCGACGATGTCCTGCGGGATGAGGCGAAGACCTTCATTGCGGAGAGCCTTGGATACTGCCGCCGCCTGTTTCGTCGCAATCTCGTCCTCAGTGGCCTTGACCACGAAGATCCTGTCCCCGTTGGAGTTGATCCTTTCCGACAAAACCTCTCGGCCATCGGACTTCTTCCGCTCGACGGTCTTTGCAATCTGGATCGATGCGCTGAACGTGGTGTTGGATTCGAGGTCCGTGATGACCACGTTGATCCTGCGGGTGAGGTCATCGTCGTACACCACCTGATTCTCGTAGGAGATATTCCCCCATTCCCTCAGTGCCAGTTCTGCGAACCGGATCGACGGTCCGACGATCCTGTTGCCACCACCCACAGGCTTGCTATACTCCACCTTCTCAGCGAAGAAAGGTCTCCTGCATGCCTCCATGATCTTTTGCCGCGAGTTGGAGTAGCTCCTCGGCTTCTGCATTGCCATGACGTAGGCCGCCTGTATCCTCGCCTTCGCCGATTCAGCCGCCGCAACAGCCGCAGGATCCACATAAGCCATGGCACTGGGGCTGTTCGGCATTACCGCAATCGCACCGTTATTCATACTGTTTCTCCTCCTTCAGGAAATAGGTTCTGATGCTCTCTGAGGGAGCACCAACCTTGACGAACTTCATCCTCTCATCGCCAAGCTCAGGGTGGACCTTGAAGAACCCCTTGTGATCGAAGGTCTCCCTGCCCTTGCTGACTATCCTGTGAACCCTTACCCCAGCACCCTCCACGACCGTGGCGTTGTGGAGCTTCATGATGTTGCCGATGCGGTCCTTCGCCTCTTCCTCAAGCTCCTTGGCCTGTGCAAGAACATCTTTTGCTTCCCGGTACTCGGAAACGGCCCTCTTCCATGCGTCGCTCTCGAGAAGAAGGAAGTTGTCGTTCTCTCCGACCTTCGGAAGGTCAAGTTTGGTCAGCTCCTTCCCCACCTGTGGAGGCACTCCTGTCTCGACCAGATTCCAAAACTCCCCGCCCCTCGAGATGATTGCCGCGATGAGATCATCGTCCCTGTCCATATCGAAGTGGATCAGTTCCCAGAGTTCGGCATTGAAGACGGCAAACGCCCCCCACTTCCTGCCAGAGACGGCAAGATAATGCTGAAGCTGGATGAGGTAGTAGTCAGGAATGCCCTCCCTTTTGATCTTCAGGAAGACCTTCAGACCCGGACACTTGATCTCGAGCACTCCGGGGTCTCGACCGGCAACGCCCACAATGAGACGGTCGATGTTGCCCAGCATCCACGGATGGTCCGGGTGCTGGAGAACCTGATTCACCCTGCGGATCTTCCTGCCGGTCGCTTCCGCATACTCCCTCGCGATGAGATCCTCAAGGGCCTTCCCTCGCTTCATCGCCGGTGACTCCGACTGGGGCCCACTCAGTCCCCGCTTCTCCTTCCAGAGTTCGACGGGCGTGGTGAACGGGTGGTTCTCCCCGAGAAGAATGACAGGGGAATCTGAACCCCCGATCCCCCTGCGTCTCTCCTCAAGCCATGTATCCCTTGACATCCCTATCGTGCTTACCCCTGCCTTCATCCCTATTCCTCCCTTGCGTCATCCATGGCTTCTGCCATCATCTCTGCACCAGTCATGAGGGTAATGTAGATACCGTGCTTGACACATCCCAAGTTCTCAGGGTGCTCGTAAGGGCAAGAAAAACTGTCCGGTTCCTCCTGAATCCCAATGGAATCCCGTGCCCCCCGAAACCGCTGGAGTTCCGGGCACCCTTCGCAGAAAAGTTCCTCAACGTCCTCGACCACAGCACCAATAACCTCTTCTGCCGTAATCATGCAGAGACCTCTTCTCCAACCGAATGCTGTATTGCGAACCCACTGTGGTCGAACAGCATGTCTGTGGGGGTACCGAGCGCATCGGCAATTCTCCCGCCAAACACTTCGTCGACCAGCATCTTGCCCCTCTCGACATAGTTGACATAGCTGACGTTCGTTCTGGCGAGACGGGCAAGGTCTCTCTGCGTGTAGCCGTTGAGCATTCGGATTACCTTCATCGTGGTAACAATTCCGTCACACCTCTTCACCAAGATCACCTCACTAGATACATAATAGTTGCGCTTGCCGCCCCCATGAGAAACGAGAGGGATGATATGAATGCAACCGCTCCGGGAGTGAATCTCAATTTTCCTCGTCCTCCTCGTATTCAATCTCATCCTCGCCGCGCTTGCCGATGACTGCATCGATAAACAGCCTGACCTCGTCCATCACTCATCACCCTTCCTTGCGGGGTACGTCCCGTTTTTGGCAACGTCATCCAAGACTCTTTCGGGTATACGCCACAAGCTACCGATCTTCACTCCCTGAAGTTTGCCGTTTCGCAACCACTTAAAGACTGTGATCGGATGGATGGCGAGTATTTCCGCTACCTCTTTTGGCGTGTAAAGACGCTCCATGTCAGTCCCTCCCACTATTCAGCTTCAGAAGCGGCTTCTGATTGACCAACACCGACAGTTCCTTTCGCACACCGACCATGTGTGCCCGGAACATGGACAGTCTGTCAGCGAAGGCGCGATGTCTGGCGAATCCTTCCGGTGACATCTTCTCCACCGGTGCGAAACTGATGATCTTCTCAGCCTCGTTCATGCGAGTCCCGGCATGCTCGATCTGTCTCCGGGATTCCTCTGCATACTCGTCCGGGGTGATAACCAGATACCCGACACCGTGGAGTGTCCGTGTGCATTTTCCAACCTCGACCAGCCTATCTCTGGCCTTGTTGACGATTGAGTAGTACTCCGTGTCCTTGGATTGCGCTCCGACGATTGCCATCAGGGTCTCATGGGAAATCTCCGTGCCGTATTCAAGGCCCTTCATAGAGTCGAATGCTCTCTGAATCTTTTCTTGCCTGATATCATTGCGGGGCCTCATGCCGTAAACACCTCAAACTTACCGTAGCGGGGACGGTAGTCGCATAATCCAACGTACTTCCCGGCTGATGCCATAATGTCGAGCAGTACGTCCTTGTTCCAGATGTCAGGGTCATACTCCAAGGAAAACTCGATCTGCCAGTTGTTGAAGCGGGGGCGGCACACGGTGATGGATTTTCGTTCAATCCTGCCCACCCTTACGTCGCGGAAGTTCATGTCGGCAAGGAGTTCCTCGCGAGTGCGAGGCCCGTCATAGTGAAGCTTGATCATCTCGGGGCTTGCCATGATCCCGGAAGGCACGTCCTTTCCCCTCTTAAACCTCTTGGCACCCTCACGGATCGTGGCCTCAACATTCACTGCCGGAACATAGACCCCGGTCTTATCGTCCCAGTAGAGGCCCAGAAGGTAATCGATGTCGAGGATTTTCATGATATCTTCATCCGTCTTCTTGCGCTTCCCCGTGTACATCTTTTTCTCCCTCGTCAGAGGATGCAGGGGATTGACACCCTGATTGCTATGAAGCAGAAGAGGGGATACACCGTGCCACTTGACCTGAAAGTTTTTCATTGCCATTTCCAAAACTCCTCCTCAGATGTGTGTTGTGTTTCCACTGCCTGACCGTGCCTTGAAATCCTTGCCTGACCCAGCCTTGCCCAACCGTGCCCCACCCCGCCTAGCCATGAAATCCTTGCCTTGCCCGGCCTCGCCCAGCCGCGCCGCGCCAAGCCTGGCCTCGCCTAGAACCTTGCCCTGCTCATGCCAAGCCGTGCCCTGCCTCGCCGCGCCTTGCCATAAAATCCGTGCCGGACCTTACAGTGCCGTGCCCTGCCGAGCCTAGCCGTGCCAGACCCTGCCCTGCCGAGCCGTGAAATCCTTACCGAACCTTGCCGTGCCATGCCCTGCCTTGCCTCGCCATGCCGTGCCTTGAAATCCTTGCCAAGCTGTGCCCAGCCCCGCCGCGCCGCGCCCTGCCACTCCGTACCATGCCCTGCCTTGAAATCCGTGCCGAACCCTGCCGTGCCACACCATGCCGTGCCATACCATGCCGTGCCACACCATGCCGTGCCACACCATGCCGTGCCTTGAAATCCTTGCCGAACCGGACATGACCGCACCACACCTAACACTGCCCTACACTACCTCGACCCCTTCCTCCACTGGACCACTACAAACCCAAGCCATATGAGCCCGAGCATGCCGAAGTAGGCAAGCGCGTACTCCTGCTCCGGGTTCATCTGACTGCCCCCCGGACGGCATTGAGAATCCCGGCTCCGACCTCTCTGGAGTACCGGGAGAGCCCCAGACGGGGAATCTCACTGACTGTCATCGGGATCTGGAACGCCAGAACCACGACGGTCAGCGCAAGACGGACTACCCTACTCCTCCTGAACCACATGTGAGCACCCCCCTAGCGATTGAGAAGGGTGGAGGTGAGCTTCCTCCACCACGGCTTTCTCCTAAACGGCCCTTTCAAGAGCCCGAGAAGAACGATCTTTGTGTACACATCGAAGCTCATCAAACATCCCCCCTTTGCCATATATGACACCTCCCTCTCCCCCTCCCCTCTGTTCATAACAACACGAGATACGTGTGTGCCCAGCCCCTATTCTGAGACAACTACAGGAGAGGGGGAGATTGGTTTTATGTGATTGTGTGTACCTCTATGGGATTTTCAAGCTTCGTCCCCGACTGGTTCACGGGCTCGGTCCGTCCCGTGCGGGGAGTTGCCATCCACGGCTTGTTCTTGCCGTGCGAAGATAGCTTATGCCCTAGATGGCAATTTGTCAAGTGCCAAATCATTAATTTTAAAGTATTCAATTGCCACTTTTTGCTATTGCAAAATGAGGCAAGTGGAAGTAATGGTTTGCGCAAGGGAGAGTAAGCAAGGAGAGGAGACTATTATGAGCAACGAGGCAAGGGGACTGGTGAAGGCGAACTTTATTGAGAGGGTTATTGTGAGTGGAAATCGAATTGAAATTTTGTACAGGAAAGGAAACTTCTTTGCTTGAGAGGGTGGGAGGGTGCCATCAGCCACCGATATGCAAAGAGAGAGGGAGGGTGAATCGGCTCCACCACTTGGGTTGCTGGTCACCCTCCCGTAATTTGTAGTACTACTTCTCCTTGCCCGGCTCCATCCCGTACCGGTCCATCAATTCCCGATATCGTTTGTCGTGGTAATCGGGGTCATCCCTCGGGATGGAAGACACAGACTGCACTACAACAGGAGGCGCGTCTTCAGCCTTCCGAGGAGAACGGACACCTCCTATATTCACGTCGGTACTGTCCCACGCCTTCTTAATGAAGAGAGCATAGACAATCGACGTTGCCATGTCGGTGTAGTAGGCAGGGAGATCGAGAACCGGCACTGCCCTACCCGTCATCCAAGTGAACAGGGGAGCCATGATGTGGTTGAAGAGAACCACGACTGACACCATCCACAGGATAGTGGGGATGGCACCGGCAACAAACGGCGATTTGTTCGACAACCACGCCGAAACTGCGCCATGCCGCGCAATCTCTTTCTGAAGCTCGAGTTTCTGGAGTTCGACCTTCAGTTCTTCTGCCTGATTTGGATCCTTCACTACCTTGCCGACGATGTCACCGAGGATCGGCAACGCATCAAGGAGATTCATCTCATCACCTCACATACTTGTTCACTAGTATCATCAGGACACCAGTGATGACAATCCAGATTCCGTTACGCAACGCGCTCCCTAGAAACATGTTCAACCATTCATTATGGGACGGGGCCTTGTCTCCCATCCTGTTTAGGCCGAACTTGTACACCGGCTCTCTCAGGGCGCACGTAGTGCTCATGGCGGCCACCTTGTCCCACATCTCATCATGGCTATCTTCGAGCCTTTTCACTCGCTCCTCCACGGTACCAAGTCTTGTGGCGTGGACAGCAAGAGTCTTCGTGGCCTCCGCGAGATCCTTCAGCGATGACTTAATCTCCGAGATGTCATTCTTGATCTCGGCCAGTCCGACATCTTGGGAGTTCATTTTGCCAGCCATCCCCTGACGGTCTCACTTTCAGGTATTCTTGTGTCGACGTGGACTGCCCTGTCGGAGTCCTTGATTTCATAGGCATACCCGATGTAGATGTGTCCTTCTACGTAGAGATCCCGTACGAACTGGAGAAGTTGACCCTTCTTCCAGCCGGGGATATAGATGTCAGCGGCCATGCCTCTGGTGTGTTGTGACCCCGGAACACCCCCGATCTTCGCATTGTGCGCGGGGCACCTGTACCCGCTGTTCACAATGACTTGCAATTCCTTCTTCCCCACCCCATCTCCAAACCTCTCGTTCGCTTTATCCCTGATGGTCTGAAGAGTCCCTATTACGAGGGGGCTCATGTTGGCTTGCCCACAGCACGGGCATCGGAATTCCGTCAGCGAAAAGTTTTTGCTTTCCTTCTTTGCCTTCTTCGTCGCCATAGGGGTACCTCCATAAATAAGATGAGGTGCCCGTCTTAGATGACGGACACCTCCACACTCATGAACTCCATTCTCACGGTTTCTTCATCGAGTTCTTGATCCTTGCCGTATCTCTCAGGCCTCTCTCCGATATCTGGGCAATCCGCTTCTGCAACCTGTCGACTCTTCTCCTCTTCTCTTCTGATGACAGGTTCTTCGCCACGGTGATTTTATTGATCTCCCGCTGAAGCTCGTTGATCCCCCCCTTCCCCGTGAAGTACCGGTTCACTCTCTTGATGGCGTTCTCTGCTCCAAGGGCCCGGCGTTCGTCTCTGCTGAGACCCTTTCTGCCCTTGGTCTCCATCACTTCCTTCGCGGACCGGAGAATGGTGTCAAGTTCGTCCCTTTCATCGCGGAACGTCTGCTCCCATCTCTTCATCGCCTTCGCCGGTACAGCAAAGGCCGACACTCCGGGAACCTCCTGATACCATTCCCTCGCCGGTCTCGTCTCACCTGACATCGCTCGAAAAACCTTGTCGGTGAGATCGGCAACCTCCTTGCCGAGATTGCCGGTGATGTTGTTCACCACATACTCCAGCTTCCTCGGGGACAGGCCAAACCTCTCTCCGGCCCACTTCGCCCATTCGGCAGTGTATGGTCCGTACTGAAGCCTCGGATCCAGTCTCTCCTGAGACATGGGGACGATGTTTCCTCCCCTGAAGAATGAGTAGTTCGTTGCCAGTTCCAGAGGGAGCGTCATGAAAAGCGGCCCCCACTCGGGTGACACCGCATCGAGGACCGACTTCCCGAGGTCATCGAATGCCTTCTTATCGTCGGCGTACAGATAGTCCATTGCCCTCTCGGGAATAGACCCGAAGAGGAGTCCGAGATCGAACGGCTTGGGAAGCTTGAGAATCCAAGCGTCATCACCCTCGCCGACCACAATGTTCCAGAACAGGTTTCTCTGCCACGCCGGGATCGACAAGTACTTCTTTCTCCTGTCATCGTCACCGTAATTCCACAGTGTCACCAGCATCGATGGCAGGGTGATGTACAGCATCCCTCGGGCGAGGCTCTTCGCGTCGACCTTCCCGTCGTGGTACATGGACCGGAGCCCCTTGGCCACACCCTGTATCTGCGCATTGAAGAACGGGTTCACCTTTGAGATCGCGCGGGACACACGCCCACCCCTCTGGTAATTAAGGAGGTCTCTGGCCTCGTATGCCGCCTTGCCCATATCAGCACCACGTTCGCGGGACACGCGATACTGCCCCACCCTCGTCGCAAGCTCAGTGAACTGGGCCATTTCGCCCAGCAATCTCCACAGTGCCCTCGGGGGGTTCTTCAGTTCATTCAGGATGCGGGTCTTGCCCGTGCCCATCCGAATACTCCTCGCCAGTTCGGCCTTCGTCTTCGGTGACAGGTAAGCCACTCCCTGACTCGCTCCGCTCTTCATGAACTCCTCGAACCACCCGTCCTTCTTGGACAGAATGGAGAACGCCCCCTTGAGCGTGGTCATGATGGGCGTGAAGTGGTCACCCACCATTCCTGCGTTCACCGTGTCCCTCAGGGGGTTGCGGAGGATAAAACCCACTCCGTGTGTAACACCGGCACGGAGAACCCGAACGGGAATGGAAAGCACCTTGAGGAGTGTGGCGAATCCTCCTGTCCCCGCATCCTTCGATGACATGACCAGTGCCGTATAGATATCCTGATCAGTTTTGTAATACTTCTTCTTCCCGTTCTCCCAGACATGGAACACATACTCTCCGGGGAGCCCGGTCCTTTCACTCTCCGCTATGGGGTCGACAAGACCGGCAAGCTGTCCGTTGTCGGCCATGGAGGCGATATCCTGCCCCGCTTCCTGCTTGCCGAGCAGACCCTCGAAGGCGTAGACGTTCGAGATGATCTGGAGCAGAGGGTCTTTCACGTCGCGGCTCGAGCCCTTGAGTTTCTTGAGGGGGTTCGCAAGGTTCACGATCCCTCCGGTTCGGACAAAGGACTCGAATCCAGCCTCTTCACCGAAGTCCCTCTGGAGCGGGACGTAATTCGGATACCGTGTGACGAGCGTGTCGTGGAGACTGCTGGAAATTATCCCGGCCTTCTTCAGCTTCCAGAGGAGGAATCGGTTGAACTTCGTCAGATCCTTCTGCGCCTGTTCCCAGTGAGGGTACGCTTTCCTGAGATTGTCGACTGCCATCTGGTAGTCATCTGCCTTGGCTCTGGTCTCATGGATCTGCTTCCGGGCCTCTTCTGCCTGTCTGCGGTACTCATCGGCGATCTCCTCATGGATCTTTGCGTTTCTGCGGAGGGTGGTCAGTTCCGACTGATCAGCAGGGACAATCTTCAAAAATGCCCTCGCCTTGTCCATTTCCTCCTTCGCCAGAACGTCAAGTTGATTGGCGGCGGCCATGGCGTTCTCCGTGTTCCTCGCGATGTCCAGCATGTGCGTGTACACCACGAAGTGCATGAATCCATCCTGCTCGTTCTCAGGTACCCTGCTAAAGATGTCCGACAGGCTCTTGACACCCTTCGACTTCTCGCCGAACCTGATCAGTCCCTCGGCACGGCTGTTGATTCCATGGATGGCGTTGGTGGCCTTGATGTAGATATCCTTCCCGAAGTAATCACGAATACCGGAGATATCATCAGTGACCTCCCGCTTCCACCATCTCCAAGCCGCATTCATCTTGTCCTTCAGAGTCTGGCTGGTCCGTGTGGGCTCGACCACTTCCTCCATATTGAGACCGGAAATGGCCTGTTTCCACTGCTGGGACTGGGTTGCGCCTCCAATCCTGTACTTGGTGCCCCCCTGATATCCACCCTCCCTTGACCCGATCCTGTCGAATACAGCAGACCCCCTCCGACCAAAGATCTTGGTCTTGATCGTGGAGTAGAAATCTTTGATCGCGTTGAAGATCTTGGTGATCTCTCCGTTCGGGGTCTTGCCGGTGGCGAGGAATTCCCTGTACATACCGGCCTGTGGGGCTGGGGCACCGATCAGCTGATCGAGCTTGTTGTACTGTTCTACTGAGAGAGCGGAACTCCTCCCGATCTCGTACAGACCCTCCGGTATCTCGTTCCCTCTGGTCATGCCGTCGATGAGAGTGAGGAAGTGGTTACCGTCGATGGCCATGACGCTGTTGCTGGCTATGGATCCCGTGTTGACATCCTCACCGATCTCGGCAAGGGAAACGTCCATGCCCATGGGGATCTCTCCCGTTGGGTCGACTGCCAGATACTTTCCGTTTCTCAGCTTCATGACGGGGATCTTCCCCATATCGAAGACCTTGGCTCCGGGGACAGACCTCTTCAGATCGTCTCCGGTCACAGGGGTCTTCGACTCGACCATGCCGGGGCGCATGCGATAGTGGGTCTTCACCACCTTGATCGCCTCATCGTCAAAAACAACAAAGTTGTGGGTGCCCTCGCCCCTCCACCGACTGTTTCCGTCGAGGTACTTGATGCCCTTGATACCATGTGAGCTTAGAAGTTCCGATGCCTCTTTGTCACCGTGGAGAACTGTGCCCAAGAGTATGTAGATCTCCTGACCATCCAATTTATCGGCATCATATCCTTCACTGGGCAGGATGTACGATGAAGTCACTACCCTCAAATAATCTTGGTCCGGCACACTCTCAAGAGCCTTCTTGACGGCATCTCTGACCGTCTCCGGCTGTTCTCTTAGAGGCTTGTCCCAGTCCAGCAGAACATTGTCGTCTGGGATGTCAACCTCATAGATCTGTCCCGGACCCGGCCTTTCAATACGTATCTCATGACCACGGAGCGATTCGACAAAATTGATAGCGTCGTCATACTGCTTCAGGCGGTTTGGAGACAAGTTTGGATTGCCTTCCTTGCGTCCAAGCAGATATTCCTTCGCCCTGTCTATATCTCCGTCGGCGTTATTGAGTGCTGCGCGGATCATGGCCGGGAATGGAGCGGACGGCATTTTCTCTTTCAAGGAGGCGATGGAATCTCCATCGATGAGAATGTCTGTCGGCTGTCTGTTGGTAACGCTCGTCCTATAATATTCCGCGACCTCTTTCTTGTCCGCGAAGTACAGCCCCCACCCGAAAGCCTGTGCTCTCTCCCCAGTTCCGATATATTCAGTCGAAAACTCGGTGAATCTGTGGGGTGAGCCATGGTACGCAACACGGTACCGGATGTCGGATTTCTTGGAGTTAAACCGCGCAACCCCTGCGACTTTGGCGGTTTTGGTCGTGTACCAGTCTCCTTTTTCGACTCCTACCGGCTCGCTTCGCAAGGAATCACTCTCGTAATCCGCAAGAGGAGACCTCTCGTACGGGACGATACGCCCGTCTGGAAGTTCTACCCTCCCGTCCCCCAAGGACTTTTGGAACCCGTCCTTTCTCAGGAAGACGACTCCGTCTCGATCACCGCCGATCCAGTTGAGACTGTCGCTTGCAAATACCAGAGGGGGCACGGGTATTCCCAGTTCTGCGGCTTCTCTCGCCGCCTCGGTGTCACCCAGAGTCTTGCCTATGGTGGGTTCGAGACCGTACTCAAGTTCCACGAGATCGATCTCGCCCCATCTTCTGGCATGCACTAGAAGGTCTCCTCTTTTCACCCCCTCCACAAGCGAATCCGCGTCGGAAAACTCCTCGTCGTAGATTTGAAGCGTTCCTTCGACAGGCCGCGAAGCAAGGCGATATCGAATGTCGTCCCTGCTCTTGTCGAACCTCTGGCTCAGGGGGATCACGTTGCCCTTATTGTCCTTAACTACGGGGTCAGCGGATTTGATCTGTTCCGGCTCAAACGCCACGTACAGCCCGTCACTGTCACCCTCAAAAGCGTCCACGAAGACAATACCGTCCTTGCCCATTTCCATAGCTTTGTTGAGGATGTACTGAGAGTCGTTGTCGAAGATGTCCACTACCGGCTGGCGATCACCGGCATAGGTCATGATCGTGTCAATGTCATCTCCAATGGAAGCGGCGTAGTCGGATATGGTGAACGGGTTGTTGATCTTGAGGTATGCCCCCACAACTACAGGCGTTCCACCCTTCTTCTCAACACTCTGTCTTGCCCAGTCCTTGGCTGTTCCACCCGGATGGGCTCCTTCCTTGCGGTTTGTGAAGAAAAATCCGATATGGTCGGGCGTTTTTTTGCCGTAATTCTTGCCGACTTTATCCCTGTCGAATGTGGTGAATTTGGCGTTTGTGCCGTGGTATACGGGCCCGATGCCATACCCGGCCTCTTTCGCCGCCTCGTCCACCATCCGCTGAGCTGTTTCCATATCACCGGCCTCAACTGCGGAGAGGTACTCACGGTCGGAGATGCGGTACCTAATGTCGGGTTTCTTGGAGTCGAACCTCTCGGACAATGGGATCACGTTGCCCTTATTGTCCTTAACTACGGGGTCAGCGGATTTGATCTGTTCCGGCTCAAACGCCACGTACAGCCCGTC
>Ga0123327_1001752_pt1 | contig 17764 bp, 24 predicted proteins | sample BioC13SIPDNA_4_FD_89701 | JGI IMG/M metagenome (GOLD analysis project Ga0123327, IMG submission 89701) | Anaerobic biogas reactor microbial communites from Washington, USA - Biogas_R1_B C13 SIP DNA | ecosystem: Engineered > Bioreactor > Anaerobic > Unclassified | place: Washington, USA...
GAACTCAGTCGCCGCGGATGGACAGTCGTCCTGTCTGCACGTTCCGAGGATCGTCTGGCCTCCCTGGCACAGTCGATCGGGCCGAACGCGAGCTACAAAGCCTGTGACGCCACGCTGTCGTCTGATGTTGCAGAACTTGAAGCGTTCGTCCGCCGGCGCCATGGCATCCCTGACGTTGTGATCAACTGCGCCGGGCTTGGGCAATGGAAGCGCCTCCAGGACACGAGTCCGGACGAGCTGCGGCTCATGATCGGCTCGCCGTACCTGGCCGCGGCGAACGCCTCGCGGATGTTCCTCAGCGACATGCTGGATCGTCGTAGCGGCACGCTCATCCACGTGAATTCCCCCGCGTGCTACATGGCGTGGCCTTCTGCGGTGGGCTACACAGCTTCGAGGTTCGCGCTTCGGGGGCTTCACGAGGCGTTGTCCCAGGATCTTGCCGGTTCAGGGGTAAGGACTTGTCACGTCGTCTTCGGCCGCATCGATTCGGAGTACTTCGACCACAATCCCGGAGCCGCGGAGCGCATGCCGGGTATCGCAGCGATCATCCGCATCCTGGCAGTCGACGAGTGCGCGAACGTGCTCGCTGATGTCGCGGCCAAGCCCAGGAAGCTCGTCGTTCATCCTCCCATGCTCCGGTTCTTCTACTGGAGCAATCTCGTAGCCCCGTGGCTGACGCGCTGGCTACTGCGGGTCACGGGGGCCAGAAGCTGACGACTGACCCGTCGCTGCATCCGACCTGCTACAGGAGGCTTCGCCTGCTTGCGCAGGGGCGTGAGCTCAGACTGTGGTCGGACTCGGTCCTATGGACGGCGACGAGAAGGCGGTCGCCTGCTTCGACCTCATTGACGAGCTCCGCGAGCTGCCCGGCGTCGACCTCGCCACCGGCTGTGAACGCCGCCCGATCCGCTCGGCCGTGGAGCGCGGGTCCACCGTCATCGGCGAGGCGATCGCGGTGCTCTCCCGTCGCGACTGCGGGCCGGCCGCGCGCATCTCGCAGGCGCGCCTCATCAGCGGCTTTCGCAATCGGCACGTGCTGGAGTACCCGCAGGTCGATGATGAGTCCGTCTACGCGATCGGGCGGCGCGACGCACCCGTCCCGCGGGCCGAGTGCGTGGTCCTGCTTCAGGAAATGGGAGACGTAGACTGACAGGCGCATCGACCTGACGCCCGGGCGCGCCACGGGGAGTAAGATCGTGCCACACCGGGCGCAGCTCAGCCCCCAGACGCCAGGTGTGGCGCAAGGCGGAGCGGAGGAGGGAGTCGTGAGGTACGTGAGACGTATGGCGCCGGCGGTCGCCGTTGTTCTGGCCTGTGCGGTCGCTCCGGGCGTGTCCGGTTCTCCGGCGAGAGCATCCGCCGTCCTTGGGCCGAAGGCCGCCCAGACCGTGAAGAACATCCACACGCTGCAGATCGCAGTGCAGTCCTACTGCGTCGACCACGGCGACCGCTGGCCCCGCTTCACGACGAACCGCCGGTTCCGCGCTCTGCTCACGCCCTATGTCGACCGCTGGCCGACGAATCCGTGGAGTCGCCGTTCCATGCGTCAGAAGCACAACCGCGGCAACTTCACGTATCGCAGGATCGGCGACTCCTACCGGCTCATCGGCTGGGGTCCCCACAACCGGCGCATCATCGTCGTTCCGTGACCGGCGGCGCGATGAGGCGCACACCTGGCAAGTGGATCGAGCTAGCTGGCCGACGCGGCGCGGCAAGGGCGTGGTCGCCGCGCTCGCAGGTTATCCGCGGTGCGTTGGCCGCACCGCCGACCTACGCCTAAGGAGGCTCATGCGAATCCAGTTTGGGCGCCTGAGCGACATCGATGTGGCGGAGATCATCGCTTTGCACACCCACCCGCTCGTTCGTCGGCACATGCCGCTTTCGGATGATGATTTCCGTGAAGCCGAATGCAGAGAATGGGTTCAGGAGAAAGAGCGTCAGTGGCAGGAGCACGGTTATGGCCCGTGGGCGTTCATCGTTGACGGGGAGTTTGCGGGCTGGGGCGGCTTGCAGTGGGAGAATGGCGATGCGGACCTGGCTTTGGTGCTTCATCCACATCACTGGGGAGCGGGGAAAGGTATCTACGATGAGATCATCCGCCGAGCGTTCGGAGAGATGGGATTGAGATCGGTCACCATTCTGCTGCCGCCGTCGCGGACCCGGGTGCGTCCGATTCTTCGTCTGGGCTTTCACCTCGACGGTGAGGTCGAGCTGTCCGGCCAGCGCTTCATCCGATATCGACTTCACAATCGTGGGCCCGACGCCTGACGAGCGCATGCAGCTGCGGTGTCAGATAGCCTCAGAAACGTGACCGACGCAGAGACCTATGACCGGTGGTATGAGACGCCGCGGGGTCGGTGGATCGGGCAGCGCGAGTTGGCGCTGCTCCTTGGAGGACTGCAACCGGGTCCAGGGGAATCGCTTCTCGATGTCGGCTGTGGCACGGGCTTCTTCACGCGCGCCCTCGCTTCCGCGACAGGAGGCCCGGTCATCGGCGTCGATGTCAATCCGGAATGGGTGACGTATGCGCGTCGCCAAGGTGCCGGCAGAACGTCCTACGAGGTCGCCGACGCACGTGCCTTGCCGTATGAAGCTGCAAGCTTCGACCTCGTCGTGTCGGTCACGGCACTGTGTTTCATCGAGGAGGAACGGGCTGCCGTTCGCGAGACGGTCCGCGTTGCGGGTCGGCGGGTCGCGATCGGCCTGCTGAATCGTCGCAGCCTCCTTTGGTTTCGGGAGGGGAGACGTGGCGGCCGCGGAGGTTACAGGGGTGCCCGCTGGCACACACCCAGAGAGGCGGCCGACCTGTTCACAGGTTTGCCTGTGCGGCTTCTTCGAGTCCAGACGGCGATACATCTTCCGGGGGGCGGGCGGCTCGCGCGGATCATGGAGCGCCTATGGCCGCGGTGGGTTCACACAGGCGCGTTCATTCTTGTGGTGGCGGACAAGGTCGCAACCAGCGATGAGCCACCGGACAACAACATGCAGCGGACGGCGCTGCGCGCGGCGGCCGGTGCCGAGCGTCAGATTACAGAACAATATCGCCAGGGAGGACACTCATGCCCGCGTATCTGATCGTGGAACACATCATCACCGACGAGGCCAAGTTCGAGGAATACAGGACCAAGGCAGGGCCGATGATCGCCAAGTACGGCGGGCGCTACCTGACCAAGGGCGGCAGCCACAAGTTCCCTGAGGGCGGTCACTGGAAGCCAGAGCGCGTGGTGATCATCGAGTTCCCAGACATGGACTCCCTCGACCGCTGGTACAACGCGCCCGAATACCAGCCGCTGATCACTCTGCGGAAGGAGTGCACCAGCGATCTGGATATGCTCATCACTCTCGAAGGTGTCTGAGATCTCGGCACAGTCCGTGATGGCGTGAGACGGCTGTAGCCCAACCCGCCGATCGACCGGGCAGCCGCAAGCCGCGTTGGCGGATTCCTCGGTTGCCATGCTCCGTCGGCCGCCGGTCATCGGCGGCGTGCGTTCGGCAGAGCCCAAAGTGTACCGCGACAGCGGGCCCGGAATCATGTAATATGATTCTCAGATGTCTGTCGAGGAGTCGTCTCATGTCCGACGTGACCGTGACCCAAGTCGCCCGCAACTTCGCCGAGTACATCAACCGCGTCGCCTACCGGCGCGAGTCGTTCACCCTGTTGCGCGGCAGGAAGCCGCTGGCCGAGCTGCGTCCGCTGCCCACCGGCACTCGTCTCTCCGAGCTGCCCGGACTGCTCGCCTCGCTGCCGCGGCTCACCGGGGCCGAGGCCGACGACCTGGCGGCGGACCTTGACGCCGCCCGCGATGAGCTCGGCGCGGCCCGGGACGCATGGCAGTCCTGATCGACGCCAGCGTCCTCATCGAGGTGGAGCGCGGCCGCCTCGGGCTCGAGGGCCACGTTCAGCGTCACGGAGAGGACGAGGCCTTCCTCAGTGTCATCACCGCCAGCGAGTTGCTCCACGGCGTGTATCGCGCCATCCAGCCCGACGTGCGCGCCCGGCGCTCGGCGTTCGTCGAGGGCGTCCTCGAGCGCTTCCCGCTGCTCGCCGTCGACCTCGCTTGTGCCCGCGCCCACGCGCAGCTCTGGGCCGAACTCAGCCGCGCTGGGACGCTGATCGGCCCGCACGATCTCTGGCTCGCCGCCACCTGCATCGCGCACGGGCTCACGATGATCACCGGAAACGTGCGCGAGTTCGCGCGCGTGCCCGGCCTTGAGTTGGAGGTTTGGGAGGGCTAGCGATTGCGAGTCTTGCCGAACAGGCGGATCAAGCTGACTCGCCGATTCGCCGCCGGCCTCGCGGAAGGCCGGCGTATTCACGGCTCACGCGCGGCGCGGTGGGCAGACTGCACGGAAGGGGAACAGAGTGGCGATTCCTGACTACCAGACCATCATGCTGCCGCTGATGCAGTATGCCGGTGACGGTCAAGAGCACTCGCTCCGCGAGACGATCGACGCCCTCGCGGACGTGTTCAGGCTGACGCCTGATCAGCGCAAGGAGCTTCTGCCGAGCGGTCAACAGGAGGTTTTCGACAATCGTGTTGGCTGGGCTCGCACCTATCTCACCAAGGCCGGACTGTTGGAGAAGACCCGCCGGAGCCACTACGCGATCTCGGAACGCGGTCGACAGGTGCTTGCACAGAGTCCGGACCGTATCGACGTGAAGTTCCTCAAGCAGTTCGAGGAGTTCCGCCAGTTCCAGGCGCTCAAAGGGACACGCTCGGGTTCCCGCAGCATGACCTCAGAAGCCGTCACCGACGAGGAGGTCACGCCGGAAGAGTCTCTCGAGTCAGCCTACGGCCGACTTCGGGATGCACTCGCAGGCGAGGTGCTCCAGCAGGTCAAGGCTTCCTCGCCCAGTCTGTTCGAGAAGCTTGTCGTCGAACTGCTGCTCAAGATGGGGTACGGCGGCAGCAGACAGGATGCCGGTCGCGCGGTCGGGCGCAGCGGTGACGAGGGGATCGACGGCATCATCAAAGAGGACCGTCTCGGTCTCGACATCATCTACATACAGGCCAAGCGATGGGAAGCGGGCGTGGGCAGACCGGAGGTCCAGAAGTTCGCCGGTGCTCTTCAGGGTCAGCGCGCGAAGAAGGGCATCATGATCACCACATCCTCCTTCTCCAACGAGGCGCGCGAGTACGTCTCGAAGATCGACAACAAGATCGTGCTCATCGACGGTGCACAACTGGCGGATTTGATGATCGACCACAACCTCGGCGTCAGCCCGACGGCGAGCTACGAGGTCAAGAGGATCGACACGGACTACTTCACGGAGTAGCGCTGTCTGTCCAACAGTGAGATCGAGCCGACTCACGTCGCTCGCGGCTCATCCCACTGATGTCGGGCGGAACAGGGGCGAGGGTGAGCTTACGTAGGTGTGTCAGGGTCGTCGTTCTCGCAATGCTCGTCGCAATCACCCTCGCCGGCTGCAACGTCGACCTCGGTGATCACAGCGGTGGCCTTGTCTCAGGCCCCACGCCGCGGGCCTGCGCGGGTGCCCACGTATGGGTCTGCGGTGCGTCCGACCTCATCGTCGCCGGTGTCGACGGCGGTACGACCTGGGAGGAGCGTAACCGTCGCACCGACGGGGACATCATTGCCGGTGACCTCTGGGCGATCGTGTTCGGCAACGCAGACCACGGATGGGCGGTGCGCCGCGGCGTCGCCCATGAGCAGGCCTCGCTGCTCGCGAGCACCGACGGCGGCCGACACTGGACTCCCAAGGCGTCGGTCACGTCGAAGGGCCTTCTCGCGGTCTCCTTCCCCGACGCCCGACACGGCTGGGCGGTCGGCTACGGCGGTACGGTCGTCGCCACCACGGACGGCGGGACGACCTGGCAGGCCCGGAACGCGGGCGGCGACCATCAACTGCGGCGGGTCTCGTTCAGCGACGCCGAGCACGGCTGGGCGCTCATCGGCCACGAGGCGCTCCTCACCACCGGCGATGGCGGCCGCACGTGGTCGGTGGTGCGGCCGGCGGGCACGCAGGACTATCTGACAGGGCTCGCCACCGTCGACTCACCCGCAACCGGTGATCAGAGAGCTGTCCGTTCAACAAGCGCGTCGACCAGACACGCCTGGCGGGCCGCAGGTTACGCGCGGTGCGTCATGTCGCCGGTGAACAGCCCGGTGGATGAGCAATGAGTGAATCGATCCTCTGGCGCAGGCTCGACGTTCCGGGCCACGAGATTGGCAGGCTCATCCGGCTTGAGGATGGGTGGGAGTTGAGCGGGACAGCCGTGTTCTCGCACTCTGGGCGGCCTTGCAAGCTGGATTACCTCGTGGTCGCCGGTCTTGACTGGCTGACGAGGCGGGCCGACATCGGTGGGTCGATCGGGGATCGGGAGATCCATCTCGGTGTGGTGGTGGACGAGAAGCGGCGCTGGCGCCTGAACGACGAGGACTGCGCGGCCGTCGCCGGTTGTACCGACATTGACCTGGGTTTCAGCCCGTCTACGAACCTCCTGCCAATTCGGCGGCTGTCACTGGCTGTCGGGGAGGAGGCGGAGGTGAACGCCGCCTGGCTCCCCTTCCCGTCGCTTGTGTTCGAGCTCTTGCCACAGCGCTATCGACGCGAAGGCGAGGGCGAATACCGCTACGAGTCAAGCGATGGACGCTTCGTGCGGACTCTCAGGGTGAACCGCTCTGGCTTCGTGGTCAGCTATCCTGGACTGTGGCAGCAAGAGGCCACATGGCGCTCGGGTGCAGCGGACGGTCCGCTGCACGGCCGGCCGCCGGAGCGGAGCGTTGGACGGAACCGGCATGGGGGGTGAGATGATGCGGGATGCCCCCCGATCCCGGCGCCGGCGTCAGTGTCTCCCCGTAGAGCCTCGCCCACGCCCGCATGCTCCTCGAACGCTTCCGCGTCGAGTACCTTGCTGAACACCCGCACAGCTCGCTCGGCTACATGACGCCCCACGAGTACGCCGAAGCCGGCCCCGTCGGCGCTGCGTGAAGGACGACCGCGCTGCGATGCCATCGACGAAGGGCCGCCGTGAACCCGGAAGCGCCGTGCTTCGCAAGCAGGAAGCCTGTCCGTTGTCCCGCATGCGGCTCGTCGCGGGAGGCTCCGATCATGTACGGCTTTCCGGGACCCGGGGCGATCGACGCCTATGGGCGGGGGGAAGCGGTCCTGGGTGATTGCCTCCGCTCTGACCACGATCCTTCACGGAGCCGCCTCGACTGCTCCACCGACGTCTACCGTAGTGAGCTTCGAGGTGGGCTCGACGATGAAGGCTGAGCCCCTGACAAGCGTGTCACCTGTCTCAAAGCAACACCGAGCGCACAGGAGCCGTCGGCCAGACTGGGAAGCAGTTGGAGTGCAGCTGAAGCGCGAGCACGTTCCACGCGGCCCAGCTGTCGCGATGCGGGGGGAGGTTCCGTGGCCAGAGTCCTGATGGTCGTACCACCCGAGCGCTTCCGGGATGAGGAGCTCTTCGACACCCGGGCGGCGTTGCAGGCCGGCGGGCACCATGTCGTCGTCGCGAGCACGCACGTCGGCAGATGCCCGGGGTCGCGCGGCGGACATGTGTGCGCGGAGGTGCCGCTCGACGCTCAGCGGGCCGCAGACTACGAAGCGATCGTGTTCGTGGGCGGCGGCGGCTCGAAGCTCCTGTGGCGCGACGAAGACGCGCTCCGGCTCGCCCGTGAAGCGGCGGACGGCAACAAGGTGCTCGGCGCGATCTGCCTGGCTCCGGTCATCCTCGGCAACGTGGGTGTGCTCCGGGGTCGCAAGGCGACAGTGGCCGGCACCGAAGCGCGAACCATCGAAATGGCCGGCGCCGCCTACACGGGCCCCCGGAGTCACGGTCGATGGGAACGTCGTCACCGCGAACGGGCCAAAGAGCGCGACGCTGTTCGGGCAGCGACTTGCGGGACTGCTGGAGTGAGCCTGCCAGTCGCGGGCCGAACAAGGGCATCAGCCCGGTCGCCGGCAGGCGGGCCTGCCAGTGGGCCTCTGCGCTGCAGGTTGCTTCGCCGGGGTACACTCAAGAGAACGCGGACGATAAGAGGGCGCGATGACGGCTTCGGAGCCCAAACACAAAGAGCCGAATGAGGCGGGGACGGAGTCGCGCGAGGCCCAGTCGGCGTTTCTCGGCGGGGGCCGCTGCCAGCCGTATCTGTCGGCGTCCGTGTTCGGCGCCGCGAACGAGGGTTCGCGGCGTCGCAGGCGCCCCTGGGTCTGGGCGCTGGGGTGGTTGGCGGGCGCCGTCGCCGTCACTGCGGTCCTCATCCTGATCCTTCGCTGAGCGGCCTGCGCTCACGATGATGCGCCGCACGGTCTCCGGAGTAGCTTCGGACCGCAGCCCGCGCAGGCTGCACGCGGTGCGTCAGAGCCACCTTGTCGCGAGCGAGGGGGAGGTCGCATGCGCCACCACAGAAGCGGGCTCGTCCCGACACGTGCCATGCTGCCGGCGCTCGTCGTCACGATCCTGGCCGGCGGTTGTTCCGCCGATTCTCCGCCCACCCGCTGGCGGGCGGTGACCTCGGGCCGCTTCACCGGCGCGGGGACCGAGCGCCTTGATCTCGGCACCTTCCATCTGGCCGGCGGACTGCGGGTCGCGTGGACGCTCAACGACCCGGGTGATGCGCGCTCCATCTTCGAGCTCACAGCGACGCGCGCCTCAGAGGATGGCGGCTCCATCACCACCGGCGCCAGCATCCCCTCCTGGTCGCAGGACTTCTCGACCCGCGACGACTCCGCGCTCTTCGCCGGTCTCGAGCCGCACGAGTGGCGTCTGACGCTCGCCCAGCGCGTCCAACCGGGTGCTGTCAGAAGTGGCCGGGCGATTTCGGACAGCCCGATAGGTGATACTGCTCCCCGGCAGCCGACCGAGGAGGAACCGTACCGATGCCACGACGACCACGCCGCAACCACTCACCGGCCTTCAAGGCCAAGGTCGCCCTGGAGGCGATCAAGGGCGAGCAGCCGATCATCGGGATCGCCGAGCGCTTCGACGTCCATCCCAATGTGATCACCAAGTGGAAGCGCCAGCTCCTCGAGGGCGCCCCCGGGGTGTTCGGGGCCGGCGAAGGCGACAAGAAGGAAGGCAAGCCGGACGTCGCGCAGCTGCACGCCAAGATCGGCGAGCTGACCATGGAGTGCGATTTTTTGTCCGGGGCGCTCGGGCGCATGGACGGTCCGAGCGCAAAGCGATGATCGACAGGGGTCATCCGCTGCCCATCACCCGCCAGGCGCGCCTGCTTGGCCTCGCGCGCTCCAGCGTCTACTACGAGCCGGTGGCCACGAGCGAGGCCGACCTTGGGCTCATGGCGGCGATCGACGAGATCCACACCGAGCTGCCCTTCTACGGCGCGAGAAGGATCAGGAACGAGCTCAGAGATCGTGGCTTCGTGGTCGGACGCGGCCACGTGGCCACGCTGATGCGCACGATGGGCATCACGGCCATCGCCCCGAGGCGCCGGCTCTCAAGGCCCGCCCCCGGCCACACGGTCTACCCGTACCTGCTCCGCGGCCTCGAGATCACCGAGGCGGGGCACGTCTGGTCGGCCGACATCACCTACCTGCCGCTGGCCAGGGGCTTCTGCTACCTTGCGGCGGTCATGGACTGGGCCTCCCGCCGGGTGCTCGCCTGGCGGCTCAGCAACACCCTCGACGCCTCGTTCTGCGTCGAGGCGCTCGAGGAGGCCCTCGAACGCTACGAGGCGCCGCAGATCTTCAACACCGATCAGGGCTCGCAGTTCACCTGCGAGGACTTCACCAGCGTGCTGCGTGATCACGGGGTGGCGATCAGCATGGACGGACGCGGCCGCTGGCTGGACAACGTCTTCATCGAGCGGCTCTGGCGCTCCGTCAAGCACGAGGAGGTCTACCTCAAGGCATACGAGGGCCTGACCGAGGCGCGCACGGAGCTGGCCGCCTACTTCGACTTCTACAACCACCGGCGCCGGCACCAGGGGCTCAGCGACCGCACGCCCGATGAGGTCTACTGGTCTACACTACGCACGCAAGCGAGAGCTGCATGAGAAGCAGCGAACCACCTAAGAACTCGGTTCAGCTGTCCAGCAGAACCCGGCCACCTCTGTCGGCTACAGCGGCGTTTTCACGGTGTACGCGCAGGAGTTCGACTGAAGCATCGATGGGGTGGGGCTCTGACAAGCGCATCATCGTGATGCGCCGTAGCGCCGACGCCGACTTCGGGCGCATCGCTCACAACCTGTGCGCCGTGCGTCAGGTGCGGTCCCTCGAGCGTGAGGTGGTGCCGCAACAGTCCGGATACGATGCTCTTTCGTGTACAGTCGCACGTACTGGGAAGCCGTGATGCAGCCCCTCAGGCTCGGCGAGGACGTCCGTCCACTCATCGCCGCCGATGACCCTGCCGCCGCGCTTCAATGCGCAGACGGGTTCTTCGACGCGGTCGACCGTCTTGTCGACTTCCTCGAGCGCGGCCGCCTCGCCGCAGAGCGCGCCGACCGCGGCGTGCGCAGCTCATCCGCGGTGCGTCAGACGAGGAACGCGCAAGCCGTGTCTGGAGGTGCCCCGGATGGCCTACCACATCGATGACGCCGGCGTCACTCTGGCCGATCTCAGGCGGCGGATCGAGGCGACCGACCTGGTGCCGAGCCGTGCCTGTCTGGTCGACGGGATCGACTCAGCCATGTCGGCGCTCGGCGCACACGGCGTCAGCACACTCGCCGAGCTGCGCGACTCTCTCAGGACGAAGAAGCGGCTCGATTCCGTCGCCCGGTCCACGGGCCTCGACACGAAGTACCTCACCCTGCTCAAACGGGAGATCGAGAGCTACTTCCCCAAGCCCGCCGCGCTGTCGGCCTTCGACTGGCTGCCTCCTGGCGACATCGCCGGACTCGAGAGTCGCGGTGTAGCGGACACGGCGGCGTTCTTCGCACAGGCCGGCGACCACCGAAGCCGTGAGGCGCTCGCAGACTCCACCGGTGCGAGCCTGGACACGCTCGACTCGCTGGCCCGCTACTCAGACCTCTGCAGGGTGCAGTGGGTCAGCCTCACGACCGCCCGTTGGCTCGTCGAGGCGGGGTGCGAGAGCGCGGCTGATCTGGCCGCCTGCGACGTGGACGAACTGGGCGACGCTCTCACGCGAGCCAACCGAGCCAACCGCCTCTTCAAGGGCAGGATCGGCCTGCGTGACGTCGGGCGGCTCATCCGATCTGCCGGATACGTTGCGGGCTGACGGACAGCGCCCGACACGCGTCTCCGCCCCACGCGCAGCAGATGTCGGCGCGAAGCGGTTCGCCGATGGCGCGAGGGTGATACGCGAACGTGTCAGCCGGACGCCTGCCCGGTTACGGGGATCCTCGCTCTCACCCAGGAGGCTAGTTCCTCTTCCGTCATCTCGCCGGCGGCCAAGGCCAGCACCACCGTGACGACCTCGGGCTCATCCGCCTCGAGTTGGGCTTCGTTCAGCTCGAGGAAGACGGTCATGGTGACGAAGGCGATGCGCTTGTTCCCGTCGTGGAAAGGGTGGCCGGTCGCGAGGCCGTGTCCGTAGGCCGCCGCCAGCTCGGCGGGATCGGCGTCGGCGCGGTAGGCGCGTCGCTGCCGCGGCCGGGCGAGGGCGGCCTCCAGCGCGTGCTCGTCGCGCACACCGGGCATGCCGCCGTGCTCGCGGACGAGGTCGAACTGCACGGTCTCGACGACCAAGCGATCTACCCAGCGCGGCCCTCCGCTGCGCCTCTCCACCGGCTACTTGGCCAGCTCGCGCAGGGCGTTGCGGTAGCGTCCCGCCACCTTGCCGGCGATGGCGAGCGCCTCCTCGACCTCGGGGTCGTAGGGCGTGAGCAGGATGCCGCGCTCGGTCTCCACGGCGAGCACCGTGTCACCGGCCTCGAGGTGCAGGCGATCGGCCATGTCCTTCGGCAGCGTGGCGCTGATCGAACCGCCCGCCTGGCGGAGCTTCAGTCCGCGGGTCATCGTTGTCTCCTTCATCCTGCGTCGCGGTAGCACATGAATGCTACCACATATCGGCGCGCGTCTGACAAGCGCGTCAACCTGACGCGGTCAACGGTTCCTGTAGTAACCTCAGGCCGCAGCCCGCGCAGGTCACGGGCGGTGCGTCGGTCCGACGACAGGGGAGAGCGTGGGTCGTTCTCCACCGTGGCCGTGGGCCGCGTGCCCGGGTAGCATGAAGGTCGGAGCCGATCGTCATGGTCGATGTGCTGCAGGACGAACGTGAGACCATCGCTGCACCCTGTGCGCTGAGCACGGCGTCTCGTGGCTCGACCACTTCGGCTCCGCTTTGCGCGAGGACTTCCGCCCCGGCGAGGGCGACGTCGACCTCGTCGAGGCGCTGAAGGAACTGCTCGGCACGGAGGTCGACCTGGTCATGACCGGCGCCGTCAAGAGCCGCTCCATCGCCCGCGACATCGAGCGCACCCAGGAGTTGCTCTGTGCTGTGTGACACGGCCGTCTGCCTGGCCGACATCGTCGACGTCTGCGATGCAGTCGGTGAGGCGACGGCGTCCTCACGCGTAGCGACCCCGGCCCCGCCGCCCGCGCCTCACGCGCGGATCAAGCCCGGTCGCCGAAGCGTCGCGGCATGGCGTTTCCGCGGCGCTCGCAGATTGGTCGCGATGCGCCAGGCGGACCAGCGGTGAGGCGAGAGTGAGCCAGACCGAAACCGCCAGAGGGGTCCTCAGGCGGGGGTTGCAGCTCCTTGCAGGAGGGGCGCTCCTGGCTCTGGCCATGTTCGTTCCCGCCGGTACTCTGGGCTGGTGGCAGGCGTGGGCCGTCCTGGCGATCTTCTTTGGAGCCATCGCGTTCAACGCCGTCGTCATCCTTCGGGGCGACCCGGAGTTGATTGCCGAGCGTGGCGAGACCAGGGAGGATACGAAGGGCTGGGACAGGGTGGTGATGGCCACGATCACCCTGTCCACGCTGCTCATACTCGTGGTCGGGGGTCTTGACCTCCGATTCGGCTGGTCGAACGTTCCGCTCGCCCTGTCGATCGCCGGCCTGATCCTGATCCTGGCCGGCTACGCCGTCGTGAGCTGGTCGATGTCGGCGAATCGGTTCTTCGCTCGGGTCGTCCGCATTCAGGAGGATCGTGGTCATTCGGTCTGCTCTTCGGGGCCCTACCGGTTCGTCCGCCACCCCGGATATGCGGGGTTGATCGTCTCCTCGCTGGCCATGTCCGTCGGTTTGGGTTCCTGGTGGGCGCTGATCCCGGCCGTGTTCACAGCGGGGGCTCTCGTGGTCCGCACCGTTCTGGAAGACCGGACCCTGTACCTCGAACTGCCAGGCTATTCGGGCTACATGGCGGAGGTGAGATACCGGCTCCTGCGACGCGTGTGGTAGCCGACGTGGATTCGTCGCCCGACAAGCGCCTTGAGCGGATGGCAGAGCCAGGCTCATCCGGGAGCGCCTGCGCGCCGCTCTCGAAGTGGTCTGCACCACGATGCGCTTGTGGTCAGCTTGCCCCGTGCGAGCCACACCATCGCGTGTGTCAACGCCGGTCTGACACGGAACAGTCATCGCCGGTCCGATGCTGAGCACTCTCAGCCTGGAGCCACGAGGCGGTCGACGAGGGCGGCGACGGCGACCGGGTCGCCGAAGACCTCGGCCCAGGCCGAGAAGGTCTTGTTCGAGCTGACGATGATCGAGGTGCGCTCGTGCCTCGACGAGACGAGCGCGAAGAAGAGCGTCGCGGCATCGGAACGGGGGCGGTGAGCCCGCCGGGGAACGGACGAGCGCCGGGCTGGGGCGCAGGCCTGGCGGTCCGGCAAGCACATCACGCGGATGACGCAAGGTGGAGTGCGGAAGAGAGGCGCATGGCTGTCGCTCCTGCGCAGTGGCGAAGGCGACGGCTCTGCCGCTGACGGGACTGGCGCACAGCTTCTTCTGCGCCGGATTGACCGTCTGGACGCTCACGTTCATCGGGGTCCTGCTCGCCGTGGCGCGAGTGCTGCGCCGGCCCGGACGGCGTACAGACCCAACCGGAGAGTGAGCGCCGACGCTCCGAGGCGGCGCCGGGAGCATGGTCGCTCGACCGACTGCACCCTTCAGGCCCCCGAGAGCCCGTTGGCGAGACCCGGCACGTTCCCTACAGTGACGGACGGTCCTGCCGATATGTAAGAACCGGAGTCACGCGGGATCCTCGGGGCGCGACCAATGCTGCTCCACGTGGCCTTGCCCCCCGCATCTGCTCGGCGCTTCGCCCGCGGTCCGGCCGCGTCTCTCACGCACGGCCCGCCTGATGGGCCACCCGAATCGTCGTGGCGACCGGACGCGCGGCGCTTGCCGTCCCGCAGATGCGGTTTAGCAGCGACACAAAGGAACAGGGCGATATGAACAAGGGTGCCGGCTCACGCTTCGTGACGATGGGGATCGTCGCAGTCCTTGCGGCCACAGCGTTCGCGCTCGCCTCGTGCTCAGGAGACGGCAAGCCGGCGGCGTCGACGGGCTCGTCCTCCAAAGCGACCGAACGTTACACCTACTTCGAGCAGTTGCCGGCGTTCGACCCGCTCACGCCGCTCGAGCGCAACGAGATGCGCGTCACCTTCATGGGCTCCATGATCCCTCTGCCGGTTCGCCTGGCGCAGGCCGAGATGAGCGTCTTCGTCGAGGTGGGATGGCAGGACGACCCGGGCGACGCCTACTATCACGGGCAGCCGGCAGATCAGTTCGTCTTCGACATGGGCGCGGGGACATCCGCCAACTTCGCGGCCGCCAAAGTCGGCTACCGCCGGATGGACAAGGTGTTCATCAACCACCTGCACGCCGATCACATGAGCGACCTGCTCCACACCTACTGCTTCGGCCCCGCCGGTGACCGCAAGTCGCCTCTCTACGTGTGGGGCTCCAAGGCTTCCGGTGTGGAGAGCCCCGCCGGGTCGGGCATCCGGTACGACGACGGGGTCGTCGACTTCTGCTCGCATCTGCGCGAGGCCGTGCGCTGGCACACCGAGAGCTTCGGCTTCCAGAAGACCGCCGCTCCGGACTACGTGCCGCCCACGAGGCGAAGCTGGGGGCTGCCTCACGACCCGGTGCCGGTCGGCGACGACGATCCGCGTGATGCCTACGCGCTCGTGCCGATCGAGCTGGATTGGGCGAAGGTCGGCGGCGTGGCTTACGACAACCCCACCACGGGTGTGAAGGTCACGCACTTCCCGGTCATCCACTGCCGCCGGGGGTCAATGGGTTACAAGCTCGTGTGGCGGACGCCGGACGGTGGCGACCTGTCCCTGATCTACACCAGCGACACGAGACCTGAGACCAACTCCATCGAGCAGGCCCGGAACGACGGCCGTGGCGTGGACGTGTTCATCCACGAGATGGTCGTCCCTCCCGCAGTGTGGGCCTACAAGAGCATGGGGCTCGACGCGCCGCCTGCCCCCGACGATCCAAGCTACGGTGAGTTCCAGAAGGCCGTCCAGGCTGCGACCACCATCCAGAACAGCTCCCACACCTCGCAAGGCGCGTTCGGCTACCTCCTCAGCCAGATCCAGCCGCGGCCCAGGCTCACGGTCGCCACCCACTTCCCCGTGGCCGACGACACCGTGGCCAGCGCCTTCGAGAGCGTGCGGGGGCACTGCCCGGACCTGAAGATGGGGCGTGACATCGTGTGGTCGTTCGACCTGATGGTGCTGCGCATCTTCCCGGACCGGATCCAGCAGTGCCGCGCAGATGTGTCGAAGTACGCCTTCCTCCCACCCGCCCGAGTGCCCGCCGAGATGATGACCCCCAAGTACCATGACGGCGCCGGCAATCCCGACCCCAACGCCCAGATAGACCTGTCCGCTCAGATCCCGGCGACCAACAAGGACGGATCGGAGAACTTCCGCGAGGACGGGTATTGACGCTGATGCACGGCGGCCATCGCATGGAGGCGGATACCTGCGCTCTTGGCTGATCTCTGCTGGACAGCATGCTGCACGGGGAGCACCGAGTGACGCCACGCCGGTCCGCTCTGGTGCCGGACGGAATGGGGGGTGAGGACGAGCGAGACCAAAGGCGTCGCGGTCATCGTTCTGATGGTGCCGGCCGCGGTCGCCCTCGCCGGCTGCGGCGTCGTTTCACGTGATTCAAGCGCTGCCCTCGTCCTGGGTCCCACGACTTCAGCCCGCCCCGGCGCACGCGCGGGACCATCCGACGGGTCTCGCACCTTCGACACGCGCCCTGCGGAGCAGTGAGCGGTCCGCCCGACAAGCACGTTGACCCGACGCGGCCGGCTGCTCTGTCGGCTGCCCGAGACCGCAGTCCGCGCAGGTCGTGTGCGGCACCTGCGCCACAGCACCCCTCGTCATCTGCCCGGCGCCTGGACGGCGGCGGTACACTGTCGATGGGGGCGCAGTGCGAGAGCGAGGTGGCAGGTGTGACCATCGACGATCGCTCCAAGGCGGAGGTCGAGGGGCTCTGACGTGCCGAGGCCGTGCGCCGAAACGCCGGGCTCGACGCAGGCGGAGGCGCTCCCGGAGGCGGCCGAGCCGCTGCGCGACGAGGTGTGTCGTCGCCTGCTGCGCACGTTCCGCTGCGCGCTGCTCTTCTGGCTGCGCGCGAGGAGATCGGTATCCTCGCCGTCGCGCATCAGAAGCTCCGGCCGTTCTGCGTGGAGGACTGCCGGTGAGTGCGGCTGACAGGCGTATCGAGCAGAGCGCCGTGACGACTTCCGCACACCGGCGGGCCGGCCGCGTCAGCCCCTGCGCAGGGCGTTCGGGAGAACGGGCTTGGGCGGAGCCGAAGGGGGAAGCGCTCTCGTGAGGAGTGGTCGCCAGGATCTCGTCCGCCGGGCACTGCGTCCCCTCGCCGGCCCCGCAGTGCGACGACTCCTCCGTGAGATGCAGTGGTGGTCTGTGCGCTCCGAGCTCTCTCGCACGCGCGTGTCTGATCCGTTCCCTCACGTGATCGCGACGCACCGGACTCCGCTGTTCAGGCCGCTGCTGCGTCTCGACGAGCGGCTCCAGCGCAACAAGGTGGTGAACCTGCGCCTCGCTGCGGAACGACTCGATGGGCTCGTCCTCGGTCCGGGGCAGCGCATGTCGTTCTGGAGGCTCGTGGGCAAACCGACGAGGCGTCGGGGCTTCGTGGATGGGCTGGTGTTGAACAGGGGCCGACTCGAATCAGGCGTGGGTGGCGGTCTGTGCCAGATGACGAACCTGCTCTTCTGGATGACCCTGCACACTCCGCTCGAGGTGGTCGAGCGGTGGCGGCACGGCTACGACGTCTTCCCCGATGCGGGGCGCACGGTGCCGTTCGGAAGCGGGGCAACGTGCGCGTGGCCCGTCCTGAATCTGCAGATCGTGAACCCGACCTCCGCCTCCTTCAGGCTGTCGCTGGACGTCGGCGAGACGCACCTGGCCGGCGAATGGACCGCGACCCGACCTTCGCAGGTGCGCTATGCGATCGAAGAGCGCGCGCACCGCATAACGCGCGACGGACCTGGGACTTTCGTGCGCCGCAACGAGTTGTGGCGCCTGGAGTCCGATGAGGCCTCTGCCGTCACTACCGAGCGGTTCCTCGTCGCCAATGAGGCCCTGCTGATGTACGAGCCCTTCCTGCCCGGCGCCGGAGAATCGTGCGCGGCCGCCGGGTCTGTCGAGCAAGTCCAGCGACCTGATGCGGTCGACGGCTTCTCTGGCGACGCAGAGCCGGATCCCGCGCAGGATGAGTGCGGCGCGTCAGGTGGGCGGACCGACGGACTGACTCAGGACTGAGCCTGAATCCACCGCAGCATCGCCCCGGGACGGTGTTCGAGGTCCCCAAGCGGCCTGACGGTGTGTGCGAGGACCTTGGAGAGCCGTTCGGCTCAGGGCGTGGCAGCTTGACGGCCCA